>Ga0070737_10002270_pt1 | contig 23734 bp, 18 predicted proteins | sample Coa_R1_10_FD_66438 | JGI IMG/M metagenome (GOLD analysis project Ga0070737, IMG submission 66438) | Surface soil microbial communities from Centralia Pennsylvania, which are recovering from an underground coalmine fire - Coalmine... | ecosystem: Environmental > Terrestrial > Soil > Unclassified...
AAAGTGGCCTTGCATAACTTTTGTATCTGGCTCAACCTGCGGCTTGGGCGCGATCCGTTGGCCTTTGCCGATTTGCTCGACTGGTAAAGTCGTCATCTCAATTCACACCAAACGTTTAAGTGATGACCGCTACGAAAAAGGTAATAGATCTATTCTACCATGTAAGGGCATACCCTTGAGGTCGCCCGTCGCGCACTCCCATTACCGGCATGCAGTGTTTGCCCGCTTATGGACGCCGCCACCTACGGTTATCGCGCCAGATGAACTCATCTGCCACCTGCGGACCCCACGAGCCAGATTCATAGGTTGCAATCGTCTCTCGTGGCTCATTTTTCCACTCGTCCAAAATGCCCTGGATGAACGCCCATGCCGCCTCTACCTCGTCACGGCGCGTAAAGAGCGTTGAATCACCCAGCATGCAGTCAAGCAAGAGTCGCTCGTAGGCCTCGGGCTGTTCCCTAAAAAACGAGGACCCATAGAAAAAGTCCATGTTGACGGAGCGAATCTGCATCTCGGTGCCCGGCACCTTCGCACCGAACTTTAGCGAAATGCCCTCATCCGGTTGAATGCGCAGCGTCAGGACATTTGGCTCAACCTGCCCATGTGCCTCGCTGCGTTTGAACAGCATCAACGGCGCCTGCTTGAACTGGATCGCAATTTCGCTCACACGTTTGGGCAGGTGTTTGCCGGTGCGCAGGTAAAACGGCACTCCTGCCCAGCGCCAGCTATCGATGAACACCTTCAGGGCTACATATGTTTCTGTCGTCGATGTTGGCGAAACGCCCGGCTCCTCTGTGTAGCCTGGCACCTGGCGGCCGCCCACCCAGCCGGAACCGTACTGCGCGCGTATCGTGTGCGTCAGCACATCCTGCCCGGTCAGTGGTTGCAACGCGTGCAGCACCTTCACCTTTTCATCGCGCACCGCATTGGCGTCGAAAGCAATTGGCGGCTCCATTGCTACCAACGTCAGCAGTTGCAGCACGTGATTCTGCACCATATCGCGAATCGCCCCAGACTCTTCATAGTACGCGCCTCGCCCCTCCAGGCCGATATTCTCCGCCACTGTGATCTGCACATGATCAACATAGCGCCGGTTCCACACCGGTTCAAAAATCCCGTTCGCCAGGCGAAATACCAGGATATTCTGCACCGTCTCCTTACCCAGGTAATGATCGATGCGGTACACCTGCTCCTCGCGAAATACTTTCGCCACCTGCCGGTTCAGCTCGCGTGCCGAGACCAGGTCGTGTCCAAACGGTTTCTCGATAATGATACGTGTCCATCCCTTACGACTCTTATTCAGACCCGCGGCTCCCAGATTCTGGATGATTTCCGGATACTGGCTTGGCGGCGTCGATAGGTAAAAGATGCGATTGCCGCCGGTACCTCGCTCGTGATCAAGCGCATTGAGCAGCGTGTTCAGTTTCTCGTAACCGGCCGGGCTATGAAAATCCGATTGCAAATAATGGATACCCGACGCGAAACTCTCCCAGATCTGGGGGTTTACTGGCTTCTGCCGTGAATATTGATTAATTGATTCCAGCGCCTGCTCGCGAAACTGTTCATCTGTGTACGGGCGGCGCGCGAACCCAACCACCGAAAAACCCGCCGGCAGCGGCGTCTCAAGCGCCAGATTATACAGCGCCGGCAATAATTTCCGGTGCGTCAGGTCGCCAGTGGCCCCGAATATGACCATCACGCACGGCTCAGGACTATGTTTTATGCGTAGTCCCTCTCTCAGAGGGTTAGGAGCCTCCACTACACTCCGTTGAGGCATTCTTCATACTCTCCTTATTTCTCATTGGCTGTTCAGGGCAGCCGCCAGCCGGTATGCCGGCGATCACCCTTGCCCCCCCATTGCGTGGTATTCTGTAGGGACAGGCACAAAGCCTGTCCTTGCCGCGATGCGATCATCGCTCCCAGTCTACCTGTTGTCCTGTCTGATGCATTTGCGCCTGACTTTTCGGGTTTGGCAGGCGGGCGACCACAAGGGCGCGCCACGTCATGCCGATGAGGAAGCGGCAGCAGGCAGTTCCTTTCCCGGTTGGGGGATTGAAACTACCCAACCTGCTGCGCGATTGCCTGCCGTTTCCCCTCGATGCCCTGGAAAAGTTCATGGAACGAATCGGCGAACTTTTGCACGCCCTCGTCCAGTAACTGCTGCATCACCTGGTCGTAGTGGATACCCACCCGCTCCAAAGCATCGAGTTCGGCCCTTGCCTGCGCAACGTCCTTATCTACCGTGCGACTGACCCTGCCATGGTCGCGGAAATTCTCAATCGTCTCCAGGGGCATCGTATCCACTGTATCGGGCCCGATCAATTCCTCCGCGTACAGCACATCACGATAGGCAGGATTTTTCGTGCTCGTGCTGGCCCAAAGAACGCGCTGCAGGTGGGCCCCGGCATGTTTCAGTGACTCAAAGCGCGGCGAACCGAAAATCTGTCGAAACTCCTGGTAGACCAGCTTCGCGTTAGCAATCGCCGCTTTTCCCTCCAGCGCCCTCAGCTTCTGCTGCTCGCCGCTTTCACTCGTCGCCTTGATCTTCTCCTCCAGCAGCTTATCCACCAGCGTATCCACGCGGCTCACGAAGAAACTGGCAACCGAGGCAATATGGCTGATATCCTGGCCGGAAGCATTGCGGTCCTCCAGCGCCGAAATGTAGGCGTCGGCCACCTGGCGATAACTGTCGAGTGAGAAGATCAGCGTAATATTCACGTTGATCCCCTCCGCCAGTGCCTGCCGCACTGCGGGAATGCCCTCCGGCGTCGCCGGTATCTTGATCATCAGATTCGGACGATCCACCATCTTCCAAAAGCGGCGTACCTCCGAAAGCGTGCCCTCAGTATTATGCGCCAGATCAGGCGAGACCTCCAGGCTCACAAAACCATCTTGCCGGTTTGCCTTCTCATAAATCGGCCGCAGCATATCTGCCACCGTCTGAATATCGCGTATCACCAGCGCTTCGTAGATTTCGTTCGTACTCTTGCCCGCCTTAATCAGTTCTGTCATCTGCTCGTCATAGGCATGGCCATGGCTGATCGACTTTTGAAAAATCGTCGGGTTGGCCGTCACTCCGCAGATGCCATCCTCGTCCAGCAGGCGTTGGAACTGACCCGAAGTCAGTTGTTCGCGATCAATATTGTCATACCACGGACTTTGTCCCAGCTCCTTCAATTGCAATAACGGGTTCTGTGTCATTTCCTCATAACTCCTTTGATTGGTGCAATTCTCTCGAAAACTTCTTGCATATTCGTCCCTTTCATCATAGCACGTAACAGGTTGCGCTTCAAATACAAGCGTGCGATGGGCGCTCATAAGGGTACGCTCCTACGAGTAAACGCCGTGTTCTCGCAGGAGCGTACTACGTGCTGAATCGGCCCGCCCTCTATAGTGATTGCCCGCCACCCTTCTCATTTGCTGGCTCATTGCCCCTGTGCCTTTTTCTGCAACTCATATAACTTCCCAATCGCCTCAATTGGTGTCAGCTCATCGATTACCAGAGACTTCAACTCCTCGACTACAGGATGTTGTTCCGCCGCGAACAGCGTCATCTGCATCGCCATGGGGGTCGGTAAATCTTTCATCGCCTTACGCCGCGCCTTCGCCTCTCCCTTGCGTTCTAGCTCTTCCAGTATCTCTTCCGCGCGATGGATCACCGGGCGTGGAATGCCTGCCAGTTGTGCCACATGTACCCCGTAGCTCTTATCCGCGCCCCCTGGCACAATCTTGTGCAGGAACACCACGTGTCCCTCTTCCTCTGTAACTGCCACATTCAAGCAGCGTACGCGCGGCAGCATCCTCGCCACCTCCACCAGTTCATGGTAGTGCGTGGCAAACAGCGTGCGCGCTCCGCACCTGCGATTATTATGCAGGTATTCAACCACCGCGCGCGCAATCGCCAGTCCATCATACGTGCTCGTCCCGCGCCCGATCTCATCAAGAATGACCAGGCTGCGCGGCGTCGCGTGATGCAAAATATTGGCAGTCTCCACCATCTCAACCATAAATGTGCTCTGCCCCGTCGCCAGGTCATCCTGCGCCCCGATGCGCGTGAAAATGCGATCAACAATGCCAATCGTCGCTGCCTCGGCCGGTACATAACTGCCAATCTGTGCCATCAAGGTAATCAGCGCCACCTGGCGCAAATACGTCGACTTGCCTGCCATATTCGGACCGGTAATAATCAAAATTTGCGCGTGGGTGTTAGCCAGCTCAACATCGTTGGGAATGAACGGCGTCTCACTCTGCGCCTGCTCGATTACCGGATGGCGTCCGGCAACGATATGAATGGTATCGCCATCGTTCAACTGGGGCCGGCAATAATTGTAGCGACCCGCCACCTCCGCCAGACCCAGGTATACATCGATCTCCGCCAGCGTATGCGCCGTCGCCAGGATACGTTGTGCCTGTCCCCCGATATCGGCCCGCAATTGGGCAAACAACTCGCTCTCCAAGTTATTCATGCGCTCCTGCGCGTTCAGCACCAGCGTCTCGTACTCTTTCAGATCAGAGGTGATGTAGCGCTCGCCTGAGGAAAGCGTTTGCTTGCGTACATAGTCAGGAGGAACGCGGTTCAGATTAGAGTTCGTCACCTCGATGAAATAGCCAAAAACCTTCGTATAGCCGACTTTGAGATTCGCAATCCCCGTGCGGCGCCGCTCCCGCTGCTCCAACTCAGCGATCCATTGCCGCCCATCCTGCGAGGCATGCCGGATCTTGTCCAGTTCTTCATTGTAGCCGGCCCGGATAACCCCGCCCTCGGCGGCGCTCAATGGGGGCTCCTCCACAATCGCGCGCTCGATCAGCGCAATCGTATCTTCATTATCCGCCAGCCCCTCGATCAACCGGGCTACCGACGGCATCCCCTGAGCCGCTTCGCCGGCCAGACTTGCCCGCACCTGCGCTGCCGCTCGTAGGCCTGCTGCAAGTGCCACCAGGTCGCGCGGCGTCGCGATACGCTGCCGCACACGGTTGATGAGACGTTCGATATCGCCCGCCTTCTTTAATCCCTCCGCCAGCCGTGCCTGGATCAGTGTATTGTTCAGCAGTTCGCCGATGATTTGCTGCCTATGTTGCAAAATCTCGATGTTCAGCAACGGCTGTCCAATCCAGCGCCTTAGTAGGCGTCCACCCATCGGACTGCGCGTCTTGTCCAGCACCCATAATAAAGAACCTTTCACCGAGCCGCTGCGCCCACTCTCGAAAAGTTCAAGATTGCGCCGCGTGTGGGCATCCAGCGTCATAAACTCCGAGACAAAATACGTTTCCAGCGAGGTCAGTTGGCGCAGCAACACTTTCTGCGTCTCCTGCAGGTACGCCAGCACCGCGCCTGCTGCTCGTATTGCCAGCGGCAGGTGCGCGCAGCCAAAACCCTCCAGCGAGGCCACCTCGAAATGCGCTAACAGGCGGTGCCGGGCATCATCCTCCGTAAAATAGCGCGCATCATATGGCGTTACATGACCGGCCACCCCCTTTAAGAGCCTTGCCAATGGCGCATAGTCATCCTCCTCGTCCTCGTCCGCATCTTCATCGATCCCAATGCCCCGGCTCTTTCCCTTGTCAAACGCGCCTGCACTATCCTCAAGCGCCTGTTCCTCTCCGGGCGCTTGTTCTCCATCCTGCCCATACGTTTTCCGCGTTGCTGCCAGCGCTGCCTTGACATCCGCGTGTGGATCCCCGTTGCTGCCCACCCGCGTCACCGCCTTCTCACTCATCACTGTTGCCAGCCAGCGCCGTTTGCGACTCTGCGCTCCCTGACGACTATAGCGCGCCTCCACGATGACCTCCGCCGGCCCCACGCGCGCAATTTCCTGTTGCAGCGCCAGTTCCGGTTCAGGCGTGCTAAACTGCGTTGCCGCGAACTCACCCGTTGTGATATCCACATACGCAATTCCCACTGCCTCGCGCCCCACTACCACTCCCGCCAGGAAATTATTGCGTTTTGCCGCCAGCATCGCCGGGTCAATCACTGTACCCGGTGTCACAATCCGTATCACCTCGCGCTCAACCAGCCCCTTAGAAAGTGCCGGATCGCTCGTCTGCTCGCACACCGCCACTCGATAGCCCTTGCTCACCAGGCGCGCGATGTAACCATCCGCCGCGTGATGGGGAATGCCAGCCATGGGAGAGTACTCGCCGCGTCCAAAATCGCGCCTGGTCAGCGCAAGCTCCAACTCGCGCGCCACAATCTCCGCGTCATCGTCAAACATTTCATAAAAATCGCCCATGCGAAAGAAGAGAATGGCATCTGGATTCTGGCGCTTAATCTGTAAATACTGCGCCCGTACAGGGCTATGCTGCTGCGGGTGCTCCTTCAGATACTCTTCGAATAACACGTCTTCTTTTTCCTCACCTTCCCCAGATCTTCGCCAGCAGGCGCCAGATGAAATGAGACCTGGGCTTAGGTTCGTCCTCCTGCGCTTCTACCGGCCCCTCAATTGTTGTGGCTTCCGGTGGTTTCTGCCATTCCCATTGGGACGCTGGCATGCTCATGGCCGCCGCAGGTTCTTCTCTTCCCGCAACATCTCCTGTAACAAGGGTATCTACCGGCCCGGAAGATTCCTCCTGGTACTCAGGCCGTTCAGGAGCGTGAGATTCGTCATCTCCCTCCTCTACGACCGCGACCTCAGCGGGAGTGGAGTATTCTCGAATCTCTGCTTCTCGAACATTAGGGCGTGTGACTTCTTCAGCAGAAAGCGGGTCTGTGACAGTAGGGAATTCTTGTATGAGAGGCTCTCCGCCCTCCTCACGCCTATCTTCGATACTGATCGTTTCTTCGTCATGTGCGAATTCTTGCAAAGCGGGTTCTTTGCTCTCCGTGTTGGTATGTTCGCTGGAGAGCATTTCCTGCACAGGCGCAAATTCCTGGAGAGCAGGCTGCTCCTCGCCAGGCGTTGAAAGATCCTCCTCGCCAGGCGCAGTTTCAAGCACAATATATTCCTGCATATCCGGCTCTTCAGCCCTTGTAAGGCCGTATCCTTGAGGTCGCCCACCCATCCCTTCTCCTGATGGTTGCTCTTCCACCCCGCTTTCGCTATCCAGCGTTTCGTCAGCCTCTTCAGTATTTGCATCGCCGGAACCCACTTGTTCTACCTGTTCAGGTTCAATATGTTCAGCAGCTAGCGTTTGTAATTGAGCAGGTGTAATGGCGGGTCGTTTCTGCGTGATATCGAGCAATGGATCCGCGTATTCCGCTTCTTCTCCATCTCCAGCTAGTTTCGCCAGTAGAAGTTCCTCCGCGATCTCTTCTTCATTCGACGGCAATGGCGAGGTGGTCTTCGCGCTCGCAGTCTCGGCCTCCGGTTCTTGTAGTAGCGAATCGAGCCAATCGTATGCACCCTCCAGCGCGTGTCTGCACCAGTGCTCATAATCGTCGCTCATAAAGTTTTCCAACTGCTCGCAATAATCCAGGCGTTGCATCGTCACATCCAGCCAGGCCTCGCCGCGTTCCAGCATGCGGTCAAGCAGGTCATCATCCGAAACGCCGTTCGCCTGCAGTCGTGCCAGCGCCGCCAGAGCCACAACCGATGGCCGGGCCTGCTGCAGCAATGTGGCATTTACCTCGATCTGCCGCTGTTTCTCAGCAATCGCCTTGCGCAATTCCAGCGCCTGATGGCGCTGTGCCCACTGTGAATAGCTCGCGTAGAACTCCTCGACATCTTCGCGCCTCAGTCTCGCGTAAATTTCATCGAGTTCTTTCTGCTCTATCCCACCTGTCGCGTTCTCATTCATCTCCGGCGCCCTCCTCAGATGTGACAGAATCTTCCTCCTGCGTGGCTTGCGCGGCTAATTGCTTCCGCCGCTCTATCCAGCGGCGTACCAGTTCATCCGTCCGCAGGCTCTCCGAATCGTCGAAAGCAACTGTATTAGCGGCCTTCTTACGTAGCCACCATGGAACCTCCTGCTGTGGGTCAGTCTGCGCGTGTTGGTCGAAAAAGACCTGCATATCTTGAGGCAGTAAGACTATCTCCGTATCAGGTGTTGTTGCCCTCGCCTGTCGCTCCCTTACATGCGTCCCCTCCACAGCCTCCGCCGGCCCAAATTGAGGCAGCCGCCCCTGGCTTATAACTGGTGTGGCAAGAATCTCCCCATTTTGTGTTTGCCTGCCCTTGCCGCTCGCGTCTTCCCCGGAACCAACCCCATCAACGCGCCCATGCTCGTCAGCTGGCCCCCTGGCAGGCGTAAGAATATCATGGGCGGACCCATTTCTGGCCGCTCCAGCTTGCTCGGGGAATGTAGAGGGAGGTCCTTTCGTACCCAATTCCAGCAAACGTATCACCGTATTGTGCGTTGAAATCGCCGGAAACTGGCGCGGCATCTCGCCATTGATAGCCGATTCCAAGCCTGGCGCATTGTCACCTATCGACTCCTGCAAGTGGGCCAGTTCCGCCTCGAGTCTCGCTAATTCAGCTCTCAGTTGCCGGTCAATTTCCTGGTAGTGCAGCCATTGCTGGTATTGCCCCATGCTCTATCACACTCATCCTTCCTGCTCCTTCGCGGTCGTGTCCGAGATGCGTAGTAAAATGCCGATAATGATGTAGTTCGCGATAATTGAGCTTCCACCATAGCTTACGAATGGCAGCGGCAGGCCCGTCAGCGGCAGCAATTTCATGTTGCCCGCAATGATTACTACCGTTTGTACCGCGAAGATAGAAGTCAACCCTGCCGCAAGCAGTTGCGAGAATGTATCGTTCGCCTCCATCGCGATGCGGAAGCCCCGGTACAAAATCAGCAGGTAGATGCCGATGATGGCAAACAGCCCGGCCAGCCCATATTCCTCGCCGAATGCTGTGAAGATCATATCCGATTGCACTACAGGGACCAGCACCGGATGCCCCAGCCCGAAACCAGCTCCCAGAATCCCCCCACTCGATAGCGCAATAATTCCCTGCACAATTTGTGCCGCGCTCCCACGCGCAAATTCCTGCGTCGCCTGCGACCAGTTTTGCCAGTTGACAGGGTCAATCGCCACGGCCGCGAAGCGCAGCCGCACATAGCTGAATAGCGCGTAGCCGATCAGCCCTAATACCAGGAAAATTCCCAGGCTCACTACCACCCACGATAATTTGTTGGTGCCCAGGTAGATCATACACAGGAAAATACCATAAATGAGCAGCGCCAGGCCTAGCTCGCGAATGCCTAAAAACAGCAACAGGGCGATGCCGAGCATCAATGCTAACGGGCCAAGCTGGCGCAACGGGGGCAAATGCAATGGGCCGATCTTCAGATTCCCTCGCGCCAGCACATCCTGGTTCTCACTCAGATACGCCGCGAAAAATATTACAATAAAGATCTTCAGCAGTTCAGAGGGTTGCAAATTAAACGGCCCGAAGTTCAGCTGGTCGTGTGTCGGGCTATCCAGGTTCTTTACCCGCAGCGCGTTCACCAGTGTAGCCGCCACCAGCGCGATCCCCAACGCGGCCCAGGTATACTTAAAGCGTTCGAGCCAGTGCATATTGCGCAAAATCGCCAGCGTTCCTACGCATACGACCAGCCCCAACAGCACCCATAACAACTGCCGCGTGCCTAATGTGGGATCCCCAATCGTCGGCGAATCGCCTAATCGTGTCACCATCAGCACTCCCAACCCGCTCAGGAGGCCTGCCAGCGGCAGCAGCATCTGATCAGCGCGTGGAAAAGTGAAGCTCAAAAGAATATTCACTATCAGCAGTAGCGCAATCAGACCCAGGATCGGGAACAATTGGGAAACCGTCGGCAGAATATCTCTGGTGAAAGGAATTGGCTGCGGGCTTGCGCTGATCTTCTGCTCATAGAACTGCGCCAGTGGCAACTGGATGATTTCCAATAGCAAAATCATAAAAGGAATAATGAATAACCCCAGCTCTTTCCACCGGTAGCGTCTTACCCTACTCCCTATACCCGAAGATTGACCAATACTCGCCATATGTATATCCTCTATAGGGACAGAGCCTGGTGCCTGTCCTCCACCAAAATTTCACCCTTGTAGTCGCCCTGGTCCCGGCCCTCGACGATCCTTCTACCCTGGCAACACATATTTTATGGCGCCAGTTTGAAACGAATAAAACCGATCTGCACGACATCACCAGCCTTGGCCGGCAGAGCCTCGCGCGCCGGCGCATTATTCAGGTAGGTTCCATTCGTGCTGCCAGCATCCTCAATGTACCATACGTTATTATACTGCCACATCCGCGCATGCTCGCTCGATATGAAATTGTAGGGTAGCACAACTGTATTCGTCGGCCCGCGCCCAATGGTCGTTTGAGGATGAAGCGCGAACGTCGTGCCTGGCGAGAGATTACTTGGCCCGCTGTCGATGACAATCAGGTGACCCGCCACCGGCGCCGGTTTGCCTATCATCTCCCCTTTTTTCTCCGCTCTGCGCAAATCACGAGTAATAACAATCACTACCTGCATCAAAAAGAGGTAGAGTAATACAATAAACAGCAAGCGCAAGATCAATAAAAAGACATCCAGTGTCATCTGCTTTTCTCTTTATCTTACCTTCTCTCGAAAATAAATTCGTAACTCCCGATTTTGAAGTGGTCTCCGTTGTGTAAGGTATGCTGGCGCAGGTGTGGGGTGCCGTTGATGGTAATGCCGTTGGTACTACCAAGATCAAAGATGACAAATTGCCCGTTGGGTGAATATTTGATTTGTGCATGGTAGCGCGAAACCCGTTTATCTTCTACAATGATATCGTTGGTGAGTTGGCGCCCAATATTAATGACCGGCTTTTCTATCACGTAGACTCTTGGGGCGGCCGCGGCATTTTGAATGGAATCCACTAAACGGATGCTCAGCCAGGCCTGCGGGAGAGCGGCAACGGGGCGCGCCGGAAACGCTGGAGCCGGTGGACTGCCTTGCGGGTTTGGCACCCCGCCCTGAATGCCTGATACCCCGGCTGCCCCTGCGACTCCCATGGGGAAACCGGGTGAATTAATCGATGAGCTGGATAATCCCGGTACTGGCTGTCCCTGGGCCAGTTGGCTGCGCAGTTGTGCCAGTTGCTCCGCGCTCAGGGCCTGTGTAGCCATACTGCCTGCCTCGCCGCTTGCGATTTCGATCTGGACGTTTCCATCGCGAACTTTGCTCTCGCCATGCAGCCGTAGAACAGGCACTTCCCGCAGGATGTAATGATGATGCTTCGCGTGTTGCACCAGCTCTTCCTGCCAGTCTTGCTTCAAAAAATTTTCATTAGGAAGAAATCGCTGGTGATCCTTCACGCTGAATGTTATATCGTAGATATGCGGGGCTAGCCGCTTGCCCTCGCCGAGCAGCTGCACATTGTCGTCCATGGCCTGTTTCAGCTTTTGAAGCACTTCGGCCGGCTCTAATGTCGATGGCAGAAATGAAAACGGCCATTGCAAAATGTGCCCGATCCAATCTTCAAATTTTAAGAGCCTGTTCCGGCCTGCCATCGTCCTGCTCAGCCTTCCTTACATGAGTTTTCATTCAACTCTGCGAACTCATTCTGCATCAGTTTGTAAAATCTGTCGCACTCGCTGCACATCAGCCGCCATTTGCGCTTTCAATACCTCGATAGTGGCGAAATGCTCCTCGTCTCGCAAACGCGCAATAAAATCTAAAGCAATGGTCTGACCGTAAAGATCAAGATCAGCATCTAATAAATACGCTTCGACCAGGCGCGTCTTTCCATCGAACATTGGCCGCACCCCGACACTGGCTGCACTCTTGTATTCCTGCCGGTACAGCATGCGTAAAAATGCTGCACCTTGAGCCGTAATCCTACTCGTCGCTTCACTATCATTATAGACGGGAATAGCCTCTGTTTTGTCACTTTGCCCCACCGTAGCGGGGTTATCGCCTGCACGCTTGCCTACGCCGGCCCGCGCAGCATAAATGCCGTTCGCCGGTAGGAGTTTATGGGGATCGGTTGCCAGGTTCGCGGTAGGATATCCCAGTTGCCTGCCGCGTTGGTCGCCTTTCACAACCGTGCCGCTTACTATAAACGGATGACCCAGTAGCTCGTTCGCCTCCTCTAATTTCCCCTCAACGAGAAGCGTGCGAATGCGAGTGCTGCTGATACGTGCCCGCTCGGCCTGCTCCAGCATTACCGGCTCTACCAAAATATCATGTTCTTTTCCATAGGCTTGCAAGAACGCAATATTGCCCATCCTGTTATGCCCAAGGCTAAAATCTTCCCCCACAACCATGGCCCGCAGCGAGAAACGCTCGCGCAGCTTATCCAAAAATTCGGCTGCGCTCAGTACCGCAACTTCCGGCGTAAAGTGAATAACGATGCTATCGCCGATACCTCCATAATACTTTGCCAGCGCCAGCTTCTCTTCTAAAGTTGTCAAGTATTCTAAATATTTTTCTGGACGTACTACCAGCAGAGTATGCGGCGTGAAAGTAACAAGGACAGGCTTACAGTGTAACGCGCGCGCCAGTGCCTGTAATTCGCGCATCAGCCGTTGGTGCCCACGATGGACACCATCAAAATTGCCGATGGTAATAGCAATCGGTTCTTTATCTGTCAGCGTTGTTGCGAATTCCATGATCTCCATATTCCCGCCAGGTTGGTCGGCCCTACCTTTTCATAGATTAACATACAAGACATTTTATGGCAACGTTTCATGACCCCGTGAACACCTTGCGGGGTTTCCAGATTGCTTGTGCTCCATCCCATTCCGCGATAGCCACAAAACGCCCATCCTCACTATACACACGCGCAATACCGGCCGTTGGCGATATGTTTTCTTCTCGGAAGTACCTGAAAGCATTGCCATGCAGCACCCGCTCGACCATAGCAATATCAAGGACCAGGGCCGGATGGCCCTCAAGCGCCTTATCAATAGGATACAGATAATGTAGGGGTGACCCTGGTGGTCGCCCGCCCTGTATGTCACGTCCTGGATCAATCTCCACTCGACGGTCGCCTGCCCCCGCCTCCATGACAGTACGAAGCTGTTCCAGCGTAACGCTTTCTGAGAGCAGAAATGGTCCACTGCGCGTGCGTTTGAGTGCAGCAAGATAGGCACCGCATCCCAGGTATTCGCCGAGGTCGTAAGCCAGCGAGCGAATATAAGTTCCCTTACTGCATTCAACGACCAGCGTCACAGATGGAAGAGTGCATTCAACCACCTCGAGTTTGTGGATAACAATCGGGCGCGGCGCCAGCTCGACCTCCTCGCCTGCCCGGACGCGTTTGTAGGCCGGTTGCCCCTGTAGTTTAATGGCCGAGTAACGCGGTGGTATTTGCAACTGCGGTCCCACGAAATGCTCCAGCGCCTCTTCAACCCTGGCCTGGGAAAGATCTGCCGTACTTGCCGTGCGCAGGATGGTACCCTCTGCGTCATAGGTGTCGGTTACACTGCCAAAAATAATGGTCGCCAGGTACTCCTTGCCGCTTTCGCTGACATATTCCGCTACCCGCGTTGCCTGCCCTACGCAAATCGGTAGAACTCCGCTCGCCAGAGGATCAAGCGTACCGGCATGCCCGACGCGCTTCTCCTTGAGAAGACGGCGTATACTTGCCACCACATCGTGCGAAGTCATTCCCGCCGCTTTATTGATATTGAGAATGCCGTCCATGACAATATTAGCCCTTATTGCTCATCTCACGCATTAATTCGGCAATCACCAGCCTGGTCGTTTCCTCAATGGACATGGAAAATGTAGCCCCGGCCGCGCGCGGGTGACCACCACCCCTGCCATTGCTCACACGTTTACAGATCTCAGCGGCATTGTAAGGCGCGGCACAGCGCAGGCTGAGTCGCGTAACTCCTGGCTCTCCAAAACTTTTGAAGAAGGCTGCGACCTCTACCCCCTCAATATCGCGTAGCAAGCCGGAGATGTTATCGTCCATCTCCGGTGTAGCGCCTGCCATCTCCAGTGTCTCCCGTGTGGCCTGCGACCAGATCAGTCTTCCTCCGCAGGCCGTTTGCGCATTTGCGACCACCAGGGCTTGCAGGCGCACCTGTGGCAGCGGACGTGTCTTGTAAATGGGCTGCACCACCGTCTCCGGTATCGCTCCGGCTCGCAGCAGCAACGCCGCTACTTCCAGCGAACGTGGAGTAGTATTTGTGAATTGAAATGAACTGGTATCAGTAATGATGCCCGTCAGCAAGCACAGGGCGGCATCGCGATCCAGTGGCAACCCGGCCTGCTGCTGGAAAAGCACCACCAGCTCGGCAGTAGCAGCAGCCCTTGGGTCGATAATATTCACCTGTCCGCAGCCATCACTGCTGACATGATGGTCGATATTGAGTATGGGCACTTCACCCAGATAAGCGCGATGCCGCTCGTATAATGATCCGAAACGCACCAGTTCGCCGGCATCTAGCGCAATGACCAGGTCATAATCCTCCGTGCCCAGGTCCTGTTGCAGCAAAGTAAGGCCTGGCAAAAACGAGAGATTTTTCGGGGCAGCATCCGCGCAAGCCGCGACGGCCATTTTACCCGCTTGTCGCAGGATATGCGCCATGCCAAGGGCGGAGCCAATACAATCGCCATCAGGGCTTTCATGCGCAATGCATACAATACGCTCTGCTGGCTGTATCATCGCCATCGCCCCCTGGATGAGGGTGGGATCGAGTTGATTATGCAACTCACATGGGATATCACTCATCGTTGCTTCCATCATTCACCCGTTGGTGCTCCATCTCGCTCTCACGAATAAGCTCAAGTATGCGCGCTCCCTCTTGAATTGAGATGTCAAGCTTGAACACCAGTTCCGGCATATAGCGCAGCGTGAGGCGACTCGCAAGCTCATGGCGCAGGAAGCCGGTCGCGTGTTTCAACGCCCGGATCGTATCCTCCTGTTCATTCTCGGAGCCGAGGACGCTTACGAACACCTTGGCATGACGCAGGTCACCGCTCACCTCAACCCGCGTGATGCTCGCAAATCCCACACGCGGGTCCTTCATGCGCGTTCGTAACAGGTCGCTCAGTTCTAGCGCGATGAGCTCACCCAGTTTTTCCTGTCGATGTGGATTTGGCATACGTATCGTTCTTTCAAGTAATTCAAATTTCGGCCTTATCCGGCGCCCCGGGGCGCCGGATAAGGCCGAAATTGCAAGGTTGTTATTTATGCTCCCGGCTTCACACGCTCTTTCGCGTAGGTCTCGATAATATCGCCGATCTCGAATTCGGTGAAGTCTTCCAGTACGATACCACACTCGTAACCGCTGGCGACTTCGCGTACATCGTCTTTACCACGACGCAGCGAGGCAATTTTGCCGTCGTAGACCTTCTCATTCTTGCGCGTGATGCGTGCCTGAGAAGAGCGAACAATTTTGCCATCCAGAACGCGACAGCCCGCAATCACCAGATTCTTACCGGCTTTGAACATTTGCTGGACCTCGGCATGGCCTTCGATGACCTCCTGATAGGTCGGCTCGAGCATACCTTTCAGCGCGGCCTGGATGTCGTCCGTTAGCTTATAAATGATATTGTAATAGCGAATATCAACGCCTTCTTTTTGTGCCTGCCGTTGAGCCGCTCCATCGGCCTTCACGTTAAAGCCGATAATGATAGCTCCAGAGGCCGCTGCCAGGTGTACGTCGGTTTCGTTGATATTGCCAATTCCTTCGTGGATCAGGCGCACCTTGAGATTTTCGTCGCCGATTTTTGTCAGCGCGTTCTTGATCGCCTCGGCGGAACCCTGCACATCGCACTTCAGCACGATATTGAGTTCCTTCACCTGGCCCTCCTGCATCTGCATATAGAGGGTATCCAGGCTCACCTGCCCAAGCGGACCCGTTTCGCTGCGGCGCTGTTCCGCCGTCTGGGCCGCCATCTGTTTGGCCGTCCGTTCATCCGCTACGACCTCCAGGCGATCTCCTGCCTGTGGCACTTCCGGCAAACCCAGGATACTAACCGGCGTGCTGGGCGGCGCCTTTTGAATGCGCTTACCCCGGTCGTTGAACATCGCGCGCACCTTGCCGGCCATAGCACCTACCACAATGTTGTCGCCCATCTTCAGCGTGCCCTGCTGGATCAGCACGGTCGCGGTCGGCCCAGTATTCTTCTCCAGCTTTGCCTCGATGATTACTCCGGTTGCCGGACGATTCGGGTTAGCCCGGATATCCTGTATCTCGGCCAGTAGCAAGATCATTTCCAGCAGATCATCGATTCCCGTGCCTTTACGCGCCGAGACTGGTACGCAGATCACATCACCACCATACTCTTCAATCACGACACCGATTTCAGCCAGTTGCTGCTTGACGCGATCAGGATTGGCGTCGATTTTATCGATCTTGTTAAGCGCGATGATAATCGGCACTTTCGCGGCCCGCGCATGATCAATGGCTTCGCGTGTCTGTGGCATCACGCCGTCGTCGGCCGCCACCACAATAACTGCGATATGCGTTACCTGTGCTCCACGAGCGCGCATAGCGGTGAACGCTTCATGGCCGGGTGTATCGAGGAAGGTAATTTTCTTGCCATTGACCTCCACCTGATATGCGCCAATATGTTGCGTGATGCCGCCCGCCTCACCAGCGGCCACCTTCGTTTTACGGATAGTGTCGAGCAACGAGGTCTTGCCGTGGTCAACGTGCCCCATGATGGTAACAACAGGCGGAATGACCACCATATTGTCTTGATCGCGAGTCGCCATCATAGCCTCGTTTGCCGAAAGGCCCTTGCGAGCCCCCTGTACTGCCGGTGCAGTCGTGAGTGCGCTTTGTGTCGGCTCGAAGCCCAGATCTTGCGCCACCAGCGCGGCCTTATCATAATCGACCACCTGGTTAATACTGGCGAAGACGCTATGTTTGATCAGGTCGCGGATGACTTCATTAGGCGTCGCGTGTAGTAGATAGGCCAGGTCTTTGACGATAATCTGCGGGGGAATCGAGATTGGGCCTGTCGGTTTCTCTTTTACAGCTGCTGCCCGCCGTTCTTGCAGGCGCTGCCCATTTGTACCATTGCGACCGGCCGGGTGAGCAGTTCCTGGGCGGGCCTGGCCACCGGCCCGGTTACTGCCGGGCTGCGTGCTGCTGGGGCGATTACCACCTGGGTGTGCCGTAGTCGTCGCATGCTGCCCATGTTGAACAGGGCGTTGCTGTGTGGTACTACCAGAACGTGCCACTGCTGCTGTGGATTGGGTCGATGAACTGGTGGGATGGATGGTCCCGGTCTGGCGCTGGACGGGAGCTTGCCTCTGCGTTTGTGTTGATGCCGGATGAGCGGTGGATTGGAGGGGCGCACCCTTACGGTCTCCCTCCACTCTTTTTTCCTTATGGTCGCTCGCTGCACTTTTATGTCCGCCTGCTGCCTGTAGGTGTGCCGGTGTTGTACCGGTAGAAGAGCCACGACGCGCAGAGGACGGGCTAACTCCCGTCTTCTTGGCTTCCTGTTCCTGGCTAATGGGCGAGGCCTGCTCAGATTTTAAGCGAGTAGCTGTACGGCTGCGTGCCGGGGTTGTTTTCGCCTGCTCGTTTGCATCTGGGGATTCAGATGTGTTTCTCATGAAGATGACCCCCTTCTATATAAGGTTGCGCCACTCCTGGTGGCGCGAATCTCTCTTCACAGCCACACAAAAAGACTGTCGCCTTCATAAAGAAGGTGACAGTCCCTCGTTGGTGCAGTGCCAGGCATATATTCGTCTGCGCTCTCAGGCGTAAGGCCTGTGGCCTATGGTTTAACAGGTCATAGCTGTCGCTCCGCAAACTTTGCCAAAACTGCCCTCCAACCGGGGGGCTGTGCCTCTAACAAGAGTAGAGATATAATGACTCATAGATTTAGATTTGTTTCAAACTTCATCGGACCAGCTGGCCCGATGATAATAACATTACTTCGATTCATCTCTCATCCATCTCTCAATGGATGCAAATGATAACCGGAAAAACTAATGTATATCTCAGTATAGCGCACTACTCACCCAATTGCAAGAACAAATCAGAACCTACCCGTTATTCCGCTTTAGCCCCCTTGTTTTTAGGGTTAGCTCTCACCTTTGTTTCCGGCGCGGCAGGTTCATCTTTCGGCAGCGTCGCAATAAAGGCATCCAGACCTGCGCGGTCTTCATCGGATATCGTCATTTCAAATTCCTGCTCCAGACGCTTTTTCTTGATGGCATTTTCCCAGCAAGAAAGCCGGGCACACAGGTAGGCGCCGCGCCCAGATTTCTTGCCGGTTGCGTCTACAAACACATGTCCATCGGGTGTGCGCACGACGCGCAGCAACTCGCGTTTCGGCTTCGTTTCCCGGCAGGAGACGCAACTGCGCAAGGGAACATGTTTTGGCCGCTTCACCTGCTTATTTGCTGTCTTCGCCATATATACCTCCAGTATATTTCACCCTTACCACTTACTCATCATCATCGAGTGGCGCCGTATAACGTCCACCCCCCCGCTGCGAGTGCGAACGCCTTGAGCCGCCTTCGCGTTCACCCCGATCGTAGCGGTTTTGTGAGCGATCCCGATCTCCTCGCTCGCGCCGGCCACTATGCGTGGGCATAGGTTCGCGCCGCTCCTCAAAATGCTCTTCGTAGATCTCACCCTCGGCAGGTTTTGTGACATCCACACGCCACCCTGTCAATTTTGCCGCTAGCCGCGCATTTTGTCCATCTTTACCAATGGCCAGTGAAAGCTGCCGCTCCGGTACCGTGACCACCGCCGTATGATCAGAATCGCGCAGTTCCACCTTCAGCGGTTTCACCGGACTGAGCGAATTAGCCACGAATGTCGCGGGATCAGAACTCCACTGGATAATATCGATCTTCTCATCGTTAAGTTCATGCACGATGTTATTAATGCGCGAGCCGCGCACGCCGACACATGAACCAATCGGATCCAATCCCTCCTGGCGAGAGACTACGGCGACCTTTGAGCGGCTGCCCGGTTCGCGCGCGATGGCCTTGATCTCGACGGTTCCCTCGTAAATTTCGGGTACTTCCGACTCGAAAAGGCGGCGCACCAGATCGCGGTGCGTGCGGGAGACCATGATTTGCAGCATTCGCCCCTGGACGCGGCGTACATCATATACGTAGACGCGCAGGCGCTGCCCAACGCGGTAGCGTTCGGTTGGAACCTCCTCACCGGGAGGCATCACACCTTCCACGCGCTCGGCCTTATCGAAATCCAGCAGCCAGCCACGGGTCGAGTCTTTGCGCGTGAGGGTGCCGAGACGAATTTCGCCAATCCAGTCCTTGAGTTGATCGTAGAGGTGCTCATGTTCGGCCTCGCGAATGCGTTGTAAGATCACCTGCTTGGCCGTCTGAGCGGGAATACGCGCGAAGATGAACGATGAATCAACATCAATAGTCTGCCCAAGCGCGGCACGCGGTACCAGCCGCTGTGCCTCCGCCAGCGAGATTTCCTCGTTGGGATCACTCACCTGCGCCACAACGCGCTTCGCGGCCCAGACTCGCACCTCGCCATTTTTATCTACCTCGATGCGAATATTCTCCCCGCCGCCGAAGCTCTTGCGGTAGGCCGATAGCAGGGCAGTGGCAACAGTTTCCATCACTACCTCGCGGGGCAGTCCCTTTTCGGCAATTAATTGTGCGATAGCCGCCTGAAATTCGCTCCTCATATGCCATATCCCTCCCGCTGGTCGCCTGGTAGACACCTGAATGTCGGTTTTTCGAGTGCAAGTTCTGATGCATTCTCCTCGCCTCTATTGCTAGAGCGACGATGCCTGCACCAGTTCAACGGATAAAACGTCTCAAGCAAACAGAAAAGTGGGTTAGGGCACCCACTTTTTCAAAAAGGTTTTCCTCGATTCTCTGCGTATTATAGCATATTCTGAGTGGTAAAGCAACCTTAACATCAGGCTATCAGGCTATAAAGTCTACCAAATAAAACCACTTACTGGTGCGAATCGGGAACAGGTATTGGATTGGCTATTTCCTTCGTTAGCCTGGTTCAGAAGTTTCTCTCCATTATAAAGGATGAGATATGAAAGTAGGTCGCTTGCCCATGACTGTTTCATTTGTTCCTCGAAACCATTTCCCTACACTTCCCTCGTCCCTTATGTCATAATACATACAGACGGATAACAGCATCATCAGGCGTCCTATAATTTGAAGTCGTAGGAAAGGCAGGATTGTATACCCATGGCCGTTGCACATATCGCCGAAGACGAACAGGCAATTATCGAAGCAATACACGAGATCGCCGTGGAGCGTGTGGCTCCCCGCGCCGCCGAAATCGACCACACGGGAGAGTATCCCTGGGATATGAAAGAACTACTGGCCCAGCAGGATATCCTGGCCATGCCGTTCCCGGTCGAATATGGCGGCATCGGAGCCAGCGAACTGGCGATTTTGATGGCAATTGAAGAACTCTCCCGCTATTGCGCCACAACCGGCCTGATCCTGGCCGTGCAGCAGCTTGGCGCGCTGCCCATCATGCTGGCGGGTAATGAGGCGCAGAAGCGTAAATATCTGCCACCCCTGGCCAGCGGTGAGTGGCTTGCAGCCTTTGGGCTGACCGAATCAGGCTCCGGCTCCGATGCTGGAGCTATGCAAACGATGGCCGTGCGCAAGGGCGATAAGTATATTCTCAATGGCTCCAAACGCTTCATCACCAATGGTGGTCTTGCCCAGGTCAACTCCGTCTTCGCCATTACAGATCGTGAGAAAGATACGCGTGGCATCAGCGCCTTCATCGTGGAGAAAGACTTTCCAGGCTTTTCCGTTGGCCGCATCGAGGATAAGATGGGCATTAAGGGCTCGCAGACGGCGGAGTTGATCTTCACGGATTGCGAAGTACCCGCCGAAAATCTGCTGGGGCAGGAAGGCGATGGCTTCAAAATCGCCATGATGACGCTTGATCGCACGCGCCCCGGCATCGGTGCGCAGGCCCTCGGCATCGCTCAAGGAGCGTTGGACCTGGCCGTTTCCTATTCCAAACAGCGCATCCAGTTTGGCAAACCCATCGCGGAAAACCAGGGCATCCAGTTCATGCTGGCGGATATGGCAACGAAGGTCGAAGCCGCGCGTTTGCTGATCTATAATGTCGCGGAAATGATCGACCGCGGCGAAAAACACTTCAGCAAGTACTCCTCGATGGCCAAGATGTACGCCTCGGATATCGCCATGGAAGTGACCAACGACGCCATTCAAATCCTCGGTGGTTATGGGTATATGAAGGAATACCCGGCAGAGCGGATGATGCGCGATGCCAAAATCACCCAGATTTATGAAGGGACGAACCAGATTCAACGCCTGGTGATTGCGCGTGATTTGTTGAGGTAAGAAGAACTGTGCGTGAAATAACGATATTCAGTGGGTCTGCTCATATTGAACTGGCAAAAGAGATTTGTAAAAACCTGGATGTACCCCTTTCTCCAAGCACCATCCGGCATTTCGGCAACGATTGTCTGTATGTGCAACTGAATGCCAATTGTCGCGAGGCCGATGTTTTTCTCATTCAGCCGCTTGTTCCACCTGTGCAGGAAAACCTGGTCGAGCTGCTGTTCATGCTGGATGCGGCCAGAGGTGCCTCCGCAGCGCGTACAACAGCAGTAATTCCTTATTATGCCTATGCCCGCTCAGATAAAAAAGATGCGCCGCGCATCTCTATCGCCGGCCGCCTCGTCGCCGACCTGCTGGTAACAGCCGGAGCCAACCGCGTATTAACTATGACGCTGCACTCGCCGCAGGTGCATGGTTTCTTCAGTGTCCCCACAGATAGCCTGAACGCGCTCAATGTGCTGGCCGGATACTTTCGTGGCCGCGACCTGGCGAATACCGTCGTCGTCTCTCCTGACCTCGGACGCGCCAAAACTGCCTCGCATTTCGCGCGCATGCTCAGGCTTCCCGTGGCCGCGGGCAGCAAGGAACGTCTCAGCGATGACAAGGTTGTGGTAGAGGCCATTGTCGGCGATGTCGAGGGTAAAAATGTGATCATCATCGATGATGAGATCGCCAACGGTACCACAATCATCGAGATTTTGAGGCGCCTGCGCGAGTTCCATATCGGTCGTGTCACCGTTGTTTGCACGCATGGCCTCTTTACCGGCAACGCTATTCAAAAACTGCGCGAACAGCGGGATATCGTAGAGATTGTCACCACCAATACCGTGCCGATCCCGCCCGAAAAGCGCCTGCCCAATATGACGATACTCTCTATCGCTCCCCTGATGGCTGAGACGATACGGCGCATTCACAATGGCGAATCAGTGAGCACGCTGTTTGTAAATGCGGTGTGAATGATGACCCTACACCTCAATTTCCTTGCGTGCCTGGTGAGGCCGTCCCCTTTTCCTCGGGCGGGCGAATGTTTCTGAAGAATGCGTAATAGAGAACCGTATTGAGACCTTGCAGGGCCGCCGCGAACTCTAGAGGAAGATCAAGAGCTACCTGCTGAATGAGATATCCGGCAAATGTTGGACTGATAGATGCGGCTACCTGAGATGGTAGACTGGCGAGTCCTGCCGCGCTCGCCCGCTCTTGCGGCGAAATGATGCCCATTAAGTATGATTGTCGTACAGGGTTGGAAAGCGTGTTGGCAACCATACGTACAAGGTAGAGCGCGGCCGCTAAAAGAAATGTTGGCATGACGGCAGTAATCGCAAGCAGGATGACCGAGATTGCGCGTGTAATAACAACGGTGTTTACTGTGCCTAACCTGCGTGCAAGACGACCTGCCAGCAGGTAAGGAATGGCGGCTGCCAGGTTAATAATGAAGAATAACCCTCCCAACTGCCCAGCGTCGACTCCATAACGACGGTAGAACCAGTAGACCATGAAAGAACCTAGCATGCCGATTGCCAGTCCGTTTGTCGTGTTGGTAACCATAAAACGCCAGACGAGATTCCACGAACTGCGCGAAAGGCCAAGTACTTTTCGTCCTCCAGCATTATCCGAATTGCCTTGCAAGACCGCAACGAGGGGTTCTGCCGCGAGCTTGCTCGCTTTCGTCCGCGAATGTAAGTGCTCGCGCACCGGCAGGACGGCCACTGCCATTACGATGCCAAGCAGCACCGTGAGCAGAAAAAGTGCGCGATAACCGGTAAGCAGCGAAAAGCTCGCATCTTGCTGCAACAGGCCAGGGATATACGCGCACAGCGACCCCAGGGCTCCTCCTATCACGCCGATAAAAGAGAGGGCCCCAAATACCGTTGTACGTTGGACATCGCTGGCATGTTCAGCTATAAGCGCCTGTTCTGCTGGGTAATATGGCCCAAATGCGCCACCGCTGCCTGCACCGCCTCCACGCCCAATCGTACCTAGCGCTCCGGCTACCACCAGCACGATGAAATTACCGGAAAGTGCGAAAAATAATCCCCCGCCGGCCATCATCAACGAAATAAGAACTAATAACGTCTTGCGTCCAAACCGATCTGAAAGAAACCCCACGGCAGCCGCCAGCAGCGCACTGGTGATGGCGGCTGCTGTGAAAAGTATACCCAGTTGAATGGCATTAAAACCCAGTTTGGCCAGGTAGAGCGGCACAATAATTGCAAGATATCCCTGCGCCAGGCTGCGTAGCCCTCGCCCACTGAAAAGTAGCGTGAGATCACGATCAAGCCATTGAGGGCCTCGTATGCGATGCCTTGCTTTATCCAGTTCAGGTGGTTGTTCTGTTGTAGAATCGGCTGTGACCGGGAGATTCGATTCCGTACGCATGTCTCATGAATGAATACAACATTACCGTAAACGTAAACGTTAATTATATTGTAGTCATATCCATTTCCGTAAGTCAAGAGACCGGTGCCTGCCATCCACTCATAATTCTTGCAGCGGGCCTCCGGCCCGTCAGGACGGGAGGGGAAGCAAGCGGGGACACCCCGCACCCCGGCAGGGGTGAAACCCCTGCACCCCGAGTTATGAGTG
>Ga0070737_10002271_pt1 | contig 23723 bp, 29 predicted proteins | sample Coa_R1_10_FD_66438 | JGI IMG/M metagenome (GOLD analysis project Ga0070737, IMG submission 66438) | Surface soil microbial communities from Centralia Pennsylvania, which are recovering from an underground coalmine fire - Coalmine... | ecosystem: Environmental > Terrestrial > Soil > Unclassified...
GCAGCGAGGAAGTGGTGGAGCGCCTGCCAGTAGGCCAGCCCGCCGCTGAGATAGGTGTCGTAGTGGGCCGCCGCCTCGATGGTGTGGAAGTACTTGGGTGCGGCCGCGGCGGCGTACAGTGCCTGGCCTTGGGCGTATGGCACCAGAGGGTCGTGCCGGCTGTGCACGAGGAGCACGGGTACCCCGATGTGAGCGATCTTGCTCAGCGAGTCGTAGCGCGTGCGCGGCAGCGAGGCGAGGGGCAGGAACGGGTAGAGGTGGCGGGCCATGGCGGGAATCGAGGCGAAGGCGCTCTCCAAGATCAGCCCGCGCACGCGAGCGCGCAGGGCCAGCTCGACCGCGACAGCGGCGCCCAGGGAGCGCCCGAAGACGACGACCTCTGTCGAGTTGCAGCGCGCCAGGGTGGCGAGCTGGGCGAGCGCGGCCTCGGCGTCGCGGTACAGGCCGTCTTCCGAGGGGACCCCCTCGCTCTGGCCGTAGCCCCGGTAGTCGAAGATGAACACGCTCACGCCGAGGCGGTCGTGCACCGCGGCGAGGTTGTCGAGCCGGTGCATGAGGTTGCCCGCGTTGCCGTGTAGCCAGAGCCAGGGTTGGCGATAGCGGCCCGGCAGCCACCAGCCATGCAGGCGAACACCGTCGCTGGCGGTGAACCAGACGTCGGTGTAGGGGAGGCCGAGCACGGCGGGGGTGCGGGTGAGCGTGCGGCTGGGGAGGTAGATCAGGCGGTGCTCGATGGCCCCGAGCACGGTGTCGCGCAGGGCGGCAAGGCCCGCGATCCCCGCGAGCACCGCAGCGGTCCAGTAGCGCCAGCGCGGCAGTTGGTTGGCCAATGGGGCTGCCTCGCGGGCCGGTCAGGACGGCGTGGAAGGCGCGGGATGGTGCGCCGCGGCCGAGCGCGGTCGCAGATAGGTCCGCAGGCCTTCTTCCAGGGAACGGAACTGGAGGGCGAAGGTCTGCTGGGCTGGGCCCGGGTCGACCAGCTCCTCCATCAGGAGGAAGTCGATGGCGCTGGGCGTCAGCGGGGGGTCGGGCAGCAGGGCCAGCAGGCGGGCGGCGAGCTTGACGAGCCCGACGGGGTGGTGCAGCAGGGGTTGCCGGCGGCCAAGCACGCGCTGGATGGTGCGGATGACCTCGTCCATGGTCAAGATCTGCGGGCCGCCCAGCTCGAAGACCTGGTTGGTGGCGGCGACCTCGTCGACGGCGCGCGCCCCCACCATGCCGACATCCTCGACGAAGATGGGCTGCACCCGGTTCTGTCCGTTACCGATGACGGGTACCACGGGCAGGTAGCGGACGAAGGCGACGAAGCGGTTGAGGCTGCGGTCGCGCGGGCCGTAGATCCAGGAAGGACGCAGGATGACGTATTCGAGGCCGCTAGTGCGGATGGCCTCCTCCGCGCGCCACTTGGCCCGGAACCAGGGCTCGGCGCGCCCGGCCCGAACGCCCGCCCCGCTGAGGTAGATGACTCGCCGCACGCCGGCGTCGCGGCACGCCGCCACTAGATTGACGGTGCCTTGGCCGTCGATGGCCTCGTAGGTGAGGCCCTTGCGTGGGTTCTCGACGGGGTGGTTGGGGAACTGCACGCAGTGGATGACGCAGTCGGTGTCGGCGAGCGCGCGCCGCAGGGAAGCGGGGTCGCGCACATCGCCGCCGACGAGCGGAACGGCAGCCCCCCACGGACTGGGGCGCTCGGGCCGGCGGGTGAGGCAGCGCACGTGGTGGCCGCGGTTGGCGCGGAGCAGCTGGTCGATGATGGCAGCGCCGACAAGTCCGGTGCCGCCCGAGACGAGGACCCGCATGATAGCCCCCTACTAGAAACGCGCGGCGGCAGCGACGCGGCCGCCGCCGGCCAGCAGTACCCGGAATGGTGCGGCATAGGGTGCGAGCACGGCACGGGTTGCCGCGCGCTCAGGCCGCCCCGCGGGAGGGGGTGTGGGGCGCCATGGCCGCGGGGCCGAATTGAGGGAGCGAGCGGCGCTCCAGCGGCTCGCGGTACAGGTCGCCCCCGCAGCGGCCACAGCGGAGCCGCCCACGTGGGCCGAGCGCGGGGCGTGGCCCGTGCGCCGGTGGGACGAGCCGGGTAACGCGGCCGGTGGGTAGACACTGGGAGAGGAGCTCGCCGCAGCTCTGGCCGCAGTGGAGGCAGCGCAGCTCGTCGACCTCGGTCGGGACGAAGGTGGGCAGCAGGCGGCGGGCGACGGGCTGCGCCGGGGGCGGGGCGAGCAGCTCGCGCGCGGCGATCTCGGCGCGCACGCCCTCGGCAGTGCGGGCGCGCATGGCGCGCAACAGCTCGATGTCCTGCTCGGAATACAGGCGGCGACCGCCCTCGCCGCGCTTGGGGCGCGGGATGCCGTAACGGCGCTCCCAGGCCAGGATGGTGGTGACGGGGATGCCGGTGACGCGGGCGACCCGCTGGGTGGTGTAGAAGCCGGCCGGGTCCGGGGCGGCGATGGTGGACATCGAGCGCCTCCTTCACTGTAGCAGGCGGCGACCGCAGCCGCCGCGTGTTGCCCTAGCCTAGCACGGTGCATAGTGTTCGTCAATCCTCTGCCCATTAGGGTAGGCATGTACTATGCAAACGATTTGCACTGCCCGGCTCGGGCCGGGCGGGGCGCCTCGCCGCGCCGGCGGCCGGGCCGCGCTGCCAATCAGGCTATGCAATCGCTTTGCAGAGGCTGTGCCATAGAGCTACAGTGCTGAGGGCGCGGGGGCGGCGAGGGGCTCGGCCGCTGGTCCCGGGCGGCGCGGCTGGTGGGGGCAGACAGAAAGGAGTTCGCGATGTGGCCGATCCGGTGGATGATGCTCGGGCTGGCGGGGCTGTTCGCTGGCTTCCTGGGTGTGGGCGGCGGGGGTGAGCGCGTAGCTACCGCGCAGGCGTCGATGGCTATGGTGCGCGTAGTTCACGCTTCGCCCGACGCGCCCGCCGTGGATGTGCTCGTGGACGGCAACCGTGCGATTACCGATCTGGGTTTCGGCCAGGCGACGAGCTACGTTGACCTCCCGGCGGGCGGCCACCAGGTGGTCGTCGTGCCGGCGGGGGCAGGGGCGGATGCGGCGGTGATCCAGGCCGGGCTGGAGTTGGCGGCGGGGCGCGCCTACACCGTGCTAGCGGTGGGCCCGCTCGCCCAGATCGAGCCACTGGTACTCCACGACGACCGTACGCCGCCGATGGGCCGCCTGGCGAAGGTGCGGTTCGTGCACACGGCGCCCGACGCGCCGGCGGTAGATATCGCGGTGGTCGGGGGGCCGGTGCTATTCGGCAATGTGTCGTTCAAGGAGGCTAGCGCATATCTCGAGGCGCCAGCAGGCACGCTGGACCTCGAGGTGCGTCTGGCGGGCACGGAGGCGGTGGTGCTGACGGTGCCGGGCGTCACGTTAGAGGCGGGCAAGGTGTACACGATCGCGGCGATCGGCCTGGCCGCCGGGACGCCGCCGCTACAGGCGCTACCGCTGAGCGACGCCTAGCGCGCACGGTCGGCGGCAGACACGGCCCGGGGCACCCGCCATGCCCCGGGCCGTCATGTGTGGCGGGCAGTGGCGCCGCCACGGGGGGCGGCCTATGATGGGGGCACAAGGTAGGGACGGGAGGCGCGGATGGTCACGGCGATCGTGCTCATCCAGGCGGCGGTGGGGAGCGTGCCGGAGGTGGCCGAGGCGCTGCTGGGCGTGCCGGGGGTGACGGAGGTGTACTCCGTGGCCGGGGAGTACGACCTCGTGGCGCTCGTGCGGGTGCGCGAGTACGAGCAGATGGCGCAGGTAGTCCCTGGGGCGCTGGGGCGGATCGCGGGCGTGCAGCGGACTCGGACGCTGATGGCGTTTCGGGCGTACTCTCGGCATGACCTGGAGCGGCTGTGGAGCGTGGGGCTGGACGAGGAGGCGGCGCGGGGCGAGGAGCGGTGAGACGCCCGCGTCGGGGCGCGGGCGCTCGGCAGCTGGGAGCTAATGGGGGCGGCGGCGCGCCTCCGCTTCTTTCGCGCGCTGGCAGTCGATGCAGGTGGCGGCCTCGGGGCGCACGCGCAGCCGCTCCGGGTCGATGGGGCGACCGCAGACGGTACAGAGGCCGTAGGTGCCTTCGCGCTGGCGCGCGCGGGCCGCGGCGATCTCTGCGAGCTGCTGCTCGGCCATCTGGCGCACGGTGAGGTCGATCTCGCGCTGGAAGGTGATGTCGGCGGTGTCTGCCGGGTGCTGGTCCGCGGTGGTGATCTCGCCGGCGGCGTTCTCCTCGTCGCCCGCGAAGCTGGTGCGGTCGACGAACTGGACGATCTCGGCGGCTTGTTCCTCGCGCTGGCGCAGCGCGTCGGCGATGTCTGGTGGGCTCGCCGGTTGCTCGGATGGGGGCATGGCAGGCGGCATGGCCAGTCTCCTCTCTCGGTAAAGTGTAGCGCGGGGCGCCAGGGGCGCCCGGATCGGGCCTCTGGTATGCAAGAACGAGGCCACCGCCAGCGCCCGCGGGTGCTGGCGAGGCGGGGTGGCCGAGAGGAGGCGAGGGTGAGCGAGGAGCAGCCGTTGGTGGTGGTGCGCGAGGGCGAGCGCGCGACGATCGTGATCAACCGGCCGGAGAGCCGCAACGCGATCACGCAGGCGATGTGGCAGGAGCTCCAGGAGCGGTTGCGCGAGCTGGCAGCCGAGCCGAGGGTGCGGGTCGTGCTGTTTCGCGGGGCGGGCGAGCGGGCGCTCGCCTCGGGGGCGGACATCACCGAGTTCGCCCAGACGCGGGGCAGCCGCCAGGCGGCGATTGCGGCGTACCACCTGGTGACCGACACGATGAATCTGATCGAGCGGTTGCCCCAGGCGACCATCGCGCTGATCCATGGCTACGCGGTCGGGGCGGGGTGTGAGCTGGCGATCGCGTGCGACTTGCGAGTGGCGGCGCCCGAGGCGCGGCTCGGCATTCCGGCCGGCAAGCTGAACATCACCATCGGGCAGCGGCACATCCGGCGGCTGGTGGCGCTGGTCGGCCCGGCGCGTGCGAAGGACTTGCTGATGACCGGGCGGCTGGTGGAGGGCGAGGAGGCACTGCGGATCGGGCTAGTGGATTACCTGGTGCCGAAAGAGGAGGTCGAGCGCTGTGCGTACGAGCTGGCTGCGCGGATCTGCGCGAGCGCTCCGCTGGCGGTGCGGTGGGCGAAGGAGGTGGTGAACCGGTGCCTCGACGACCCGGGGCTGGCGACGGCCAGCGACGATGCCGAGGTGTCGACCCGCTACGTGCTGACAGAGGACTTTGCCGAGGGCGTGCGGGCGTTTCGGGAGAAGCGGGCGCCGCGGTTCACCGGCCGGTGAGGCCGGGGGGCCCGCCAGGCGGCAGCGGCTCAGGCTATTCGGCGATGGCCTCCAGGCTGTGGCCGCGCGTCTCGGGGCCGAAGAAGAACATCACGAGGCCGCCGAAGACCATGATGGCGGTAAAGGCCAGGAAGACGGTCTGGTCACCGCCGAACAGGGCGATCTGGACCGCGATCGACAGCGGGGCGAGGAAGGCGAACACGCGGCCACAGGCGGCGGCCCAGCCGGCGCCGGTGGCGCGCAGGCGCGTGGGGTACAGCTCAGGCGTGTAGGTGTACACGACCCCCCAGGCGCCGAGGTTGAAGAAGCTGATGACGCTGCCCCACCATAGGATGGCCGGCACGTCCTGCGCGACGAGGGCGACCTGGCCGAAGAAGTAGGCGCCGATGGCGGCGGCGAGCAGGAAGATGACGAGGGTGACGCGGCGTCCCCAACGCTCCACGAGGTAGGCGGCCGTGAAGTAGCCCGGGACCTGGGCGAGCGCGATGATGAGGTTGAACAGCAGGGCGTCGTTCAGGGAGAACCCTTTGCGGACGAACTGCAGCGGCAGCCACAGGAAGATGCCGTAGTAGCTGAAGTTCATGGTGGCCCAGAGCACCCAGAGCACGAGCGTGCGACGCAGGTAGCGCGGGGCGAACAGCTCGGCGACGTTGACGCGGGCGGCAGGCACGGCGGAGAGGGCGGGGGCCGCCGCGGAGGACGGCGAGGAGACTCCTGCCGCACGCTCGACCTCGCGCACCACGGCGTCGGCCTCGGCGGTACGTCCATGGGCGAGCAGGTAGCGCGGCGACTCGGGGAGCGAGCGCCGGACGATGAACGTGTACAGCGCGGGCAGCGCGCCCATCAGCAGCGCTACGCGCCAGCCGAGCGTGGGCACGACCAGGAAGCCGATGAGGGCGGCCAGCACGCTGCCGTAGGCCCAGAAGCTCTCGAGCAGGACGACGAGGCGGCCGCGATGTCGGGCCGGGGCGAATTCGGAGACGAGGGTGCTAGCCACGGGCAGCTCGCCCCCGAGGCCGAGGCCAGCGAGGAACCGCAGGAGCATGAGCAGCGCCACGCTCGTGGCGGCGGCCGAGAGCCCCGTGAAGATGCTGTAGATGAGCAGGGTGGCCTGGAAGATCGCCTTGCGGCCGAACCGATCGGCCAGCCAGCCTGAGGCGAGCGCGCCGAAGAACAAGCCAGCGACATTGGCGGTGTTGATCCACTGGCTCTGAGTGGCGTCGAGGTTCCACTCGCGTGAGACCGCGGCGACCACGCTGCCGACGACCAGGATGTCCATGGCGTCGAACATCCAGCCGAGCCCGCTGACCAGGAGCAGCTTCCAGTGGAAGCGCGAGAGCGGGACGGCGTCGAGCCGTTGGTGGAGGGGAACGGCAGCGGGTGTTTCGAGCATAGCACGCCTCCGCCAGGAACGCTGGCCGGCTCCAGGCTGCCGACCGGCTCACTTGGGCAGAGTATAGGCCGGATCGCGCGCCAGGTGTACCGGTCCGGAGCGGCTGGCCGCCCGGGGGCGCTGACGGGCGCGGGGCGGTCGGCGTATAGTGGGGCCGTGTGGCGTGGCGCCTCTGGCGCGGGAGGAAGCGCGATGGAGAAGCAACTCGTCAACCCCCCGACGCTATTCGACCCGGGGCCGACGCGGGCGTACTCGCACGGGGTGCGGGTGGGCTCCCTGCTGTTCCTAGCAGGCCAGATGGGAATCGGGCCCAACCGGCGCCTGGCGGGCGATTTCGCGGCGCAGGTGCGGCAGGCGTTCGCGAACCTGGAGGCGGTGCTGCGGGCGGCGGGCGGCTCGCTGGCCAATCTGGTGACGATGACGGTGTTCCTGACCGACATGCGCTACGCGGACGAGTTCGTGCGGCTGCGGGGGGAGATCTTGCAGCGCGACTTTCCGGCCAGCGCGCTGATCGGGGTGAGCCAGCTGGCGGTACCAGGCGGGTTGGTGGAGATCCAGGCGATCGCAGCGCTGGATTGAGTACTGGAGCCATCGGAGCGAGCTGGATGGCTGGGGAGGTGAGGCGATGCGCGCGGTGGTGGTCACGGCGTTCGGCGGGACCGAGGTGCTGCGGGTACAGGAGATGGAGCCGCCGCGGCCCGGCCCGGGCCAGGTGCTGATCCAGGTGGCGGCCACGGGGGTCAACTTCGCGGACATCCTGGCGCGCCAGGGGCGCTACCACGGTGGGGCGCAGCCGCCGTTCATCCCCGGGTTGGACGCGGCTGGCACGATCGTCGCGCTCGGCGAGGGCGTGACGGGGCTGCGCGTGGGGCAGCGGGTGGCGGCGCTGCCGGAGGGCGGGTCGTATGCCGAGCAGGTGGTGGCCGACCAGGTGCTGGTGTACCCGCTGCCGGACAACGTGGACTGGGATACCGCCGCGGCGTTTCCCACGGTGGGGATCACGGCGTACAACGTGTTGGCGTTGGCAGGGCGGCTCACTCCAGGCGAAACGGTGCTGGTGCACGCGGCAGCCGGCGGGGTGGGCACGACGGCGGTGCAGGTGGCGCGGTTGCTGGGCGCGGGGCGCGTGCTGGGCACGGTGGGTGATGACGCGAAGGAGGCGCTGGTGCGCGAGCTGGGCGCCGACGCGGTGATCAACTACCGGCGCGAGGAGGTGGCGGCGCGCGTGCTGGAGCTGACCGACGGCAAGGGCGCCGACGTGATCCTAGACTCGGTGGCGGGCGATGTGTTCCAGCAGAGCCTGCGCTGTCTGGCGCCGTTCGGGCGGCTGGTAGTGTTTGGGCAAGCGAGCGGGCAGCCCGGCACGGCGCTGTCGGGCGAGTTCTACCCGCGCAACCAGGCGCTGGTAGGGTATAGCACGGGCGGCTACCGGCGGCTGCGCCCGACGGGGCTGCGGCCGGCGGCGGAGAAGATGCTCAACTGGCTGGCCGAGGGGCGCCTACGGCTAGTGGTGAGCCGGCGCTACCCCTTGGTGGAGGCCGCGGCCGCGCAGCGCTGGGTGGAGCAGCGGCACAGCACGGGCAAGGTGCTGTTGGTCCCCTAGCGGCGCGGGCGTTCAGGCGTCCTGGGCCGGAAGGCCGGCGGCGTGGCGCAGGGCGTCGCCGCTGAGGCGCATGGGGCGCCAGTCGGTGAGCGGCTCGGCGTCGAAGCGCGCGTAGAAGCGCAGCGCCAGCTCGTTCCAGGCGAGCACCTGCCATTCGAGCCGGCCGCAACCGCGCTCGACGGCGAGGCGGGCGCAGGCGCGGAAGAGCGCGGCGCCCACGCCGCGCCCGCGCGCCTCGGGCAGTACGAATAGGTCCTCGAGGTACAGGGTGGGGCGCGCCAGGAAGGTGGAGTAGGTCTCGAACCAGATGGCGTACCCTACCAGGCGGCCGTCGAGGTCGGCGACTAGCGCGTGGAAGCGCGGTGGGGTGGCCAGCGCGTCGCGAGCGAGCCGCTCGCGGGCGGCGGCATCGGGCCCCGGCAGGCGCTCGTAGTCGGCGAGCGCCTGGATGAGGGTCAGCAGGCCGGGGATGTCGGCGGGCGCGAGCGGGCGCACGCGGCACGTGGTCATCCCGTGAGCTTCCTCCTCAGCCCACGCGCGGTGGGGTGTTGTCGATAAGCGTCTGGCAGGGCGCGCTACCCCTCATCGCCCAGGGAGCGCGGGCACTGGGTCTGGCCCCCGGTACGGCGGGTAGTGTCCCCCGTTGAGCGAGTCCCCTCGATTGTACTGGCGGTGCGCTGACGGCGCGTCGGCACTGCACTCCGGACGACGCGCGGCGGATGACTGTCCCCTTGGATAGAACATAGGTTCGAAAGGCAAGGGGCATGGCGATCGTGCTGCTGCCCGCGTGGGGCATGGGCGTGCCGCGCGGGATGTGGCGGGCGCGCGTGCGGGCGGAGCTGGGCGACGAGACGGCGCCATACTTGTGGGCCGATGCGCTGCTGGACACCTGGCTAGCGGAGGCGCTGGCTGCGCTGTCGCTGCGGCTGCCGCGCGAGGCGCGGTGGGAGACGGCGAGCGTGGCGGGGCAGGCGGTGTACCCGCTGCCGCTGGGCGTGCTGACGGTGCTAGCGGTCGAGCACCCGGCGGGGCCGCCCTGGTTGCCCAGCGCCTCGGGCGGCGCGGAGCGCGCGGGAGCGGGCACGTTTCGGGTTTGGCAGGGACAGCTCTGGCTGCGGCCGGCGCCAACGGTGGACGGCGCGCCGATTCGAGTGTGGTACCTGGCGCGGCGGCCGGCACCGTCGGCGGACAGCGACCCGCTGCCGGTGGAGGCGGGCGACGAGGAGTTGTTGCTGCTGTATGTGTGTGCACGGGCGCTGGCGTGGGTGAGCGGGCAGGAGGCGAAGCGGCAAGTGGTGGAGCGCCAGCGGGGCGCGGATGCCCTGGCGCTGGCGGCGTACTACGAGCGGCAGTATCGAGAGGGGCTAGCGGCGCGGGCGCAGCTGAGCGGGCGACCGCGCCGGGTGCTGGTGTCGTAAGGAGGCGGTGGTGGAGCAGGAGCGCACGGGCGAGGCGGAGTCGGGCCAGGCAGTGCTGGCGGCGTTGCAGGAGGAGGTGGCTGCGCTGCGCGAGCGGCTGGTAGCGGCGCACCGGCGGGCGCTGCTGGCCGAGCACCGGGGGGAGGTGATCGAGGAGCTGGTGCAGGGCGACTCGGTGGAGGCGCTGGATGCGAGCGTGGCGCGGGCACGCGAGGCGTACGCGCGGGTGGCGGCACGGCTGCGGGCGGGGCGGGCCCTCGCGCCGGTGCCGGCCAGCAATGGGGCGCGCACAGGGCCGCGGGTGGAGGGGCTGAGCCCGCAGGCGAAGATCGCGGCGGCGCTGCGCGAGCGAGAGCGGTATTAGCGGGTTCGAGGGGGTACTGGAGGGGCGATGGCGCTGACGCTGGTGGACGCGGCGCGGTTGACGACCGATCTGCTGGTGCAAGGAGTGATCGAGACGCTGATCGAGGACTCGCCGGTCTTGCAGCTGCTGCCGTTCGAGACAGTGCAGGGCAGCTCGCTGCGCTATGCGGTGGAGGTGTCGCCGGGCACGGCGGCGTTCTACCCGGTGAACGGCACGTGGAGCGAGGGGACGGCCACGTTCGCCACGCGCACGGCGACGCTCGCGATCCTAGGCGGCGATGCGGACGTGGATAACTTCCTGCAGCGTACGATGAGCGACCAGGCCGACCAGCGGGCCACGCAGATCGCCATGAAGGTCAAGGCGATTCGGCGCGCGTTCGAGCAGGCGTTCGTTACGGGTGACTCGGCGGTGGACCCGCACAGCTTCGACGGCCTCCGCAAGCTGATCCCGCCGGGTCAGGTGCTGGACGCGGGGCCGAACGGTGGGCCGCTGACGCTGAGCCTACTGGACCAGCTCATCGACCTGGTGCGCGGCGGCAAGCCGGACCTGCTGCTGATGTCGCGGCGGACGCGGCGGGCGCTGAAGGCGCTGCTGCAAGCCTCGACGCACTACGTCGAGAGCGGCGACCAGTTCGGCCGGCGCGTGCTGCTGTACGACGGCATTCCGGTGGTGCACTCGGACTTCGTGCCCGACAACGAGACGCTGGGCAGCGGTACGGGGCTGAGCAGCATCTATGCGCTGACGTTCGGGTTCGGCGACGGGCTGGGCGGGCTGCAGAACGGGGGGATCGAGGTGATCGACGTGGGGCAGCTGGAGGCGAAGGACGCGGTGCGCACGCGCATCCGCTGGTACGTGGGCCTGGCGCTGTTCCGCGACAACGCCTGCGCGCGGCTGCGCGGGGTCAGCGCGAGCTGAGTGGGAGAGATCAATGCCGGGGCCGTGGGATGCGCGGCTGGTGCTGCTGGACGGCCAGACGCTGACCGGCAGCACTGCCAGCGGTGGGGTGTATGTGGGCGAGGGCGCGGAGCTGCGCGTGCAGCTGGAGGTGGCAGGTACGGTGAGCGGCACGGCGCCGACCTTGGACGTGCGGGTGCAGGACTCGGCGGACGGCGCGAGCTGGGCGGACACGGGCGTGGCGTTTGCCACAGTGACGGCGACCGGCAGCCGGCAGCAGCGCGAGCTGCGCGTGCGCCGGGGGCGGCCGTACGTGCGGGTGGCGGCGACGGTCGGTGGCAGCGGGGCGAGCTTCGGTGGGGTGTCGGTGCGGCTGGGGCACTGGAGTGGGCCGCCGACGACCGTCGCGGCGCCGTAGGGGGAGCGGGCGGAGCCGGCGCGCTGCGGACGCGGGGGTGGGGATGAGGCCGTACCACGTCGAGCTGGGCGGGCAGGGGTACCTGGTGGACTTGGCGAGCTATCGCAAGGAGGCAGGCGAGCAGTTCGCGCCCAAGCAGGCGGTGTCCACGCGGTACTACGCGGATCTGAAGGATGTAGGGGCGTGGGCGCAGGTGGACTGGCAGGGGGGGCGTGGGGCGACGCGCTGGCAGGAGGTAGAGGCAGCCCGGTTCGCGGCGGGCGCCGGGCTGGACACTTTGAGGGCCGGGGAGGTGCGCTGCGGGCCGCGCGCGGTGCCGGTGGCCGCCTGGGCGCCCCAGCCGCCGACGCGCCAGGTGGTGGGGTTCGTGACCTATCGTGGCGGGCTGTTCTGGGCCACGGTTGCCGGGGGCACCCTCGCCCTGTGGCGCGCGGAGAGCGAGGCGGGGCTCCCAGCGCGCTGGACGGTGGCGGACGGGGCGGTGGGCGGGCTCGCGAGCTGGGGCAACGCGGTGTGGGTGGGGTCGGGGACGGGCGGCCAGGTGTACCGCTGGGAGGCGGGGAGTGGCACGTTCGGGCCGGGGTTCGCAGTGCCGGACGCGCAGGGGGTGCCGGTGCTCGCGGGATACGTGCTCGAGGGCACCGCGTCGCGGCTGTATCTGGGGGTGCGGCGGGAGGCAGGCGGGCAGGTGTACGCCTGGGATGGTACCGCGGCGACGCTGCTGTTGACGCTGGAGGGCGCCGAGCCGACGCATTTGTTTGGTTTCGACGGGCGGCTGTACGTGGCGGCTGCGGACGCGGGCGGCCAGGGGCGGCTGTACCGCTACGATGGCACCGCCTGGACGCTGGTGGCCCAGCTCGCCGAGAACTGGGCGCAGTGCGGCGCGGCGTTCGGGGGGTACTACTGGCTGGGCAGTGGGCGCGACAACCGGGTGTGGCGGTTCGATGGGCGGGCGCTAGTGGAGACTTTCGCGGGGCTCGCGCCGAGCGGCGCGCGCATCGGTGGGATGGCCGCGGCGCAGGGGCGGCTGTACGTGGGCGCGGCGGCCGAGGCCGGGGCGCGGTCGCTGTTGGCCAGCGCGACGGGGATGGATTGGCACGACCTGGGCCCGCAGGGGCTCGTGCCGGCGGAGGCGAACGGGTTGGGGGTGTGCGGCATCGGAGCGCTGAACGGGGCGGTGTATCTGGCGGAGGAGCTGAGCGCGGGCACGGGCGCGGGAGTGTACCGCCTGGCGCTGGGCAGCGCGTGGAACACAGCGGGCGAGCTGGTGACGGCGCGGTTCGACGCGGGGCTGCCAAGCGTGGACAAGGCGTGGCGGCGCTGCACGGTGACCCACGCGCCGCTGGCCAGCGGGGAAGGCGTGGAGGTGGCATACCGCCTGGATGGTGCGACGGCCTGGCAGCTATTGGTGATGGGCGCGGTGCCGGGCAGTGTGCGCAGTGTGGGGATGTTTGCCCCGGGCGTGGCGGGGCGGGAGATCGAGCTGCGCCTGCGCCTGACGAGCGGGGGGATTAGCACGCCGCGGGTGAAGAGTGTGCTGGTGGAGTATGGGCTGGTGCCGGATGTGCGCCGGGTGTGGGAGTTCGCGGTGCTGCTGGAAGGGACGCCCGGCGCGCCGCTGCGGCGGTTGGACGGAGCGCCGGAGCCGCGGACCGGGGCGGAGTTGAGCGCAGCACTGTGGGAGGCACGGGCGGTGAAAGGGACGGTTCCGTTTCGAGACCTGGACGGGGTGGAATATCAGGTGTATTTCGCGGGATTGCGAGAGGCGGTCGCGCCGCTGCCGCAACGCGGCGGCTGGCAGACGCGGGCGGTGGTGCGGCTCGTGGAGGCGTAGGGGGCAGGTCTTCCCCAGACGGGGGGGCTCGCCGCGGCCGTGGTGAGGCGAGAGGCGGGGGCGTGTGGCGATGGAAGAGATCGCGGGAGTGGCGGTGGTACCCTTGATCGTGGGGCTGGTGGAGGTGGCGAAAGGCGCCGGTTTGGCGTCGCGCTGGGCCCCGCTGCTGGCGGTGGGCCTGGGCGTGGCGATCAGTGTCGGGTACGGAGTCGCAGCCCCAGGGCGCCTGGCGCCGGAGGCCATAGCGGCGCTGGGGCTGCGCGGGCTGGCGCTGGGGCTGGCAGCAGCCGGGCTGTACAGCGGCACGCGGGCGCTGGCGCACCCGGGCGCACCGGCCCCGGGAGAGGAGCGGCCGCTGGGCCCCCGAGCCTCCTGATCGTGGCCGGCGCGGCCCGACTTGCGCTACCTGAGCAGGGCGTGGGCACGCGCCGAGGTAAGCGGCCGTGTGTGCTATACCTAAGAGGCAGAGCTGCTCTCGCGGGCCGGCCCGTGAGGCAGCATTCCCGCGAGGAGACCGGAGCATGGCCGCCCGCAAGCGGGCCAAGAGCGATCTGAAGATCCAGCAGGGCAAGCAGCGCGATGCCTTCTTCGCCCGCATCCGCCGCGCGGAGGCCGCCCGCGCCCAACGACTTGCTCGTGCTCGCGCGGCTGCCAGCGCCTGAGCGCCCCGCGCGACGGGGCCCCGGGGACCGACCCGATGGTCAAGTATTGCCTCCACTGTGGGGCGCCCCTCGCCGCCCGGGAGATCGAGGGCTACCGGCGGCCGGCCTGCACGGCCTGCGGTTGGGTATACTACCCCGACCCGAAGGTCGCCGTGGCCGTGTTGGTCGGGCGCGACGGCCGCATCCTGCTCAACCGGCGCGCGATCGAGCCCGGCCGCGGCCGCTGGTCGTTCCCGTCGGGCTACGTCAATCGGGGTGAGGTCCTCGAGGAGGCCGCGCGGCGTGAGGTGCGCGAGGAGACCGCGCTCGACGTGGAGATCGAAGACCTGTTCGGGGTGTACTCGGAGCGCGGCAACCCGGTCGTGCTGGTAGTGTACACGGCGCGGGCGGCCGAGGGGGAACCGCGCGCCGGCTCGGAGGTGTGGGAGGTCGGCTGGTTTGCCCCCGATGCGCTGCCACCCATGGCCTTCCCGCACGACCACGAGATCGTAGCCCGCTGGGCGGCCACGCGCGCGGGGCGCCGCTGAGCCGCGCTACACCGGCTCGACGTACACCTCCATGATGCCGCCGCACACGTCGCCGCTCTCCCCCGCCTCGTCGGCCGTGAGATCCACCTGCACGATGCGCGGCTGGCCGTCCTCGATCACCCGCATGGCCTCGTGGAACACGTCCGACTCGCCGCAGCCACCACCGATGGTGCCCAGGAAGCGGCCGTCAGGGAACACCAGCATCTTGGCGCCTACCTTGCGGGGCGTCGAGCCGCGAGTCTTGATGATGGTAGCCAGCGCGCGGCGCCCCTCGGGCGAGGGCTTGGCGATCTCCTCGTAGATCTGCCTCATCTGGTTGGTAGCGATCATCCCGGCCTCCCGCGCGTCAGGAGCTGCCGGGCGCGGTGCCCGGCAGTGGTCTGAATAGATCGTACAACGCCGCGGGGCAGTGCGCGCGCACCAGGTGGAACACGGCCTCCAGCGCGCCGCCGCCCACGGCCAGCGACTTGTCGGATACGGTGAAGCAGTGGTCGCGCTCGCAGCGCGGATCTACATCTCCTACCTTCATCCCGGCGCTGACCCACACGCCCTCGCGTACGAGTCCGCGCAGGGTGCCCGCGATGGCGCTGCGCACCGGCGCGCCCTCGACCCAGGCCACGATGTCGCCGGGTGCGACGCGGGTCCCGATCGCCGCTGGGCGTTCGAGCCGCCCTGCCCGGGGCGCGCGCAGCACCCGCTCGCGCGTGTAGCCGCCGATGTTGCCAGGCACGCCGGTGTCGGGCAGCGCGGCGCCCGCGTACAGCACGCGGCCCAGATGGTGCCCGCGCTGCGTCTCCACCACGGCGTGGCAATCGACGCCCGCCGTGAAGCCGGGCCCGAGGGCGATCACGACGGGCGCGTCGTCGAGGCGCGTGCCCAGGTTGCGCTTGGCCATAATGGCGTCGATCACCACCGTGGGCCGCAGCGCCCGGACCACCGCCGCCTCGGGGTCCACGAGCACAGGGATCGCCTCGGCCGCGACGATGGCCTCCGCCTCGGCGACCGCGGCCGCCCGTCGCGCGGCGATCCCCTCCACGCGCGTCTCGCCGGCGAACACCGCCTCGGCGAACGCCACGGTGCGGCGCACGACCGTCGGCTCGGGAATCTCGGTCATCAGCAGGCGCAGGCCGGCGCGCCACAGCCGCACGGCCACGCCGCTGGCGAGGTCGCCGGCCCCCTTGACGACGATCCAGCCGCTGGAGCTCATCGGGCTACCCGCAGCGCCCGGTTGCGCGCCACTTCCGACATCGGCAGGCCGCGCCCGCCGCGCCGCACGGCGATGATCTCGGCGATGATGCTGACCGCGATCTCCTCTGGGGTCTGCGCGCCGATCTCCAGGCCGATCGGCGCCCGCACGCGCTCGAACAGGGCGCGGTCGATGCCGTAGCCGGCGAGGTTGTCCGCCACCGCGCGCACGCGCCGGCGACTGCCGATCATGCCGATGTACGCCGCCGGCGAGTCGATGACCTGCTGCAGCGCCTCCTCATCGTACTGGTGGCCGCGGGTGACGATCACGATGTAGGTGCCGCGGGTGATCTTGAGGCTCGCCAGCGTGGGGCCGAAATCGGCGGCGATGACCCGATCAGCGTCGGGGAAGCGCTCGCGGTTGGCGAACTTCTCGCGGTCGTCGAGCACCGTGACCGCGAAACCGAGCATCTTGCCCATCTGTGCTAGAGGCACGGCGATGTGCCCCGCGCCAACGATGACGAGCTCAGGCTGCGGCTCGACGACCTCCAAGAACACGCCGATCTCGCCGGCCAGCTGGGGGAGCTCGTCGCCCGGTTTATAGCTCACCACATGGGACTTGCGCTCCTGCATGGCGGCCAGTGCATCGCGCACCACCCGGGCGTCGAGCGCCGGCTCGCCCAGGGTGCCCGTCACGCGCTGGTCCTCGTCTACAAGCAGCTTGGCGCCCACCGGCACGCCCGCTCGTGGCTCGGCGCGCACCACCGTGGCCAGCACGAGCATGCGCTTGTCGTCGATGGCGTCGAGCAGCGCGCGGACGACGGTCTCCTGGTCGGACATGGCTACCTCCCCGGCCCGCTGCTGCTCGCCTGGCCAGCGAGCAGCGCCGCGTAGGCCTCCCACGTGTCGATGTCCACCACGACGCCGGGCTCCGCCACGGACAGCAGGTGGGTCCGCGCGGCGTGGCGCCGCAGGACAGCACGCCCCCCCTCGTCGCCCTCCACCGCCGCGAGTTCTCCGAGCAGGTGCCCATCGAATAGCACGGGGTTGCCCGGCTGCCCCGCGTGCTGCGGCCGCACGATCGGGGCGCCGGTCGCCCGCCAGGCGTCGATCAGCGCGCGGATCACCGCCGGGGTGACCCCCGGCATGTCGACCAGCAACATCACGACGGCCGGGGTCGTCGGGGGCAACGCCGCCACCCCGGCGCGAACCGAGGTGCTCTGCCCCTCGGCGTAGCGCGGGTTCTCGACGACCTGCACGGGCAGGCCTGTCAGCGCCGCCCGCATCGCCTCGGGCTGTGGCCCGAGGACCACGACCAGCGGGGCGAGCCCAGCCAGTAGCCCCGTCTCGGCCACGTGGCGCAGCAGGGGCCGACCGCCGTAGGGCAGCAGCTGCTTCGGCCGGCCGAGGCGGGTGGACAGTCCCGCGGCGAGCAGCACCCCCGCCACGGGCCGCAGCGGCTGCTCTCGCGTCCAGCATTCCACAACTGGCGGCTGGCGCGCCAGCGCGGCCAGCACCACGCGCTCGGCCCCCTGTGCCAGCAGCGCCTCGGCCACCGCCTGCGCGGGCGCCAGCCGCTCGGAGATATCGACCTTGTTCACCAGCGGCACGAGGCGTGCACCTGGAGGGGCGCCGCGGACGTTGCCGTTCGGCGCTAGTAGCACACGCGCGATTAATGACGGGCTCAGCACCGTGCCGGGCGCCACGCCGAGCAACGCGCACAGCTCCTCGACGCGGTGGACGTGCGCGGCATCGAGCGGCGCCCCGACAGCATCGGCGCCCGCGATGGGGACCACCAGCTCGGTCGCCGGCGGGATGACAGGCTCGTAGCTGCGGGGCGCAGTGAGCGGCTTGCCCGCGGCGCCGTCGGCCTCCACCAGCAGGTAGTCGGCGACCGCCCGCAGCGTGGCGACCCACTCGGGGGGGATCCCCACTAGCTTGCCCTCGGGCGAGATGCTCGTGCCCAGCACGCGGATGCCGGCGGACCAGTCAGCCAGCTGGCCGAGGGCGTGCTCGACGGTATCGGCGAGCTGCACGGGCGTGTCCGGCGCGTGGGGCCGCCAGATGCGGGTAGTGGTGGTGACCAGCACACGGGCCGGCGCGAGTTCGCGGGCCAGGCGGAACAGCGCCGAGGTCTTGCCGCCGCCGCCGGTGAAGGCTACCACGCGGGCCGCGTCCAGCGCTAGCGCCGCCCGCAGCGTGGAAGCGCCGCTCCGCATGGGCGCCGCCTAACTGGCTTTGAGGTGCTGCTCGAGTTCGAGCAGGCTGGCCAGGTTGTGCGCCGAGGCGAACACGTCGACATACGGCAGCGCGGTGCTCATCCCCTTGCACAACGGCTGGTAGCCCGGGCTGGCCTTGAGCGGGTTGAGCCAGATGACCATGGCCGCGCGCCGGCTCAGCTCGTCCATCTGCTCGTCCAGCAGCTGCGCGTCGCCCGTGTCCCAGCCGTCGCTGAGGATCAGCACGACGGTGTGCTGGTCGACCATGCTGCGCGCGTACAGGTCGTTGAACGTTTTCAGGCTCTGCCCGATGCGGGTGCCGCCCGACCAGTCGAGCACCTCGCGCTGGATGGTGCGCAGGGCATCGGTGATGTCCTCTTGCTCGAAGTAGTCGGTCACGCGCGTGAGCTGGGTGCTGAACACGAACGACTCGACGTTGGCGAAGGTGTGCTGCACGGCGTAGATGAACTGGAGCAGGAAGCGGCTGTACACGTCCATCGAGCCGCTGACATCGCACAGCAGCACGAGCTTCGTCTTCTGGATCTTGCGCCGCTTGCGCGCCAGTTCCAGGGGGTCGCCGCCGTATTTGATGTTGCGGCGCATGCTGCGGCGCAGATCGATGATCTCGCCGCGGCGCGCCTGCTTGTGGCGCCGGCTCAGCCGGGTGGCCATGCGGCGCGCCAGCTTGGTGGTGAGCCGGATGATCTCGTCCAGCTCGTCGGCCCGGAAGGCACTGAAGTCCTTGGTGCGCAGCAGCTCCTCGGCGCTGTAGCCCGGGACCTCCTCCTCCTCGTCGGCCGACTCGGCCTCGTTCCACTCTTCGATGGAGATCTCGGTGGCGCCCTCCTGGCTGGCCTCGGGGGGCTGAGGGACTTTCGAGTCGTCCTCCTCGTCGCAGTCCATGTCGGCGCGGTCCGACGGGCCGGGGTGCAGACGCCAGAACTCGCGGAACACCCGATCGAAGACCGGCAGGTCTTCGAGCCGCGAGGTGAACACGGCGCGCAGCGCGAGATAGAATTCGCTGCGGTCGGTGAGGTCGACCTGGTCGAGGGCGCGCAGGGCGTCGACCGCCTCATCGGGGGTGACCAGCACCCCCGCCGCTTGGAGGCGGCGGCCGAACGCCACCAAGTTACGCAGCAGGTCGCCGTGCTGGCCGGGGCCGGGGGCTAAAGTTCGGCGGGCGAGAGTTCCTTCTGGAGGCGCTGGGCGATCGCTGTACTGCATGTGGCTAGTTGTTCCTCCGGGAGGCGGCGGATCTCGTTCACGATCAGCGACGCCGCCCCGCCGCGTAGCTTTAGAATGTCACGATTGTCCTTGAACACGCAGCCGAGGGTCTGATCGACCGTGTCCGGATCGAGTTCGTCGCGGTGCAAGGCCATCAGGGCCATGCCCCAGTCGAGCGTCTCGGCCACCCCCGGCGTCTTCATCAGGCGGATCTGCCGCACGACCTCCATGAACACGCAGATCTGCTTGGCGAGCCGCTCGTTGATGCCAGGTACCCGGCTGGTGACGATGCGCACCTCTTTTTCAAAGGAGGGGTAGTCGATCCAGAGGTACAGGCAGCGGCGTCGCAGCGCGTCGCTCAGCTCGCGCGTGCGGTTGGAGGTGAGCACCACATACGGCCGGTGGCTGGCGCGGATGGTCCCCAGCTCGGGTACCGTCACCTGAAAGTCGGACAGCACCTCGAGCAGAAACGCTTCGAACTCCTCGTCCGCGCGGTCGATCTCATCGATCAGCAGCACGGGCGCCTTGTCGGGATAGGTGATCGCCTGCAGCAGCGGGCGCTTGAGCAGGAACGCCTCGCTGAAGATCACCTGCTCCGTCTCCTCGACCGAGTGCGCTTGCCCCTCGCCCATCTTGATGCGCAGCATCTGCTTGGGGTAGTTCCACTCGTACAGCGCCGTGTTGGCGTCGAGGCCCTCGTAGCATTGCAGCCGGATCAGGTCGGTCTCCAGCATCCGGCTGAGCACCTTGGCGATCTCGGTCTTGCCTACCCCGGCCTGGCCCTCGATGAGCACCGGCTTGCGCAAGGCCATTGCCAAGTATACCGTGGTCGCGATTGCCTGATCGGTGATGTACCCCTGGCTCTCCATCTGCTCCTGGAGGGTGCGCACGGCTTGGATCATGTGAACCTTCCGCCATCCTAATGTGAGACTGCGGCGCAGGGAGCACAGGGACTCACGAGGGTGGCGCCTGTACAGTCAGTACTGAGTATACCGCATCCGTGCCGCGCCGCCCGGGTCGTCCGGTGCCGCCGACCCGGTATAATGCGCCGCTCGGCCCGCCCCCAGTGTGGCAGGCAGGGGCCGGGCGGCCAGCTCATCGCCAAGGAGGCCGATAGTGCGGCACAGGCCCGGGCGCGCCCCGTGGTGGGGTGCTCGCTGGGGATTGGCAGCCACGCTCGTTGTGGTGGCCGCGGGCTGCGCTGCCCCCCCACGGGCCAGCGACGGGAGCCCGCAGAGCCTGCGTGAGCTGGAGGCCCGTGTCGGCGCCGCCTGGGCGGCGGTCCAGCGCTACCGGACGGTCGAGCGCCTGGAACGCCTGACCGCCGAGGGCCGCTGGGAGCCGCTTGCGCCGCCACTAGCCACCGACTACGTGCTGCCCGACCGCAAGTACCAACGCCCGGCCGAGCCCACCGATGCAGCGCTGCCCGCTTTCCTGGTCATTGGTCCCACAGTGTACCAGCGCGAGGGCGACCGGTGGGCGCTGATCGACCCGGCGCGGCTGCCCGCTGACAGCCCGCTGGTGCACAGCTTCCAGCGGTTGCGCACCGCCGGCCTGGACGGCTCGCCGTTCCGCGTCCCCCCGGGGGTAGACGGCACGCTCACCCCGGGCAGCAGCGAGGTGTTAGACGGGCGGCCCTGCCGCTGGTTCTACGGGACCGCCCGGGGGCCCGACGGTCCCGTGCGGCTACGGATAGCGCTCGAAGAGGACCGCGACCTGCCCTGTGGCAGCGAGGCCGAGTTCAACGCGCCCTATGGCCCCGCGCGCCAAGCGATCCGTTACTTCGATTACAACGCCGCCATCGAGCTACCCGCGCCGCCCAGCTGAGCACGGGGCGAATATTGCCCCCCTCTCGACCCTATGCTAGCCTACGGCTGCAACGCCCGGCGGAGGAGGCTCATGGCGCCAAGCAACACGCCCGGCCCAGTGCGCTACGAACTCGTCGTCGAGGCGGGGCCGCGCCGCGGGGACGTGATCTCCATCGACAAGCCGACGCTCTCGCTAGGACGCCAACTAGCCAACGACGTGGTGTTGCCCGACGAGCGCGTCTCGCGGCAGCACGCGCGGCTCGACCAGACCGCCGACGGGCTGTACATCACCGATGTCGGCTCCAGCAACGGCACCTTCGTCAACAATGCGCTCATCCAGGCGCCCACACGCCTCCAGGCCGGCGACGTGGTAGAGGTCGGCAGCTCGCGGCTGGTGGTGCGCGTGCTGACCGCCGAGGGGCCAGCAACTCTGCCGCCCGGCGCGCCGATGGGCGCCGACTGGGCCCCGTCCCCTCCGAGCGCCTGGCCCGCGCCGGCGCCCGCGGCGGCCGAGCCGTCTTGCCCCGCGCCCTCCGCGCCGGCCGCCGAGTGGCCGGGCGCGGCCGCTCCCGCCTGGGTGGCGCCCGCGGCCGAGCCCTGGCCGAGCGCGCCCGCGGCCGCCTGGGGTCCGGCTGTCGCGGGCCCCCCGCCCGTCGCGGTGCGCGCCGGCTTCGGGCGCCGCACCGCCGCCTACCTCATCGATGCGCTGATCCTGTTCATCCCGGGCTGGATCGTGAACCAGCTGACTCTCCAGCCCGCTGTACAGCGGCTGGAGCAGCTCAGCACGATGGCGAACCCCAGCGAGGCGGAGATCGGTGCGGCGATGGGCCAGGTCTTCGGCGCCCTGTTTATCTCCACGCTGATCGTCTGGATCGGCGCCGCGCTGTACTATGCCCTGGGCTGGGCGAAGGTCGGCTACACGCCCGGCCAGAAGCTCATGGATCTCAAGGTCGTCGCCGCGGATGGGCGCCCCCCGAGGTTCGGCCGAGCGTTCCTGCGCTACGTGATCCTGTACGGGCTGCCGTGGCCGGTAGCCATGCTCACGCTCTGGGTTTCCCTCGTCAGCATCTTGATGGTGCTGGGCGGTGAGAAGCGCGGGCTGCACGACCGCCTGGCGGGTACGTATGTCGTCAAGCGGCGCGCGTTCGAGGCCGGGCCGTACTAGGGCGCCGGCTCGTACCGCACGGTCGGACGGTCCGGGTTCCAGCGCGCGCAGATCGCGCGCAGCGGGCAGAAGAGGCAGATGGGCCGGCGGGCGGTGCATACCTGCGCACCAAAGTCCATCAGCGCCTGGTTGAACACCTGCCCCTGCCCGGGTGGGATGACCGCCTCCGCCAGCGCCCACAGGCGCCGCAGCAGCGCCGCGCCGCCCCCTGCTGGCGGTGGGGCGAACACGCGGACCAGCAGGCGCAACACGTTGGTGTCCAGAATCGGCGCGTCCTCGCCAAAGGCGAAGCTGCGGATGGCGCCCGCCGTGTAGCGGCCGATCCCGGGCAGGGCTAGCAGCGCCGCCTCATCGCGTGGCAATGTGCCGCCGTAGCGTTCCACCGCGGTCTCGGCGATGCGCTTGAGCCGCTCACCGCGCACCTTGTAGCCGAGCGGATCGGTGATGGCTTTGATCTCCGCCAGCGGGGCAGCGGCCAGGTCGGCCAGCGTGGGGAAGCGCCGCAGGAACCGCTCATAGTACGGCACCACCGTTCGCACCTGGGTCTGCTGGAGCATGATCTCCGACACCAGGATGGCGTAGGGGTCGGTGGTGCGGCGCCACGGCAGGTCGCGCCCCTCGGCCGCATACCAGGTGCGTAGCTCCTGCTGGAACGTGGCGAGGATGGCCGGCTCGATCACGGCTCGGATGCGCTGTGCCATACACTTCGGAGTGTAACCAGCGGGGCGGTGGGCCGCGCGGTCGCGCGGCCACGGTCGCGTCACAGAGCGAGTCCCGAGGAGAGGTGGAGTGATGGCCGGGGTGGCACGCCGCCCCTTGACCGACGCACTAGTGCCCGAGCTCGCCGCAGGCCTCGCGGCGCGCTGGGAACTGGCGCCGTTCCAGGTGCACGGCGCTCCCGTGTATTACCTGACGCTCACCCCAGACGGCGGCGCGCCCGTGCGCCTGACCCTGTGGCCGTCGCTGGCGCGGGCTGATGTGCTCGCTGGGGCCTGCGTGGTAGTGTTCAAGGGCATCGATGGGGTGTTGCTGTTCCCCTTGCAAGAGGTGGTGTTCCAGCGCGACCAGCCGCGCGGGTTCCTGCTGGTGAGCCGCACGGGGCGCGTGGCGACAGCCAGCTAGCACGGCGGCCGGCCGCGCCGTCTTACGCCGCGCCGGCGCGCGGCAGCGGTGGCCGCGCGCGGCTGCGCCGGCCGACCCGCTCCCGCAGCGCACGCTCCTCCTCGGGGGTCAGCGTACGGCCGCACTGCAGGCACGAGATCAGCGTGCCGTGCACGTCCGATTCATCCAACAGGTCGCCGCCACACTGGGGGCACTGCTTGAGCCAGAACATCGCACTCTCCCTCCAGACGTGTGTCACGAGACCCGCGGGGGCCTCGCTACTAGGATCGCACATCCCACGCTGCGGCAGGTTGACATCCGGCTAACGGACTTCTAGAATCGAACCAGAACAGCCGTTCTGGGCGCGCGCGGCCAGCAGGCGGTGCGGCGCCGAGCGCAGGGAGGGAGCGAGCACGATGGCCAGGCCCGCGCTAAGTGCCCGCCAGCAGCAGATGCTGGAGTTCATCCGCGAGTTCATCCGCGAGCATGGCTATCCCCCGACGGTTCGCGACATCGCGCAGGGGCTCGGCATCTCCTCGACCTCGGTGGTCGACTACAACCTGAAGGTGTTGCAGCGTGCCGGGTGCATCCAGCGGGAGCGCGAGGTTTCCCGCGGCGTGCGCCTGGT
>Ga0070737_10002276_pt1 | contig 23668 bp, 24 predicted proteins | sample Coa_R1_10_FD_66438 | JGI IMG/M metagenome (GOLD analysis project Ga0070737, IMG submission 66438) | Surface soil microbial communities from Centralia Pennsylvania, which are recovering from an underground coalmine fire - Coalmine... | ecosystem: Environmental > Terrestrial > Soil > Unclassified...
CAATACCAAGCAGCAGATCATCGAAAACGTTGAGAAGACCCAACAGATGATCGAGAAAATCGCCAACGACCCACAAGCCACCTCCGAGCAGAAGAATTACTTCATCAAAGGCCTGGTCAAAGAGACGCACGCCGAAAACGTTCAGCTCGTCCAGGCCGGAGCAGCCAAGTTGGGCAAGCCGCCGGCAACTCCGCTGACCGTGCGGCCGGCGTCTAACGGGCGTGAGGTGCCGCTCGCCCCGCCCGGCGAGCGGCCGTCCACGCCGGTACCGCAGGACCCCAAGGAGTTTCGCGAGCATTGGGACAAGCTGAGCCAGGAGGAAAAAGACCGGCTATATGCCCAAGACCACTCGATCGGTAACCACGCCGGCATGCCGTTTGTCGATCGCGACCACTACAACCGAATGCATCTGGCAGAGCTACAAAAAGCCAACCAAGCTGAGCTGGACCGCTTGCGCGCCCAACATCCCGACTGGGCGGCCGGCAAGGCGCCTGGGATCGCACGCCTGGACTACATTCAATACACCGAATGGAAAAAGCAGTGGGATGCCGCCAATCACACACATGACGGTTACTCACAGGTTCAAAACGAGCTCGGCCCACCACCGGACAAGGTTCCGCCAGGCCAACTACCCAAGTATCTGGGAATCATCGACGACAAAGGCCACGCAGCGGTCTCCATCAACAACCCCGATACCGCCAAACGCAACGCCACCTTCGTGCCCGGCACCGGCCAAGACCTCGCGCGCTTCCACGGCAGCGCCGAGAAGTCGGAAAGAATGTATTGGGCCGCAAGGGAGGCCGACCGCACGCTTCAGGCGGGAGACGTTTCGGTGACGACGTGGATGGGTTATGACCGGCCCATGAACCTCCTGGAAGCAGCCTCGACCAGTTATGCCCACAACGGCGCCGCCGCGCTCGACGATTTCCAGGCCGGATTGCGCGCCTCGCACAACGACGCGCTCACCGGTGGCCCGTCGCTCAACACGGTCATCGGACACAGTTACGGCTCCACCGAACTGGGCGCAGCGGCGCTCGATGGCCACCACCTCGACGCGAACAACGTAATCGCCGTGGGAAGCCCAGGGATGCTGACAGGACACGCGAGCGACCTGAACCTCGACCCCGGTGCCCACGTTTTCGCAACCCGAGCACAAAACGACATCATCGACTGGGTTACCGATTACACCCTTGGCCCTGACCCGACGGGAGCAGGATTTGGCGCCATTCCTTTCGAGGCTGCGCCCGGGCCGGCGGGTCCGCTCGGCTTACCCTCAGTAGCCGCCCACAGCAGCTACTGGGACCCGGGCAACCCGGCGCTTGCCAACATGGGGCGCATAATTGCTGGCAGAACAGACGTCACTCCACCATCATGACGAAAATTCGATTTCATGCAGCTATCGCCATTGTCAGTACGCTGATTGTCGCGTGCTCACCGACCAGGCCAGCTGCACCGCTCGGGCCGCCGACGCCGTCCGGCGCCACGCCTATCCCAGGAGGACCTATGGAGCCCACCCCAGTCGCTCCGTCACCGAAGGTTCCGAGCAGTCAACAAGAGGCGCAAGACACGGTGCTTCACTACTTACAGAAAACCGTTGATGGCTTGCCGCCAGGCACAGTTCTCGACAGCAGCGACAGCCAGGGCGGTAGCAATTTGGCGTGCGATGACAATTACACGGGTCCGGGTCCGGGACCAACCGAGTACACGGCGGCCATGCATGTGATTGGTCCCGAAGGCACTGCTCCAGCAGAGCTAGTCGCTCGCAGCGGAGAACTTTGGCAGAGCTGGGGTCTCACCGTGATGGAGCGCAACGGATTTGAAAAGCCGAATCGCTTCGCTTATGCCACCGACGGATATCGCCTACAAATAGAGGCGGCATATCCTCCGCAGTATCCGCCGACGCTGACGGTGATCTCGCCCTGCTTTTCGGGTGACGTGCGCCGAGACGGCCTGCCATTTCCTAAGGTAATTCATCAATCCGCACCCGCAGGTTGATCTATGCCCGTCGCCGACGGCGCATGCATTCGCCCCCCCCCGCAAAACGACATCATCGGCATCATCGCCGACATGGCCTCGGCCCCAGCCGATGAACGCACGTTTCGTTGGAGAGGGGTTGGTGCTTGATGCCGAAGGTGGAGAGGGGGCGGCCACGCGGCGGCCGTAGCGCGACGCCGCTGCGCGATGTGCTGATCGCGCACTGGCATCACAAGATGGCGCGTTGGCGGATTGATGGGCACCTGTACCCGCATGAGCAAGCCCTGCGATCGGATGGTGATGTTGTGGTTGACAGTGCCCGGCTGGCCGACGCGCTCGAGCATGCCGGCAAGGATGCCGGCCGGTTCACCTACGCAGGCGCCGACGCCGGCCGGGTGTGGCTGCTGGGCGCTGATGACCCGCTGTCGCTAATCGAGGACCGGCATGTGGCCGACATGGCTCAGGCCGATTTCGATGAACTGGTCGACGGGACGGGCCCGTTGCGATACCGGGTGGGCGATAGTTACGACCCAGGCGCCGCGATGGCTGGGCATACGGTGTGGACTGCCGAGATCAGGGCCGCGATCGGTTGACGCACCTCGCATGTCATCGCGCGGCGCTACGATCGTTGGACGCAGTTCGTCGCTCTGCGTTCTTTGCGGTCGGCCTGATCGTGAAGCTGTGGCCGGTAATCGTCGGGGGTTATCGGCCTGGTCGCGGGTGCCCACTGGGGCCGGCGCGCGGCAGATCGCCACGCCGAGCGTGTCCAGGCCGAGAGGCGCCGCTTGGCCGAGATCGCGGATCGTGCAGAACGCCAGCATAAATGAGTGTTGGCTGGTGATGAGCGCGGGGTGTTCGGAGACTTCCCGCCTTGCACCACAACGTAATTCGTTCGCGCTCAGGCGCTGATCATACCGCGGATCCGTCGGAAATGCTCTGCTTTTTTGACTGTTATTTGCGCGAATTGTATTGCACAGCCGGAAGTTAGCGCCGCTGCTTATCAACCAGCGGCCAGTTTTCGGGTAGGTCAAACAACTCGTGGATCACGAGGTCGCCGTCGGTTCTGAGGACTTGCTCGTCATCTTGGAGAGTGTTTGTCGTGAGCCCGTATGTTTCGGAAATGGGGACTTGGGGCCACGGGTTGATCCACATGCGTGGTGTGGCCCTAGCGGCTCCGTACGGATCTATGTTGCGGCCCAATAGCACGCCAGACACTCGAGTTCCCTTCGGCGGATCGCCACACCAGTATCCATTCGTACGGCGACCCAGCGGAGTAAACCTCGGTTCCCCGTGGGGATTCCACAATGTCGACCGTGCTCCGAATAGCGCTTGGTCTACCTCGTCGTCGTCGATGAAGACCGTCGCGGTGTTGAGCGCGACGATCAACGGGTGATCGAGCGGCGTGTCGACATCGGTGTACTTGCTGCCTTTGTCCTTGACGGCTCGTTTGATGAGTCCCACGCTGTCGTTCCACATTACGCGCGCTGAGTGCATGCCCAGCAGGCGCGTATATTTGCCTCGCTGTTCGGGGGGAACGGGCCAGGCGGTGTACAACAGCTGCCAGTCGCCGTCAATTTCGAGGGGGAGTGTCGGCAGTGGCTTGCCGGCCTCGAGGTCGTCTATGACGTCATCGGCGTTTAACTCTTGCAACCACTTCTCAAGCGGCGTGCGGATCTTGGCGACGGCCGGCTGCAGGCTGCCCTCTTGCTCGATATCGAGTTCCACGACGAAGTCGGGGTGGCTGGCCTTATCGGTGCACTCAAGTATCGACGCCTCCAAGGCGCTCACGGACCTTTCGACAACCGCCTTACATTCAACGTACGCGCCCACACCGTCGCGGGTTATCAGGAAATCCGGCTTCTTGCCATTGGGCAATGTGGGCTCCACTGTGATCTCGTAGCCGAGCAGCCGGTAAAAAGTATAAACATACAGCTCCCACCAGGTGGCGAAATGCTGATCGTTATCGGGGCTGCGGAAGTCTGTCCTCAGCTTTTCGCTGTCGTTCCGGTAGTGGCGGTACCAGTCTTCTAGCTCGTCTCGCACACGAGCCCACTCCGGTCGATCGATCCGGTTGTAGAAGTCAAAAACACTGCCCCCGTAGGACATCGGAGAAGGATCGTTTCGCTCGAATTGATCAAACAGCGTCGTCACACGGTCAACGGTAGCTCGCGCAAAAGCTGCTCGCCGGGGATCAATCGCGTACGTACACCGCGATTGTGTCGATGGGTTGATCGGTGCTCACCGCGATGTGTGAGCGGGCCATGTCTTCGATCTCGCCGGGGTGGCGTGCTTGGGTGAGTCCGTCGAGTTCGGGGATGCGGACCATCCACCAGGGACCGTCGCGGTAGACCTCGACGTCGTAGGTATGTATTGTTCGCTCCGATGTGACTCCGCGCCAGGCGAAGACGACCACGTTAGACGGGGTTCTCAATCACCGCGATACCAGTGAAATGAAGTTCCTCGATCGCGCGGATGACTTCACTGGCCGGGATGCCGCGATAGAACGGCGGAGAGTCGGGGTCGTTCGATCGCGACTGCGACTCGCGCAGTTCGTGATCGGGCTCGTCCGCTGGTGGTGCGCCGCCAGCGCTTGCGCCGGAACCGTGTCGTGCGTTCTCGACGACCAGGCCGATCACGCGCCCATCTTGCGCCACGATCGGGCCGCCGCTGTTGCCTGGCCGCGCGATCGCTGATGTTAGGAAAGTCTTTTGGCGCGGGTATCCACCCACCGCGGCGCCCTGCGTCGACGGTTTCACGACCGTGCCGTGCTCGACAATGATGGTCCGTTCGGTCAGACCGGGGACGTAGGGGTACCCGAATACACAGACCTCGTCGTGCCACTTGGGGTCACGGAATGACATGCCGGGCAGCGCAAGGAGTTGCTCGTTCTCCGCGAGCTCTGTCTCGATGACTGCCACGTCGATTTCGCCGTGGGCGATGATCCGAGATTGGCGGATTCGCGGCTGGGCTCCAGGCGGCGTGAATGACGCACGGACCTCGATGTTGCGATTGATCACGCCCGGGCCAACCAGCCCCTCAATGACATGGCGGTTGGTGACTACATGCTTATGGTCCAGCACTAATCCGGTGCCCACTGGTTTGCCTTCGCCGCCGCCGATCAGAACCGTGACCGCGTTATAGGACTCGATGACGAGCTCGGCGCCGAGAACTTCTGACAGCCACAGGTTGCCGCTGATCTGCTGCGATTGCACTCCCTGGGAAATGTATAGCTGACCCTGCATGGGCCAGCCGACCATGTCGGCTCGCCAACCCGCACGCATTAGTAGGCCGACGTGTTCCATCGCGCTCAAAATCCGGATGACCGCGGAGGCGTTGCCCCCTGGTACCCCGAGCTTTTGCAGATACAGCGTGAAGTACGCGACGGGCCACGCGCCGGCTTTCCCCCCGTCCGCTGGCTGCTCGATCAGTTGAGCCACTTTCGGGTCGTGGATCATCCCGAAGAATCGGTGCGCCAGCGTCGCAACCTGGATGCGCCAGCCGAGGCTCCCCGGCACAACACCCGCAGCGGATGTATCGCTTGGACCGGATTCAGTCACAACGCACAACGGTATCTGTAGTCTTCCAGTGGACGCGCTGTCAACGTTTCTTACCAGCGCGGCGGCACATTCGACGGCCTCATGGCGCCGCTACCTGTCCGCAGCGGTACGTGATTGGATCGCAGAGCTCGGGCAGCGCGGTCCACCCCCCATAGGTGCCCGGCGCGTCCCACGTGGGCATCAGTGGGCCACTCCATTTGGGGTCATAGCTGCAGCTGTGGGTGAAGTCGCAGCCGGTCCGGGTCGGCGTGGGCTGCCGGCGCGACAGCGATGCCCCCCGCCGCCGCGGCTGCGATCGCCAGTGCGAATACGGTTTTCATGCGTCGACCGTTCCCGTGGGCTCTGACATCGCGTCGACCTGGTCGGCGGCCGCGATCAGCACAGCGGCCAGCTCGCGCGCCTGGGCGGCGGTCAGGGGCCAGTCGCAGTCGTCGACGTGAATCGCCTGGGGTTCGATGTGGGCATCGTCGATGCGGCCGTCGGCGAACTGAATGGCGGATGTCCGCACTTTCACGTCGCGGCGGTCGATGCTGGGGTCGGCGCCCATGACAACGCGGTATGGCTGCGGATTTACGGGTTGCCAGTTGTCGACGAACACGATGCCGGTGGGCAGCGGGATCGGGTGGAAGGCGTTGGTAGTGGTTGTCATGTGACTGCCTCTCATCTCTACGGCCCGTGACGGTAGAGGCGGCCAAGCCAACGGCTACTTCACCGGCTTAGTTGTTGCTCCGTGTCGGAACTCCACCACGTCACCGTCGGCCATCACGTAGTCCTTGCCCTCCATCCGCACCTTGCCGGCCGCCTTGGCGGCGGCCATCGACCCGGCGGCGATCAGGTCGTCGTACGACACGATTTCGGCCTTGATGAAACCCTTTTCGAAGTCCGAGTGGATCACCCCGGCCGCTTTGGGCGCGGTGTCGCCCTGGTGGATGACCCACGCCCGCGCCTCCTTGGGCCCGGCCGTCAGGAACGTCTGCAGCTTCAGGGTGTGAAAGCCGGCCCGGGCCAGCGCGTCGAGGCCGCGCTCGGTCTGCCCGATGGACTCCAGCAGCTCGGCGGCCGACTCGTCGTCGAGCTCGGCCAGTTCCGCTTCGATCTTGGCGTCCAGGAAGACCGCGTCCGCGGGCGCCACGAGCTCACGCAGCGCGGCGACCCGCGCGGCATCGGTCAGCACCGCTTCGTCGGCGTTGAACACATACAGGAACGGCTTGGTGGTCAGCAGGTTCAGCTCCCGCAGCAGCGAGGCGTCCAGGCCCGCGGCAAAAAGCGTCTTGCCGCCGTCGAGGATCTGCTGAGCGGCCACGGCGGCCTCGTAGACCGGTTTGCGGTCCTTATTGTTGCGGGCCTCTTTCTCCAGCCGCGGCACGGCGCGTTCGAGTGTTTGCAGATCGGCCAGGATCAACTCGGTCTCGATGACCTCGATGTCGGATTTGGGGTCGATCTGCCCGGCGACGTGAGCCACGTCGTCATCTGAAAACACCCGCACCACTTGGCAAATCGCGTCGCACTCGCGGATCTTGGCCAGGAACTTGTTGCCCAGCCCGGCACCTTCGGACGCGCCCGCGACCAGCCCGGCGATGTCGACGAACGTCACCGGCGCCGGAACGATCCGCTCCGACTCGAACATCTCGGCCAGCTTCGGCAACCGCGGATCGGGCAGCGGCACGACGCCCTCGTTGGGTTCGATGGTCGCGAACGGGTAGTTGGCGGCCACCACGTCGTTTTTGGTCAACGCGTTGAACAGCGTCGACTTGCCGACGTTGGGCAAACCCACGATCCCCAGGCTCAAGCTCACAGGGAGCCAAGTGTAGGGGCGATCGCAAGCGCGGCGGAGCCGGGCGCAGCGGGTCGCCCCTAAAGCTCGAGGGCAGGTCTTTACGCGCCTTTCGGCGCCGAGCCGGTACGGTCAACATGTGTCAGCACAGCGGGCGAGATCGGCGGTGACGGCGGATCATCGCTCGATCATCCCCAGCATGCCCGGTGTTCCGTGGTGGGCGGCCGTCGTCATCGGCGTGACGGCCACCGCGGTGGGCTTCGCGTTCGACGCCGGGTCGGGCAACAAGGAGCTGACCGGTGTCTTCTCCGCCCTCTATGTTGTGGGCTGCCTGGGGGCGGTGCTGGCGGTGCGGCAGGCCGGCGTCTTCACCGCGGTCATCCAGCCGCCACTGATCCTGTTCTGTGCGGTGCCCGGGGCGTATTGGCTGTTCCACGGCGCCAAGATCACCGGGCTGAAGGACCTGCTGATCAACTGCGGCTATCCGCTGATCGAGCGTTTCCCGCTGATGCTGTTCACCTCGGCCGCCGTGCTGCTGATCGGGATGGTCCGCTGGTATCTGGGAATGGGGGCGCGCTCGGCGGCGACGGGTGAAGCCGACACGGCCAGCGAGGGCAAGGGCGGCATCGTCGCCAAGCTGACATCGCTCCTCGGGCGCGAATCCGCCAAGCCCGAGCACACCGGCAAGGCCGCGACGGCCCGGGCACGGCGCAGCGAGCGTTCGACGAGATCGGGCAAGGCAGCGAGTGGACGACCGGCCAGGCGCCCGGCCGCCTCCCGCTCCCGGCATGTGCGGCCGCCGTTGGACGACGCGGCCGAGCCTGCGGTCGAACGTCCCCGTCGTCGTCGGCCGGCGCCCGCCCGCGACGCCGATTCGCCCGACGTGCCGCGGCGAACCAGGATGCCGCGCGACCCGGACCTGCGCGGCCGGCCGCCACGGGAGATCCGTCGCGACCCGCATGTGCGTCGCGGCGGGGCGGCCAGCCGCCGCAGCAGTCGCTTCGACCCGTACGACCCCATCGAGCCGTACGAGCCGGCCAAGCCCGCCGAGCCGCCGCGCCGCCGGGCCGCCCCGACGGGCGCCACGGCAACGCATCACCCGATCTCACGGGTTCGCTACCGGAACTCACCCCCGCGCGACACCGAGGCGTAAAGCAGCCGAACTAGGAACGGGCGGGGCGGATTTCTCGCGGCAGGGCGAACACCAGCGTCTCGTTGGCCGTGGTCACCGGCTGCACCACGTCGTAGCCGTGTTCGGCCAGCCGCTCCAGCACGCCGCGCACCAAGATTTCGGGCACCGACGCTCCGGACGTGACGCCGACGGTGGTGACATCGTCCAGCCAGGCCGGGTCGATGTCGTCGGCGCAGTCCACCAGGTGCGCGGCGCGAGACCCCGCACCCAGCGCCACCTCGACCAGCCGCACCGAGTTCGACGAGTTGGCCGAGCCGACCACGATCACCAGCTCACACTCGGGTGCCATCGCCTTGACGGCGACCTGGCGATTCTGGGTGGCGTAGCAGATGTCGTCGCTGGGCGGGTCCTGCAGCTTCGGGAAGCGTTCCCGCAGTCGCTCCACGGTCTCCATGGTCTCGTCGACGCTCAGCGTGGTCTGCGACAGCCAGATCACCTTGTTCTCGTCGCGGACCGTGACCTGGTCGACGGCGCCGGGCCCGTCGACCAGCTGCACATGGTCGGGCGCCTCGCCGGCCGTGCCGATGACCTCTTCGTGACCCTGGTGACCGATCAGCAGGATGTCGTAGTCGTCGCGGGCGAAGCGTTTGGCCTCGTTGTGCACTTTGGTGACCAGCGGGCAGGTGGCGTCGATGACCTGCAGATCACGCTCGGCGGCCGACGCATGGACCGTCGGCGCCACGCCATGCGCGGAGAACACCACGATCGCGCCTTCGGGAACCTCGTCGGTCTCGTCGACGAACACCGCGCCCGCCTTGGCCAGCGTCTCCACCACATGCCGGTTGTGCACGATCTCGTGGCGGACATAGACCGGCGGGCCGTGCTTTTCCAGCGCACGCTCGACCGTCTCGACAGCGCGGTCGACGCCGGCGCAGTAGCCGCGGGGCTCGGCCAGCAGCACACGCTTGCCGGTAGCCGGCTCGACCACCGAGCCCGCCGCGCTCGGAATCCCCATGTTGACGGTCGGTGGCATGCCAACCAGCGTACTTACCGCCGACACGTCGGGGCCAGCTTGGCCTGGACCGTTGCGTAGGGCAGGCTGGGACGCATGGCTACTGCACCGTATGGGGTCCGGCTGCTGGTGGGAGCGGCGACCGTCGCCGTCGAGGAGACGATCAAGCTGCCGAAAACCATCCTGATGTACCCGATGACACTGGCCAGCCAGGCCGCGCACATCGTGATGCGCTTCCAGCAGAATATGGCCGATCTGGTGATCAAGGGCGACGCCACCCTGGAGACGATCTTCCCGCCGAAGGACGAGCAGCCGGAGTGGGCTACGTTCGACGAGGACCTGGACGAGGAACAGACCGCCGTCGACGCCGCTGACAGCGAACGCCGCGCCGAAGGGCGGTTCGCGCTGTACTCGACATCCGATGCGCCGGCCGATCCGCCGATAGCCAGGCACGCCAAGAAGAAGCCGGCGTCCGACACTCCCGCGCCGCCGGTGGCCAAGGAGCTCGACTACGAGACGCTGACCCTGGCGCAGCTGCGGGCGCGGCTCAACACCTTGGACGTCGATGAGCTCGAGGCGTTGCTGGCCTATGAGGAGGCCACCCGGGCGCGCGCGCCGTTCCAGACGCTGCTGGCCAACAGGATCACCCGCGCGACCGCGAAGTGACCCAAGCCGCGCAGCCGAATTCAGCCGAGAACCCGTTCCCGGTCCGCGCGGTGGCCATCCGCGTCGCGAGCTGGATCGACAAGCTGGGCACCGTGTGGGTGGAAGGCCAGCTGACCCAGATCAATATCCGCCCGGACTCCAAGACCGTGTTCATGGTGCTGCGCGACCCGGCCGCCGACATGTCGCTGACGGTGACGTGTCCGCGTGATCTGGTGCTGGGCGCGCCGGTCAAACTGGCCGAGGGCACCCAGGTGGTGGTCTGCGGCAAGCCCACGTTCTACACCGGGCGCGGCACATTCTCATTGCGGCTGAGCGAAATTCGACCGGTGGGTATCGGCGAGCTGCTGGCGCGCATCGAGCGGCTGCGCCGGCTGCTGGACGCCGAGGGGCTCTTCGACCCGCGGCTCAAGCGCCCGATTCCGTTCCTGCCCAACGTTATTGGGCTGATCACCGGCCGGGCCAGCGCCGCCGAGCACGACGTGACGACGGTGGCCGTCGCGCGCTGGCCCGCGGTGCGCTTTGCGGTGCGCAACACCGCCGTGCAAGGCCCCAACGCCGTCCCGCAGATCGTCGAGGCGCTAGGCGAATTGGACGCCGACCCCGACGTGGACGTGATCGTGGTGGCCCGCGGCGGCGGCAGCGTCGAGGATCTGCTGCCGTTTTCCGACGAGACGCTGTGCCGCGCGATCGCGGCCTGCCGCACTCCGGTGGTCAGCGCGGTCGGTCACGAACCCGATAATCCGTTGTGCGACTTGGTCGCCGATCTGCGTGCCGCCACCCCCACCGATGCGGCCAAGAAGATCGTGCCGGATACCGCGGCCGAACAGCATTTGATCGACGACCTGCGGCGGCGCAGCGCCCAGGCGTTGCGCAATTGGGTGTCCAGGGAAGAACGTGTGCTGGCTTCGTTGCGCAGCCGGCCGGTGCTCGCCGAGCCGCTGGCCGCGTTACAGGTGCGCGCCGACGAGATTTACCGCGCCCGGTCCGCGGTGCGACGCGACATCGCCCGGCTGATCGGCGCGGAGAGCGACCGCGTGGGCCATCTGGCCGCCCGGCTGGCGACGCTGGGTCCCGCCGCCACCCTGGCCCGCGGCTATGCGGTGGTGCAGACCATTCCGTCATCTGGACCCGCTTCAGTGCTGCGCTCGGTGCACGACGCGCCGGCCGGGACCCGGTTGCGGGTGCGGGTCGGCGACGGCGCGGTGGCGGCGATCAGCGAAGGACCGACCGATGGGGACTAAGCCTGTTAGTGAGCTCGGGTATGAGGAATGCCGCGACGAGCTGATCGAGGTAGTGCGACTGCTGGAGCAGGGTGGGCTCGACCTCGATGCTTCGCTGAAGCTGTGGGAAAGAGGCGAACAGCTGGCTAAACGCTGCGAAGAGCACTTAGCTGGAGCTCGCAAGCGAGTGGCCGACGCGCTGGCCGCCAGTGACGCCGACGATAGTTGACCGGGCAACCAGTTCGAGGATTTCCGTCCCAAACTGGAACACGTTTCAGTTATGCTCGTCGCATGGGTGATGCATCGCTGACCACTGAACTCGGCCGCGTCCTGGTCACCGGAGGTTCCGGATTCGTCGGCGCCAACCTGGTGACCAGGCTGCTGGACCTCGGCTACCATGTGCGCTCATTTGACCGCGCGCCGTCGCCGCTGTCCCCGCAACCGGGGCTGGAGGTGCTGCAGGGCGACATTTGCGATCCGGCCACCGTTGCTGCTGCGGTCGACGGGATCGACACGGTGTTCCACACCGCGGCGATCATCGAGTTGATGGGCGGCGCGTCGGTCACCGACGAGTACCGCCGTCGCAGCTTCGCGGTCAACGTCGACGGCACCAAGAACCTCGTACACGCCGCGCAGAAGGCCGGAACCAAACGGTTCGTCTACACGGCGTCGAACAGCGTGGTAATGGGCGGCCGGCGCATCGCCAACGGCGACGAAACTCTGCCCTACACCGACCGGTTCAACGACCTCTACACCGAAACCAAGGTCGTCGCCGAGAAGTTCGTGTTGTCGCAGAACGGAATTGACGGACTGCTGACCTGTTCGATCCGGCCCAGCGGCATCTGGGGCCGCGGCGACCAGACGATGTTTCGCAAGCTGTTCGAAAGCGTTGTCGCCGGCCATGTCAAGGTGCTCATCGGCAGCAAGAACGCCAAATTGGATAACTCCTACGTGCACAACCTGATTCACGGATTCATCCTGGCCGCCGAACACCTGGTGCCGGGTGGCACCGCGCCCGGCCAGGCCTACTTCATCAACGACGCCGAGCCGATCAACATGTTCGAGTTCGCCCGGCCGATCGTCGAGGAGTGCGGCGTGCGCTGGCCGCGCGTGCGGGTATCAGGCCGGCTGGTTCGCGACGTCATGTCGGTGTGGCAGCGGCTGCACTTCAAGTTCGGGCTGCCGCAGCCGCCGCTGGAACCCCTTGCCGTCGAACGCCTTTACCTCGACAACTACTTCTCGGTCGCCAAGGCGGAGCGCGACCTCGGCTACCGGCCGCTGTTCACCACCGAGCAGGCGATGGCCGACTGCTTGCCCTATTACTGCGAGCTGTTCGAGAAGGTCAAAGCCGCCAGCCAGCCCCAGCTGGCGTCCGTCGTCGCCGCGCCCCCGCCGGAGTAGCAGTCACATTGCTTGGGCCAGTGCGATATGGCCTTCGTAGCCAACGTCATTCGCCATAGTGCGATAGTGGTCGACGAGAGTGCGATAGCTCGCCTCGTCGCCGTGAGCCCGGGCCAGCAGCGCGCGCAGCCGCACCAGCATGATGTCGCGCATGACCAGCCCGTCATCCGCGGGCGCAGCGGCCAGCCGGTCAATTGCGGCGCGGGCCTCCTGCACGTCGCCATCGCCGCCGCGGACCAGCAGCGTCTCTACCAGAATGGCCGTAGCGGGAACGCACCAGGACAGCTGCGCATGACTGAACAAATTGTCTAAAGCGCTACGCAACCTGGATATGGCGTCGTCGAGGTCTCCGCACCTGGCCATCTCCCGAGCGACGTACACGTCAGTAACCGCCAATTCGGTCAGGTAGAACCGGCCTTGCATACACATGTCGCGGACCTGCTCCAATAGTTGCTGTCCGCGCCGACGGTCTTCTGCGGATTCCCGATGCAAGAGGCCGACGCCCATCGTCAGCCGGACAAGTCCGAGCGCGATGTCGTTGACCGATCCCTCGGCTGCCCGCAGTGCGTCGCCGATCTCGCTCACCGCAACGTCGTCGGCGAGGACCATCCCACACGGTATCGCCGGAACGTACTTGTAGCAGATGACAATTGCATGCGACATGGGGTCGCTCGCCCGCGCCATTACCAGGGCATTATCGAAGTCTTCGCGCCACCCTGGCCGTCCCAAGCGATACCTTGCACTCCCCCGCGATGCCAGTGCCGTCGCTAATGGCGATCCGATCATGAAGTCACCCTTAGCGGGGTCGCCCGCCGCCAGATCGATGACGGTCTCTGACCACCGCAAGATGTCAGCCACCTCGCCGGTTTCGTACTTGACGGCGATAGGCCCAAGCGACACCCCGACCGTGAGCGTCGGATCGGTGATCGACTCGAGCAGGGCCATCTGTTCGGCGACCAGCCGCGAGGCGTCATTAACGCGGGCAGCCATCATGTGCTCGTTCACCAGTCCGCTCATACCTATCGCCAGGGACGCTTTGTCGCCCGCCGCGGTACACAATTCGCGTAGTTCCTCGAAAAGCCGCGAGACATCGGGATCCCTACCCCGATAGGCGTTGGCGCATAACAGTGTGCGGGGGGCGATGCGCATCGCGAGGCCGTCCGGATCGGTGCCCAGCGAATCGGCGAGTTGGCATGCTCGCTCCCAATTCACCCAAGCCGCCGAGATATCGCGGTTGGTTGACCAGGCACCGGCCCGCATGTGCCAGGCATAGGCGGCAGGGAGATCGCCGGCGGCTTCCAAGTGCTCGGCGATCAGCGCGGCATTCGCGTCGGTTTGTTCAATGACGGCGGCTAGCTGCCGATGCAGTTGAGCGCGGTCCGATTTCAGCTGCGACTCGTAGGCGACGGTGCGGATCAGCGGGTGGTGGAAGGTGTACTCGGCGTGCGGGGTGAACTTGACCTGATCGATCAGCTCGGCCGCGACAAGCTCGTCGAACACCGGATCGATATCCAATTCGGCGAGCAACTCAACGCTGAACCGAGATCCGATAACCGAAGCAGCACTCAGTGAGCTCTTGGCGGCCGGCTCCAGCCGATCGATGCGGGCGGCGATGGTGGCTTTCAGGGTGGCCGGCACACTCACGTCGTCCACCGCCGCGCACAGCAGGTACTCTCCTCGCTTGCCCTGTAGCACACCGCGTTCGGCCAGGTCGCGCACGATCTCTTGGGCGAAGAACGGATTCCCCGCAGCGCGCTCGGCGATCACGTCGGCCAGTTCGCCGATCGACGGGTCCGGGCCAAGTAGCTCAGCGATTAATGCCGATGATTCCGAATCGCTCAGCGGGGCAAGCGCAATCGTCTGAGCACCGGCCACCCGCGACAAAGCGCCGCGGTATTCGGGGCGGTAGGTGATCACGACCAGCGAGGGGGTTTGCGGGATCACCGACAGGAAGTCGGCAAGCATCGACTCGCTGACCTCGTCGATCCAGTGCGCATCTTCGATGACATAAACCTCGGGCCACGTGCGGGCGAGCGTGGCCGTGTTGGCGAGTGCCGTCAACCGGCGCCGTCGAGCATCCGGGTCGATCTGGGGCAATTCGACATCGGGATCGGCGATGCCGATCAAATCGTTGAACAGCAATAGATCCTGCTCATCGGCATCGGGCACCCGGGTTCTGGCCCGAACCCGAGCGGCGTTGCCGTCGAGATCCGCCACTCCGGTGCTCGCACGAAGTAGCTGCGCGACCAGGTGGAACGGGATATCGCTGGTGTGGGACTCGCACAGAGCGGAATACACCGCGACACCCCGCTTATCGGCCATCGCGGCAATTTCACGGACCAGGCGGCTCTTACCGATCCCGGGTGGTCCGACGAGGCCGACGACACCGCCGTTGCCGTCGATGGCCCGCTCCAAGATCGCTTCAGCGGCCGTCATCTCCCAGCGTCGACCGACCAAGCTCGACTCCGCACGACCGACTGCCTCGTGATGCGGCTCCACCCGCAGCAGACGACGAGCCGTCACGGGTTCGTCGGCGCCTTTGATGCGCACAAGCTCTGGGTCGGCCAGCACCACCCGGCTCTCGACCAGCCGCGCGGTTGATTCGCTGAGCATCACCCCACCCGACGGCGCGGCCGATTCCATCCGTTGCGCCATCCCGACCTGTTCGCCAATGGCGGTGTAACTGCCTGGCCCGGAACCGATCTCACCTGCGACCACCTCACCCGAGTTCAGGCCGACTCGCAGTTGCAGCGCGACACCATCGCTCGAGGCGTTCGCGCGCTGAATCTCCAAGGCAGCGAAGCAGGCGCGAAAAGCATGGTCCTCCAACGCCACCGGCGCGCCGAAGACCGCCATAATGCCGTCGCCGGTGAACTTGTCCACAGTCCCGCCATACCGCTGCACAATTGCGCCGCAACGGTTGAACAGTTCGGTCATGATCTCGCGCAGCCGTTCGGCGCCGACGGCCGAGGCGATATCCATCGAATGCACCACATCGGCAAACAGCACCGTCACCTGCTTGTACTCGGCCGGCCTGGTGGCCGCAGTGATCGGCGAACCGCACGAGTGGCAGAAGCGTGCGTTCTCGAGGGGCTCGGTGCCGCAGGTCCGGCACGTGGTTGCCGCCGTCATCCCGCCAAGGATAAGCTTTTCGGCCACTACCAGGGCGTTTATTGCCGAGTCACGGCAGCGACGGCAGCGGGCAAACGTCACCGGTTGCGCTGTTGACCAATGCGGCGCGGTCCAGCCGCGCTCGCAGCGGCAATACGTCCAGTACCGCACCCACCACTTCAGGCAGCTGCGCCAGCATCGCGCGCGGCGCCAGCGAGCAGTGGGGCAGCCAGATTCCCGGCACGTAGTGCTTGTGCAGTTCCGCGCCGGTGGCGGTGACGGCCTCGACCACCCGCGCTTGGCGTGCAACGAAATCCGCGCTCACCCCGGCGACCAGCCAGGTCCGGCCGCGCCGGAACAGCCCAACACCGTCGAAGCTGAGTTCCACCGGGCCGCCGTCGCGCAAGTCGGCCAGTACCGCGGTCACCGCGGGCTGATCCCAGCTGCGCAGCACCGCGTAGGACACGTGCGGCACGTGACGGCCGTGAGTGTGAGAGCGCAGGCTCGGCACACCCCGGTCTTCGATTCGGTCCCACAACCCGCGGATCGCCCGCTCGGATCGCCGGTCGAAGAGCAGGCAAACCGCCAGAGCCACGAGTCAGCGGTAGAGGTGGACCGGCTGGTGCGTGACCTGCTCGATCCGCAGCGACGCGTCGTGCAGCAGCTCGGTGCCCAACGCGATCAGCCCGCGGGCGGCGGCGATCTCCTCGCCGATCATCGGCTGGCTGGCGTCCCCCGGGTGGCGGTAGGCGTCGCCCAATGTGGTGATCGTCTGGCCGTCGCCGCGTTGCGCGCGAACAGTGGCGTGAGTATGGGTGTCGTCCTCGTCGAATTCGATGTCGACGTGCCAGTTGTAGTCCAGATTGCGGTCGTACATTGCCATCACCTTCCGGTGACCAGCCTGCCACTCTCGGGCGTCAAGAAGAACTACGTTTCGCAGCGAACCGCCCGCGCGGTGCAACGCTCGCGGAGCCGAGTTCAACCCGCATGTAGTTCGTGCTCGACTGCCCGCCGTATCCACGCCGACACCGACCGGTCATCGGCTTCGGCTGCACGCCGGACCTTCTCCAACAGTTCCGGCGGAAACCTAACCGGCACGGGATCGGCCAGACGACCTCGGCGTCTACGAGGCGGGCCTTGCGGCTGCTGATTCTCGGGCCGCCCATAAAACTCGTACTCTTCGTCTGGGGTCATGGGCTTCTTCGTCATCGGTCTCTCCGGTACTGGTCTGCGAGATTTTTGGAAGCGGGGTAACAGCCGATCGGACGGCATCGCCGAGGGTCACCCGATTGGGCGGGCGCAATAGGAACCACGAGAACGGTGCCCGCAACCTCCGCGCACATCAGCCAATGCGCGGGCGGCTTGGCCGGGTAGAACAACGGGTCAGCCTCCCAAACGTCGGCAATATCGGCAACACCCAAATGCGGGTGTTTGAAAAGGTGCGCGGCCTGAGTATCGATTTCGAACGGGTCATAATCGTCGAGTAGGTCAACATCTAGGCGGTCGCCCACCACTAGCAGGGTAGTCGCTCCGACTACAAACGGCTACAAAGCCGCGGGCGCGCATCGATTCCGCGTCGACGTGTAGCGTAATGCGCCATGACTGAGACAGTGTTGGTCACCGGCGCGTTCGGACTGGTCGGCTCCGCGACCGTGCGACGGCTGGTTGACGACGGTCGCCGCGTCGTCGCCACCGACCTCGACGTGCCCGCCAACCGCAAGGCGGCCGACAAGCTGCCCGAGGCCGTCGACGTGCGCTGGGCCGACCTGACCGACCCCACGGCCGTCGACACCCTGCTGCAAGCGGTGAACCCCGCGGCGATCATCCACCTGGCCGCGATCATCCCGCCGCTGTGCTACGCCCGGCCGGCGCTCGCCCGCGCCGTGAATGTCGACGCCACCGGGCTATTGCTGAAGTCCGCCAAGGGATTAGGGTCGCCGCCGCGATTCGTCCAAGCGTCGAGCATCGCCGCCTACGGCGCCCGCAACCCGCACCGCACCACCGACCCGCTCACCGCGGACACCCCGCTGCGGCCGTCGGACATCTACGGCGCGCACAAGGTGGAAGCCGAGCAGTTGGTGCGCGAGTCCGGGCTCGACTTCGTGATCCTGCGGCTGGGCGGTGTGCTCACCGCCGAGCCGCGCTTCGACGTCGACCTGGACACCATCTACTTCGAGGCCTCGCTGCCGACCGACGGTCGCATCCAGACCGTCGACGTGCGCGACGTCGCCCGCGCGTTCGCCGCGGCCACTACGGCACCCGCGGTTGGGGAGACGCTGCTGATCGGTGGCGACGACTCGCACCGGCTGACCCAGGGTGATCTCGCGCCGGCCACCGCGGCGGCCATGGGGCTGACGGGGGCAATTCCGTTGGGCCGCAAAGGCAATCCCGACAGCGACGACGACTGGTTTGCCACCGACTGGATGGACACCACCCGGTCGCAGGAAGTGCTTGACTTCCAACGTATTTCGTGGCCACAACTGCTTATCGACGCCGCCGAGCGAATGGGTTGGCGGCGCTACCCGGCACGGCTGGCCGCACCGCTGGCACATGAGCTGCTCAAGCGCCGATCGCCGTACTACCGCTACCCCGGCCGCTACGCCGACCCGTGGGGCGTGATCAGCGCCAAATGGGGTGATCACCGGCCGGACGGGCAGCACGCATGACCTCCGCAGCTGTCGTCGTGGGCGGGGCGTCCGGCATCGGCCGCGCCGTGGCGCACGCGCTGGCCGCCGACGGCTGCCGAGTCACCGTCGCTGATCGCAATGCCGACGGCGCGCACGCCGTCGCCGCCGAGCTCGGTGATCCGCACCTGTCGGCGAATGTCGAAGTCACCGACGAGGATTCGGTGCGACGGCTGTTCGCCGGGGCCGGGCCGCTCGACGTCGTCGTCAACACCGCGGGGTTCAGCGGGGTCGGGCTGATCACCGAGTTGCCGGTCGAAGACTTCCGCGCGGTGGTCGACGTCTGCCTCACCGGCGCCTTCCTGGTGATCAAACATGCTGCGCCGCAACTGCGCGACGGCGGGGCGCTGGTGTCGCTGAGTTCGCTGAACGGCCGGCAACCCGCCGCGGCGATGAGCGCCTACTGCGCGGCCAAGGCGGGACTGTCGATGCTGACCCAGGTCGCCGCGCTGGAATTGGCGCCGCGTGGAATACGGGTCAACGCCGTCGCGCCGGGGTTTGTGCAGCCACAGTGACTTTCACCGGCAAGCAAGCGATCGTTACCGGCGGCGGCTCGGGTATCGGCGCGGCGCTCTGTCGGGCGCTGGCGGCCGCCGGGGCCGACGTTGTGTGCACCGACATCGACGGCGACGCCGCCGCGAAAACCGTTGAGGGCCTGCGTAATGCCCGGGCGGCTGTTCTCGACGTCACCGACGCGGCCGCCGTGCAGGCCGCCGTCGACGACGTGGTCGCCCGCGCGGGCCGACTGGACCTGATGTTCAACAACGCCGGCATCGCCTGGGGCGGTGACACCGAACTGCTGACCCTGGACCAGTGGAACGCGATCATCGACGTCAACATCCGCGGAGTGGTGCACGGCGTGGCCGCGGCGTACCCGGTGATGCTGCGGCAGGGCCACGGCCACATCGTCAACACCGCCTCGATGGCCGGGCTGACCGCGGCGGGACAGATCACCAGCTACGTGATGACCAAGCACGCCGTAGTCGGGCTATCGCTGGCACTGCGGTCGGAGGCGGTGTCCCGCGGAGTGGGCGTGCTGGCGATCTGCCCGGCCGCCGTCGAGACACCGATTCTGGACAAGGGCGCAATCGGCGGTTTTGTCGGCCGCGACTACTACCTGCGCGGGCAGGGCATGAAAACCGCTTATAGTCCCGACCGCCTCGCCCGCGACACCTTGCGCGCGATCGAGCGCAACAAGGCGCTGTTGGTGGTGCCGAGGCGCGCGTACGCCTCGTGGCTGTTCGCGCGGCTGGCGCCCGGTCTGCTGCAGCGCTTGTCGATCCGATTCATCAGCGCACAACGGGCGCGCCAAGCCGCCAGATCGGCCGCCCAGCGCTAACGTTCACGTCGGGACCGACGTGGAGGGCGGGTGATGGATATCGAATTCACGCCCAGCCAGAAACGCGCGCTGGCCGTCGTCACGCTGATCGCGTGTGCGTTCGCGGCGTATTTCCTGCGCAGTTATTTCGTGCTGATCGTGGTGGCGGCCGTCGGGGCGTATTTGTTCACACCGCTTTTCCAGCGGTTCGACCGGCGGCTGTCCACCGGGCTGGCGGCCACCTGCACGCTGCTGGTGGCGCTGCTCGCGGTCATCGTTCCGCTGGCCCTGGTGGTGCTGCTGGCGATCGCGCAGATTTCCCGGATGGTCGTCCACGTCACCGACTGGGTCCAGCGCACCGATCTGAACCAGCTGGGCGACAAGGGTTTACACATCGCGAACGACCTGCTGGCGCGGGTGCCCTTCGTACACACGACCGTCTCGGCGGAGTCGCTGCGAAAAGCGATGGTGACGGTTGCGCAGAAGGCCGGTGAATGGTTTCTGCACGTCGTGGCGGACACCGCCGGAAACGTGTTCGGTGCCGTCACGTCGGCGATCATCTTCGTGTACGTGTTCGTCGCGCTGTTGACCCATCGCGAAGAGCTGACCACGTTGATCCGCCAACTCAATCCGCTTGGCGAAGACGTCACCGATCTGTACCTGCGCAAGATGGGTTCGATGGTGCGCGGCACGGTCAGCGGCCAGTTCGTCATCGCATTCTGCCAAGGCGTTGCGGGGGCCGCGTCGATCTACATCGCCGGATTCCACCACGGCTTCTTCATTTTCGCGATCCTGTTGACCGCGCTGTCGATCATCCCGCTGGGCGGCGGTATTGTCACGATCCCGTTCGGCATCGGAATGATGTTCTTCGGCAACATCATTGGCGGTGCCTTCGTGGTGCTCTGGCATCTGATCGTGGTCACCAACCTGGACAACTTCTTGCGTCCGGTCCTGGTGCCGCGCGACGCTCGGCTCAACCCCGCGCTGATGCTGCTGTCGGTGTTCGCGGGCATTGCGATGTTCGGGCCGTGGGGCATCGTCATCGGGCCGGTGCTGATGATCGTCGTCGTCACCACGATCGACGTCTATCTCGCGGCGTACAGAGGCGTCGCGCCGGAAGACCCGCAACGACTTCGGCGCGATAATCGTCGCTCAGCGCAAACAATCGCGCCCAAATCGCCTAAGAAGCCGCCAGCCGCGCAGTGAGGAACTCGACCACCCGCTTGCGGGCCTCGTAAGCCGGATGCCCCTCGATCTCGCGGACCTCGTCGGTGAGCACGGAGTGCGCCATCTTGGAAAATCCGTGCTCGTTGCCTGTGCCGGAAGGGATTTCGATCACTTCGAACGCGTCGCCGAGGCGTTCCTTGATCGTGGCGAAGCGTTCACCCGGTGACAGCTTGTCCTCGCTGAACCGCAGGCCCATCGCGCACAGCCCGTCGTTGGCGGCGCGGTCGGCGACCACGTCGAGTTCGAGTCGCGACACTCCGGGGTCGCGGCGCTGCGCCGGGGTCAGCGGTATCGGCAGCGACGGCTGGCTCAGCACCGGCGCAAGGACGCTGTCGTCGACGGCGGCGGCCAGCGCGAAGCCGCCGGTGAAGCACTGGCCGATCACTCCGACGCCTTTGCCAGGTGTCGACGCGTTGAGGTTGCGGGCCAGGGCCCGCAGGAATTGCGACACCGGCCGGTTCTTGTTGGTCGCGAACGCCGCGAATTCCCTTGCCACACAGGCGCGAGCGATGGTGGACACCGCGTAGCCGGCCGTCGCCGCCCGGCCCGGCTCGCCGAACAGGGACGGGATTGCGACGGTGAAGCCGTTGTCCACCAAGTGATTACCGAGCGCCAGCACCCCGGGGTGGATGCCGGGTATTTCGGGAATCAGCACGACGCCGGGTCCCTCGCCCTTGCGGTAGACGTCGTGGGTGTAACCGCCGCCGGTGAACGGCGCCGCAGTCCAGCCCGCCAGATCCGCTTCGGGTGCGCTCACGGCTGCCTCTTCTCTACGGCCGTCTCGCCACTAACGGCGGCTGTGACTGGGTGGCCTCGGCCAGCGTACGGAATTCGGCGGCGCTGCCGGCGCCGGTGATCGCGATCTGGGCGGGGCCGGCGGCACTGTCGAGCCGGGTGGTCCACACCGGCTCGACGCCGTCGCCTTCATACACAATCCAATGGGTGCCGTCGACGTCGACCGTGCCGGTGGGATACATCGACGGGTGGATCGAGCCGACCAGCCTGGCCTCGTCGGCGTTGCTCTGGTTCACGCTCAGATACATGCCGGCCGGGCTGATGTATCCCACGGTCGACACCGCGGCCCGTAGCCGCTGACCGGTCGACGGGTCGGTCCGGCCGTCCTCGACACCACTTCGGGTGCCGGAATTGGCCTGCCAGCCCTCGGGCAGCCGGGGCAGCCGGACCGGGAAGCCGAGCGTCTGGGCATCCGCCCGCAAGGCCGCCGCGGCATCGTAGGACGGCACCTGTCCCCGGTTGCCCGCGCCTGGCGCGAAGGTGCACATCCCGACCAGGCCGGCAAGCACGATGCAGGCGACGACCAGCGGCACCAGCGACCAGAACATGTCGCGGCCGTCCTGCAGCAACCGGGGCTTCGCCGGCTTGGGCGTCGGCTGCGGCTGGGTCGTCACAGCACGAGTATCCCAGCTTTAGGCCGCCGACCTGCTTCTGGGACAATCGGCGCCATGACCGCCTCTTCTCGTCGCGAAGCCCCGGACCGCAACCTGGCCTTGGAACTCGTGCGGGTAACCGAGGCCGGCGCCATGGCCGCGGGCCGCTGGGTGGGCCGCGGCGACAAGGAAGGCGGCGACGGCGCGGCCGTCGACGCGATGCGTGAACTGGTCAACTCGGTGTCGATGCGCGGCGTGGTGGTCATCGGCGAGGGCGAGAAGGACCACGCGCCGATGCTCTACAACGGCGAAGAGGTCGGCAACGGTGACGGCCCGGACTGCGACTTCGCCGTCGACCCGATCGACGGCACCACGCTGATGAGCAAGGGCATGCCCAACGCCATCTCGGTGCTGGCGGTCGCCGACCGCGGCGCGATGTTCGACCCGTCGGCAGTGTTCTACATGAACAAGATCGCCGTCGGCCCCGAAGCGGCGCACGTCCTGGACATCACCGCGCCGATCGCGGACAACATCCGCGCTGTCGCCAAGGCCAAGGACCTGTCGGTGCGCGACATGACGGTGTGCATATTGGAGCGGCCGCGGCACGCACAGCTGATCGACGACGTCCGTGCCACCGGGGCGCGGATCCGGCTGATCACCGACGGCGACGTGGCCGGTGCGATCTCGGCGTGCCGGCCGAACTCCGGCACCGACATGCTGGCCGGGATCGGCGGAACCCCGGAGGGGATCATCGCGGCCGCCGCGATCCGATGCATGGGTGGGGCGATTCAGGCGCGGCTCGCGCCCAAGGATGATGCCGAGCGCCAGAAGGCGATTGACGCCGGCTACGACGTGGACCGGGTGCTGACCACCGAAGACCTGGTCTCCGGTGACAACGTGTTCTTCTGCGCCACCGGCGTCACCGACGGCGACTTGCTCAAGGGCGTGCGCTACTACCCCGGCGGCTGCACCACCCAGTCGATCGTGATGCGCTCGAAGTCGGGCACCGTGCGGATGATCGAGGCCTACCACCGGCTTTCGAAGCTCAACGAATACTCTGCGATCGACTTCACCGGCGATTCCAACGCCCAATATCCACTGCCCTGACCGATAACCCTAGCGAGGATCACACCTTATGGCCGACAGCGCCGAATACCGCATCGAACACGACACCATGGGCGAGGTCCGTGTGCCGGCAAAAGCG
>Ga0070737_10002277_pt1 | contig 23668 bp, 19 predicted proteins | sample Coa_R1_10_FD_66438 | JGI IMG/M metagenome (GOLD analysis project Ga0070737, IMG submission 66438) | Surface soil microbial communities from Centralia Pennsylvania, which are recovering from an underground coalmine fire - Coalmine... | ecosystem: Environmental > Terrestrial > Soil > Unclassified...
GACCCCGGCCGTCGCGACGACGGCCCACCACCGGTGGGTGAGGAACGTGCCGGAGAGGATGAGGAACTCGCCGACGAAGCCGTTCAAGCCCGGCACGCCGATCGAGGCGAGCACCGTCACCATGAACACGCCGGCCAGCACGGGCGCCTTGGACTGGAGCCCTCTCAGGTCAGCCGTGGAGAACGTGCCGAGGCGCCGATAGATCATGGCGATGAGGAGGAACAGCGCTGCGGTGTAGATCCCGTGGTTCACCATCTGGAGGACGGCCCCCGAGAGCGCCTGCCCGGTAAGGGCGAAGGCGCCGACGACGATGAAGCCGAGATGGGCGAGCGACGAGTAGGCGACGAGGCGCTTCAAGTCGCGCTGCACCGCGGCCACGATCCCGCCGTAGATGATCCCGATGACCCCGAGCGTGAGCAGCAACGGGGCGAGGGTGACGACGGCCTTCGGGAACAGCTCGAGGTCGAAGCGGATGATCCCGTAGGTGCCGAGCTTGGCCATCACGCCCGCGATCACGACCGAGCCGGCCGCCGGCGACTCTTTGTAGGCGTCGGGCGACCAGGTGTGGAACGGGAAGATGGGCGCCTTCACGGCGAAGGCCGCCGTGAAGCCGAGGAAGAGCAGGATCCCGGCCGTGCCCGAGAGGTGGGTCGAGGCGAGCTGGCGCACGTCGAAGGTCGTCACGCCCGTCTGGTTCTCGTGCAGAGCCACGAGCGCGAGCAGGGCGACGAGCAGGAAGGCGGAGGCCGCGAGCGTGTAGAGGAAGAACTTGGCCGCCGCGTAGCCCCGCCGCTCGTGGCCGAAGCCGGCGATGATGAAGTACATGGGCACGAGCGTCAGCTCGAAGAACAGGAAGAACACGAGCAGGTCGAGCGAGAGGAAGCTCCCGAGGCAGCCCGCCTCGAGCAGGAGCAGCCACGCCACGAAGGACTTGTCGCCGGACCTGCCCGGGGACCCGGCGAGCGCGATCGGGAACAGCACCGCCGACATGAGCACGAGGAACAGCGAGATGCCGTCGATGCCGAGCGACCACGAGATGCCGAGCGAGGAGATCCAGGGATGGACCGAGACCATCTGGAAGTTCCCGTCGCTGCCGTGGAACGCGACGGCGGTGGCGACGGAGAAGCCGAGCGTGGCGAGCGTCCCCGCCCACGCCACGGCCCGGACGGCGAGGCGGGAGCGGCCCGGCAGCAGCGCCGCGACGAGCGCAGCCCCGGCGGGGAGCAGGACGTCGACGTTGAGGTAGGGGAAGCCGGGGCTCACGAGACCGACCTCGACACCACGTAGGCCAGCAGCACGACGAGGCCGAGCATCACCCCGAGGGCGTAGTTGCGGACGTAGCCCGTCTGCACCCTGCGCAGCACGCCGCCTCCCCGCCTGAAGGCGGCGGCGACCCCGTTCACGGCGCCGTCGATCACCTTTCGCTCCACGACGGCGGAGGTGAAGGCGGCGAACCGGGTCGAGGTGCGGGCGAGCAGCCGGTCGTAGCCGAAGTCGATGTACCAGGCCCGCTGGAGGAAGGTCGGCTCGACGGCCGGGCGGTCGGCGACGGCCCGCCAGAGCGTGACGGCGAGCGCCACGCCGACGACGGCGAGCACGCCGTCGATGCAGGCGAAGCCGATCTCGGAGGCGGCGCTGAAGTGATGGTTGAACAACGTCTTGCCCACGACCGGGTCGAGCCACCGCTCGAGGAAGACGAGCGTTGGGTGGAAGGGCAGGTTGATGAGGCCGCCGAGCGCCGAGGCGACTCCGAGCACGAGGAGCGGGAGGGTCATGACCCAGCTCGGCTCGTGCGGATGGAGCGCGCCGTGCTCGCGCTCGCCGTGCCCGGCTGTCGGGCTCACCGAGGCGGCGTCCTCGCCCGCCGGCACCGGTCCGCCGACGACGTGCCCGTGCCCGTCCCCGCTCGCTCGAGCCTCGGCCCAGCGCGCGTTCCCCGTGAACACGAGCATGTAGCAGCGGCCGATGTAGTACGCGGTGAGCACCGCCGTGAGCGCCCCGAGAGCGTACAGCACCGGGCTGTAACCGTAGGTGTTGAGCAGGACGTCGCCCTTTGACCAGAAGCCCGAGAACGGAGGCACGCCACCGATCGACAGCCAGGCCACGAGGAACGTCCCGGCCGTGATGGGCATGAGGGCGCGGAGCCCGCCCATCGCCTTGGTGTTCTGCTCGTCGTTCATGGCGTGGATCACCGAGCCGGCCCCGAGGAACAAAAGTGCCTTGTAGAAGGCGTGCGTGAGCATGAGGAAGATGGCCGCCACGTAGGCGCCGACGCCCGCGGCGAGGAACATGTAGCCGAGCTGCGAGATCGTGGAGTAGGCGAGGATCTTCTTGATGTCGGTCTGGGCGCAGGCGATGGTGGCGCCGAGGAAGGCGGTGATCCCCCCGATGATGGCGATCGTGTGGGCGGCGTCCGGTGCCCGGAACAGGATCGGGTTGATGCGGCACATGAGGTAGACGCCGGCGGTCACCATCGTGGCGGCGTGGATGAGGGCAGAGACCGGAGTGGGGCCCTCCATCGCGTCCGCCAGCCAGGGGTAGAGGGGGAGCTGCGCCGACTTCCCGGCGGCGCCGAGGAACAGCAGCAGGGCGCTCGCGGTGAGCGAGGGCGTGCCGACGTGCCCGAGGCGCGAGAACACCGTCGTGTACTGGAGCGATCCGGTCCGCTCGAACACGAGGAACATCGCCACGAGGAACCCGGCGTCGCCGATCCGGTTGAAGATCATCGCCTTCTTGCCGGCGCTCGCCGCGCTCGGCCGGTCGAACCAGAACGAGATGAGGAAGTAGGAGCAGACCCCGACGCCCTCCCAGCCGAGGAAGGTCATGAGCAGGTTGCCGCCGAGCACGAGCAGCAGCATGGCGGCGACGAACAAGTTGAGGTAGAGGAAGAACTTCGGGAACTGCGGGTCGTGCTCCATGTAACCGATCGAGTACAGGTGGATGAGCGTGCTCACCCCCGTCACGAACAGCGCCATCGTCATGGACAGGGGGTCGACGAGGATCCCGGCGGTCACGTGCAGACGGTCGACCGAGAACCAGGTCCACCACGTCTGCTGGAAAGAACGGTGCGCCGGGGCCCGCCCGAACAGCCCCGCGAACACCACCAGGGTGACGACGAAGCTCGCCCCGACCATGGCGGTGGCGAGCCACCCCGCGAGCGGGTTGCCGAGCCGCCGCCCGGCGAGCGTGAGGATGCCGTAGCCGGCCAGGGGGAACAGGGGGATCAGGAAGGCAACGTGGAGCACGGGGGCCTAGCCCTTCAGGACGTGGATGTCGTCGGCGGTGGCCCCGACACGGCGCCGGAAGATGGCGACGATGATCCCGAGACCGACGACGACCTCGGCCGCCGCCACCACGAGGACGAAGAACACGGCCGTCTGCCCGCCGACGTCGTCGAGCTCGCGGGCGAAGGTCACGAAGGCGAGGTTCGCCGCGTTCAGCATCAGCTCGACGCACATGAACATGACGAGCACGTTCCGGCGCACGAGCAGGCCGATGGCGCCGATCGTGAACAGCACGGCCGACAGGGTCAGGTAGAAGTCGCCGGGAACGCTCACTGGTCCGGCCTTTGCGCCACGCTCACGCGCTCCTCCTCTTCGAGTACGGTCCCGCCGGGCTCGGGCTGAGGCGCGAGCTCTGCCGGAGCGAGCCCCGCTCCGGCGCCGCGCTCCGGCGCGCCTGCGCCGCCACCTTCTCCGGCTGCCTGCTCCGAGCCGGTCCCCGAGGCGGGCGCCTCGCCCTCGGGGCCGCGGGGACGGCGGGCGAGCACGACGGCGCCGATCACGGCGATGACGAGCAGGGCGGAGGTGATCTCGAACGGCAGCAGGTAGGTGGTGAACACCGAGCGGCCGAGGACCGTGACGTTGGCCGTGTGGGGAGGGTTGGCCACCCCGGAGACCGAGTGGGCGCCGACCGGCCACTTGCCTCTTGCGAGGAGGATCACCTCGGCGCAGCCGAGGATCCCGAGCACGAGCGCGAGCCACCGCTGGGCCGGCATCGGCTCGGAGGCGAGCGCCTCGCTCCGGTCGACGCCGAGCAGCATGATGACGAACAGGAAGAGCACGACGATGGCGCCGGCGTAGACGATCACCTGGACGGCGGCGAGGAACTGGGCGTTCTCCTCGACGAACAGCACGGCCACGCCGAACAGGGTCATGATCAGCATGAGGGCGGAGTGGACCGGGTTGCGCGAGAGCACGACCCCGAGGGCGCCGATGACCGAGATGGCGGCCGCGACGGCAAAGGTGAGGGCGTCGGGCACGGTGGCGGCGAGGAGGAGGTGCATCAGACGACCTTCCCCCCGGCGCGCCGCGGGATCTTCGAGCGCTCGACGGCGCGGATGGAGATGTTGCCGGTGGCGGCGTCGTCGCGCCGGCCGCTCTGGCCTCCCTCGGGTGCGCGAACCCCGTAGCCGAGCTCACCGGACCACTGCACGACGCCCTCGTACTCGGCCGAGCCGGCAGGCGCCGTCGCCCGCATCCACCCCGAGGTGTGCTGGTCCTCTCCCTCCCGCCAGTCCTCCCAGGGCAGGCGCTTCGGTTTGCCCTCGTCGTCGACGAGCAGCTCGTCTCGCGTGTAGATGGCGTCGGCCCGGCTCGTGAAGGAGAACTCGAACATCTTCGACTCGGTGATGGCCTCGGTCGGGCAGGCCTCCACGCACATGTCGCAGTGGATGCAGCGCAGGAAGTTGATCTCGTAGACAAAGCCGTAACGCTCGCCCGGCGAGACGGGTGCGTCGGGCGGGTTGTCCTTGCCCCGGACGTAGATGCAGTCGGCCGGGCAGACCGCCGCGCACAGCTCGCAGCCGATGCACTTCTCCATCCCGTCCTCGTACCGGTTGAGCACGTGGCGGCCGTGGACCCGCGGCGGCTTCGGCAGCTTCTCCTTCGGGTACTCGTGGGTCACCCGAGGCTCTAGCACCTGCTTCAAGGTGACCTTGAAGCCGCCGAGGAACGCGGGAAGGCGGCTCATCGCGATCCCTCCTCCGGCGCCGCGAGCGCCGGGGCCTCGACCGGCCCCAGCTCGTTCAGCAGTGGGCGGGCCGCAAGCCGGCGGGCGCGCCCGGTCCCGGGGCGCTGCGCCTCGAGCTCGCGGCGGCGCCGGCTCACCACGAGGGTCCGGTAGAGCAGCCCGGCGGCGACGAGGCCGCCGCCGAAGATGGCGAAGAGCCAGGCCGCGTTGATGTCGGCGCCGGCGATCACGAGGAGCCAGCCGAGCGAGAGCGGGATGAGCGCCTTCCACCCGACGTCCATGAGCTGGTCGTAGCGCAGCCTCGGCAGGGCGGCCCGGATCCACACGTAGACGTAGAGGAAGACCCCCGTCTTGCCGGCGAACCACAGGATCGGCCACAGCCACCGTGCGAAGTGGAACCCGGGGCCGTCCGGCCCGCCGAAGAACAGCGTCACCATGATCGCCGACATGGTGATCATGTTCATGAACTCGGCCAGGTAGAACATGGCGAAGCGGATCGACGAGTACTCCGTGTTGAAGCCGCCGACCAGCTCCTGCTCCCCCTCGACGAGGTCGAACGGCGGCCGGTTGAGCTCGGCGGTCACGGCGACCCAGAAGATGAGGAAGGGGATGATCCCGGTCCGGAACACGCCCCAGTCCCAGACGTGCGGCGCCTGGGAGAGGACGATCCCCCTCGTCGAGAGCGTGTGGTCCTGCAGCACGACGGCCACGACCGAGAGGCCCATCGCCGCCTCGTAGCTGATCATCTGCGCGCTCGCCCGCACCGAGCCGAGGAGGGGGTACTTCGACCCCGACGACCACCCGGCGAGCATCGTCCCGTAGACCGAGACCGACGAGAGGGCGAGGAGGAACAGGATCCCGATCGGCGGGTCGGCCACCTGGAGCTCGACCACGTGGTGGGCGATGTTCACCACGCCGCCGACCGGCACGACCGTGAAGATGAGGAAGGCCGGCACGAGCGTGAGGTAGGGGGCGAGCTTGAACACGAAGCGGTCCGCCCGCTCGGGGAGCAGGTCCTCTTTGAAGAACAGCTTGATGCCGTCCGCGAGCGACTGGAGCAGTCCGAAGGGGCCGGCCCGGTTCGGGCCGATCCGGTTCTGCATGTCCGAGATGACCTTGCGCTCGAGCCAGATCATCAGCATCACCGAGACGAGGAGCACCCCGAAGATGGCGACGACCTTCACGATGGCGATGACGAGGGCGCCGACGTCGACGCCGTGGAGGAAGAGCGGATCTCCCATCAGGCCTCCACTCGGGCGAGGGTCTCGATGCGGATGGTCTGGGCGGGCTCGTCGCTGTCGATGAGCGAGGAGGCCCCCGGCTCGTCGACCGGCGTCAGGTTGAGGCCGAGCAGGGCGACGCCGGCCGGCACGGAGTCGTCCCCGGCGACGGGCACGACGAGCTCCCCCCGGTTGGAGCGGACCCGGACCTCGTCGCCCTCGGCGACCCCGAGCCGCTCGAGCTCCCGGCGGGGCAGCCGCAGCTGCTGGGCCGGTGCGAGGCCGGCGAGCGAGGGGGCGGCCTGCACGAGGCTCCCGTGGTCGTAGAGGACCCGGCGCGCGACGAGCCGGTGCGAGTAGGAGTCCGGAGCCGGCGCCGCCGGAGCCGGCCAGCGAGCCGGGTCGAAGGAGATCGGCGCCGGCCGGGCGATCCCCGGCGCCACGGTGAGGCTGTCGCTCAACAGCGCCGGCGCCTCGAGGCCCAGCTCCTCGATCCCGACCGACTCCTCCACGTCGCCGCTCGGCACCGTGGCGGCGCCGGCGAACATCGGGGCCCCGACCATGACGACCGACTCGATGCCGGGGGTGGCGATCGGGTCGAGCGGCCGGCGCACCCGTCCGGCGCCGGGGCCGGCGACGGCGACACGCCGGAGCGGCACCACGACGCCGTCGGCGCCGGCCGGGCCGTAGACGGCCTCCACCGTGGCCCCGAAGTGCGACGGGGCGACCTCCTCGAGCTCCTCCCAGATCGCCTCGAGGTGGTCGAAACCGAGGTCCATGCCGAGCCGCTCGGCGATCTCGCAGGCGATGACCCAGTCGGGGCGCGCGAGCCCGGGCGGCACGACCTTTTGGGCGAGCCGGGTCACTCTGCCCTCGATGTTCGTCGTGGTGCCGCCCCGCTCGGTCGGCCCTGCTGCCGGGAGCACGACGTCGGCGAGCTGGCTCGAGGGGCACGGGAGCGTGTCGATGGCGACGAGGAACGGGACCTGCTCGAGGGCGCGCGTCGCGAGGTCGCGGTCGGGGAAGTCGGACAGCGGGTCGGCCCCGACGAGCACGAGCGCGCGCAGCGTGCCCGCCGCTGCGGCTTCGAGCATCCCCCTCGTGTCGAGCCCGGCAGCCTCGGGGAGCGAGCCCCACTGGTCCTCGTACCAGGCCCTCGCGCCCTCGAGGGTGACCCGCCCGGGCAGCATCCCCGGTGCCAGTCCCATGTCGATCGCGCCTCGCACGTTCGCCCGCGAGAGCGCCGGCAGGAAGCGCACGCCGGGCAGCCCCTCGGCGAGGAGGGCCGCCGCCGCGGCCACCGACTCGGCGCTCTCGGCCACCGAGGGCCGCCCGAGCACGACGACCACGTCCTCGCCGCGAAGGCCCTCGAGCACCTCGCGGGCACGAGCAAGGGCGGCCGGCGGGCCGCCGTGGGTCCCGTTCCCGGCTCCTGCGGTGGGCCTGGCGCCGGCCGGGCTCCCGGTGAGAGCGGCACAGAGCGCCGGCGCCTCGCCGGGACGGGCCGGCACCACGGCGACTGCCACCGCGGAGAGGGCGGTCGGGACCGGCGAGCAGTCGATGATGCGCAGGCCGTGGTGGACGGCCGCGACCCTGAGGCGGAGGTGGAGCACGGGCAGCTCCTCGCGCAGGTCGCCGCCGAGGAGGATGACGGCCTTCGCCGAGCAGGCCTCGTCGATCGTCGCCGCCGGCAGGGAGGCGACGAGCTCGGCCGGAAGGCCGTCGCCGAGCTGCGCGTCGACGTTGTCGGTGCCGATGACGGCGCGGGCCAGCTTTGACCACGCGTACTGGTCCTCGTTCGGGAGCCGGGCCCCGCCGATGACGCCGATCGAGCGGGGGCCCTGTGACGAGAGCGCCTCCTTGATGCCGTTGCCGACCGCTCGCAGCGCCTCGTTCCAGGTCACCTCGACGAGCTCGCCGTCGCGCCGGGCGAGCGGGCGGCCGAGGCGCTCGGTCGCGTTGACCGCCTCGTAGCCGTAGCGGCCCCGGTCGCAGAGCCAGGACTGGTTCACCGGCTCGGAGTCGATGCCGAGGAAGCGCACGAGCTTGCCGGCAGAGGACTGGGCCGCCACCCGGCAGCCGACGGCACAGAAGGTGCACGTCGTCTCGACCTGCTCGAGGTCCCAGGGGCGGGACTTGAACCGGTACGGCACCGAGGTGAGCGCGCCGACCGGGCAGATCTGGACCGTGTTGCCGGAGAAGTAGGAGTCGAAGGGGCGCTCGGGGAAGATCGCCACCTCGATCGCGTCACCTCGGCTGAAGAAGTCGATCAGGGGTTCGCCGGCCACCTCCTCGGCGAAGCGGGTGCAGCGGGCGCACTGGATGCAGCGCTCCCGGTCGAGCAGCGTGAGCGGGCCGATCTCGATCGGCTTCGGCCAGTGCCGCTTCTCCTCGATGAAGCGGGACTCGCCCGGCCCGTGGCTCATCGCCTGGTCCTGGAGCGGGCACTCGCCTCCCTTGTCGCACACCGGGCAGTCGAGCGGGTGGTTGACGAGCAGGAACTCGAGCACCCCCTCTTGGGCCTTGCGGGCGGCGTCGGACTCGGTCTCGATCTCCTGGCCCTCGGCGACCTGGACGAAGCAGGCCGGCTGGAGGCTCGGGCCGCGGGGGCTCGAAACCTCGACCAGGCACATGCGGCACATGCCGACCGGCTTCATCCGGGGGTGGTAGCAGAAGCGGGGGATGAAGAACCCGGCCCGCTCGGCGGCCTCGATGATGAGCTCGCCGGGGGACGCCGTGACGCTGCGGCCGTTGATCGTGAGGTTCACCTGCTCGGGAGGAGACAGGCTCTCGGTCGCCTCACCCATGGCGGACCTCGTCGGGCGGCATCGGGCAGCCCCCCTCCTTCACGTGGAGGAGGAACTCGTCTCGAAAGCGGTGGATGCTAGAGACTATCGAGGAGGGAATGGACGGCCCGAGGACGCAGATGGTCGTCTGCTTCGGGGGCCAGGTGAGACCCGGGGCGATGTTGTCGCAGGCGTCGAGGAGCAGGTCGAGGTCCTCCTCCCGCCCGAGGCCGTCCTCGATCCGCCGGATCACCTTGTCCACCCACCCGGCCCCCTCCCGGCACGGCGTGCACTGGCCGCAGGACTCCCGGTGGAAAAAGCGGGTGATGCGCCATGCCGCCCGCACCGCACAGGTCGTCTCGTCCATGACGACGACCGAGCCGGAGCCGAGCATGGAGCCCGCCTTGCCGACGGCGTCCTGGTCGAGGCCCATGTCGAGGTGCTCGGGGAAGAACCAGGGCGCCGAGACCCCACCTGGGATGAAGGCCTTCAGCTCCCGGCCGAGGCGGACCCCACCGCCGAGGCGCTCGTCGTAGATGAGGTCCCGGAAGGTGGTCGTCGACATCTCGAGCTCGTACCAGCCGGGCCGCTCCACGTGGCCGGAGAGGGCGAACAGGCGGGTGCCCGTCGAGGAGCCCTGCCCGAGGGCGGCGAACGCCGCCCCTCCGTGGAGGATGATCCAGGGCAGGTTGGACATCGTCTCGACGTTGTTCACGACGGTCGGCTCCCCGTACAGCCCGATGGCGGCCGGGAAGTAAGGAGGCTTGATGCGAGGGAACCCCCGCTTGCCCTCGAGCGATTCGAGCAGCGCCGTCTCCTCGCCGCAGATGTAGGCGCCGGCCCCCGGGTGCACCACGAGGTCGAGAGAGAACTCCGACCCGAAGATCGACCGCCCGAGCGCTCCGTGCTCGTAGGCCTCGTTCACGGCCTGGGTGAGCCGCTCGAGGCCGAGGGCGAACTCGCCCCGGCAGAAGATGAAGGCCTGGGCCGCCCCGATCGCGTAGGCGGCGATGATGGTCCCCTCGACGATCTGGTGGGGGTCTCGCTCGATGAGGAGATGGTCCTTGAACGTGGCGGGCTCCGACTCGTCGCCGTTCACGACGAGGTAGGTCGTCGGCGCCTCCCGCAGCATCGACCACTTCCGCCCCGCCGGGAAGCCGGCACCGCCCCGGCCGAGCAGGCTGGCGGCGTTCACCTCCTCGTGGACCGCCTCCGGGGTCATCGTGAGCGCTTTGCGGAGACCCTCGTAACCGCCCGTGGCAAGGTACCGCTCGAGGGTGTGCGAGTCGGGGTGCTCGAGGCGGGCCGTGACGATGCGGGGGGCGTCGGTGAGCATCACTCCCCCTCCCCGGCACCAGCGGCGGCGGGGGGCTCCGGCGCCACCTCCTTCTCTCCGGGAGGCGGCGTCCCGGCGGCCTGCGGCTCGTTCGAGATCGTCGCCGCCACCGGCGTGGCCGCCGGCAGCCCGACGGCGCGGCTGACCCTGCTCAGCACGCCGTGGCGGGGCACGGTGTCCTCGAGGCGCCCCGCGGCGAGGTCGTCGACGAGCCGGTCGAAGGCCTCCTCGTCGAGCGGGCCGAAGAAGCGATGGTTCACCTGCACGCAGACCGCCTGGTCGCAACCGGCGAGGCACTCGGCCTCCTCGAGGGTGAACAACCCGTCCGGCGTCGTCTGCCCGACGTGGATGCCGAGGCGCTGTTTCGCATGCCCGAGGACCTCGTAGGCACCCGCCAGCATGCAGGCGATGTTCGTGCAGACGGCGACCACGTACCTGCCGACCGGCTCGGTGTGGAGCATGTCGTAGAACGAGGCCGTCCCCCGGACCTCCGCCGGCGAGACGTCGCAGAGCCGGGCGATGTCCTCCATCGCCTCCTCGGTGAGGTAGCCGTCCTGGGCCTGGGCGAGGTGGCAGAGGGGGATGAGCGCCGAGCGGGGCTGCGGGTAGACGGCGACGACGGCCTCGGCCTTCTGGCGGTTCTCCGCCGAGAGGTGCGCCATCAGCGATCCACCTCCCCCATCACCGGGTCGACCGAGGAGATGATCGCGATCGCGTCTGCGACGAGCCCCCCGTGCAGCATGGCGGGGAGGGACTGCAGGTTGACGAAGCTCGGCCCCCGGATGTGCATCCGGTGCGGCTTGTTCGTGCCGTTCGAGACGAGGTAGCAGCCGAGCTCGCCCCGGGGCGACTCGACCGCCGTGTAGACCTCGCCGGGGGGCACCTCGAAGCCCCGGGTGAAGATCTTGAAGTGGTGGATGAGCGCCTCCATCGACTCGTCGATCCGGGCCCTCGGCGGGGGTGTCACCTTCTTGTCCTGCACCCGGTAGTCCCCCGGCGGGATCCGCTCGGCGATCTGGGCGACGAGGCGCAGCGACTCCCGGATCTCGTTCAGGCGCACCGCGTAGCGGTCGAAGGTGTCGCCGACGGTGCCGACGATGACGTCGAAATCGAGCTCGTCGTAGTACATGTACGGCATCGAGCGCCGGAGGTCCCACGGGATGCCGGACGCGCGCAGGATCGGTCCCGTCGCCGACATCGCAAGAGCGAGCTCGGGGCCGATGACCCCGACGCCCTCGGTGCGCTGGCGGAAGATCGGCTGGCCGGTGAGCAGCTCGTCGTACTCGTCGAGGCGGCCGGGGAAGGTGTCGAGGATGGCCTGCACGTCGTCCTCCCAGCCATCGGGGAGGTCGGCCGCCACCCCGCCCGGGCGGATGTAGTTGTGGTTCATCCGCAGGCCGGTCACCTTCTCGAAGAGGGCGAGGATCATCTCCCGCTCCCTGAAGCCGTAGATCATCATCGACGTCGAGGCGAGGTCCATGCCGTTCGTCGCCATCCACATCGTGTGCGAGGAGATCCGGTTGAGCTCGCACATGAGCATCCGGATCCAGGTCGCCCGGGGCGGCACCTCGACACCGAGCAGCTCCTCGACCGCGAGCGAGTACACGAGCTCGTTGTGCAGCGGCGAGAGGTAGTCCATGCGGGTCACGTTCGTCGACCCCTGGATGTAGAAGAGCTCCTCGCCGGTCTTCTCCATGCCGGTGTGGAGGTACCCGATGACCGGCTTCGAGCGCAGCACCGTCTCGCCCTCGAGCTCCATCATGATCCGCAGCACCCCGTGGGTGGAGGGGTGCTGGGGACCCATGTTGATGATCATCGTCTCGTCCTCGCCGAACTCGACGTCGACGTCGCCGGGGTCGAGCACGAGCCCCTCCGGCAGGCGGAGGATCGCCCCCTCCTCCCGGGCGAGCTCGTCCGGGGTGGTCTCGGCGCGGCTGCGCAGCTCCTGGGTTCCCTCGGCCGTCTCCCTCTCGAGGATCTCGTCGAACGGGCTCCGGTCCCCGTCGGCAGCAAGGCCGCCGCCGGCGTCGCGCGTGGTCGTCTCGTCGCTCATCGGGGGCCCGGGGCCTCCTTGAACTGCACCGGGACACGCCCCGGCGAGTAGTCCTTGCGAAGCGGGTGCCCCTCCCAGTCCTCCGGCATGAGGATCCGGGTCATGTCCGGGTGCCCCTCGAAGCGGAGCCCGAACATGTCGAAGGCCTCTCGCTCCATCGCCTCGGCGCCGGGGAAGACGGGCACGATCGTCGGCAGGACCGGGTCGGACTCGGGGACCTGGACCCGGATCCCGACCCGCTCCACCCGCTCGATCGAAAGGAGGTGGACGGCGACCTCGAAGCGCTCCGGGGACACGCCTCGAGGGAGGTCCCGGCCCGGATGGTGGAGGTAGTCGACGCCGCACAGGTCGGAGCAGGTGACAAAGGAGAGGTCCCGCAGGGCCACGACCGTCTCGAGGTAGCGGTCCCGACCCGGATGCCACACGACCCGGCCCCGCACGACGGCGCGGGGCACGTCGGCAAGGGCGGGGTGGGCCTCGAGTGGCGCCGCGAGGGGCGCGCCGGCGCCCGTCACCTCGGGGTGCCCACGTGGACCGGGCGGGCCGGAGGCTGCACCCAGCCAGGGACCGTTGCGCCACCCTCGTCGAGATGGATCCCCGCCCCCTCGCCCTCCCGGCGCCGGGTGAGCTCCCCGGTGCGGATCTTCTCGTGCAGGGTGAGGATGGCGTGCATCAGCGTCTGGGGACTCGGCGGGCACCCCGGGGCGTAGACGTCGACGGGCACGATCTGGTCGACTCCCTGGACGATGGCGTAGTTGTTGAACATGCCCCCCGTGGAGGCGCACACGCCCATCGAGATGACCCACTTCGGCTCCATCATCTGGTCGTAGACCTGGCGGAGCACCGGCGCCATCTTCTGGGAGACGCGGCCGGCCACGACCATGAGGTCGGCCTGGCGGGGCGAGGCCCGGAAGACCTCCATCCCAAAGCGCGCGAGGTCGAAATCGGCCGCGCCGGCCGCCATCATCTCGATGGCGCAGCACGCGAGGCCGAAAGTGGCCGGCCAGACGCTCGAGCGGCGAGCCCACTTCACGAGCTCCTCGAGCTGGCCGGTCAAAAAGTTGTGGCTGAGGTCCTCAAGCCCCATTGCTCGCCTCCTCGCCTCCTCCGCCTCTCAGGCCGCCTCGCCGTCCGAAGCTCCGAGCCTCCGCACCGTCGAGCTGCTCGTGCGCAGGCTCTCGGAGGCGAGGGGCCGGACCCGCTTGATCGGCCCCCAGTCGAGGGCGCCGTTCGAGATCAGGTAGACGAACGAGATGAACACCGCCGCCGCGAAGACGAGGATCTCGACGAGCCCGAACGTCTTCAACTGGCCGAAGACGACGGCCCAGGGGAACAGGAAGATGATCTCGATGTCGAAGATGATGAAGATCATCGCGATCAGGTAGAAGCGAACCGGGAAGCGGCGCGCCGGCTCGTAGGTGGGGACGATCCCGCACTCGTAGGGAGCCTCCTTGGCGGCAGTGGGGCGCCTCGGCGCGAGCAGGCGGGACGCGACGAACGAGAGCGCGGCAAAGACGACGCCGAGCACGATCATCAGAAAGATGGGGAGGTAGCTGTCGAGGCTTCCCATGTCTGCGAGCGGTTCTACCACGCACCTCCGCACACGGTCACATCCGGGGCGGGCTCGGCGGCGGGGAGGTACCGGCCGGCCCACTCGCGCCCGGTGGCGGCCGGGCGCAGGCTCGTAGACTCCTGCCGTGCCCGCTCTCCAGGATTCGCCGGTGCATCCCGCGCGCCCGGCCGAGCGCAGCTGCGACGTGCTCGTCGTCGGCGCCGGGCCGGCGGGCAGCGCGGCGGCGTACTGGCTCGCCGCCCGCGGCCTCGACGTGGTCGTGCTCGAGAAGAAGCACTTCCCCCGCGAGAAGACCTGTGGCGACGGCCTCACGCCACGCTCGGTCCGCCAGCTCGCCGACATGGGCATCGAGCCCGAGATCGCCTCTGCCCACCACCGCTACGAGGGCCTCCGCTCGGTCGCGTTCGGGCGCGCCCTCGAGATGCGGTGGCCCGCCCATCCCGACTTCCCGGACTACGGCTACACGGTGACCCGCCACGACCTCGACGGCCTCGTGGCGGCCCACGCCGAGAAGGCCGGGGCGGAGCTGTGGCAGGGCGCCGAGGCGCTCGCCCCGCTCGCACCCGACGGCGGCGGGGCGCTTCGGGCCGGCGGGGCGACCGTGCTCGACCGGGACCGGGGCACGACCTCGACGGTGCGGGCCCGCTTCACGGTCGTGGCGGACGGCTCGCTCTCCCGCTTCGGGCGCGCGCTCGGTACCTCGCGGGTGCGGGAGTGGCCCCAGGGCATGGCGATCCGGGGATACTTCGCCTCGCCCCGCCACGAGGACCCGTTCATCGAGTCCCACCTCGACATCCGCGACCGGAACGGCGACGTCGTGCCGGGCTACGGCTGGATCTTCCCCCTCGGGGACGGCCGGGTGAACGTGGGCATCGGGCTCCTGTCGACCTCCGACCGGTGGAAGGGGCTCAACACGACGCGGCTCATGGAGCAGTTCGTCGAGTTCGCCCCGAGGTCGTGGTGCATCTCCCCCGCGACGGCGCTCAGCCAGCCTACGGGGGGCCGCCTCCCGATGGGCCTCGCCGTCGGCCCCCGCTCCGGGGCGGACTGGGTCGTCGCCGGCGACGCCGCCGGCTCGATCAACCCCTTCAACGGCGAGGGCATCGCCTACGGCTACGAGACGGGCCGGATCGCGGCCGAGGTGATCGCGGCGGCGGCCGCCTCGCCGGGCGAGATCGACCTCGGCGCCTACGAGCGCCGGCTCCAGGCGGAGTACGGCCGCTACTACGCGGTCGCCCGCTCGTTCGTGAAGCTGATCGCCGATCCCCGTGCCATGAGAGCCTGCATCGCCGCCGGCATGCACGTCGGGCCGCTCATGGAGTGGATGCTCGCCGTCATGGCCAACCTGACCCGGCCGGGCGTGACCGGGCCGCCCGAGGTCATCTACAGCGGCGGGGCCGCCCTCTCACGCCTGGTCGAGCGCCGCCAGAAGCGGCACGCCATCACCTGACGGCGGGCGGAGCCCGCTCAACGGGCGGCGGCGATCTCCTTCGCCGCCGCCGCGGCCGCCTCGATCGTGCGGTCGATCTCGCTCGCCCCGTGCGCGAGCGAGCAGAAGCCGACCTCGTAGGGGCTCGGCGCGAGCGCCACGTTGCGCCGCAGCATCGCCCGGAAGAACGGGCCGTACCACCCCGTGCCGGCGGAGCGGACGGCGCCGTCGTAGTCCCGGACCGGCTCGTCGCCGAAGAAGATGCCGAACAGCGTCCGCACCACCGGCACCTGGACGGCGAGCCCGGCGCTCGCAATTGCCTCCGCGAGTCCTGAGGCGAGGCGATCCACCGCCCCGGCGAGCTCGTCGTAGCGCTCGGCCGTGAGCCGGCGGAGCACGGCGAGCCCCGCCGCCGTCGCGAGCGGGTTCCCCGAGAGCGTCCCCGCCTGGTAGATCCGCCCGGAGGGGGCCAGCTGCTCCATCAGCTCCCGCCGTCCTCCTACCGCGGCGAGGGGGAGCCCGCCGCCGACGACCTTCCCGAAGGTGAGCAGGTCCGGCCGGACCCCGAACAGGCCCGCCGCGCCCGCCCGGCCGAGCCGGAAGCCGGTGATCACCTCGTCGAACACAAGGAGGGCGCCCGCGCGGTCGCAGGCGGCCCGAAGCCCTTCGAGGAAGCCCGGGGGCGGGGCGACGAGCCCCATGTTCGCTGCGACGGGCTCCACGATCACGCAGGCGACGTCGCCCTCGAGCTCGGGCACCGTGCCGTAGGGGGCGACGAGGGTATCGGCCACCGCGGAGGGCGGGACCCCGTCCGAGCCGGGGAGGCCGAGCGTGGCGACACCGCTCCCGCCGGCCGCGAGGAGGCCGTCGCTGTGGCCGTGGTAGCAGCCGGCGAACTTGACGACGCGGGCCCGCCCGGTCGCCCCCCGGGCGAGGCGGACCGCCGTCATGGTCGCCTCGGTGCCCGAGGAGACGAGGCGGACCTGCTCGAGGCCGGGCACGGCGGCGACCATCTCCTCGGCAAGCTCGACCTCGCCCGGGGTAGGGGCGCCGTAGGTCGTGCCCCGTGATGCCGCCTGCGCGACGGCGGCGACCACCTCGGGGTGGGCGTGACCGAGGATGGAGGCGCCCCAGCTCTGGACGTAGTCGAGGTAGGTGTTGCCGTCCACGTCGGTCACGTAGGCCCCGGAGGCCGAGGCGACGAAGTACGGCTCGCCCCCGACGGCGCCGAAGGCCCGCACGGGGGAGCTCACCCCTCCTGGGGTCACCCGGCGGGCCCGGGCGAACAGCGCCGCGCTGTTCGGGCCGGCCGGCTCAGGCACCGAGCAGCTCGGCCGCCCGAGCGGCGAAGTAGCTGAGCACGAACGAGGCCCCGGCTCTGCGGACCGCCGTCAGCTGCTCGATCATGACGGCATCCCCGTCGATCCAGCCGCGCTCGTGCGCGGCGGCCACCATCGCGTACTCGCCGCTCACGTGATAGGCCGCCACCGGCACCTCGACGGCGTCTCGGACCGCGGCGAGGACGTCGAGGTAGGTGACGGCCGGCTTCACCATGACGATGTCGGCGCCTTCGTCGACGTCGAGGCGTGCCTCGGCGACGGCCTCGGCGGACCGCCTCCAGTCCTGCTGGTAGGCGCGGCGGTCCCCACCCCCTGCGATACGGACGTCGACGGCGTCGCGGAAGGGTCCGTAGAGCGCCGAGGCGTACTTGGCGGAGTAGGCGAGGATGGCCGTCTCGGCGTGGCCACCGCCGTCGAGGGCGGAGCGGATCGCAGCCACCTGGCCGTCCATCATCCCGCTCGGCGCCACGACGTCCGCGCCGGCCGCGGCCTGGGCGAGGGCGACCTCCTGGTAGCGCTCGAGCGTGGCGTCGTTGTCGACGGTGCCGTCGGGGCGCAGCAGGCCGCAGTGGCCATGGTCGGTGTACTCGTCCAGGCAGAGGTCGGCCATCACGACGAGGCCGTCGCCGACGGCCGAGCGCACCTCCCGCAGCGCGACCTGGACGATCCCGTCGGGATCCGACGCTCCGGACCCCACCTCGTCCTTGCGGGCCGGGACGCCGAAGAGGATGAGGGCGGGGATGGACAGCGAGGCGAGCCGCTTCGCCTCGGCGACGAGGGATGACCGGCTGTGCTGCACGACGCCCGGCATCGAGGGGACCGGCACGGGCTCCTCGACCGCCTCCCGGACGAACAGGGGCGCCACGAGGTCGTCGGGCGACAGGCGGGTCTCCGCCACGAGGCGGCGCATCGCGTCGCTCGTGCGCAGGCGGCGCATCCGCCGCTCGGGGAAGGGCACGCCCACAGCGTAGGTATCAGGAGCGGGCGGGGCGCCCGCGCTCGTGTGCGAGCCGGACAAGGGCCTCGACGAGCCCGGCGACCGAGGCCTCGGCGGCCTCGGCGTCGACCCGCACGCCGAGCTCGCGGGCGGCGTTCGAGGTGACGGGCCCGATCGTGACCACGAGCGGCGGGAGCGCCCGGGTGCCGTAGGCGGCGACGAAGCCCTCGACGGTGGACGACGAGGAGAAGGTGACGGCGTCGGCCCCCCTGAGCGAGGCCGCGAGCTCCTCGCTCGCCGGGGGGTTCACCGTCCGGTAGGCCTCGGCGACGACCACCTCGTAGCCTCGCTCGCCGAGCCCGGCCGCGAGCTCCTCCCGCGCCCCGGCCGCCTGGGGGAGGAAGACCACCGGGCGGCGGGCGTCGGGGTCGCCGGGGGGGAAGGCGGCCGCGAGCTCCTCGGCGACGGCGGCCGGCGGCACGAGATCGGCCTCGATCCCCCGTTTGCGCAGCGCGGCGGCCGTCGCCGGCCCGATCGCCGCCACCTTCACCCCGGCGAGCTCCCGGGCGTCGTGGAGGAGCTCGAAGAGACGCTCGACGGCGTTGGCCGAGCTGAAGGCCACCCAGTCGACGCCACCCGATCGGAGGCGCTCGAGGCCCTGGCGGAGAGAGAGGCCCCCGTCCGCGGCGGGGCCGATCTCGATCGTCGGCACCTCGACCGGCTCGGCGCCGGCCGCCCTCAGCAGCGCCGCGAGCGCCGAGGCCTGTTCACGGGCCCGGGTGACGACGACCCGCCAGCCGAACAGCGGGCGGGACTCGAACCAGCCGAGCTCGAGTGCGGCGACCTCGCCCACGACGATGAGGGCCGGTGTCCCCGGCATCGTGGAACCGAGCTCTGCGAGCGTCGTGCGCCAGGTCCGCTGCCGGCTCCTCGTGCCCTGCTCGACGACCGCGACGGGCGTGGACGGCTCGCGGCCGGCGGCGAGGAGCCGCTCGGCGATCTCCCGGCGGCGGGCGACGCCCATGAGGACGACAAGGGTCCCCCCGACCCGAGAGAGCGCCTCCCAGTCGACTGAGCCCGTCTCGACCGAGCCCCCCTCGGCGGGCTCCTCGCCCGCGTCGTGGCCCGTCACCACCGTGAAGCTCGCAGCGAGGCCGCGATGGGTGAGGGGGATCCCCGCGTACGCGAGGGCGCCGTTCACCGACGAGACGCCGGGCACGACCTCGAACGGAACCCCGGCTCGCGAGAGAGCGAGGGCCTCCTCGCCGCCCCGGCCGAAGACGAACGGGTCGCCGCCCTTCAGCCGCACGACCCGCTCGTGGCGCCCGGCGAGCTCAACGAGCAGCTCGTCGATCTCGTCCTGGCGGCCCGGTCGGCCGGGACGCTTGCCCACGTCGTAGAGGACGGCTTCGGGCGGCGCAAGTGCGAGCACCCCGGCGTCCACGAGCCGATCGTGGACGATCGCGCCGGCGGAGCCGATGAGCTCGGCGGCCCGAAGCGTGAGCAGGGACGGGTCGCCGGGCCCCGCTCCGACGAGGTAGACGGTCACGGTGCCGGGCTGGCGGACACCCCGAGCAGCGCCCGCCCGCCGCACTCGTCGAGCATGCGGGCGGCGAGCTCCGCCCCAAGGCCAGCAGGGTCTCCTCCGGCTTCGCGAGCCGCGTGCTCCCGTACGAGGACGCGGCCGTCGAGGGAGGCGATGACGGCCTCGAGCCGGAGCCCGCCGTTCTCGCCCGTCGTGGCGTAGGCCCCGACCGGGAGCTCGCAGCCGCCCCCGACTGCGGCCAGCCACGCCCGCTCCGCAGCGAGCGCCCGCCGGCTCGGCGCGTGGTCGATCCTTCCCACGAGCTCGGCCGTGCCGTCGTCGCCCGGGCGAGCGCACACGGCAAGGGCGCCTTGGCCGACCTGGGGGAGCATGGCCGCCGTCGACAGCACCTCTGCGGCACGGTCCTCCCAGCCGAGGCGGCAGAGGGCGGCCATTGCCGCCACGACCGCACCCCCGGCGGGCACGGCCGAGAGCCGGGTCGCCATGTTGCCGCGCAGCTCACGGTAGGTGAGGCCGGGCCGGAGCCAGGCGAGCTGGGCGCGGCGCCGCACCGACCCCGTCGCGACGACGGCCCCGGGACCAAGCTCGGCGAGCCGCCGGCCGACGAGGACGTCGCGGGGGTCCGCCCGCTCGGGGACCGCCACGATCGGGAGCACGGCGCTCGAGGCCGGGAGGTCCTTTGCCGAGTGGACCGCCGCGTCCGCCCTCCCCTCGAGCACGGCCCGCTCCACCTCCTTCACGAACAGGCCCTGGCCCCCCACCTCGTGCAGCGGCACGTCCCGGCGGCGGTCCCCTGCGGTCTCGACGACGACGAGCTCGGTGGCGACGTCGCCGCCGGCGGCCTCGGCGATGAGGGCCGCGACCGACCGCGCCTGGGCGAGGGCGAGGGGGCTGCCTCGCGTCGCGAGGCGGACCGCGCCGGGCACGCGCACGCCGGACGGCACGGCGCCCTCAGAGGCCGAAGAGGGTGCGGAGGGCCTCGGCGAGGCGCTCTCCGCGAGGCGAGCCGGCGGCGTCCTTCACGGCAACCGTGGGGTCATGCAGCAGCTTCGCGACGATCCGGCGCGTGACGTCCTCGATGAGCTCACGGTCGGCGGGGTCGAGCTCGGCGAGCCGGCCTTCCACCCGCTCGAGCTCGCTGCGGCGGAGCTCCTCGGCGTGGTGCCGGAGCGCCGACACGATCGGGGCGGCGAGGCGCCCGGCCGCCGTCGTCCGGTAGCGCTCGAGCTCCTCGGCCAGCAGCTCCCGCACGGCCGGCACCTCTGCGGCCCGGTTCGCCATGTGCTCCTCGGCGTAGCGGCGGACGTCCTCGACGTCGAGCAGCTCGACGCCCTCGATCTCGCCGACCTCGGGGTCGACGTCACGGGGGACGGCGGCATCCACGACGACGAGGCGCCGCTCGTCGAGCCCGGGAGCGCGCCGGGCGAGGATCGGCTCGAGGCGCTCGCGCGTGAGGATCACCTCGCCGGCGGCCGTCGAGGTCAGCACCACGTCGGCCTTCTCGAGCTCCACCGGCAGCGCTGCGAGGCCGACCGCCCTGCCGGCGACGAGGTCCGCTGCCGAGCGGCCGCGCTCGAGGCCCCGGTTCGCGACGACGACCTCGCCGGTGAGGTCGCTGCGGCCGGAGAGGGCCTTCACGATCCCCGTCCCCATCTCGCCTGCCCCGATCACGAGGACCCGCTTACCCTCGAGCCCGAGCGCGTGGTCGGCGGCGAGCTCGACGACGGCATGAGCGAGCGAGGTGGTGCCGCGCTGGATCGCCGTCTCGGTCCGCACCCGCTTGCCCGCCTCGACGGCGTGCCGGAACAGCGGCACGAGCACCGGCCCGGCGGCCTGCTCGAGGCGGGCCGCCTCCCCGGCGTCGCGGACCTGGCGGAGGATCTCGCCCTCCCCGAGGACGGGCGAGTCGATCCCCGCCGCGACCTCGAACAGATGGATCACGGCCGCCTCGTCGTACCAGCAGACGCAGCCGCTGCCGAGGTCGATCGCCCCGCCGCCGGGCTCCGGGCGGCGCTCGGCGCCGGCGGGGTGGGCGAGGCGCTCCACTGCCGGCCCGAGACCGTCACCGATCCGACCCCTCATCCAGTGCTCGATCTCGGACAGCCCGTCGTGGAAACGCTCGACGACGGCGTAGATCTCGGTCCTCATACAGGTGGAGAGGACGACCGCCTCACTCACCTGCGGGCTGTCGGTGAGCTGGTGGAGCGTCTTTCCCAGGTCGCGCTCGGCGACGGCCAGCCGCTCGAACACCTCGAGCGGGGCGTCCCGCTCATTGATCCCGACGACGACGACTGGCAACTCGCGCGAACCTCTCCTCAGGCGTCCCGGGCTCGCCGCCGGAGCCGGCGCTGCCGCCGGGGGCGACGACCGAACAGCGTAGCGACGCGACCGCCGACGCTGGGCCCGGCAGCGGGTGACCGCCGGCTGGCTGCCTCACCGCCAGTGTCCGGCGAAGGGGCTCGCAGGGTCACTGGACGGCGCTCGACCCATTGCCCGAGCTGGGCGCCACGGCCGCCACGCGGGCGGCGCGTAGGGCGGCGGCCTCGCGGGTGGCGGCGGCCTCGGGGTGGGCGTGGTAGAAGGCGAGCACCTCGAGCTCTGCGGCGAAGTCGACGTGCCGCACCTGGGTCTCGGGCGGCACGACGAGGACGGCCGGCGCGAAGTTGAGGATCGCCCCGACCTTGCCGGCCACGAGCGCGTCGGCGACCTCCTGGGCCGCCGTCGCCGGCGTCGTGATCACCCCGACGGCGACACCCTCACACCTGCAGTACTCCGGCAGCTCACTCACGTGGCGGATCGTCTGGCCGCGCACCTGCTCGCCGACGGTCCCCGGGGCGTTGTCGAACAGGCCGACGAGGCGGAACCCGCCGCTCGTGAAGCCCTCGGAGCGGGCGAGGGCATGGCCGAGGTGGCCGAGCCCGACGATGACGACGGGCCGGTCCTGGTCCGTGCCGAGCTCTCGCTGGATCTGGCCGAGCAGGTAGTCGACCTCGTAGCCGGTGCCCGGCGTCCCGTAGGTGCCGAAGTGGGAGAGGTCCTTTCGCACCTTGGCCGCGTTGACGCCCGCCGCATCGGCGAGCTCGGCCGACGAGACCGTCGGCACGCCCCGGCGCGACAGCTCGAGCAGGACCCGCCGGTAGACGGGAAGCCGGGCGACCGTCGGCTCGGGAATGCGGCGACCGAAGCGCTCGGGCATGGGGAGGGATGGTAACGATCCGGTCCCGAAGCCCACAAAATGCGGACCCGGGCTCGGTCAGCCGATCACGGCGTAGGCGGCACTGCCGGCGACGAGCCTCACCCGCCGGCCGACGAGCGTCGTGCCGGCGAGGTGGGCGAGGTCCTCCTCGACGGCGTTCGCCGCCGTGCGCCGGCCGTCGTCGAGGAGGAGAACGGCCGGAGCCGAGACCGGGCTCGCGCCCCGGTAGGTGACGGTGCCCGCCACGACCGTGCCCTCGGCCTCCTCCCTGCCAGCCACCGTGACGGGAAGGGCGGTGGCCTCGATGGCCGCCTGCTCGCCGGAGGTGTCGGCGAGCCGGAACCCTTGCGGGGGCGGCGCCGCCCCGTACAGGCCGTAGGCGTGCTTCGTGAGGTACCACCCGAGCGCGCCCACGAGGCCCGTCCCCTCGCCGCGCTCGCGCAGCTCGTCGGTCATCGTGGCGATGGCGTGGGTGCAGTAGTTGTTGCCGGGGCCACCGAAGTACGGGAGCCCTCCGGTCACCGTGAGCCCGCGCCCGTCCCCCGGCGGGAGCCGAAGCGCCTCGGCGGCGACCTCGACCGCAGCGGGGAAGCACGAGTACAGGTCGAACAAGGACACCTCCTCGGAGCCCACTCCGGCCGCCGCCAACGCGGCGCCGGCGGCGGCCGCAAGGGCGGGCGAGGCGGCAAGGTCGGGCCGGGCCACGGGCTCCCACACGTCGTCGCAGGACGCGCCGGACCAGACGAAGACGGCCCGGTCGGCCACTTTGGCCTCCCGGGCGGCGGCGAGGGAGCAGACAAGGAGGGCCGCTGCCTGGTCCGACCCCAGAAAGGCGCACATGCGCTTGGTGTACGGATCGCTCACGAGGCGGTTCTCCTCGGTCGGCTCGGCGATCTCGGCGGCGCTGCGCACCTCGCGGAACCAGGCCTGGGGGTGGCGGGCGGCCACCTCGGTGAAGGGCGCGAACAGCTCGGCGAGGGCGAGACGGTGCTCGGCTGGCGCGCGGCCGAGGCGGGCCGCGATCGCGCTCTCGATCATGGCGTAGACGTGGACCGGCGCACCGAGCCCGGCCGCCCGCTCGACGTCGCCCACCCCGATCCTGCGGCTCCCGTAGAGAGAGTCGGCCGGCCCGAGCGTCGCCGGAGGCGGAGCCGTCTCGCCCAGCCGGGCGGAGCGCAGCGCCTCGCCGCCGGCGACGAGCGTCGCCGAGAGCTGCCCGGCTGCGATCTCGGCCGCCGCCCGGGTCACGAGCGACTGCGGGCTGTCACCGCCGATGGTCGA
>Ga0070737_10002280_pt1 | contig 23651 bp, 27 predicted proteins | sample Coa_R1_10_FD_66438 | JGI IMG/M metagenome (GOLD analysis project Ga0070737, IMG submission 66438) | Surface soil microbial communities from Centralia Pennsylvania, which are recovering from an underground coalmine fire - Coalmine... | ecosystem: Environmental > Terrestrial > Soil > Unclassified...
CATGGCGGTAGTTGTGGAGCCGCCCTTATTGCCTGCGGAGCCTAACGCCGAGAAGATCAGCGTTACGATCAGCGCCAGCGCGACCACAACGCCCGCTCCAGCCAGATATTGCCCGCTGGTGACGCGATGCCAGATGGGCCTGGAGGCGCCAGATGGCGCGGATCTGACCCGCTCCACTTCAGGCGCGGGAACCGGGGTTGGCTGTTCGGCTGGACGCGCTGGGGTGGTGGTTTTCGCGTTTGGGGGTTCCAGGAGTTCTTGACTCATCGGTGACGCCTCCTTCAAAGCGCCCTGGCCATCGGTTGACGACGACAATATCAGTGTTCGCAGTCAACGGGGCCACGGTGAAAACGAGAAAAACTAAGCGCGGATGTATGATCCTGGGATGCGCGCATAATCCGCGCATAATCGAGGTACAGAGCGCGTCCTCTCCCCGCGCCCTGGCCCTCTATCGTCAAGGATGCCTTGTTCTGCGCGAGGAGATAGCGACTTTTGTCACAAGGGAGTGACCGTTGCTCCTTCTGCGTGGCCTTGCGTACGGCAAGGATGAGAACGCAATTGCGGCGAGAGGCGTTGCGTAGGGCAATGGCGATAAAAGTCACAGTTTCCTCACAATGGGGCTGGCTATCATAATGAGGGAAAACGGTTCGTCCTGTATCCTGCGTACCTCTATGTTGGAGGCTTCCATGATCATCCCCTGGTTAGACACCCTTGTCCTCTGGATTCACATCCTGGCGGCTATCACCTGGATTGGCGGTATGATCTTTATGGTGGGAATCGTCGGCCCATATGTGCGGAAGACCTTTCCGCCTGAGGAACGCGCCCCACTGATGGCTGCCATCGGACAACGGTTTGGCCTCCTGAGTTGGGGCGCCATCTTCACTCTGATCGTCACAGGAATCTACAACGCCGTGCGCTTTGTGCGAACATGGGATGTTTTGCTGAACACGACCTTCGGGCATATCCTGCTGGTGAAAATCGCGTTGGTCGCCGTCATGACTGGCTTGAGCGTCACACACGACTTCTTTCTAGGGCCACGCCAGCGCGACCTCAACGCGCAGCTTCGCAAGAGCCAGACATTGGCTTCGGAGACGCCAGAACAGAAGACGCTCATGGCAAGCGCCCAACAGCGCCTCCAACGTCTGCGTCGCTGGGCCATCCTGGTCGCCCAACTCAACCTCGCGCTGGGGATAGTGGTGATTCTCCTGGCGGCCTCACTTCAGTCGTATTAACGCATAGAATGTGTTTGAACAGGGCATTGGAGCACATGGATAAGGAACAAGCGCCCAAAATGGATTCTCGGCCTTTTCCGCCGTCAACCTCGTCAGCCTCGTCAACGCACGGTGCGTGGCAACCTCGTCGCGCCGCGCAAGAGCCGTTCGCGCGGGCGCGACCGTGGGTGGTCGCGTCGTGCGGGTTGGGCCTGGGCGCGGGATTCTTGTTGGCGACGATCCTCAGCGTGACCCAGGCACTTCAGCTACCGTTGGGCGTCTGGTGGCTGGCGTTGGTTCAGGCGCATGGGCATGTCCAGGTGTTTGGGTGGGCCGGGCTGCTGGTGGTGGGCGTGGCGCTGCACTTTCTGCCGCGCCTACGTGGGGTGCCGCTCACCTTCCCTGGCCTGTCTCCCTGGCTACTCGCTTTGCTTGGCGGCGGGCTGGCGTTGCGCGCGGTCAGCCAGACGGCGCTCGCCTTTGCCGCACCGGGCGCGCTGTTCTGGCGGCTCGCGCTGGCGAGCGCCGGGCTGGCCGAAGTTCTCGGCGCCAGCGGCGTCGTGGTCATCCTTGGCTTGACGCTGGCGCATGGCCCATCGCTGGCCAGCCGCCCCGCGTTGCGCGCGTTCTTGCCCTATGCGCTCGTCGGGTTGCTCTGTTTCTGGCTGGCCCTCGCGCTCAACGCGGTGGAAGGGATCAGGCTGCTGCTGACGGGGCAATCGCTCTATTCAGGCTTGATGGACGCGACGATTGTGCGGTTGGGGCTGTTTGGCTTCCTGACGCCACTGGCGCTGGGCATGGCGGAGCGGGCGCTACCGCTCTATCTTGGCCTGCGCCCGTTCCCGTCGCGTGCGCTCTGGCTGGTCTTCGCGGGCTACGTCTCCGGGCTGGCGCTTAGCCTGGGCGCCCGCTGGCAGGGCGACAGCGCATGGAGCGCGGCGCTATACGGTGTATCTGCGCTCCTCATGGGCGGCGCAATGCTGCTCTTTATCATCCTGCAAGGCGCGCTGCTGCCCTGGTCGTGGATGCGCCTGACGCTGCCTGCCGTCCAGACGCCGCGCGGCCCAGTGGCGGCGCGACCCTATCCGGTGGCGCGTGGCAATGAACCCGCGACCTTTGGCCCATTCGGTTGGCTCATACGTAGCGCGTTTGTCTGGCTGGCGGTGGCGGCGCTGGCGCTCTGCGTGAATGGGGTCGTTCAGCTTGCCGCAGGGTTTGCCCCCATAGACGATGACGCCGTGCGTCACGCGACGACGGCGGGGTTTGTGACGCTGCTGATCTTTGGCGTCGGGCAGCGCATGCTGCCGGGATTCGCCGGACGAAAACTGCTTTCGCCTCGACTGGTCACGGCCACCCTCTGGCTGGGCGGCGCCGCAGCGATTTTGCGCGTTCTGCCCGTCCTGGTAGGGTCTATGATGAACGTGTTTGGCGTAGGCGTCAATCCAGGCGTGATCGCGTCGCTGCTTCAGGGCGCGTTTGGCCTCTCTGGGCCGCTAGACCTGGCGGCGCTGCTCTGCTTCACCATCAACCTTTGGGACATCCTGCGTCGCGCCCCACGCTCCTGATCAGCGCAGTGAGCGTCGCTAGCGTTCGCTGGCGGCTTCCAGGCGGTCGCGGTTGAGAATCGTGATGCGTCCCTGATCGAGATCGATAATCCCATCATGCTCCAGCGCCTTGAGGACTCGCCCGACGACCTCGCGCGCCGTGCCGACCAACGACGCGAGTTCTTGCTGCGTGAGCCGATGCGCGGTCTTCCCTTCGATGGCTTCGCTATGCAATAGCAGCGTCTTGGCGACACGCGCACTCACATGCTTAACCCTCTTCTGTCACTTTGGGAACAGCGGGTGGTAGGTGTTCATGAGGGCGCAGAGGTCGGCCAACTCCGCCGTGAGGTGGGGGAGCGGATAGACGCACAGCCACGGCAACAGGAGGCAGGCGCAGACGAAGGGCTGGAGCAGCAGCCGCAGATTGGTGAGACGATGCTTCCAACTGGCGTCGTCCGTCCAGGCCGGATGCTGGATGGGGGGCTGCGGCGCTGCGGGGGCAGGAGGCGCCTCCGACGTGGAGAGAGCGCCTCCCTCGCCTTCTGCCTCTCCCGCTGGAACAGCAAACACCGGCGCTTGCAGGCTCACCAGCAGATAGGCGCAGAGGACCAGTTCCCACCAGCGTTCGATACTGGCCGCGTCCGTCAGCCGGTAATCCGCCCATCCAAGTTCGTCCTTGGCCTGCTTGAAGCCATACTCGATCCAGGTCCGCAAGCCGAAGGTGTTGCCGACGCTGCGCTCAATTGTTCCGGAGAGATTCGTCATGATCTCCCAGGTCGTGTCGCGGGGCAAGTGAAGGGGATCCGTCGTGATCTCAAAGTAGCGAGTTGAGCGCCGTTGTCCGAAGATGATCTCACGGAGGTAGCGTTGCTCGCTACTGCCATCTGTGAAGACCCGCTCGAAGGGCCGCCAGCGGCTACGGCGGAAGCGTTGGCCTGGGAACATCCAGACGCCGTGGTTAGAGCGGAAGCGTTGGCCTGGGAACATCCAGAGCCGTGGTTAGAGCGGATGGCGACGACGTAGCGCAGCTTGAGGCGATGCAGCGCGGCGATGAACTCCCCGCTCTCGCCGTAGAGGCTATCGGCGAGCACGACACTGAAGTGGAAGCCCTGCGCCGCCAACTCCTGAATCAACTCAATCGCGAGTTGGGGCTTACTCTTGTAGACGTTATCTGGCTTGAGGCGGCGCTGGGGTTTGTAGAGGCGGAAGGCCAGCGGGAAGGTCACGGTGTCCAACACCCCATAGGCATTGACGGAGACGACGCCATTGGCGAGGCCGTGGATGTTCCCAATATACTGGCTGGCGGCGTAGTCGGTGGTCTTCCCTTTCTTGCGGTCGCTGGTCTCGTCAATACAGAGGATGAACGACCGCTCACGCAGCGCCTGGCGCGTGACCTTCAGGCGCGCAGCCCGCGGGTTCTCTCTGGATCAGTCGGCGTTCGCCAGGAAGTGGTGGAAGGCCTGCGAGTCGGCCTTGGTCGTCTGGGCGAGGCGGGGTAATGACTTGCGTTTGGTCTCGGCGACCAAGCCCAGTTCCAGCCGGGTGAACTGCTCAAACTGCCGGACGTTAGGAAAGACCGCACGGTAGTGGGCGCAGAAGTCGTCCACAAAGGCAACGGTCTGGGCGGGGTTGTGGGGCTTGGTCATAGCCTGTCTCCTTCCGATCCGAGCGATCCGTGTGTCGCTCGCTACACTGCCTCGATCTCTCGCAGCTCCCATGCCAAAAGTGACAGAAGAGGGTTAAACGGCAAGCCCTCGACCAATCCCATCAAATCGCGCAACCGGCTCGCCAGCACCTGAATGACCGATAGGGCGATGGTGGGATGCTCGGTGAGCAGGCGCCGAATATCAGTCCGGTTCATCGTATACGCTATACCGTCTTCGAGCGTCATCGCGCTGGCGGGATTCTGCCCGCCATCAAAGACCAGTACCTCATTGAAGATTTCGCCCGCCTGGAAGATGCGCAGCACTTGCTCCTTGCCATCCGGCGAGGTCTTGTAGACCTTCACCCGACCCGACTGGAGATAGTAGAGCCGGTCGCCCGGCGCGCCCTCCATCAGCAAGAGTTCGCCACGCTGGATGGGGCGTTCTCGAGTCACCTTCTGCACATGAACCAGTTCGGCGTCCGCGAGCATGCCGAACTCTGGAATCGCGCGCAACGCCTGGAGCTCGATTGCCATCGCTCGTTCCTCCTCTTATCTTGCCAGGCTGCCCTCACTCGCGTCGTTCTCTTGCCGATCATGCGCTTGTTTCCGTTCAGCATACCGCGCAGCGCCCCAGGCCTGCAAACGTTGATGCGCGACTCTCGGCGCTGCGCGCGTCCATGCGACTTCTGTCACAGCATGCGTGGGCGAAGTCGCGTACAGTTGAAAACAGAGCTTCCGTTTCTCTCATTGCTTCCGAAGTGAAAGGCAATGTTTATAGGTTATCCACCGTTGATCCTGGATGTCCGTCCCGAACTTGCGCGGGGCCAGGAACCTTTCGCCACGATCATGCAGACCATTGGCATGCTCCAGGCCAGGCAAGAACTGCTGCTGATCGCCCCTTTCGAGCCGATTCCGCTCTACGCTGCCCTGGGGCAAAAGGGGTTCACTCACCAGACCGAACACTCCACGCCCGACGAGTGGCGTATCACCTTCCGCCAGTCGCCAGACGATCCATCCGGACGCCCAGCCCCTCATCAGGCCAACGCCACGCCGACTGCTCACGGCGGCGTATCTGATCGCGCCGCTGCTCTATCTGTTGCTGGTGGTCAACCTGGGGCTGACGGCGGCGCTCAACCTGCGCTGGGGCTTCCTTGGCGCAGCTACCGAACGATTGCTGCTGGCGCACATGGTCATTGGGCTGGGCGGCTGGTTGGCGCTGACCGTCATCGGCGTGTCGTACAAGCTGACACCCATGTTCGCGCTGATTCACCATCACCCGGAACGCCCCGGTTGGGCGTTGTTGGTTTCCCTCAACGTTGGACTTCTTGGACTGGCGCTGAGCCTGGGGCCGGCCGCGCCTGATTGGGTGGTGAACCTGTTTGGCGCGACGCTCAGCACGTAAGCAGGCATGACACCGCTTGCTGCTTTAACGTCATTTCGCCCTAACGTTGTCTAAACATTGTGGTACGCCATACTTCAACCAGAAACTCACGGCGCTCTGCAGGTGTCAATTGATCCTCAACTCGCAACAGTGTTTCGGTATAGCCAAGCAAACTGGCTAACGGGCTCAACAGTTCGTGTCCAATGGTGTTGAGCATCTCGAACATATCGGCAACTATCTCATGCCTGTTAGCATCCTGCTGGGGCTGTTTGGAGTGAGTTGACATATGCGCTGCCTCCTCGCTCGGCATCGATGGGGGAGGTGTCTGTGCCTTGCGTTTACCTTGTCCCCCAGTATGGCGTTCCTTGCGCCGGTGTGATGATTCGGTCATTATTTCTCCACCCAAACACATTACTTAACGACTATAGAACCATAACCTTGCTAACGCATCTCAAACGCCACGCTACCTAGCGGGCAAGCGGGCGCTTCCTGCTGTGTCATCTTAATATATCGTTGCATGCTCACGATTTCCTCTCAATTTCCTATGTGCCATCACAATCACTTCACAAAGCGCCTATAAAGACTCTACACTGCACAGCCTCATGCGAAGGATAGACGGGAACACGAGAGTTGTGACGAGAGTTGTGACGAGATTGTGCAACTATCCTCGCCAGCAGTGATGTCCTTGTGAGGAAAGCCATCTACTATGGTAACAGGCGATGGAAAGTCCATCTCCACCACATAACACCTTGATGTGAGCCAGATGAAAGGAACGGACATTATGGCTACCTCATCCCATCGCTCATTGAAGCCAATCGAACCTTTTGATCCCTATGGTTCGTTGACGACATTACGGGCTACCATGAATCGGCTGTTCGAGGAGAGTGTCCTCGGACTGGCGCGATTTGAGCCCTTCGCCCACACCCTCCCTGTGGACATACGAGAAATCGAAACCGAGTACATCCTCGATGTCGCGCTCCCTGGCGTGAAGCCAGAAGATGTGCAGATCACCGCATCCGATAACGCGCTTGAGATTTATGTGTCACCTGACCTTGCCATTCGCGACGCTTCTGACACATCTGATCGGCAAAAGGAGAAGCATGAAGGCGCTGACACCAAAGGGGACAGGTCAACAGTCTATGTGCGCCGTGAGCGCTATGTTGGAGAAATGAGCCGCATGATCACCCTGCCGACACTGATCATTCCAGACAAAGTGACCGCCTCCTATGAGCATGGTATCCTGACAATCCATGCGCCGAAAGCTGCGCGTGTCGCGCCAAAGCGGATTGCGGTACAGGTAAATGGAACGGAACCGCAAAGTTGAGGAACGCAAAGGGACATATTGCTCTTTCAGCCGTGGAAGGAATCACGGTCTCGTCGGAAGAGGATTCCAGAGGATCCGCCAGGTTCTTGAGGCGTATCCTCTGGAGGTAGAACTGAGCGCATAATTACTTTGCTCGATTTAGCTGACTTGGTTAGTGAGCAGAATGAGGCGAAAGCATGGCTAATAGAGAAGGGCATGACAAGCAAAAAGCGACAGTTCTGGTAGCTGACGATGATCCCCAATTGTTGCGCCTGGTCGCGCGCAATTTAGAGTTAGCTGGATACTATGTCATAACAGCAATGGATGGACAAGAGGCGCTCGATCTCCTTGCGGCGACCTCGCCCGATCTTGCCATTCTAGACATCATGATGCCCCGCCTGGATGGATTCACTGTCTGCCGACGGGCGCGCGAATTTTCTTTCGTCCCCATTCTGCTGCTGACAGCGCGCGGACAGGATCACGACAAAATACGAGGCTTTGAGGCGGGAGCGGATGACTATTTGACGAAACCGTTTAGTGTGGGGGAATTACTCGCACGGGTGCGTGCTATTCTTCGGCGAACACAAGAGCCTCTTCCACATGAACAAGGCAATCACGCACAACTGACCGTTAGGGATTTGACGATCGACTCTGCCCAGCGATTGGTAAAACGCGGAGAACGAGAACTTGTCCTCACGCCTATTGAATATCGGCTGCTCGCATTACTTGCGCAAAATGCCGGACGAGTCATCACGCATGATCTGTTGCTGGAGCGCATATGGGGCGAGGACTACATCGGCGAAACGCACCTCTTGCAGGTCAGTATCAACCGCTTGCGGCACAAGCTCGAAGACGATCCTGCACATCCGCGTTACCTCCTGACCAAAACTGGCATCGGCTACCTACTGGCGACAGAATGAGTGGGAGAATCACACTGTGGCCATCTCCTCACCTGTCGGATCAATGGCGCTCCGGCAGGTGAGGATTCATATATCTCGATGCGCTAATCGCGCGCCACAGAAGCCATAGAATGTGACCCCATTGTGATACTGGCTCCATTGAGTCGTGACGCAATAGTGACGTGCAATGGGTACACTCAAAGTAGCTCTCAACATGGGGTTGTCGCTGTACGGTGAACCCTCATGGCATGCCGCAGAGGTAAGAGAGGCACAATCGAGGAGGTTCCAATGGAATCGTCACGCCAACCCAAACCTGACAACATTAGCCAGAACCTATTTGATACACCACACGAGGATGCTACGAAGCGTGCAGTTCCTCAGGCGACAGAGAATGCTATAATGCCCGAAACGAGCAGCGCACTTGAGCCACTGGAGCCGATGGAAGCCTATCATGCGATGACCGAGGCACGCGAACGTGAATCGTACCCGGACACTTTGGCTCTAGATCACATGGCGGCACGAAGACGTGGTCGCGTGGAAGCGGAAGGACACCGCATCTCGGAGGAGATGACCCGGCGCGCCCAGGAACGCCTCGCCGCAGAACAACAACGACAGGCGCGGTTGCGTGTGGAGCCTCCGGCCTCCGTCACATTGCGCCTGGATTTGCCACATGATCGGGAATATCCAACAACATCTTCTGAAGTCCGGGTACTCGATGTGCAAAAGTTCACGCAGGTCGTTGCGCCCCTGGATGGTTCGGCCTCTGCAGAGCGCGCCATCCCCTATGCGGAGGCATTGGCGCGGCTAACAGCCGCCACGCTGGTACTGCTGTATGTTAAAACGCCGCCTCTGGCCGCGCCCGTTGCGGCGATGACATCACTAGATGATCGCCTTGAAGGGATTGACAAAGACGAGATTACTCCTCGGCCAAGCGCCTTCGATCCTGCTGAGTATCTCAAGCGAGTGCGCTCACGTCTGACACTGCCCTCTGTCATGCAAGAGGTAATCGAGAGCGACTCCGTTCTCGACGGTCTACAGAGTTTAACACAAGACGCGGGCTACATGGTGTTTGTCATGGCGCCCCACCATCATTCGTTGATGGGAAAGATGGCCTATGGTCAGGTCGTTGACGGTGTCCTCCAACATGCTGGCTGCCCCATGCTCATCATTCCCCCTCAAGTGGGTGGAATCTCGACGGGAACGCCAGCGCAAGATATAACGCCTATCAGCGCCGCTACTCCTCAGAGAACATTCCGACGTATGCTCCTCCCCCTGGACGGTTCTCTCTTAGCCGAGGCGGCGCTGGAGCCGATGCTAGGGATGCTGTTGGCTACCTATGACAACACTGCGATTGTTGAAACGGCTCCGTATGAGATAACGCTTCTGAGTATCGCCGAGTCATATGAGGCGCTGCCCTCCGCCCAGGCATATGTGAGCGCCCTGTGTGAGGCGCTGCGAGCCACTCTGGGCCTGCAAGCCGTCTCATGGAGCGCAGCCGCGCAGGTGGGATCAGCGCCAGGCGCCATCGCCGCCGCGATTGCAAATGGTCTCGCGCCACAAAGTTTCGTTATCGGATCAGCGGCGGAGCAACCATATCATCTTGCTGTGATGGCGACACACGGTCGTGGAGGATTCAAACGCTGGCTCTATGGAAGCGTCGCTTCGTATGTACTCGAACATACTCAGGCGCCAATGCTGTTGGTACATCCCCGCGACGACGACGAATAAGAGTTGGAGAGGGCTGTGCGCGCGCTGGAATGAGTTAACCAGGCCTCGGCGCCAAGAGGAAAGGAGGAGGAGAAGAATGAAACACAAACGTGTACGCATTGCTCTGGTGGTCATAGAGCTATTTGTTGGTCTGTGGGCAGTCATCGGTGGAGTCGGTCTCCTGACGGGAGTTATTCCGTTCATGGTGATGCCGGTTGAGCTTTTGCAAGGGACTCCGTTCGCTGACTACACGATTCCTGGTCTGGCGTTGTTGATTCTCGTAGGAGGAAGCTGTCTCTTTGCGGCAGTTGCTCTTCTCAGGGGAGGTGAGGTGGGATCGCTGGCTTCTGTTCTGGCAGGGCTGATGATCATCGGCTTCGAAGCCGTTGAGGCGCCGATTATTGATCGCTCTGCCAGCGTCCTCCCAACCGCCGTTCCACAGCAAATCCTGATGACCATATTGGGCATGGCATGCTGCGGATTGGGCGCCTACGTATGGAAGATGGAGCGCCGCAGTCAGCGATTTTCCGTCAAGCACGTCAAGGAGTTCATGAAGGAGGAACTATCATGAGTTGGTTGATCGCTTTGCTTTCCCGTATAGTTTTGCTCGTCGTCTGGCTGGCGACTCCGTTTGTCAGCCGCGCCTTCCAGGGAGGCTGGATACTGCCTCTGCTGGGCATCCTGTTCTTGCCAATAACCGCCCTGGTGTATGTCCTTGTCTTCACTGTGTACGGAGGCGTGACAGGGTGGAGCTGGCTTTGGGTGGCCTTGGCAGTGCTGATTGATCTGGCTGCGCATAGTTACCCCGCCAGAAACGCTGCACGAGCAAGAAGAATACGAGCAGGAAGCCCCGCCTAACTGGAGAGACCTATGCTGCAACCTGTTGATATTGGAAAACGCACCCTCCAGGCATATAGGGGTGTCGCGCCAGATGACCTGCTCGACGCTTTGTTGCAACAGGCGCAGTCGTTGCATGGGGCGCGCATTCTCCACCTGAACGCTACCCCTTATGGGGGTGGCGTATCGGAGTTGCTTCGCTCACTCGTTCCTCTGCTTGTCGATCTGGGATTGCGAGTGGATTGGAGGGTGATCAGTGGCGATGACCAGTTCTTCCAGGTCACTAAAACCCTCCATAACGGCCTCCAGGGCGCTGCGCACGATTTGAGTGATGACGACCGCGCCATCTACCTGGCAACCGTCGAACGCAATGCTGCACAGTTCAGTGAAGACTACGATGTGGTGGTTGTCCACGACCCCCAACCAGCCGCGCTGCTTCCTTTACATGGGAAAGGCGCAGCACGCTGGATCTGGCGGAGTCACATCGATACGAGCACGCCGAATGCGTCAGCCTGGGAGTTTCTGCGCCAGTTCCTTGGGGAGTACGACGCTGCTGTGTTCACAATGCGTGAATTTGTGCCGCCCGATCTGCCCATCTCGCACGTTGAGATCATTCCCCCAGCTATCGATCCGCTCAGCCCCAAAAATCTCCCCTTGCCGACGGCATTGGCGCGGCAGATTTTGGATTGGATCGGGATCGAACTGGATCGGCCACTCATCACCCAGGTGTCGCGCTTCGACCCCTGGAAAGACCCACTGGGCGTGATCGCGGCCTATCGACTGGTGCGTCAGGCCATCCCTGATGTGCAACTTGCGCTTGTCGGCTCAATGGCGCTCGATGATCCTGAATCGTGGGAGGTGTATCGGCGCATTCAGGCGGAGAGCGCAAACGATCCGTTGATTCATGTCTTCACGAACCTGACCGGCGTAGGAAATATCGAGGTGAACGCCTTTCAGCGTTTCTCAAAGGTGATTGTGCAGAAGTCCCTACGTGAAGGGTTTGGCCTGGTTGTCTCCGAGGCGCTCTGGAAGGGAACGCCGGTCGTCGCCGGACGCGCAGGAGGAATTTCTCTGCAAATGGCTGACGGAGTTGGGGGCTTGCTCGTAGACAATGTGGCTGAGTGCGCACAGGCGATCATTAAGCTCCTGCAACACCCACAACAGGCGTCTGCCCTGGCGAAACAGGGACAGACACGCGCGCAGGCGCAGTTTCTCTTACCACGTCTCCTGCTGAACGAGATCGCGCTGCTGTCTGCGACGCTTCGCTCTGGCCCGGCGGATTCTGGCGCGCCTATAGCTCCCCAGCCCTTTGGAAGTTCGCCTGGAAGTTTGTCATCTGCTCTGCGCCGTGATCCTGTATGTGGCATGATCCTGAGCGAGACACTGCCACCGATAACAGCTCAGGTAGACAACCTGGTGTACGCATTTTGCTCACGGGACTGTCGCAACCACTTTCTCGCCCAGCCCGATCATGGCAGGTTTCGATGCTGAAGATCGCGTAACACCAGGGCGCCTCCTAACGCACGGGTGGAATCACCAACAACGGCGCTTCGACCTCCGTGATGAGACGCTCTGCAAGACTCCCTAACCATGTTGGGGGGCGTCCCCGCTGTCCGTGGGTAGCCAGGACGATCAGTCCCGCCCCCTCCTGACGCCAGAGAGCTTCGATGACCTGAAACGGTTTCCCCACTCGCGCCAATGCACGGGCCTCAACACCCTGCGCGATGAGCGACTGGCGTATCTGCGCCAGGTAAGCGTCAGCCATATGAAGTAAGCGATCACCTGCACGAGGACTGGATCTATGCGCTGCCGCTGGCGTATCCTGTAGCGTGTTCGCCTTGTGCTGGGAGACGACTCTTACTAAGAGCAGTGGCGCATGGAACGTGAGCGCCAGTGTTTGCGCATATGGCAACGCCCGCTCAGCAAACGGCGACCCATCCAGCGCCACTACAATCGGCGCGTCGGGGCTTGCAAGGGGAGTAGGCAAAGGCGGTTGTTTCACGGAGGACGGAAGATCCCGCCAAATCAAGAAGGGACGCCAAATCAAGAAGGGAAACGATACATGGGCGAGCGCCTCCAATGTGACACTTTCTTTGTTCAGCGTAGGTTGCCAGCGCAGGTGCGAGGTCATCACGATAAGATCGGCATGCCCAAGTGTCGCCAATGTCGTTATGCCCGCAAGAGGATCGCTCACAAAAAGGGCGGATCGAGCAGAGTACCCCTCTCCACGGAGGCGCTCGGCCACGCTGCTCAGGTAGTCGTCGGCATGCTGTGTTTGGTTCAAGGTCAGCGCGATCTCGGCGGCATCACCAGGGACAACATCCTTTGCGAGGGGGATCGCGCGCGTCAAGAGAAGTTCGCTGCCATACGCGTGAGCGAGTGTACAGGCGGGAACTAATGCCGATTCGGCGAACGGAGAACCATCCAAAGGAACCAGGATATGCTTGAACATAAGAACCTGCCTTTCCCGTCTCTTCTTGCAAGGATGTGGCTGTACAAGGATAGCCTATGGCGCACAGATAACAGCGCGCTCACGTTTTTGCGCATATTGCTCACAGCCTCCTCACAGGTTCTTGTATCGCACGCTCACCATTTCGACTCTGCGCGCCCCATGTGCCTCGCACAGACACTGTGAGTGAGGTGTGACACAGCGAAGCCAACGTGTGAGGAGACTGTGAGAAGGCAGCACGATAGTTTATCCCAGGCGATGCGTACTATTGGCCTGCTGACGAGAAGGACAGTGCTCTGTTCGCGACAAGCGCAGGGTTTCCTTGCCAGTAGGTGGCCAACTGGCCGTGTCTGCGGGAAGTTGAACGAAAAGGAAGACTCATATGCAGTTGCCGCCATCATCCTCACCACGCCATGCCGTGCAACAACTTGGAGTGAATGCAGACACCCTATCGAACGATTCGCCAGCGTCCGGTGGACATGCCGACAGCCAAGATCTGCATGATCAGTCATCTCTGGCTGAGGCGCAGAACCAGTCAGCAGATCACGCTCCGGTGAGGAAGAACAGCGCATTCGCCAGGGCGCGTTCATCGCTACGTGTCATCCGTCGGTATCCACTGCCGTTCGGCGCTCTGGTGTTGCTGGGCCTGGGGGGAATCCTCTGGCTCCTAGGCTTGCGCTCTGCGGCGCAGTATCCACTGATTGTGGTGGGTGTCATCGGGGGGCTGTCACTCCTGTGGGACACCGTCCGCCAACTGCTACGGCGAGAAATTGGGGTAGATCTGCTGGCTCTGCTCGCGATTGGCGGCTCACTGGCGTTGGGGCAATACCTGGCGGGCGCAGTGATTGTCCTCATGATGGCCAGCGGAGAAGCGCTTGAATCGTTCGCGCTTAGCCGGGCAAACCGCTCGCTGGCGGCGCTGGCCGAACGCGCGCCGCGCACGGCCCACATCGTGCAGGGTACGGAGGTCATTACGATTCCAGCGGGGGATGTGACGCGCGGCATGGAGGTGATGATCAAACCAGGGGAGATCATTCCGGTAGATGGCGTGGTGACGCGAGGCGAAAGTTCAGTGAACGAGGCTGATCTGACGGGGGAGTCGCGGCCTGTGCGCAAGGAGGTAGGCGCGCTCACACTGTCGGGCAGTGTCAACCTTGGACGCCCCACTCTACGTGCAGGCGACGAAGCGGAGCGCCGAGAGCCAGTACGCTCAAATCGTCCGTCTTGTGGAGGAGGCGCAACGTCGCAAGGCGCCCATCCATCGTCTTGCAGATCGCTATGCGGTGGGATTCACCGCAGTCGCGCTGGTGATCGCAGGTCTCGCCTGGCTGATCTCACGGGATAGCATCTACGCTCTGGCTGTGTTAGTGGTCGCGACACCTTGTCCGCTCATCCTGGCGACGCCTATTGCCATTATGTCAGGAGTAGACGCAGCGGCGCGGCGCGGCGTCATTGTGAAAAGTGGGGCGACGATAGAGCAGTTGAGCCAGGTTGAGGTGGCAATCTTCGATAAGACAGGAACCTTGACGATGGGCAGCCCACAACTTATTTCGGTTCAGAAGTGGACACCGCCTGCGACTGGCTCCGCGTCGGAAGCAGCGTCTGGCTACACCGCTGAACAACTCCTGCAACTGGCGGCTGCAATCGAACAGTTCTCTCCCCATGTACTGGCGCGCGCCGTGGTTGACGCCGCCCGTGCGCGTCACTTGCCCTTCGCGCTTGCCCAGGATATTCACGAGACGCCTGGCAAGGGAACATCTGGGATGGCCACGTTGCCCGGCGCCGCTGCTTCAACAGGCGTCACAATGAGCGCCGCTGAAGCCATGGGCCCCGCCGCCAACACCGTCAATGCTCCCGGTTCCGTGGCTATTGGCAACCGCACCTTCATGCGATCTCTGGGCATTCCACTCCCTGCAGACTTGCTCTCTGAGCGCGAACGCTTAACCAGCGAGGGACTCATCGCCAGCTTTCTGGCTATCAATGGCCAGGTGTGTGGCCTACTCATCTTCGCTGACGCGCCGCGACCGGAGTTGGCGCGTCTGGCGCCTACGCTCCGCGCTGCCGGGATACACACGCTTGTCTTGCTGACTGGTGATGGCCCGGTGGTCGCCGAGCAAGTTGGCAAGCTCGTCGGAGTGGATCGTATCGTGTCCCGCTGCCTGCCGGAGGACAAAGTCCGGGTCATCGAGGAATACGAGCGCCAGGGACAGCATACCTTGATGGTGGGTGACGGTGTCAACGATGCGCCTGCATTAGCAAGCGCGACCGTCGGACTGGCAATGGGCGCTCAGGGATTGACCGCTGCGTCTACCGCTGCTGACGCGGTCTTGCTCTCATCCGATTTGCTTCAGGCGCCGGAGGTCGTACGGCTGGGGCGGCAGGTGGTGCGAGTCGCACAAGTTGGGATATGGATAGGAATCGGGCTGAGTGTGCTAGCAATGCTGATCGCAGCGATTGGTTGGCTGCCACCCACTGTGGGCGCGTTTCTCCAGGAGGGGATAGATGCTGTGGTCATTCTCAACGCGCTGCGCGCAGGGCGAATAACACGCCTGGGTGTGTAGAGTGAACATATCGGGTCGAACAAATGTATGTCAAGAATTTCTGGAGATTCTGTATGACATCCACCCCTTCATCTGTTGCAAGCCACCAAGCCGATCTGCTGCATGGAACACGCGCCGAGTTGCTAGCTGCTCTGGATGCGTCTGCTGATGGCTTGACGAGTCCCGAGGCTACGCGACGGTTGGCGCAGAATGGCCCGAATGAGTCGGCGCCGACTCAGCGCCGGATAGGCATCATGCAGCTCGGTTCGTTTCTCACTAACCCCCTGGTCATCATCCTGCTGATTTCCAGCCTAATCACGGGCATACTTGGTGACGTGGTGGACGCCTCGATCATCGTGATCCTCGTCATCCTGAGCGTGATCCTCAATTTCGTACAAGCCTATCGCTCACAGCAGGCGGCTGATCGCCTCCGCGCCCAGGTGGCGCCAACTGCCACAGTGCGACGAGATGGCGCGTGGCGCGAACTGCCACGGCGCGAGCTGGTTCCAGGCGACATTATTCGCCTCAGCGCAGGCGATCTCGTTCCTGCTGATGTGCGCTTGTTGAAAGCGCGCGACCTGCATGTGCAGCAGGCCGCATTAACTGGTGAGTCAGTACCGGTTGAGAAAGAGGCGGCAGGCAATGCGGCGCCCGTGCCCTCGCCTGCTGAGGCGCATAACGTAGCGCTCCTGGGTACCTCTGTGGTGAGCGGCGTGGCAACCGCTCTCGTCGTCGCCACCGGCTCAAGAACTGCCTTCGGGGATATCGTTGTGCGGCTCGCAGCGAAGGCGCCAGAGACAGAGTTTGATCGAGGTCTGCGGGGCTTCAGCTTCCTCATCATGAGGACTGTCCTGTTTCTCGTTCTCTTCGTCGTTGTGGTGAATCTTGCTTTTCACCGGTCGGCGTTGGTCTCCTTGCTGTTCGCTGTCTCGCTGGCGGTGGGCCTCACCCCTGAATTCCTGCCGATGATCACAACGATTACGCTTGGACAAGGGGCGCTCCGCATGGCGCGTCAGAAAGTTATTGTGAAGCACCTGGCAGCCATGCAGAACTTTGGCAGCATGGACATCCTCTGCAGCGACAAGACCGGCACGCTGACCACTGGCGAATTGATTCTTGATCGAGCAGTTGACCCGCTTGGCCATCCCTCAGATCAGGTCACGCTCCTGGCCTACGTCAACAGCATGTTTGAGACTGGCATCCAAAGTCCGCTCGATGTGGCTATCCTCCGCCATACTCACCCAGATGTCGCCAGCTACCAGAAACTCGACGAGATTCCCTTTGATTTCGAGCGCCGACGCTCCTCCATCGTCGTGTCTTCTGACGATCAGCGGTTGCTGATTGCCAAAGGCGCGCCAGAAAGCGTGCTGCCAGTCTGCACACACTATGAGGTCGCTGGGAAGGTTCAAGAGCTTGCCACGACTGCGCGCGCCATGTGTGAGACAACCTATCAAGCCCTCAGCGCTCAGGGGTATCGCACGTTGGCCGTCGCCTATCGTAACGCGCCTGCGCAGGGGGCGTATCACGTCGCCGATGAGGTAGGGCTGACGCTCAGTGGTTTTCTTGCCTTCATCGATCCACCTGTGGAGGGGGTCGCCGATGTGCTGGACGCATTACGCCGTGACGGCGTGGAGGTAAAAATCCTGACTGGCGACAACGATCTGGTGGCGCGTCACATTTGCGAGCAGGTAGGGCTGGACGCTGGGCGCATTGTGCTTGGTGACGAATTGAATGAGATGAGCGACGTCGCCTTACAGCATGTGGCGGAAACAAGCAGCGTGTTTGCGCGCGTCTCGCCCGCACAGAAGAACCGCATCATGCTCGCGCTGAAAGCCCGTAAACATGTCGTCGGATTTCTGGGAGATGGCATCAACGATGCGCCCTCGTTACATGTGGCGGATGTGGGAATCTCGGTTGCTACGGCGGTGGATGTCGCAAAAGACGCCGCCGAAATCATCTTGCTCGAACGAAGTCTGGCCGTGTTGCATCGCGGGGTGCTGGAAGGTCGCAAAGCGTTCGGCAACGTGATGAAGTTCTTACTGATGGGTACGAGTTCCAGCTTTGGCAATATGTTCAGCATGGCTGGGGCCTCGCTCTTCCTTCCCTTTCTGCCTATGTTACCTACACAGATTCTGCTCCTCAACTTCATGTATGATGTCTCTCAGGTGACGATCCCGACAGATAATGTGGACGAGACCTTCATCGTGAAGCCTCATCGATGGGACATTGGCCTCATTCGTGATTTCATGATCTTCATCGGGCCGATCAGTTCGATCTACGATTTTCTCACCTTCTTTGTCATGCTTGCCGTCTTCCATGCAGGGCAGGCGACCTTCCATACTGGCTGGTTTGTAGAATCGTTGGCGACGCAGACACTTGTCCTGTTTGTCATTCGTACTAGCGGGAATCCGTTCAGGAGCCGCCCCAGCCGCTCGCTCACAACCGCAGTGCTGCTCATTGTGGTAGGTGGCGTACTTCTACCCTACATTCCCTTCCTGGCTGGCCCGCTGGGTTTGACGCCGCTGTCGCCGCTGTTCTTCCTCTATCTCATCGCGGCTACGGGTACCTACCTGTTGCTGGTTGAGATGGGCAAACGTGTGCTTATGCGCCGCCGCGCATATTGAAACAGCCCAGACATTTTCCATGCATATTGTGATGTTGCTGTGAGACAAAAACTCTTCCCCGTGATACCTCCGTGATGTTGCCCTCGCATAGTTCTCTAGAGGCGTCCAGAGGGCGCCTTGAGAAAGGCAGGTAGGGTGTCATGTCTATGACAGCAAACTCGTTCCATACCAGAAAAAGTACCGATATTTCTTTATTGCACTCTCCTTTTCCGTTCATGCCCGCTGTTGTGGTTTATGTGCGGGCAAGTAGCCTCTTGACAATCTTCGCAGCGCTTTGCGGGTTCCTCTCGGCGGTTGGCGCTATGCCAGGAACACCTTCTACCTCATTTGGAGTAGGGGTTATCTCGTGCGCAGTGACGTTGCTCGCCTCAGGGCTGTTCATGTGGTCTACCAATCCAAGCATGGCGCTTGCGCTACACGAGCGCGAACGACCACTCATTGTACAGACAAACCTTCGCGAGGACAAGAGCGCGTGTCTCATGCCCCCTCTTGCCACTCAAGCTCCTGGACTGCACCCCATTCACCGGACCACTGGGCAAGTCAACTCATCAAGAGATGAGAAGTAGGTGGCTTCAAACTCCATCGGAGGCAGATAGCCGAGGCTGGAGTGGAGGCGTTTGGCATTGTAGACCGCCTCAATGAAGTGGCCCAGGTTAGCTTCGGCATCGGCGTAGGCGCGGTACTCGTTGAGATACACCTCCTCGATAGTCTAAACGCAAGTGACAAAAGGGCTGGTGAGCGCCGTTCGACGAGAGTGGAACAACATAGCGGATTTCCACCTCCTCATCCGTCACGACCACCTGATCAATGAGCAATTCAACCAGCAGCTGTTTCTGTGAGAAGGTCGCGTTTTTCAATCCCATCCGCATCTGTGCACAGAACGTCTCAATGGACGCAGCCACCTTTCCGAGTTCGATACGCTGCTGCGCCAGCGCGTCCAACTGCTGGAGCTGCGTCCGCAGACTGGCGAGTTTCTGCTCCAATTCGCGGCGTTTGCGCTCGAACTCGGGCAGCACCAAGATGTCGGCCAGGTAGGCCGTGAGCAACCGCTCTTGCTGGCGTTCCACACCAGCAATGGCGTGGCGCAGGTTGGCTTGGCGAGCCTGCAGGTCCTGTGGCAACCAGGCACCGGACTGCGCCCGTTCGAGCTCATCCGCGATCTGTTGGGGATCAGTCACCACGGCACAGAGATCCGCCCACACGAGATCGTCGAGGCGCTGGGTCGGCACGTAGCGGGTCGTGCACTGGTGGCCCTCACTGATACGGAGGGGATCCACGCGCCCACGACACACGTAATAGCTGTAGCCGCCAGGGGTGGTTCGGCTCCCAGCCGTCAACCGGCACGCGCCACAACTGACATGACCCTGTAGCAGATACTCCTGGCGCGTGTTGCGGGCAGCACGCTGTTGGTTTTGCGCAAGTTTGTCCTGCACGAGTTGGTAGACCTCCTGAGTGACGATCGTGGGCACGGGAATGGGAACCCACTCGTCGCGGGCCTTGAGCACATGACTCTGCCCGGATCCCACAGGAAGCAAGGGCGACATCCGCTCTTTGGCCGGGACGCACCGATACCGATTCCCGTAGGCGAAGCCCGTGTAGGTCGGATCGCGCAGGATGGCCCGAACACTACACCCACTCCAATAGGGACGCCCCCGTGGTGTCAGCGTCCCCCGCTGCTCCAGACGTTTCCCGACGGAGTAGAGCGTCGCCCCCTCCTCAAGGTAGGCGGCGAAGATGTCCTCGACGACGACCGCTTGGGTGTCGTCTCGGTGAACCCCAGCAGGATCACGAGGCTGGTCGGGGTCAACCTGATAGCCGTAATGCCCGCGCGTCCATGGGAGTAGTTGCCCCGCGCGTAGTTTCGCCAATTTTCCCCGCCGCAACCGCTCGGTGATGAGCGTGCGCTCGTACTCCGCCACTGCGCCGCGAATCTGCAACAGCAACTGGTCATTGGGGTCGTCGCTCATGGGCCGCTCAACGAACTCCACGCGCACGCCGGACCGCGCAAATTCTTCCAACAAGAGCACCTGGTGCACGTATTTGCGCGCGAGACGATCCGGCGCCGTGATCACCACCACCTCCATCTCTGCGAGCGCCACGTCATCCCGTAACCGGTCCAGACCAGGGCGACTCAGCCGGGCGCCACTGAAGCCGTCGTCACGGTAGATATGGGTCTCGCTCAGGTCCCAGCCGCGCTCCTGAATCGCGGTTCGTCCGCACACAAGTTGCTGCTCGATCGTCTGATCCTGCGCTTGGCGTTTGCTGGACACCCGCGCATACATTCCGGCTCGCATCATTGTCCTCCTGTAAGAGCGCCCACTGCAGGAGGTGGTGATAGGCGTGATCCCAGCGGCGTTGCCCGTCGGCGACGGGCGCTGCACTTCGGCGCAGACGCCACTCCCGTTTGGTGTTCTGTTTCATCCTGATCTCCTGCCTGTTCAGCCTGTTTAGCCGTGACAGGAGTATCTTCGCGCCGGAGCGCTCCCGTTCGCCGCCAACTCAATAGCAGGCGACGAGAATGAATGAAACAGAATTTGTCATTTGTGATGAGACCATCTCGTGTTTGAGCGTCTTGAAGAAGCTCTCGGCTTTGGCAGTGTCGTAGGGATTGCCCTTGGCCGACATGCTCACGCGCGCCCCCGCCTGTTCCAGGCGGGCGACATAGGCGAGACTCGCATACTGGACGCCGCGATCCGAAGGGTGAATCAGCCCAGGCGTCGGTCGGCGTTGGGTCGGCGTTGGGTCGGCGTTGGGTCAGCGCCAGTTCCAGGGCGTCCAGGGTGAGTGGGGTATTGATCTGACGGGAGAGCTTCCAGCCGACGCAGCGGCGCGAGGAGGCGTCGAGCACACACGCCAGATAGACAAACGTCGTCGGCAAGTGGACAGAGGTGATGTCAGCGACCCAGGATTGATTGGGCGCTGTCACTGTCGTCTCAGCCAGCAGATTGGGAGAGATGGGAGAGCCCTGTGTCCCGTCCGTCGTGACGATGAACCGGCGCGGGCGGGAAGTTCCAGGGCGTCACCGGGCCGAGTTCATCGACGCAGAAGACAGTGGCTCCCTCCGGCGGGTCGGTGGAGAGGGTGACGATCTGCGCCCTTTTGGGGACAAGGGGCGAAATTGGGATTCTTGCTGGTGGCCCACCAGCGGGTGCGTCGCCAGCTGATGCCTTCTTGCCGAAAGATACGGCGGATCTGGCTGCGCGCCACCTGGATGCCCTGCTGCTGGGCGACGGCGGTGAGCGTGTCAAGCGTCCACTCCGGGTCGCCTTGCGGGTCGGGCGTGGTCACCGCGCCAGTTAGTTGAGGCATGGTCATAAATCGAAGCCACGTCGGGCAGTAAGCCGACATGTCCGATCTCGTGCCAGATGACCGTCGTTAGTAATAACGGGGCCCGCTCGTATAGCGTCTAGCATCATTCAGCGAAGATATACATTCAACGGCCATTTCGTGCTCTAACTCGACGACAGCGGTTCCCAAGCACCATCTGATTTTTCTATCATCAGGATGCCTTGGCTCTCGCTCCAGTTTCGCTACCACCTGTTGATAATGGTCTCGTAGCTGTCGCAGAATTTCTGGAACCCCTTCAATCTCAGACGGCCTGAAGGCCTTGAGCGGGACAAATTGCGCTGCCTGGATCATCGCTTGCTCGAAACGCTGTTTTAGCATGTCAAGGTTCAGGAAACTTGCCCGCATGCTCTCGCACGTACATGGGATTCCCCCGACACCTGCACACTTATGGCACATTTCATTAGCTTGCATGAAGTGGTTGTATCTCGTCGGCGCAGGCAAACGGCGGGGTGTGAATCCAGAGTTATTGCATTCCAAACAATCGATAAACCCTCGATTCTGACATCGTGGGCATAACGTTGAATTCGTGCCGCCGTTGATAGGACTCGCGTTCACGTTCGTCTCCTCATGACTGCTTGCTGCTCAGATCGCCTTGAGGTCAACTCTGCGTTCCGTTCTGGCACTCCACCCAGCACTCGACTCCATTATACAGCTTGGCCTCGATTTATGACCACCTCTCAGTTAGTTCGTCGGTGGGCTTGCCCGGCGGGGGCAGCTTCACCAGTGCCAGGATGGTTCTGCGTTCGAGCTGCGTCAAGCGCGGGCGCCGTCCCGCGCCGGGCTTGGCGCCCAGCCTGTCGAGGCCACGCGCATGGAAGGATGCTGGAAGGATGCTGGAAGGCGTGGAGGCGCTCGCGCACGGTCTGCGGGAGGTCTTCCGCAATCTGACGGGGGCGCAGGCCCTCCCAACTCCGCACAACCATCTGGGCGTGGCAGATCCCGTCGGCGGGGGCATGGGCGCTGTGCGCCAGTGTGCGGACGTGGCGCTCTTCAATCACGTTAACGGGTCGGCGAGCGGAACGATACTTTGGCATGGGACACCTTCTTGCCTCCGTCTGCCCGCAGATTTCTTGCCACCTTTGAGGAACGACGCATTGGGCGACTTTTCGGCTACAGCGACCCTGCGGTGTCGTGCGACGCGACTTCAGCCAGCGTGCGCTCGGTCGCTGAGCGCACCGCGCTCGAAGGCGAATGAAGGGACAGGTCGCGTAGGCGATGCAGCGTCTCGACCGGCAGGTCGCCACTACGTGTGTAGAGCACACCGATGGTTCGTGCGGCGCGCCACTGGGGTTCCCAGTAGGAAGCGTCCAGCGCCTGGAGGACGAGGGGAACGAAGGGAAGAAGCGACGGAGCCGCCGTCCCCAGCACGTCGATGAGGTCGAGGGTCGCGCACTCCACCAGGGGGCCAAGCAGGGCGCCAGCAGGATGCCCAGCGACGACATCGCGCGCTTCGTGCAGGGCGACATGGATTTGGTCGACTGCGGCCATGCCTCGAAGCGCAGCCAGCGCTTCGAGCCGCACGGCAGGCTGACTGTCACCAAGCGCGCGACTGATCTGAGCCGAGATCTGGGCCGAGACCTGGGCCGAGACGCTGTCCGCAACGCCAGGGCGGTGAGCCGCAATCCTCCCTAGCGTGCGCAGCGCTGCTCGCCGAACTGGCCATGAGCGATCTCCGAGCGCGGCGGTTACCGGCCCCACGCTGCGTGGCCCGATCTGAATCAGCGCAGCCGACACGGCGTGTCGCAACGCGCTGTTTGTCGGTCGGTCGCTACTGATCCAGCGACTCACCAACGGCACAATCGCCGTGTCCGGGGCTTCCACACCGAGGTGGCCAAGCGCCACCGCAGCTTCCCTGGCGACACGCCACGAGCGATCCTCAATGGCGCGGATGAGCGCCGTCAAGGCAGCTTGGGACAGTGGACTGAGGCGGCCAAGCGCGTGGGCGGCTTCGCGCCGCACCCGTGGATGCGGGTCGTCGAGCGCGGCGGTGAGCCGCTCCATCCCTTCCCAGCGATCTGGAGCGCCCGGTAGCCGAACCTCCTCGGCCCATGTCTGGATAGCCACTTGGCGACGGCGCCAACTGCGAGGCCTGTGGGTCGCAGGCGCCGTGGGGGCTGTGAGCGCCGACGCTGGACGTGGGCGATGCCTCGCGCCAGGCACGGG
>Ga0070737_10002282_pt1 | contig 23621 bp, 27 predicted proteins | sample Coa_R1_10_FD_66438 | JGI IMG/M metagenome (GOLD analysis project Ga0070737, IMG submission 66438) | Surface soil microbial communities from Centralia Pennsylvania, which are recovering from an underground coalmine fire - Coalmine... | ecosystem: Environmental > Terrestrial > Soil > Unclassified...
CTGGCATGACGTGTCCAGTACCCTCGCCAGCGGGTACACGGCGTACGCGGGCCGGGACCCGCTGGTGCGGATGATGCCGGACGGCACCGTGCACGTCACCGCGCAACTGTCGATCCCTTCCTCCGGCCTGTCAGTGGGGGAAACCCTGTTCACCGTTCCCGCCGGGTACGCCCCGTCCCGCCCCGAGCCGCTGCACGCTGTCGCGGTCAACGCCAGCACCAACGCCGCCCAGGCCGTGTACGTCGAGGTGGAATCCAGCGGCCAGGTGCAACGCTGGTCCTCCTACGACAGCGGTATGACCACGTTGCGGATCTCCGGCCAGTACCGCACCAGTTAGGAGCAGCAGTGTTTTACAACGTGCAGAACGCGCAGAACGTCACCGCGACAGCGCAGCAGATCTGCTCCACCTTGCTGAAAAACCTCGACGACGCGGTGAACTTCTGGAACTGGCTGTCCGCGCAACCCGACACCGTCCTCACCGGCCTGGGGTTCACCAGCGGGGATGTGAACACGCTGCGGGCCGCGTTCGGGGACCTCATGGCGCTCGCCGCGATCATCCACGACCAGCAGCCCCCAGCCGCGGCTATTCCCGGGTGCACCGTCACCGCTGGCAGTGCCACGGTCACCGCCCCGGCTGGGTCTTTCACCCCCCTGGCCGCTGGGCTGGCGGTCACCGGGGACGGGATACCCGCCGGCACCTTCATCCTGGCTGTCACCCCCGGCACCACCACCGACACGATCACCCTCACCCAGGACGCGTCGGCGTCCGCGACCGTGCCGCTTACTTTCAGCTACCCGCAGGTGTCGTTTACCTACAACTTCACCGCGAACGCGAACCAGGTGATCGGCCCAGCCGTCATCTGAAACCACCTGGGGGGGTGGGTGTGTCGGCTCTGAACCTGGCGTACGTCCTCAGCGCGGTCACCGGGGCAGTGGTGGCGGTCGCCGGGTTGCTGCTGCCGGCGTGCCGGCGCTGGGTGGCGGCGCGGCGCGCTGAGGCGGCGCGGCGCCGCGCGTTCCTCGACGACTGGCAGGGAGAACCCCCGCGGCCAGGGGTTCCGGCCCGGCCGGGGGTGATGGAACGGCTCGCCCAGACCGACGCTCATCTTGCCCGGCAAGACGCGCACCTCGCGCGGCAAGACGATGAGCTTGCCGCCATCCAGGCGCAACTGCGGGAACTGAAAACACACATGACGGGCGGAGGCGCAGATGAACGGTGAACGGACCCTGGTATGCCGGCGCCGGCGCCCGGTAGATGCCTGACTCCGCTCTTGTCAATGTCCTCGCCAACGGCGGGGTCGCCGGGATTGTCATCGTCCTCATCCTGGTGGGCCTGCTCGTCCCTAAGTGGGTTCACGACGACCTGAAAGCGGAACGGGACGCTTTGAAGCAGGCTCTTGCGGAGGAACGGGACCGGGCGGACGCGGCGGTCGCGGCGGCGCAAGCGTCCCGGGACCTGATAGCGGCGTTGCAGACCGGCATGCAGATGGCAGCCCGTGAACATCCCCCGCCAGGCGGGCAGGGGCCATGAGCGGCCGGGAGGCGGTAAGGCGCGTGCTGGCAGTTGTCCTGCCGTGGCCGCGGCGCCGGCAGCGGAAAGCGGCTGTGCGGGCGGCCCGCGCTGAAGCTGAAATGTCCCGCCGGCGGGCGGCCCGCGCCCGGGCTGTCACCGCCGACCTGGAACGCATGCGGGACACCAACCACTTCGCGGAGATCATCGCACGCCAGATCCGGGAGGGCCGGTGACTGAGGAACACGTCATTGACCTCCTGCTGCGGGTGTTCCTGATCTCCGGGTTCGCGTCCATCATCGTGTGGGTCGTCTTGTACACGCGGTGGGCGCGGTGGTGGGAGAACACGGTTGGCCGCACCATCGTCATCAAAGACGTCCTCATCGCGGCCGTGCTCGTCCCGACCGCGCTGGCCTTGTTCCTGCACCTGTCCCGGCGGGATTCCCTGAACGTCGCGTGGGCGGATGTGGCGCTGATCGGTTTGATCACCCCGGTGATGTGCTGGCGGATCGTGGTGTGGGCGCGGATCAGCCGCGGTAAGCCCCCCGATGACCAGCAGGATTAAACCGCTGGCGGCGTTTTTTACGCTGTGGGCTGCGTTGCTGGCTGTGGGGGCGGTGCCTGCGTGGCTGACCATGAGGACCGCCCCGGCGCAGCTGCCGGTACCCGGCTCCCGGGGACCGTCCCCCCGCCGCACCACGCCAGCCTCCCGCATGGCGCCGCGCCGCACGGCGGTGCCTTCCCGCCGGCTGCCGCCGGGCCCGCCGCGCCGGCGCCCCCGGCACGTCCCAGTCCCCGCGCCCGCGCCAATGCCCGGGGGAACGGCCCCACCTCCCTCACCGGCCCGCACCCATCCCCGGAGCACACCAGCCCGCACCGTCCCCGGCACCCACGCCCCTGCCCCGCCCACCCGGCAGCCGGCGTCAGCACCTTCTCCCACCCCATCCCCGCCGGGCAGCAGCACGTGCATCACCCTCCTGCTCAAGGTGTGCGTGCCAGCCACCCCCCTGCCCGTCCCCTTGCCGAAACCCCCCCTAGGACTGGAGTTGACCGGTGGCGGAACCCAACACCACCCGCAGCGGCCGGCAGGTGGCCGCACACACCCAGCAGGTAACCCACACCTACCTGATGCACTACCCGCCGCACCCGGCACGCCGCGACGACCCGCACTACAAGGATTTCGAAGAGTACCGGCGCCGTACCCGGCCCACCGCGCAATGCGTGATCGGCGCCCACCGCGGCGACTTCTCCGAATGCCGGGGGGAACTGGAACTCCACCACGCCCACATCGAGTTCGCGTTGCAGAACGGGGTGGACCTGGCGTGGCTGGAGAAAGACTACCCCGGGGTGTCCAACCCGGACGAGGTGGGGGCGTGGGTAGAGTCAGCCGCGAACCTGATGTGGCTGTGCGAGTTCCACCACCGCGGCCACGGCGGCGTGCATGTCGCCTCCGCCAGCGACTTCGAAGCTGAGAAATACGTGCGTGACCTGATCAGCGGCACCGGGCCGGAGGACCCGAGTTGAGGTCACCGCTGTCACGTCCCGCGATTTTCGGCGGGTTCGACGGCACCGCCACCCTCCTTGGTGTTGTCATCTACCTGCTGCTCACCCACCCGGGGCTGATTTTCCCCACCGCCGTGTCAGGGGCGATCAGCAGCGCCGTGTCGATGGGAGGGGGGGAGTTCCTGTCGGAGTCGGATACGGGACTGGCAGCGTCGGGGGTGATGGCCGCGGCCACGTTCACTGGGGCGGTGCTGCCAGCGGTGCCGTTCGCGTTCACCACCGGCGTGCCCGCGATCACCGCGTGCGCCCTCATCTGCGCGGGTATCGGCCTGGTGGTCGCGTGGATGCGGCACACTCCCAGCAGGGTTGTTGCTGTCACCCAGACTCTCGGGTTGCTCGCTGCTGTCGCCGCCGCTGTCGTCGCCTGCAGCCTGCTGCTGCCGGGAGGGAACGCCGCATGAGGAAACTGTGGGTGTCACGGGCTGAACAGGCCCAGTGGGATGAAACCACCCAGCGTGTCCGCCGCGGCCGGCTGCTGGCCTGGTGGCGGCAGTGGCGGCAACCCCACCCCCACCCGGTCACCGGGGACATGCTGTCCCCCACCGAACGCGTCATCTGGGTGGTGATCACCCAGTACCGGCGCCTGCGCTGGTTCTTCGCGTTGCAGGCCCTCACCGCCGCGTGGCTGCTGTGGCCGCGGGTGTTCCCCGGCGGCGACAACGGGTGGATGATCGCCTGGTCGGACCTGGCGGTGATCGTTGAACAGGTCGCCGGGATCGCGATTTTCGCGCAGATGCTCCGCGACTCCCTCGTCACCCGCACCCACCTGCGGGAACTGCGGGAAGACTCCCGCCTGATCCGGGAAATCCACCAGGCCCTCATGCCCGGCCAGCCCGGGCATGTGACCATCACCGGTGGCCATCTTGAACTGCGCCCGCACCAGGAAACCCCCGGTGGATACCAGCCCGCACGGGACCACTGACTACTGCGCCAGCTGCGGGGCGTGGCGTCCCCTGGTTCCTGGTCTTTTCTGGTGCACCGCCTGCCTGCTCGCGTGGCACACCCGTGTTTCCCCAGACGGAGGTTCCGACACATGCTGCTGCTGCCGGACGTGAGTGAGTGGCAGTCCAGCCTGTCACCAGACTGGGTGCCTGCCCTGAACTTTCCCGCGCTGAAAGCCGTCAACGGCGGCGCTGCCATCATCCGCGCCGGATACGGGGCCACCTACCAGGACCACTGTTTCACGAAGATGCGCGCTGCGGCGCACCAAGCCGGGTTCGTGTTCCTCGGCCTCTACCAGTACCTGGTCGCCACCGCCGACCCCGCCGTCCAGGCGGAAGCGTTCTGCACCTGGGTGGGGAACCTCCAGCCGGGAGAGATCCCCATCCTCGACCTCGAGGAAGGCTCCGGTGACCAGTCGCAACGTGCCCAAACCTGGCTGGACTACGTGGACACTCATCTGGGGCTCGGCGGGTTGCCGCTGAACCAGCGGTCCTGGGTGTACAGTTCCGTGTCGTTCGCTGAGCAGCACGGACTCAGTGGTGTTTTCGCGTCCGCCCGGCACACCTGGGTCGCGTCCTACAGCACCACGGAACCGTCGATCGGTCACACGCTGTGGCAGTGCTCCGACGGCGTGTCGGGTGCGTACATCACAGCATGGCCCGGTGCCGGGCGGTGCGACGTGAACCTCTACCACGGCACTGTCGCGGAACTGGCAAGTTTCGCTTACCACCCTGACTCTCCCTCACCTACGGAGGACCCCATGACTCCCGCCTGCTGCTACCTCGACGGCCTGCACGTCTTCTACATCAGCACGGACAAGGAATGCCATTACCTGCCGTCGGCGGGGGGTGTGCAGAATCTCGGCGGCCAGTTCACCGGTGGGCTCGCGGCTGCGGCGTCAGCGGATGGGGTGATCAGTGTTGTTGGCCGCGGCACGGACACCAACGTGTGGCGTAACGAGCTGACTGGCGGTAAGTGGTCCGGGTGGGTGAAGATCGGGGGGCCCGCCGCATAACCCTGCCGGCAGGCGGAACCGAGCCTGCCACCCGAGATGCAGTCGCAGCGGTACCCGGCTGCGCACGGTGCTGCCACGCGGGCGCGCGCCGCATGAGCTGGCTCCAGTCATTGCGTCGCAGCGGTATCCGGCTGCGCACGGCGATGCTATCCCGGCCAGCCCGATCAGGTACGGGATCGCTGCCTTGGCCGCAGCGTTATCCGGCTGCGCACGGCATTGTCACTTGCGGACCTGGCTACGTCCGCGGACGGCTCCGAGCCGGTCGCAGCGGTATCCGGCTGCGCACGGTGTTGCCACGAAAAGCGCTCGCCTCCACAAGGATGTGTACTACCTGCGGTCGCAGCGGTATCCGGCTGCGCACGGCATTGCCACGTATCCAGGTCCAGGGGCGCCGGTTTGCTGGCGACCGGTCGCAGCGTTATCCGGCTGCGCACGGCATTGCCACTGCACGACTAGCGAGTGCAGCAGGTCTGCTTCTTCCTGTCGCAGCGTTATCCGGCTGCGCACGGTGTTGCCACCAACGTAATGGGCAATAACCTAGTCTGTCAAGTTCGGTCGCAGCGTTATCCGGCTGCGCACGGTGTTGCCACTAGCAATTGATGCGCTATTCTCGAATTCGAGAGTAGGTCGCAGCGTTATCCGGCTGCGCACGGTGTTGCCACGGCTCCGGGCTGGCACCCGTCGTGACCTGCGAGGATACGGGCGGTTGCGAGTGCCCCCACCCCCGGGAAGAAAACGAACACAAGTTCAGTGGCCGCAGCCCGGTTTCCGGGCTGTGACCAGGCTGCGAGCGGCCCCGCCCTATGAGGGTGTGCCCTGGCGCCCGCAACGGCACACCCGCCTCGCGCCCACCCCCCCAGAGCTGGGACGAGGGCTGCGCCTGCGGCATGTGCCCGCACCACCACCAGGTGGTGCAGCGAAAAGTGTATGGAGTTGTCAAGGAGCAACAGCCATGGGCTGGCCTAGCCAGCCTGGGGCGCCCCCTCCCGGGCACCGTCCAGCATCAGCGTCAGCATGTTGATGTCCTGGTCAACCTTGACCCCGCAGCCGAGGCATGGCACCAGGACGTCTTCCCGGCGCGCGTCCGGGTCGAGCGGGTGCCCGCACCCGGCGTGCGCCTGCCCCGGCCGGGGCACCGGGAACTCCGCCACCGCCACACCCGCCAGCTCCGCGGTCACCCGCACCCGGGCCCGCAGGGCTCCCGGGGCGGCGAGCACCCGGTTGGCCCGCGCGGCCCGCCACTGCGGATCATCCTCCTCCGTCAGCCCGGGACGCCGGCCCAGCGGCGGCAGCTCCCAGTCGTCGACGATGACCGTGCCGGCCCCGGCTGTCAGCCACGCGGCGATGACCGCCCACGCATCGTCACGGCGCCGCAGGATGCGCCTGCGGGCGCGGGACTCGTTCCGCCATGCGGCACGATCCCGGCGCGCCCACGGGGTGACCAGATCCGCGATGGCGCGGCCGTGGCCGCCGTGCTCGCCGGCTTCGCAGGCGGCGGCGAGGGTGACCATGCGGCCGGGGGACCGCCACGCCCGCACCTGCGCGGGCGGGGGCAGCGTGTCATGCCCGGGCGGGATGGCCGCAGCGACCCGGTCGCGGACCTGCTGCCATTCCCGGTCCCGCGCGGACCGCATCCCATCCACCCGGGTCAGCGCCACCTGCCACCTGGGGGGAACCACGACCTCCCAGCAGCCGCCCACGGGCCGCACAACCCCAGCCTCGGCCAGCTGGCGGGGCGGCGGGGTGCGGGGGCCGGTGATGACCGCGACCCGGATCGCGCCGTCCCCGAGGGCGCGCCAGCCGATGTGGACCGCTGCGGTGTGCCCGGCTGCGGGGGGCGGGGCTGGCACCCGGGCGGTGATGGACACGGACTGCTCCAGATCGGGGCCGCAGCGGGTGACGGTGAGCCGGCCCATTTTCACGTCCCCGCCAGCTGGCAGGGGCCGGTGCAGGACGACGGGGATGGTGGTGTAGGCGGCGTTGGCGGCGGAGCCGGTCCGGAACACGACTTCGCCTTGCCGGGCCAGGGCCCGCTGCTGCCGCCGCGGCAGCTGCGGGTACCCGGGGGGCAGCACGGGACGCACCTGCAGTGCGGCTGGCCCGGCGGGGCCGGCGAGCACATCCGGGGTGAACGGCGGGTCGCCGGGGGTGTCCTTGCCGCCGGCGCGGACCCGTGCCACCGACTGGGGGCGCCACCGCCGGCCCGGGGTCCGCGGTGGCCGGGCGGCGGCTGCGGCGGCGAGTACTTCGCCGAGGGCGGCGCGGCGGGCGGCTTTCCCGGGGGTCCTGGACGCGGCAGCGGCTGCGGCCGGGTCCGCGCCGGCGACCAGCGCCTGGGTGACTTCGGGGGCGGACAGGCCCGCGGCGCGCAGCCGGGCCACCCTGGCCGGGGTGACCTCGGCGGCGGGGACCCCGGCCGTGATAAGGGCCGCGATCTGGGAGGGTGCCAGGCCCGCGTCCCGCAGCCCGGTCACGTGTGCCCGCTCAGCGGCGGACACCCCCAGCTGGCGTTGCAGCTGGACGGTGAGGGTGCCGGTGCCGTCGCGGCGCTTGTACCGCATCTGCGCGGGGCGGCGCTGCCGGCGTAGCTGCTGCACGCGGTCCCGGCGCCGTTTGTGGGCGCCGGTGATGTCGTTCCACGTCGCCCAGTACCCGCCGCGGGCGACAAACTCGGGGTAGGTGGCGCGGATCGCGGCGTCCCGGGCCTCCTGGGCGGCGCGGATCACGGGGGCTGCGGCGGGCCAGCGTTCCTGTTTCACCGCGCCGGCCCGGTCGCGGGCTTGTTTCAGTGCTGCGGACGCTTGCCGGACGGCCTCGCGGGCGGCGTCCACGCGGGCGCGGGCGACGTCCAGCCCGGTGCGGGACCGGCCGGATTTCACCGCCCCCAGCTTGACTTTCGCCCGCCGTAGCTCCTCACTGGCTGCGGCGCGGGCGTCTTCGGCGTCGCGGACGGCGGCGAGGACCGGGCCGACCTGCGGGTCGGCTTCCCACACGGCTGTGACTTGCTCGTCGCATTCCCGGTCGATTTCGACGAGCCGGTTCACCAGCCAGTGGGCGCGGTCCAGTTCCTCCCGGATCGCTGCCGGGATGGGGCCGGGTTTCGCGCCGTACCGCCGCGCAACCGTGACCTCCCCCGTGGGGGGCGTGTTCCCGGCCGCGGGGGGAACCGTGCCGGTGCTCATGTCCCATCCTCCTGTTCCGGGGCGATCAGCAGCCGGCGTCCCTGTGCCGCCAGTGCCGCTTCCACGTCCCCGGCACCGAACCAGGTGCGGGGGTCCATCACGATCGTGGTGACCCGGCTGTCCCGCAGCAACGCGCGTAGCCGCGGGTGCGTCCCGCCTGCGGCGGACCCGGTTTCGGTCACCACACGGTGCACCGGTATCCCCCGGCTGGTGGCCCACATCCCGAGGCGTGCCACCTGCCGGTCCAGGTCCTCTACCTGGCCGGGGGACGGCACGCAGGCGTACACCACGGTTTCCCCGCCCGTGCGGGGGGCGCCGTCACCGATCACGATGAGGCGCCCCGCCTGGTAGGCGGGCACGGGCAGTTTCCCCGCCTTGTACCAGCGGCGCGCCGCCGCGTACGACACGCCCTGGGACGCTGCCCACTCCTTCAAGTTCACGCCACCACTATAGCGCATTCCTGACCACTCGCAAGCGCTTAAGTTTCCAGAGGAGACAACGTGTACGAGGGCCCCACCCCCACCAAGTTCGGCCAGTACCAGGTCGCACCCTCCCGCCAGTTCCGCCGCCTCCACCTCCACGACGGCAGCCCGCTCCACGAGGTGGAACATCACATCCCGATCGGCGTCCTGGACCAGGAAGACCTGTTCGCGCAGGGCATCGACACCAGCAAGCTCGTACCCGGCGCCCGGCGGGTGGACGCGCTCGGCTCCTGCACGTGCAACAGCGGCACCGCGCACGTCGCGGAACGGTGGACAGCAGCCGGCCGCGACCTCGCCGGCATTCACCTCACCGCAGCCACCAACACCACGATCACCTTGTCAGCCACCAACACCGCAGCGGACGAAGAGTTCGCTGTCGTGCTGTATCACGCGGTCACCGACCAGACGGGAGACCCAGCCACCGAATGGCCCCCCACCGACTGCGGCTCCTCCGGCTACTACGTGTGCACGGAACTGGAACGTAAGGGTTTCGCCCGTTCCTACCGGAGCGCACCCAACGTGCTCGGCGCCTTGTCGCTGCTGCAAACCGGCACCGTCATGCAGGGCGCGCCGTGGTTCAACGCGTGGATGCAACCAGACAGCCAGGGGTTCATCGACGGGGACGGCAGCCTCGACGCCCTGTACGCCGCCATCGAATCCGGGGTGGCGGGCGGCCATGAGACCCTCCAGTACGCCATCCCGCAGCTCGGCCAGCTCCGCGACGGCACCACCGACCTGACCCGGACCGTTATCCGGGTCCGCAACTCCTGGTCAGCCGGGTGGGGCCCGCTCGGCGGTGACTACCTCATTCACGCATCCACCCTCGATTACCTGGGGCAGTACGCGGATTACAAGGCCATCACGGTCTGAGCGGCCTTGCGTTTGTTCCGGGGGCCGCGGCGCCGCAACGGCACCCCCGCTTCACACAGCAGCTTGTGAACAAACCCGTACGACCAGCCGGAGCCGGCGGCGAGTTCCTTGATGGACGCACCCGCCGCGTACCGGGCCGCGACGGTGGCCCGCAGCGCGGCCCGGTCCGCACCTGACACACCATTCCGCATGATTCTCAACGGTACCGGAGGAAAACCCGTGTCGAAGATCATTCAGCTTGTGCGTGAAGCGCTCGCTTACGAGCCGGCGGTGATCGCGTGGGCTCTCAACGGCGGTATCGCGTCGCTGCTCGCGTTCGTGTTCGGGTTCACCAGAACCCAGGAGGCGGCGGCGGCGACCATTGTCACCGCGCTCGCCGCGATCTACACCGCTGTTCGTGCGCGCCCGGCGAAGGTGCCGGTCATCGTGGGAGCGGTGTCGGCGATCGCGGTCGCGGCGGGAGCGTTCGGCCTGCACTTGCCGGCGAACGTGACCGCGACCGGGGTGACGGTGCTGTCCGCGGTGCTCGCGCTGATTTTCCGGCAGAACCTCACCCCTGCGGCGGCTGTGAAGCCGGCTGCGGCGGCGGAGAAGGCTCCAGCGCAGGTATGATCATCGCTGGCACCGCAGGGTAGGCGCACGCCACCTCGCGTTTACATGCACCCCGGGCTGCCTGCGGGCAGCCCGGGGTGTTTTTTTGATCGGGGGATGTGGCGGCGGTCGCACCACGGGACCGGGCATGATAGTGGCCGGCTACCCCGTTCTCACGGGCAGAAGTCCCCTGGACCTCTTGTCACCGGCCACCTTCAGTACACACTTCCGTTTCGGGGTTGTCAAGGTAGGCGCCGCGGGTGCCCCTAAGGCTGTTGGGTAAACGAGCGTTTGCCGTACGGGGCGGGGCGGGTGCGGCCGGTGGCGTGTTCCCCCAGGTCACGTGATGCGGGAACCCTGTCGGTGAATCTATGTCAGCATACTTGCCACGACACAGCGTTTACCGTACACTGGGGGGTGAGGGAAAGGAGCCCCCGATGACACGCATCGGCTACGCCCGGGTGTCCACCACCGACCAGCACCCGGAGGTACAGGCGGAGCGGCTAGGCGCCGCCGGCTGCACCCGCATCTACCAGGACACCGGCGTCAGCGGCGCGAAAGCCTCCCGCCCCGAATGGGACAAATGCCTCGAGCGCCTCGAACCCGGTGACACGCTCGTCGCCGTGCGGCTGGACCGGATCGGCCGGTCCGTGCAGAACCTCATCGACGTGTTCGAGACCCTCCGCCAGCGGGGCGTCGACGTGGTCATCCTCGACCAAGCGATCGACACCACCACCCCGGCGGGGAAACTCATGTTCCACGTCATCGCGGCGATCGCGGAGTTCGAACGTGACCTGATCCGCGAACGAACCCGCGACGGCCTGAAAACCGCCCGGGAACGCGGCCGCAAAGGCGGCCGCAAACCGAAACTGACCCCCGCCCAGGCGACCCTTGTCCGCAGGATGTACGACGCCTGCGACGCTGACGGCCGCAAGCAGTACACCGTCGCGGAGATCGCCGGAATGGTGAAGGTGAGCCGCGGCACCGTGTATGAGTACCTGCGCCGCACAGCGCAGGCAGCCTGAAACACCGCAGCTCCCTCCCGCACCAGCTCATGCGGGAGGGAGCTGCGTGTGCCCAGCGGCTAGCCCACGTGCCCGTGCATCCACGGCCATACCGCGTCGTGGCCAGCCACCAGCAAGGGGATCATCCTGAACACGGCGTCGTTGACGTCCTCCCCGCCGTGAACGGCGGGGAGGACGTCAGGCAGCCGAACCCGGTCCCCTCCCCTTCCCGCTGCGTGTCCTGGCAAAGGCTCCTCACATCCCATCCAGCGTCCCGCCACGCCGCAGCGTCCACACCCTGGCATGCGTCCACAAGCACCCTGGAGGCTGCGTACTTGGCAGCATCTGCGGGGCTGACCTCACGGAACTCCGGCCACGCCGTCACAATGATGAGAACATCAGCGTCTTTCACGGCAGTGAGGGCGGTATCTGCGTAGCTGAGATGCGGGCAGGTGATGAGCGCGTTCCCGGAAGCCATCGGGTCATGCACTGTCACCTCAGCTCCCTGCTGGTGCAGCCAGCTGGCGATCTTAAGTCCCGGCGAGTCACGCACATCGTCCGTGCCCGGCTTGAACGCGGCACCCCACACGGCGGCGCGCGCGCCGGGAAGTGACCCGCACACGCCCGTGATGAGTTCCGTGACCTGCCGGATACGACCCTGGTTGACCTCGTTGACAGCTGCCAGCAGCCCAGCGGCGCTTGCGGCCTGCGTCTTTTCCGCGAACGTCTGCAAACCGCAGACGTCTTTGGGCAGGCACGCACCCCCGTAGCCGATGCCGGCGCGGAGGAACGCCGGGCCGATACGCGGATCCATGCCAAGGGTGGTGGCGAGCGTGGTCACATCAGCGCCGGCTGCCCGGCATATGTCGGCCATGGCGTTGATGAAGGAAACCTTGGTGGCCAGGAACGCGTTCGCGGCGCATTTGGCAAGCTCGGCGGTGGCTACGCCGGTGACGATCAGCGGCACCCCGGCGTCGGTGAGCGGCTGGTAGATCTCACGCAGCACGGTTTCGGCGGCGGGGCCCGTGACCCCGGCGATGATCCGGTCCGGGCGCAAGGTGTCTTGCACCGCGCAGCCCTCCCGGAGGAATTCCGGGTTCCACGCGACTTCCGCAGCCGGCCCGGCGGGGGCGAGAGCCGCCACCATGTTCTGCAGGGCTGCCGCGGTTCCCGGGGTCACGGTTGATTTCCCGATGATCAGGGCCGGCTGGCCCAGGTGCGGGGCAAGTGACCGGATAGCGGCGCGGAGCTGGGACAGGTCGTAGCTGCCGGCGGGAAGCCCGGGGGTGGCCACCCCCAGGAAGTGGACGGAAGCGAACGCTGCGGCTTCCGCGAAACTGGTGGTGAACCGGAGCCTGCCGGCGGTGATGCCGCGGGCCAGCATGTCATCCAGCCCAGGTTCGTGGAACCAGGCTTTGCCTGAGTTCAGCAGCGCTGTTTTGCCTTCGTCGATGTCCACGCCGAGCACGTCGTGGCCTATCTCAGCCATGCAGGCAGCGTGGGTGGCGCCCAGGTGGCCGCAGCCGATGACGGTGAGTTTCACGTTCCTCCCTGAGGGTGGTGGGGATAGCGCGTTTACCGGTAGGTCCGCACCGCGGTGCGGAAGGCGGCAAGAGCGGCGTGGTCGTTGTCGATGACCCAGTTGGCTTTGCCGTGCTTGCCGGCCTGGTTGATGTCGAACCAGACGAACCCGGTCAGCTTGTACTGGGCGACACCGGAGGTGAGCTGGGTGAGGACGCGGGTTTTCCCCGCGGCCGGGGACGCCGCCGTCTCGGTGATGAGGACCGGGTCTGCGGTGATGTGGCGGATGGCGGCGATGGTGGGCCCGAACACGGATCTGAATGTGTCGTGGGGGGAGAGGAAGTAACTGTCGATTCCTACCTCGTCGACGTAGGCCGCGCCGGGCCACAGGGCTGTCAGCGGCTCGCTTCCCGGGTAGCTGGAAGCGACCACCCACACCCAGGTGGTGTTGGATGCGCCGTCGCGGCGGAAAACGGTCACCACATGCCGCCATGCGGCGATCACGGAGGCTGCGGGCACGTGGTGGTACCCCCACGACTCGTACCAGTTGCCGTTGGCTTCCGGGGCGAATGACATCAGTACCGGGGCGTGCAGGCGGCGCACCGCTTCCGCGAGCTCGTTCAGGTAGGTGTCGTGGTTCCCTGCGGCGATGCTGGCAGGCGGCACGCCGAATGGTTCCAGTTCCAGCAGGGGTTCTGAGCCGTCCCGCAGCATGATGCGGGCCAGGGTGGTGCTTTCAGTGATCGAATGCCCCCAGTGAACGTAGTGGACGGCCACGCCGGGACGGCAGCCGCATACCCGGTCGAACGTGGTGAGGTCGTTGGTGACGATCCCCGCGACCCTGGACGGGGCGGATGCCAGCGGGGACGCTGGCAGTGATGGTGACCGTGTCAGGTGCGGGCGGGGAGTTTCACCGCCGAAACGGAAGGCGGCGGCGGTGACCGCCGCCGCCGCAGCCAGGGCAAGCACGGCGGAGATGATGCGGGTGATCATGAGGGGGTCGCTCCTGCGGACTTGACTTCAACGGATTTGCGGGTACCCCACGTGTTGTCGCGGAGCGTGGCCAGGGCGACGACCCGCAGCGGCAGCAGCAGCGTCATGTGGATCAGCCCGTACACGGGCGCGAGCAGCAGGGTGCCGGCACGGTCACGCCAGGTCAGGCCATGGTGCTCAGCTTCGGTGTAGTGGCCGGAGCGGGCGTAGGCGAGCAGCAGCGCGGAGACCAGGTAGGTGAGCGCGGTGAAATGCCCGGTCAGCGCTGGGCGCACCGCAAGCGAGTAGATCAGGGCGCTGGTGAACCCGCACCAGGTGCCCAGTTCCACAAGGGTCAGCCACCAGCACACCCGGGTCGGCCGCATACGGGCCAGCATCCACAGTGATTCGCGGAAGAAGCTTTTTGACCAGCGGGTCTGCTGGCGCAGGAAATGCCCCATCCGCTCGGGTACCAGTGTCCACGCCACCGCGTCGGAAGCGAGGAGCACCTGTCCTTCCCGCAGGCAGTAGTAGGTGAGGCGCCGGTCGTCGCCGTAGGTGCAGGGGCGCCCGAGGAACCGCTGCGACAAGAAGTCGTCAAGGTACTTGCGGATCACTGTGCCCCGGTACAGGGCAAGTGACCCGCAGGCGCACAGCACGCTGCCGAGCACCGAATAGGCGCCGCGTTCGCCGAGGAACGCGTAGGCGTACCGCAGGTCAATGAGCCGGGTGAGCAGGTTCCGGCCCCGGTTGGCGGCGAGGACGCAGCCGGTGGTGGCCTGCACGCGGCGCCGCGCGAACGGCCGCAGCGCGTTCCTGATCGCTGCCGGGTGCACGATCGTGTCGGAGTCGATGCACAGGTAAACATCAGCGTCCCAGGTGCGGCGGAACCCGGCAGCGAGCCCTTCCCGTTTGCCTTGGTTGCGGGTGAACCTGATGACCTCGTAGTCCACCCCGGCGGCGCGGAACATCGCGGTACGGGAACGGGCGATATGCCAGCAGGCGGGGTCGCGGGACCCGTCGTCGATGACGGTGAGGGCATCGGGCAGCCGCGTGGAGGCCAGTACCGAATCCAGGCAGCGGGTGAACGCGGCTGGGTCCTCGTTGCAGCAGGTGATGACAGCGGCCACACGGAGGCGGGCGAGTGCGGCGCGGCTGCCGGGGGTGTCCCGGACGGGACGCGCCAGCAGCGACAAGATGAGCTTGCCGCCGATCAGGGCGGCAACGGCCGTGCCGTACCAGCCGAGCCGGATCGTGACCGCGCCGCCGGGCAGCCGCACAGCATGCAGGGCCAGGACAGTGCCGAGGACCGTACCGGTGATAACGCCCGCTAGCAGGATCTGGATTTTGCGGGTACCGGGGTGCCGGGACGGGTACGGCTCGCCGAGGGCGATCAGCGCGTCCACGGCGGCGAGCTGGCTGCCCGTGTCCGGTCCGGTGTGCGGCTGGTCAGCAGGCAACGATGGCAGGGGGCGGGTGCTGTTCACCGAAGGCTCCGGGGGAAGCCCGACAAGGCGGGGAGGAGTCAACGGGTGCCGCCGTTGTCGCAGGAGCTGAGCAGGTCAGCAATGTCGTGGGGACTCAGCGCGGCGATGGCGCGGGTGATCCGCTGATGCCATGCTGCGGGCTGCGGGTGCTGGGCGCGGCTGCCGTGGCGGCATCCGCGTGCCGGGCGGCAGATGTGATGGGGTGCGCTGGTTGCGTGCGGGCACCCGTGGCTGGTTACCTCTGTCATGTGTGACCTCATCGCTCCGATCGATGCTGGTCGCGCAGGGCCGCCACAGAGCCAGGAGGCTGTGGCGGCCCGCGCTTCCCCCGCGCCCCGTAAATGGGACGCGGAGATCAACTGGGCGGTTGACGATGTTTCTGATTCGTTATGCGGGAAAGTGTCACGCTGCGGTGCCCTGGGAGCGCAGCTTCGCCTTGTAGGCGAGCACCGCCTCCGGGGGGATGCGCCGGGCCGCGCCGATCTTCACCGACTCCAGTTCCCCGGAGGCGACGAGCCGCCACACGGTTGTCTGGGACACCCGGAGCCGCTGCGCCACCTCCCTGACCGTGAGCAGGTCCAGGGCTTCCTCGCCGGCGTCCAGCATGCTTGCCTCTCTACGCTGGTGTTGACTTTCCCGCCGTGCGCTACCGCACTGTTGAGCCCACTTAACCTGATGACGGCTGGCAAGTCAAGGGCAACGGTGACAACCCTGGGAATTCCTAGACCACTGTAGATACGTGGGCTAGAGTCGTCGGCGTGGAACAGCAGGAACAGGCACCCCCCGGCGCGTATGACCGCCTCCCGGGAGAGCACGTCACGATCGACCAGGTTGTGGCGCTCAACATGCGGCACTGGCGGCGCGCCGCCGGCCTGACCCAGGAAGAACTGGGCGAGCGGATCGGCTGGTCCGCGGCGAACGTGTCCGCCGTGGAACGGTCCGGCGCCGAAGGGCGGGAGCGGCGCCGGTTCGACGCGGACACGCTCACCAGCGTGGCCCTCGCGCTCGGCGTGCCGCTGCTCGCCCTGTTCCTCCCCCCCGTCAGCGACGGGGAACAGCACCGGTACCTGTTCCGGGCCCGGCCCGGCGGTGACAGCCTGAGCATGGCTGACCTGATGGCCCTCGTCATGCCCGACTCTGACGACGACACCCCCGTGATGGGGGCTTACCGGGAACGGCTCCGCGCCGCGGTCACCCGCTACCTGGACCCGTCCTGGGCGGAGGATGTCGCCCGGTGGCTCACCGCGGCGGCTGAACCGCAGGTCCGCGCTGACCGGGCGGAACGGCTGCGTTCCGAGCGGGCGATGCTGCTGCAGGTCGCCGCCGAGCTGGGGAACCTCGCGGACGCGATCGGCACGGCAGGCGGTGAGCGGTGAACGGCAGCAGCCCAGCCACGCGCGGGAAGAAGAAAGGTGCCCGCGCGAACCGGGAAGGCAAACCGTGGAAGCGGGCCGACGGGCGGTGGATGGCCCGGGTGTGGCCGCCGGAGGGAACCATCGACCGGAAACCTCGGTACGTGTACGGCAAAACACGCGCCGAGGTGAAGCAAAAACAGGACGCTCTCCAAGCTGAGCTGGTACGCGGCCTGCCGAAAGACCCCGGCCAGACGGTCGGTGACTACTTCCACCGCTGGCTGTATGAGACGCTGCCGCAGTACGTCCAGGCCGGTCACATGGCACAGTCCACCCTGGACTCCTACCGGGACAACGCGGAAAAGCACATCATCCCCGGCTCACGGGACGTGCCGACGCTGCGGCACATCCGGTTGCGGGACCTGACCGCCCCGATGGTCCGGGACTGGCAGGACAAGCTGTCCAGGAAACCGTCCGGCCGGCCCCGGGTCAGGCTCCGCAAAGGCGAGACGGAACTGCCGCCGCCGAAAACCCTGTCACCGCGCACCGTCGCCTACTGCCGGGCGATCCTCCACAAGGCGCTCGAGGACGCGGTCCGTGACGAGGCCGCCGGCCTGGACCGCAACGTGGTCACGCTCGTCTCCCCGCCGAAGGAACGCCGGAAAGCGGAACGGCCGGTCCTGATCCCGGATCAGGCGAGCGCGCTGCTGGTCGCGATGAGCCAGGACAAGCTGTGGTGCTACTGGCTGGTGGCGTTCGCGCTGGGGTTCCGCCGCGGTGAGGGGCTCGGCATGCGGTGGGACGACCTGGACCTCGAACAGCGGGTGTGGCGGCCCCGGCTGAGCGTGCAGCGAATCCGCGGTGAGATAGACCCGCAGACCGGGCGGCGCAAGGGGAAGCTTGTCGCGAAAGAGCTGAAAACCGAGGCGTCGCTGCAGCCGGTCGCCCTGCCGTCCAGCGCCGTGGACGCGCTCCAGCGGTGGCGGCGGGAGCAGCGGAAGATGCAGCTGGCGGCGAAGACGTGGGCTGTTCACCTTGGCCTGGTGTTCACCACCAGTGTGGGGACGGCGATCGATCCGCGCAACGCCGACCGGGCGTGGGAGCGGGTGTGCGCCCGCGCCGGCGTGACCGGTGTGCGGCTGCACGATCTGCGGCACGCGTGCGCGAGCTACCTGCTCGCCGCCGGGGTGGACCTGAAAACGGTTCAGGGGACGCTGCGGCATGCCCGGCTGACGACCACTGAGATGTACCTGCACGCGCTGGAGGAGATCCCGCGGGCGGCGGCGGACACGATGGACACCATCCTCACGAACCTGACCCAGCCGCCGCGGGAAGCGGGCCGGTGACCCGGTTGCGGTCACGGTTGCAGTCAAACCCATGACCGCAACCGATCAGAAGGTCACTAGAAAGTCATCTACCTGGCGCGCTCGGAGGGATTCGAACCCCCAGCCTTCTGATCCGTAGTCAGATGCTCTATCCGTTGAGCTACGAGCGCTTGCGTCTCGTCAGTCTACGGCACGCTGCACCCTCAGCGTGCCATGACTCTGCCCATCGGGCACCGGCTTCGCGGTGCAGCCACCGTGGTCCGCCTCTGCCCGGGTGAGGCGCTGGGGCATTATCGCCCTGCCGATCCCGCTGCCAGGGCCGCGGTCGCGGCCCGTGCGTGCTCCCGGCTTGCGCGGCCCCACCTGCGGTGACAGGGCGCACGCGGGCGGGGCCTCCGGTAGTAAGACGCGCCGGAGAGCCCGGCGGTTTACGGCTGGCGGTGCCGCAGCCGGTCCAGCCGCCGAACGGCCGCCAACGAGCTCTCCGTGTCCGCCTGCAGCGGGGATCCCGGCATGGCCGCTGTCATCGGTGCCCGCGCCGGCTCCGCTGATCTGGCACCTGGCCGTCCTGCGGTGTCCACAATCGTGGCCGCTCGCTCGCGTCCGCCGCCGGCACGCCAGAGGCGGCCGTAGCAGCGCTGCCCTGGCGACGCAGGGCAATCCACGCGACTATCGCGCTTATGAGGCCCCCTGCCGCGCTGACCAGGCCAGCGACAGCCGAAATCAGCGTGGCGATGTCGTTCGTCAGGTTACCGCCCCCGCCGCCCGGTGGCGCCTCCGCGTGAGGTGCCGTACCGGTGAACGCCCACACCAGCAGGGCGGCACCTGCGCAGGCGGCCAGCAGGCCGGTCATTGCGGTGAGGCGCCAGCGTCCCCGGCGGCGGTCCGGTTCCACAACCGTGACGGTACTCTCACCGTGCCGCATTCCGGATGCGCTGAAGCCGGGTAGGGCTGAGCCCACCCCCGCGGGGCCGGGCGGCCGTGGCGCGCTGGCACCTCGTCCCCCGTGACGGGGGGCGCCGTTCCCGGCTCAGGCGGGGGCCATGTCGACGAAGCGGCTGTAATGCCCCTGGAAGGCCACGGTCACCGTGGCGGTCGGGCCGTTCCTGTGCTTGGCGATAATCAGGTCGGCTTCCCCCGCGCGCGGCGACTCCCGTTCGTACACATCCTCGCGATGCAGAAGGATAACGAGGTCACTGTCCTGCTCAATCGCTCCACTTTCCCGCAAATCAGACAACAGCGGCTTCTTGTCGGTCCGCTGCTCGGGGCTGCGGTTGAGCTGGGACAGCGCGATGACGGGGACGCCGAGTTCCTTGGCGAGCAGCTTGAGGGACCGGGACATCTCGGCCACCTCCTGCTGCCGGTTTTCCACCCTCCGGGGTGAGGACATGAGCTGCAGGTAGTCGATGATCACCATGCGCAGGTCGTGCCGCTGCTTGAGCCGGCGGCACTTGGCACGGATCTCCATCATCGACATGTTCGGCGAGTCATCGACGAACAGCGGCGCGTCCGCGACCTCGCTCATCCGCCGGGCCAGCCGTGTCCAGTCGTCGTCGCTCATCTGGCCCGTGCGCATGGTGTGCATCGGCACCCGCGCCTCCGCCGACAGCAGCCGCATGATGATCTCGTTGCGGCCCATCTCCAGGCTGAACAGCACCGTGGTGAGCCCATGCCTGATCGCCGCCGCCCGCGCGAAGTCCAATGCCAGGGTGCTTTTGCCGACCGCCGGTCTCGCGGCAATGACCACCATTTGCCCGGGATGCAGGCCATTGGTTAGCGTGTCCAGATCCGCGAAGCCGGTCGGCACGCCGGTCATCGCCCCGCCGCGGCTGCCGATCGCCTCGATCTCGTCGAGTGCCCCCGGCATGATGTCCGCCAGGGAGTGGTAGTCCTCGGAGGTCCGCCGCTCCGTGACCGCGTACACCTCCGCCTGCGCCCTGTCCACCAGGTCGTCGGCGTCCCCGTCGCCGGAGTAGCCGATCTGGACGATCCTGGTGCCGACCTCGACGAGGCGGCGCAGGATCGCACGCTCCCTGACGATCCGCGCGTAGTACCCGGCGTTGGCGGCGGTGGGCACGGACGCGATGAGCGTGTGCAGGTAGGGCCTGCCGCCGACCCTGGCGATCTGCCCCTGCTTGGTGAGCTCGTCGGCCACGGTGATCGCGTCGGCGGGCTCGCCGCGGCTGTACAGGTCGAGGATGACCTCGTGGATGACCTGGTGCGCGGGCCTGTAGTGATCGGCCGGCCCGATCACCTCGATCACGTCGGAGATGGCGTCCTTGGACAGCAGCATCCCGCCGAGCACGCACTGCTCCGCGGCGATGTCGTGCGGCGGCGTCCGCTCGAACTCATCGCCATGGGTCGCGATCTCGGCGACACTCACCAGGCAGCACCTCCCCACGTGTGACCCGCATGCGAACACCTGATCGATGCCCGGCAAGACAGTTCTACCGGACGGGTCTGACAGTTTTCCGCGCCCGGCCGCCGATCGCCAACCCGAGCTGTGCAGACGGTTGTGGAAAACCTGTGAAGACACGCCGTCAGGGCTGTGCGCATGCTGTGGACATCACTGTGGAGATGCCGGCAATTCCAGCCGCATCAAGCCATCTACCTGCGAAAACGTCCTCCACTGGCTGTGCGGGAGAAAAAAAATCCGCCCCGGCCCGGCTGTGTGAACACGGAAAGTTATCCACAGTCGGCAATGCCGGGACGGCTTTCCCCACGTGCCCTGCGTACGCGTTCAGCGCGCTATGCGCGAGGGCTGGCTCTACCGAACCGATGGCGGGTTCCCGGCACCGCGAGGGGCCGGAATGCCACGCGGCGGGCCGCCGGGCCGCTATGATCCGATCATGTGTTCGGCTAACCAGGCCGCGTCCGCCACAGACCCCGCGACCTCCGGGATCGGCGAGATCGTCAGGGCCATCGACCAGCTCGCGGCGGACAGCCGGGCTGCGGCCCCAGGGCCCTCTGAGTCCCCCGGGGCGATCACGCCGGAGCTGGCCGGGCGCATCGCGGCCGTCTGGGCAATGCTGGCGGCGCTCGACCCAGCGCTCGCCCGCCTGATCACGCGGTACGAGACCCGCGACCGCTGACCGCGCCTCAGGCTGAGACGACCTCGATGTCCACGGTGGCGGTCACCTCGGGGTGCAGCCTGACCCTGGCCTGGTGCGTGCCCACCGTCTTGATCGGGTCGGGAAGCTCTATCCGCCGCTTGTCGAGGTCCGGGCCGCCCGCGGCCCTGACCGCCTCCGCGATGTCGGCCGGCCCGACCGAGCCAAACAGCCGCCCGCTCCCGCCCGCGCGCCTCTGCATCCGGACGGGCAGCTCCTCGAGGCGGGCGGCGGTGGACTTCGCATCGTCCAGGCTGCGGATCTCGCGAACCGAGCGTGCCCGCCTGATCAGCTCGATCTGCTTCTCCGCGCCGCGCGTCCACCGCATGGCAAAGCCGCGGGGGATCAGGTAGTTACGGCCGTATCCGCCCGCCACGTCGACCACGTCGCCCGGCTCCCCGAGCCCGCTGACTTCCTGGGTGAGAATGAGCTTCATCGGTGTGCGGCTCATGCCAGTTCCTCCCCGGCCTCAGCGCGCCGTGCTCGTGTACGGCAGCAGCGCCATCTCGCGGGCGTTCTTGATCGCCATGGCGACGTCCCGCTGGTGCTGCGTGCAGTTGCCGGTGACCCGCCGCGCCCGGATCTTGCCCCGGTCGGAGATGAACTTGCGAAGCAGCGCCGTGTCCTTGTAGTCGACGTAGGCGATCTTCTCCTGGCAGAACACGCACACCTTCTTCTTCGGCTTGCGCGCTACCTGCTTGGCCATCATGGTGCTCCTTGCTCAGAGCCCCGCCACGGCCCGGTGACCGTGGCGGGAATGGTCGGTTTCCTGGTCTTCCGCGCCTGTCACAGGGTCAGAACGGCGGCTCGTCGGAGTACCCGCCTGCCGGGTCGGCGGTGGCCCACGGATCGGCCTCGGACCGGCCGCCCGCCCCGCCCGCACCGTGGCCCGCCGGGCCCTGCGAGGCCGGCGGGGACCCCGGGCCGCCGAACCCGCCGCCGGAGCGGCTGACCTTGACGACCTTGGCCGAGGCGTTGCGCAGCGACGGGCCCACGTCGTCCACCTCGACCTCGTACACGGTCCGCTTCTCGCCTTCCCGTGTCTCGTAGGAGCGCTGCCGCAGCCGTCCCGAGACGATGACGCGCATGCCCCGCTGGAGGCTCTCCGCGACGTTCTCCGCCGCCTGACGCCAGACGTTGCAGGTGAGGAAGAGGCTGTCGCCGTCCTTCCACTCGCCCGTCGTGTTGTCGCGGAACCTCGGCGTGGATGCCACGCGGAACCGTGCGACCGGCTGCCCGGCCGGCGTGAAACGTAGTTCTGGATCATCGACGAGGTTGCCCGCGATCGTGATCTGGGTGTCACCTGCTGCCATCGGGCTGCTCCCGCTCGCTCACGTGATCTTCTCTGGTGGCTTGCCGTCGTCCGGCGGTGGCGGCGCGGCGGCTCACGCGCCCCGGTAGCCGGGCCGCACGACCTTCGTCCGCAGCACGGCCTCGTTCAGGCTGAGCTGGCGGTCCAGCTCCCTGACCGTCTCAGGCTCCGCGGTCAGGTCCACGACCGCGTAGATGCCGTCTGCCTTCTTGTTGATGTCGTAGGCAAGACGGCGCTTGCCCCAGACGTCCACCTTGTCAACCTTCCCGCCCCTGGCCGTCACGACCTGCAGGAACTGGTCGAGCGACGGCTGGACGGAACGCTCCTCGAGGTTCGGGTCGAGGATGATCATCATCTCGTAATGGCGCATGAAAGGCCGCTGCCTCCTCTGGACTGGCGCGGTCACGGTTCCTTCCCCGTGACAGGAGGTGCGGGACCGGTCACGGCGGCACGGCGCGGCCGACCGGACCCACAGACACGCCAGCTTACCAAGACCTAGGGACAGCCGGGGCCGGGGACCCGGCAGGGGCCGGCGGGCCGGGGACCGGGCCGGGGACCGGGCCGGCGTGCTGCGGGCCGCCGGGCCCCCGGACTAGCGGGCGGGCGATCATGATTCCGCTGCGCTGACGGGGGGAACAACACCGGCACGAGGCACACTCGCATCCCGGGAGGTGGCTCACATGCCAGGCGCCGTCCGCATCCCCCCACGCCCGCGCGTGCCGCGCGTCACGCTGCTGAACACCGACGGCAGGCGCCATCCAGCGGAAAACTCCATGACGTGGTTCACGCTGGTCACCGGCGTCGCGTCCTTCGTCCTCGGCCTGTACATCAGGAACGTGCCCGCCGCCTCGTACGCCGTCATCCTGGCGGCCACCGTCACCGGCCTCGCCTCGCTCGCGGTGGGCCTGTTCGCGCAGATGATCTCCGTCACCCGGCCGCAGCGCGTGCTCATCGTGACGGGCCTGCTCGGCGGGTTCGTCGGCGTGTCACTCGGCCTCGCCCATGGCGGCCTGTTCTGATCGCGGGCCCGGCGGCTGGCCGTCCTAGACTCGGGGGCATGCTGCGCATCGGAGCCCACGTCCACCGTGAGGACCCCCTGGCCGAGGCGACCGCCCGGGGCGCGGAGGCGGCCCAGTTCTTCCTCGGCGACCCGCAGGGCTGGAAGGGGCCGGTTCTCCCCGGCGACCCGGACGAGGTGCGTGGTGGCTTCGCGGCGGTCGGCGTCGACATCTACATCCATGCCCCCTACGTCGTCAACGTCGCGACGGCGAACAACCGGATCAGGATCCCGAGCAGGAAGCTGCTCACCCAGCAGCTCGATGCGGCGGCGTCCATCGGGGCGAAGGCGGTGATCGTCCACGGCGGCCACGTGACGGCCGACGT
>Ga0070737_10002283_pt1 | contig 23611 bp, 19 predicted proteins | sample Coa_R1_10_FD_66438 | JGI IMG/M metagenome (GOLD analysis project Ga0070737, IMG submission 66438) | Surface soil microbial communities from Centralia Pennsylvania, which are recovering from an underground coalmine fire - Coalmine... | ecosystem: Environmental > Terrestrial > Soil > Unclassified...
CTACCGTTTGTGGTACACAGGGCCAAGAGGAGCAACAGACAAGAAGGAAGCACACCCAGCGCCCCAAGCGCAATCCCCTGAGCGGAAACCTCCCTACCCACGCCCGTGGTGGTTCAGATTTTTAAGTGGCCTCTTGTTCCTTGCCGCCTTGATAGTTTGCCCTTTATATGGGCTAGCTGGCCCTTCTTTCATCTTGGTGTTCTGCCCGGCTCCTATACGACATGCCTTGTACACAAATTACCGCAGCCTTCTTGATCCAATCAGTACCGCCCTGGTAATAGCGTTGGCAGGTGGGGGAATCTGGGCGCTCTATGACGGGAAGAAAGAGGACAGGTTTCGCCGCCTACAACGGAAAGCTGATTTAGCGCTCCCCTGGGAAGTGAGCGCCGAGCGGCGCTGGCGCAACAAACTTACAAAAGCACGCGCGAAACATGATCGCCACGCTGAAGCTATCGCGCTCCACAATATCGGATTCTGGATAGCTCAGCAGGATCATCCAGATGAGGCCGAACCATTTCTCAAAGTGGCGTTGGTTCTGGCGCGCGAGGTCAATGATCGTTATCAAGAGGAACGTATTCTCTGTGATCTGGGGAAGTGTGCGCAGGATCGTGGAGACATGGACGCGGCTGAGGCTTTGTATCGACAAAGCCTGACGGTAACGCTCATGCTTACTCCCGAACAGGCGCCAACTCGCCGCATACCGATGATTGCTTTGTTGGAAGAGGTGGCGGACAGCTATACACTTCTTGGACGATTCCTCGCTGAGGAACGCAACAATCTTGTGGAGGGGCGCCAGATGCTAGCAGAGGCAGAGGCGCGCTACCGTGAGATGGCGCGTATTCACGAACAGGAAGCTAAGAAATACCGCTTCAACAGGTATCGGCGCACATCAGAGTTACGCATGCGGGCTATCAGTCTGGAAGACGAGGAGCATATGCGCGAGTTGCAACTAAAGTACGGCGCGAAGAGCGAGTAAGTAGACCATGATTCCTTTGTGCTACACTACTCCCATGAACACATACCAGACCGATGCGCGTGTAGACGCCTATATCAGCACACTTCCCGCCTGGCAGCAGGCGATTTGTCAGTGCGTGCGGGAACTGGCGCACGCCGCCGACCCAGCCGTCACCGAGACCATCAAGCGCACTACTAGACCATACTTTACGCTCGATGGCAATATCTGTGCGCTCCTAGGAACAAAGGATCACGTCACCATCTTTATCTATGACCCCGTCGCACCCGATCCTGAGGGCATCATCAACCAGGGGCACGGCAACAAAACCGCGCGAGCTATCCAGATACGGCAAGATGAATCTCTGAACGAGCAGGCGTTCGTGGCGCTCCTGCGGGCAATTATCGCCAACAATCGCGCCGGTGGCTGGCGTAAGCTTGAGGGCCGGGACGCCCACTAACATGCAAGGCAGCATGCGAAAGAAATACTTCGGTGGCCTAACGTCTACATCCCATGCGTCTTTCTCCTCTTTCTGGCGCGCATCTTGCTGGCAAACGCCTCAAACCGGCAAACCTGCACTGAAGAGGTGGGGCTTGCCAGGGGCGGTATACTGGTGGTAAGAGGGACGCCGGAACGACGGGCGCCTGCTCTTCAAAGAAACCAGACGACTGCAAGAACACAATCATCCGGCGCGCCAAGCCAGGCGCCACGGAAAGCGAAGAGAGGAGCGCGACAGATGGAGGGCGTGATGCGTTTTGCCACTTTCCCCGATGAGGGAACACTCACCATTGCCGATCTCTGCCGCGCGCTTGCCTCTGGCCGCCTGCCCAGCGGACGCTCCAACGGCCGCTACGAGGTTTGTGGAGCCGACATCCGCCGCTGGCTCCGCCAGGAAGCCACCGCGCGTCGCCTGCTCGCCTCCCTTGACGACGATCTGTGCAGTGACCTCTCTGACTGAGAAGACCGCCCAAGAGCGTTTGGAATAGTCACCACACCTACGACGACGATAACTTCCCTCCCATAAATGGGAGGGGCCGGGGGTAGGTCAAAACGCGCCTCGCCCGCCTATCACTGCCCAGATCGTCATGAAGATGATCTTGATGTCGAGCCAGAGACTATACGCCCGCACGTAGTAGATGTCATCCTGCGTATGCAGATGGAGCACGCGGTCACTGCGCCCATGCACCTGCCACCAGCCGGTGAGGCCCTGTGGCACGAGCAAACGGCGATACTGCCAGGCGCGGTAGCGTTCCACGATCCACGGAAGCTCAGGACGCGGGCCAACCACTGACATATCCCCTTTGAGGATGTTGATCAACTGTGGCAGTTCATCCAGGCTGGTGCGCCGCAAGATGGCTCCGAATGGCGTCACACGCGGGTCGCGCCGTCGCTTATGCACCATGCCATCCTGTGTCTTCGCCATCACCTCGCGCCGCCGCTGCTCCGCATCAACGTACATCGTGCGGAACTTGTAAATCTGGAAGCGATGATTGTGCTGGCCGATGCGCTCCTGTTTGAAGAGCGCAGGCCCCGGCGACGTGAGCCGGATCAGCAGCGCAATCAGCAGCATGAGCGGCCAGAGAAGCAAGAGCGCGGTGACGCTGATCGCCAGATCCATCAGCCGCTTGATGCGCGCGTTCCAGCCGGAGACCGCCGATTCGGTCAGACCGATAACCGGCAAGCCGTCTACCACGCCAACCGTCGTCTTCGCGGTTTCTACCACCACATCCGGCACCACATCCACCTGCACAGGCAGGTGGGCGACGCTGCTGATCGCCCAGCTTCCCAGGTACCGTTCGCGTGGGGGCAGCGCGATCAGAACGAGGTCAATCGAACGCTGGCTGATGAGCTGCGGCACATCTTTGATCTCGCCAAGGTACCAGTTCTTCCAGGACGTCTTGAGCAGCTTGCGCTGACCCGACACATTCTCAGTCTCCGGCCCAATATTGCGGTTGGGGCCAGCCACGCCAATCAGCCGCAGGCCGTTGCGCCGTCGTGCGATGACCGAGCGCGCAGTATCGAGCGCGAGCCGACCTGTGCCGATGATCAGCACCCGCCGCGCGAAGATACGTGAGAAGATGGGGCGCAGCAGGAACCGCGCCAGGATAAGCAGCACGCCATCCACGATGGCAAACGCCACCACAAACGAGCGCAAACCTGAGATGTTGAGCAGGTAGAGGCCGCCGCTGAGGATCAATGTTGATCCAACCACAGCTTTCAGCGCAGTGAGTGGTGAGAAGAATCGGCCTGTCCAGGTGTTTGTATAGGCGCCCAGCGAGAGCAGGAGGATCATCCATACCGCCAGCGTTACCAGGTGTTGCAGATCAAAGACATGCGTCAGTTCACCCGCTGAGAGGTGAAGAAAGCTCAGCGCCGGACGCGCATACTGCATGGGGAGGCGCCACACAAGCAGCGCGGCGGCAATCGTCAACGCCAGATCGATCCCCAGCAAAAGTTCGTTTTGGAAGGAGCGCGCGCGCCGCCGCTTGGCCAGCTTGCGCAGCGACGTTTCATACTGCGGGTCACGGGTCAGCCGGGCCATGCGTGTGGTAATGGATTGGTCTTCCTCGTCGTCGTCATCCCATGGCCCATTGCCCCTGGGCGCCGTCTGTGTCTGCACAGACGCCGCGCGTGTCCCCGGCATGGAGCTATGACGCGCAGGCGGCGTGGGAGCGCCAACCGCAACGCCATTCAGCAGGTCGGGCGAGTAGGGCGGCGGGGCATATTGAATGGGGCTGGTGGTCATGTGTTCGAGACGCTGCACGCCGGTCGTATCCGGGCCAGGAGGATAGACGCCGGAAGGGCGCGCCGACGTTTCATGCGCGGGATCGCCTCCTCCTGGCGCTGGCTGCCAGCCGTTGGATGGTTGGCCCGCTTGTGGCGCTGGCGCGGGGTAGTCCGGGTAAGCGGGGTGGTTTGCGCCTGAGGGCCACCGTTGCTGGCGTGGCGCCGCTGGCGTATAGGGTGTGTAAGGAGACTGTGGGGGTGGTGTGGCAGAAGCAGGCGGCGCTGGCTGCATGGGTTGTCCAGGCTGGTCAGGTTCGTCTGGCCACTCCCCGTTGCGCTGGTAACGATAATCCATGACGTCTATCTCCCAACCGAAATGCGCGCTCCGCCTCTGCTGCGAGGAGGTTTGTCTTTGTTCCATATCCGACGATGTTGACTCACCGCTGTTTGTCTGTAGTATAGCGCGTTGCGGCGCTTTGATAAACCACACGCGGAAAATAGGCTAGCGTCTGGTTTGCCAGGTTCAGCGGGCGCCATGATTGGCTTCCCTACAAATGTCTACATATGCGTAACGTACACACAAGCCATCCGGTCGAGGGCGCCCCCTGGGAATACTGGCGTCTGCGCATACGTAGACTATTCTATTGGGCTATGCGGAATGTGCAAGAAGTACCAGACGCAGCATGGAAGACTTGGCAGCCATGACGACACCTGCTACAATAAGCGCGCAGAGATAAGCAACTGCTGAGAATTGAACGGAATGCCCCTGGCTTCTCCCTGGCCTCTCTGGCGCTCCATAAGACCAGGCGGCGCAACGGCGCGTGCGGAGTGGATAAGAACACGTATGAGACGGCGAAATCCCCTTGATCGGTATGTAGAGGCATTTCAACACCGCTGGGAGACTGACCGGCAGTACCGCGCCGCGCTCAGTGGGGTTTTCGCATTGGTGGCGGTGATCGGTCTGTGCTCGTGCGTGGGGGTAGCCACCGCGTTTACCAATATGGCGCTTGCCCGGTTTGGCTCCGGCACGACGAGCGGACAAAACAACACCGGCTCGCTGCTCACCGGCTCCAACACCTATAGCGTGCCCACCTCGTTCCCCACCGATACGGTGGCGCCCTGGGCGCCACAGGTCTCACCCATCGCCAGCCCCATCCCCAACTCCAAAACGCCTGTGCCGTCGCCCTCGCCCTCTCCCACGCCAACCGACATGCCCACCCAACCGGCGGGGCCAACGGCCACCCCATGTACCAGCAATTGCGGCGGAGGCAACGATACACTGGTGATGACCGGTCATACGCCGCCTGTCTGGATTGCCGGTCAAAAGGCGACCATCTCGTTACACGCCAACGCGGGCGGTGTACAGATGGTCTTTGACATCACCTTTCCTGGCTCTGGCTTTTACACCAATGGAACTCCCTATACAGCCAACGCCAACGGCGACTATACCTACAGCGTCACAGTACCGGCAGGAACTACCGCTGGCCCGGCCGATATCTATGTGCTCACACAGTTCCCCGATGGCGGGCAACCGAGTTTTCACTTCTACGTAGACTGCACGCCGTAGCCTACCGGCTGTCCGCCACATCTCCCCCTCCCATAGATAGGAGGGGCCAGGGGTAGATCACTTCCTACCCTTCGCTGCGGCGTGGGCGGCTGCGGCGGCGAGTGGAAAGCGCCGTGTTGAGCGCAAGGTCTTCCCATGCGCCAAACTCCTGCGCGATACCCAGGTTTTCAAGCGCGCGCCAGAGGTCGCTCAGGCTGATCTCCGGCGGCACACTTACCATCCGCGGCCCGATTGACGAGAGCTTGAATGCCCGTAGCACCGGTGAGGTGACAATGGCCCGGGCCAGTTCTTCGCTGCGCGCCGTCAGCACGCGCGTTGAGCCTTCTGTACTTTCGCGGTACTGGCGCGCCCAATCGCGCATGGTATACTCCACATTCTGAGGCAGCGCCTTCTGGGAGTGTTCCACCAGGAAGGCGATTACCTCGTCAATCGAGGTGGAGGTGATACCCTTTGCGCCAGCGTCGCCCAGGCGCAGGCCACGATGGAGCGCCTCGCGCGTGAATGTGAAGCGGCTGACCTGGCCGATCTGATCAAGCGAGGCGAAGCGCACCAGCCAGTAGAGCATCGGCATGGACGGCTCCATCAGCAACGCCTGGAAATTGGGTTGAACCACCAGCGGGCGCATGGATGGCTGCGCGCTGGCGCTCAGCTCACGCTGGATGACCTCGTAGCCAAACTCCGTCAGCAGAAACGCATCGGGGTTGACGTGTTCGCGCGGCCCTGGAATCGTCTCGCGGTCGTAGCCCAGTTCCACCAGCCCAAGCTCGGCCAGCGTGGAGCGGAACAGCCCGGCGATGAGTTCGCCATCGGTGTGTTCCCACTGGGCGCGCAGGTCTTCGGCCAGCTTGAATCCGGCGTCGCCAGCGCGGCGCTGCGCCGGACGCAAGACAAACGGATCATCGCCCAGGATGGTGGCGCGGAACGAGGCGAGCGAATACCACACGCCCGGCTTACATTCGCTCAGGAGCTTCTGCGTCTGTTCGCGCGCCAGAGACACCTCACAATAAAAGCTCAGCCACTCGCGATACTGCGCGCCGGGCAGATCGATCCACCAGCGGTCAGTCGGCCACCAGCGATAGAGCTTACGCGCCTGCATCACCAGATCGTGCCGTCCCCACGATTCAATCTTCGCGCCTGCGCCCAGCCGTGTACGCAGCCTCTTCGTGGAGCCAGGCGCCACCACCACGCCAAGTTCGCACGCCACCTGCTTGAGAAACTCCACATACTGAAGCGCCTCCGCCTCGCCCAGATGTACCCGTTCGCCGGTCAGCGAGGCCGCCAACCGCAGCGCCGCGCGCTTGGGCAGGCTGCCGGTGCGCGTCAGTTCGATCTCCTGATGAAGCGCGCTGGCCGTCAGCGCCGCCACGTCCCAGAGGAGCGTTGGCGAGGCTGGGCGAATGGCTCGTGGAGCAGGCCGCTCATGCAACCCAACAATGCCCTGCGGGCGCTCGTCGGCGCGGCGCAGGTTGGCCATCGTCTCTTTGGGAATGAAGACAATGCGTTCACCGTTGCTGAAGGTATCGAACGCAAGGGCGTACTCTTCAAACAAACGCAACAACGCGCCCAGTTCAACATCGTTTAAGCCGAAGTGTTGGGCGAGCGCATGCGCAGGTGCGCGTCCAGTTGGCGGCGTTGTCGTTTTCGCCGGGCGATAGCGCCGCAGCCATTCATAGGCGTCGCGCAGATGGGCTTCCACTTTGGTGAGGGCATAGCGCACGGCGTCGGCCTGGGTGAGGTTCTCGGCCATCGCCGCGCGCACCTCGTTCCGGGAATAGTACGCCTGCACGGTAAAACCAAAGCGCCGCCCGATCTGGTCGAGGTCGCCCTGGCGATAGGGCAGCAAGAGATCATCGAGCGTTTTCTCGGAGCGATCCGCCTGGGGCACGAAGAGTTCGCGCCCGGTGGTGTAGAGGCTGGTGGCAAGCTCGGTTGGCGTGTAGACGATCAACTTCTCTTCGATGGGCGCTGTCGTGTTACGGGGCATGGCATAGCCATAGAAGGTGTTGCGCTGCCCCACCAGATCATTCCCCTGCACCTTCGCCATCTCGGTCAGGATCAGGTGGCGGCGGGCGAGGGAGTCCAACGCCTTTTTGACGTTCCTCTCAGGCAGTTTGGCGCGCTCGCTTAGTGTATCCACCGGCTGCCAGTTGCGGGCCGAGGGACCGATGATGGCGTAGAGTACCTTGCGCTCGTCCTCGCTCAATCGCTCCCAGACGAAACGCGCCGCGACAGTATCGCGCATGGCGCGTTCAAGCCGCTGGCGCGCGTCGGCGTCGTTACTGGTGGGCGGCTCGCCCCCCCACAATAGGGCGCGTTCACGCAACGTTGATAACGATTCGGCGGCTACTACTACACTCAGGCTTTGCATCGGCGCCCTCCGAGGCTACGCGCGTCGCCCATATCACCCATACAAAACGATTAAGGAAACATGACAGATGAGGCGGCGCACAGAGTTCAGCGGATTAGCGGTCGTTTGCTTGATTGGTCTCGGCTGATTTGGTGATATGCGCAGTATGTGCGATCTTGGCGGCCTCTGTGGACTGGGTGGCCTTTGTGGTTCCAGGCGTGGAATCGGAAGAAGCCTGGAACACCCGCGTTTTGGCGCCAAAGCTCTCGACGTAGCGAATGACCTCGCGCGTGAGCTGGCTTGGCGTGGAGGCGCCTGCGGTGATGGCGACACGCCGCTTGCCAGCAAGCATCTCCGGCGTCAGGTCGTCGAGTGATTCGATTCGCACGGCGGGGCTGCCCGCCTTTTCTTCGGCCACCTGAACCAGCCGATTGGTGTTGTTGCTCCGTGGATCGCCCACGACAATCGTCAGGTCGGCGCCAATCGCCATACGCGCCACTGCGCTCTGGCGTTCCTGTGTGGCGTGGCAGATCTCGTTATTGACCTCCACCTGGGGCGCGCGCTGGCGAATGTAGGCGATCAGGTCGGCGGTATCCCACTGGCTCAGCGTCGTCTGGTTCGTCACCATCAGGCGCGGATTCTCCAGCACGGCAGACGGCAGCGCATCAACATCAGCGGCGGTCTCCACCAGATAGACATGCCCCGGCGCCTCACCGATCACGCCTTCCGGCTCGGGGTGGCCTTTCTTGCCAATGTAGATGACCTCGTAGCCACGCGCCACGTAGTCCTTGACCAGCGAATGCGTCTTGGTAACATCTGGGCAGGTAGCGTCAATCACGTGCAGGCCACGCTCACGGGCGCGCTGTTTCACCAACGGCGAGACGCCATGCGCCGTGAAGATCGCGGTTCCCTCAGTGACCTGTTCGAGAATCGCGGCGCGGTCGGGGCCATCCAGCGTGATGACACCCATTCTGGTCAGATCGTCAACCGCGAAGCGATTATGCACGATCTGGCCAATCACATAGATTGGGCGCGGGAGCGTGGGGTCTTTAGCGGCGTTCCGTGCGATCTGCATGGCATCAACAACGCCATAGCAGTAGCCGCGCGGCGTCACTTTGATGACTTCTATCGGGCTGCTTTCGTTTTGTGTGTCTCTCGTGTCGGGTCTCTCTACTGTGTCCAGTGTGTCCACTATGACAGCGCCTTTCGCTTGCCGATGGCGATGTGCGGAGGGTCACTCTAGCCCAATGGCTGGTCTCTCCAACGCTGATCGCACGATAAGAACGTGTTCCTTACCAAAGAGATCGTAGCGCATCGAGCCAATTGACGGCTACCAGTACGCCGCTGGATGAGCGCGTTTAGAGCCGCGCCTTGCGAAAGAGTTGCTCGGCGGAGGTGTGGTCGAGCCGCACAATCGTCGCTTCGAATCCTTCTGTGGACTGCCCGTTTCCTTCAAGCGGCGGTGTGGTCTCGTGTGGATGAGTAGGTAGGGTGGATGTGCGTGGGGTTATGCCACGCTTGGTGGTGGGTGTGGGTTTTATCGGCTCCAAGAGGCCGCTCCTTTCAAGACTGGCGCAGGCGCCAGCCCGTCCAGATGGCGCATCCCAAGTTATGCGCTCGCAACGCTGCTCTACCACATTTGGCGCCAGTCGCCTCAGCAATTACTTTCTCTTGCCGAACAGACTAACCGGATAGGCGCGGCGCCGCCATCAGTATAGCACACATTGGGAGGTGTCAAGTTTAGCGGCAGGAGGAACACACGGAACGCGGGCGGCTTTAGCTGCGCCTTTGAGGCCAACGGCCACGAAGACCCCACGGCGCGACCTCTCAGATGCCTGACGTTTAGGCCCCCATTTATCTGTAAGGAGCTGCATGGAAACGCCTCAATTCTTACCTGTCAGGGATCAGGCCACGCAGGTGGCCTTTGTGGCCGAAGCGCTGCGCAGGCCCCTAGGCGCGGCTTCAGCCGCCCGCCTTGATGCCTGCATACACGCTGCGATAGGTGGGGATGGACTCGAAGGCGCCAACAGGCCAGACAACAAACTGCGCCTGCCCGATGATGTTCGCGCGCGGTACCGGGCCAAAGTAGCGCGAGTCGCGGCTATCCAGACGGTTATCGCCAAGCAGGTAGTATTGTCCTGGCCCAAGATGAACTGTCGTGGCAATCGGATTTTCGCTGGAGCCAGGTGGAATGGGTGGCACATACGGTTCGTTCAGCAGCACGCCATCCACATAAACCGAGTTGAGCGTCAGGGTGATCGTATCGCCGGGCAGGCCGATCACCCGTTTAATGTAAATCTGTGAGAAGTCGAAGGGGGTATGGAACACGACGACATCTCCGCGCTGTGGCTCGCCAAAGGCATAAACTAACGAGTTGACCAGCACACGCTCGTCAGTATGCAGGCCGGGCTGCATACTAGGGCCATCCAGCGGCAAGACCAGAAACGAGGTATGCAGTCCCACAAAGATCAGCGCGCTCAGCAGGATGGTGATCACCGTATCGCGCAGAGCGATCTGCTGGAGCGCCTCTTCCCGCCGTCTGGCTTGCCTGTTTTCGGGTGATGTTTGCTGGCCGCTGGTTCCGGCGCGCGCAGACGTAGACGAGGCCGTTTGCGCTGTTGTAGCCGCCGGAGCCTGCCTGTCTGGCGGTAGAGTCTCCATGCCAGCGTTGCGCGGCATCGTCATGATGTTTCTCCTGCCGATAGATCGAAGGCGAACGGCTGGCGTCAACGCTCAGCGCGCGAAGGCTGCCGCATGCCCGCGCCAGAGCGACCACCTTCCATCGAGGCGCCGCCGTAGCCGCAGAATGGGCAGACGTTCCATTTGAGTTCCAGCAGATGATCGCAGCGTGGGCATGGGCGGCGCAGCTTCGTCCCACACGAAGGGCAAAGCTGGAAGTCGTTCTCGATGCGGTAGTGACAGGTGGGGCAGGTCTGGCGCTCGGTCATCTCCGCCAACAGCGATTCTTCCTCAAGCTGGCGCTCGTAGAGTTCAGCCAGCGTCTGGCGGGGACGCACGATCATATAGATGAAAAAGCCGCCAATGCTGAAGACAGCCACCAGCACTGTCGCGGTAATCTGCAAGATCACATCTTGCGTGCGCGACCGCACATCGCGCCAGGTCCAATAGACCAGCGCCACCCAGAAAATGGCGACAAACGCGAAGAAGAAAAACGCGGCGACGCCAATCAGGCTCGTAAGGCCGCTGAGTGTGCTGCTGGCGGTAGCTGACGTTTGGCGCGCGACGCTTGACAGCAGCGACGCCAGCTCAGTGATTCCATGAGCTCCATGAGCAAGCGAGCCTGTCATGGGTGTGACGGAGTGGACGAAGTGGACGGAGTGTGTCGTAGCGTGATGTAACAAAACCCCCACAGAAGACCTCTCTTCTCTCAGCCTATCATAGATGTGTGCTGTGTGCTGCCATGCCCGGTAGGCCACGCCTTTGGCGCCCTCTGGGGCGTACATTGCGCAGAACAACTTACCTTAGAGTGTAGAGCGACATGACGATGATGCTACCTGACGTACAGGATAGCAGGTCTGGCCGCAGTCGGCAACATCTCGCCATTTTAGTCCTATTTACCTTGCTCAGGCTTGCCCAGGAGGCTGAGCGCGTGGCGAGGAGCTGTCGTCCTGCCCATCTTGCTCATTCGGCTCATTCTGTTCATGCGCTATCGCTGTGTGGTCAAGCCGATCAAAGAAGTGACCCGCTCCATCTCCCACCTGAGCGCCTGCGCGGGCAAACATGGCTGGCGCTCCGCCACGCCGTGAGTGGCGACGCCGCGCGCTTGATGTGCCAAAGTGGCGCTGAGATCGTTCTTCAAGTGCGGGCTGTTCCTGGGGAGCCTGCGTGAGTGACGCCTCCGAGGAATCCTTGCGATCCCTGTGATTGTAGTCATCTCTGGGAGTAAGGCGCGGCGCCTGCTTCGACATTGTGATATGCTCCTTGCAGAGGGTATACCGGCTTGATATGCTCGGTAAGGTGGGTAGTGCGGGTACGGTGAGTATGCGTTCTCGTACAAGAACATGGCGCATGAGAGAGCAGCTCGCCACAATGTGGTGGTGTGAGCCACAGCATCGCTACGCGCCAGTCAATGGCGTCTTGTTGAACATTTGTTTCTATCTATTGAGCAGTGTACCCTGGCGAACCGGTTCCGTCAAGCCAGCCAGCGATTTGTCTGGTCGGACGGAGCAGCGGCGGACGGCGTAGTTAGAAAGGGTCGGAGATGAGACAGTGGTTGCATTCAGCCACACATTTTCTCGCGCGATCAACGGTGATTGCGCGTCCAGCGCCCCAACGCGCCGCACACATTGAGACGACGGAGGCGCTCTCCTGGGCGGAGTTCCTCATAGCGATCTGGCGGCTTGCAGTGTTCCTCCTGTGGGATGTCGCTGCGCCGCTTGTCATTTTTCTGATAGCGTATACGCCGCGTTGGGCGCTTGCCCGTTCGCTCGATCTCATTACCGATGAGAGCGTCTACATCCAAAACGGCTCACGCGATTATTCGCTGTTCATCAACGGCGATTTCACCAATAGTTACTGGATCAACAACCGCGAAGCTCCTCCTTTCCCAAAGATATTGATGGGGGCTGGCTCGGTCTGGGGCGCCCATGTGTGGGCGCTGTCCGGCTGGCTCTATGGCGCGCGGCTGCCAGGGGTGATTCTGAGTTCAGCGTTTCTGGTGGTGGCCTACTGGCTGGCGCGCCCGATCTTCGGGAAACTTCCGGCGACGCTTGGCGCGCTGGTGTTAGCGCTTAGCCCCTGGCTGGCCTACTTCGCCGCCATCGCCTATCTCGATACGTACATGGTCACGTTTGCGTCGCTGGCTATCCTCGTTACCTGGCATGCCGTGCGCCATCCTCGCTGGCTGCCGCTGGTCGGCGCCCTGCTTGGCCTGGCGTTCGTCTCGAAGTACACCGCCGCATTCGCCGGGCTGCCTATCATCTTGTATCTGACATATTACTACCTGTTCGTCGAACACAAACGTCCTCCCTGGCAGCTCTGGCTGGCGATTGGCGCGCTGCTTGGCGCGATCTACCTCGCCGACCCCGAAATCTGGATCAATCCCATCAGCCGCCTGTGGAACAGCATGCTCTTTGAGTATGATCATGCCATACATGGGCACGGCGTGTACTGGAATGGGCGGATATGGGAGCACGTGCCACCGGGCGAGGCGATCTACATTCTGCTGGCTAAGATGAGCCTGTTCATTGTGATACCTGCGCTGCTGGCGCTCCCCTGGGCTTTCTGGCGCTTTGTCAGAACAATGCGCGCACGCTGGAGCAACCGCGACTACACACCTACGCAGATCGATGATCGCGCGGCGTTCGCGCTCTTCTGGCTGGGTGGTTTGCTTGTTCCTCTGAGCCTGCTAACCATTGTCGTCGGCACCCACTACATTCTGCCGCTGGCGCCGCCTGTCGCGTTCGTTGGCGCATGGGCGTTGGTTCGCGGCTGCGAATGGCTGGTAGCGCGGCTCAGTAGCGCTGACCTATCTGGGGTACATGGCGTCACGGCTGAGGCGTCGACTGGCGCGGACGACCAAGCAGCGCCTCAAGCGCGTTGGGCGAACTTTGGCGCACAACTCAGCCGCGCCGTCAACGCTTTCTTGGGCGAGTTGACTGATGTTCCAGGCGAAACAGTCAAGCGTGTGGCATATGACGCCAAGAGCTTCAACAAACCCGATGGGATAGTGAAACGCAGGGCGCTGTGGCGCGTGTTAGGTCTACAGGCGCTCACCCTGGCGCTGCTGGTTGGCATTGGGCTGGCGCTCACCCTGCCGCCCGCGCATGGGCTGTCTTCGGTCAGCCAGGCGGAGGGATATACCAGCGAGTGGATGACTGGCGAGAACCAGAGTTTACAGGTCGCCTATCCCGCTTATGCGGAGGGGGTGGACTGGGTAGCCGCGCATACAAAAGGGCGCACCAGCGTCACGGTAGTGGGCGCTAGCGGTTCGTTGGATTACTGGATGCAGCATCGCCAGAACATCTTTCCCCAGCGCATCAGGCTTTTGGAAGGCAACGTTTGTGAGATCGATGCGCCCACGCCTCCACAGTCACACTGTGGTGTGCCAGACGCGATGTACATCATCTTGCCAATGCACCTGGTACAGCGCCAGCAGTTGTTTCCGGTGCATCTGGTAGAGGGGCAACAGACATTCCCATTGCCTGCCAACTGGCGAACCCATGTAGTGGCGACTATCACCGGCGGCAATACCATCTATTGCTACATCTTGCATATGCACAACTGAGCGGGAAATCGGCTAGCTGGCGAACGCAAAGCTCTTCAACATCGGCTGAAAGGCGACCGTGTTGAGATTGGCAAAAGCTGATGGGGAGGCGTAATAGGCGATGGTATACACATTGCCCCCATGCGTGACGCTCAATACGACAGCGTGCGCTGTTTGCGCCTGACCACCGGGCGTTACATCCGCCGCTTCTTGCGTCCAGCTTTGGCCCGCGACCGTAACCGTCGTTGGGCCAGTTTTGTTTTTTACCGGATTCGGCTGCCCCAGGCTTGCCAGCACGTCGTCATCACGCTGCGCCATATTCGCTGGGGATTCACTTGTTGGCACGTAGATGATATTCATTTCAGGGGGAATGCCGACGCTTTGCCGGGAGGAAAAGATGGCGGAATGGATGCCATGGACGTTCTCCTGGCTGGCGAACCAGGCGGCAGGATACATCACGCTATAGGCGCCTGAGACCGTAAATGGTGTCAGCGGCAACGTGGTGATGAGCGTTGCGGTAGCGGTGGGCACGGGTGTTGCAATGGCATGGGCGGTAGACGAACCACTGCCGCCGGAGGACGTAGCGAAGACAGCGGCCAGCGCAGCCGCCAGCAAGACGACGATCACAATAAGCGCGATGAGGGGCAGCCAGCCGCGCCATCCTTTCGCCGGGTCTGCGCTACTTGCGCTGTCCGAAGCGTTGAGCGGGCGTGTCTGACCGTCAACGTCGGCAAGTGAATCGCTTTGCCCAGTTTGCCCAGGAGGAAGCGGGCGCGTGGCGCTCTCGTCGGCTCCTGTATCGGATGTATCTTGCGGTTTCTCAGGCGGCATTGCGTCAACCTTTCCAATAGTGAACGCCCAGCAGACATGACATCTGCCCATAAAATACCATCACCTGGCGGTTAGAGGCTCCAGGTACCAAATATAGTAATATACGTGGTTCTCTCCATGTTGTCTTGCGCATCGCTCTCAGGAGCAAAAGGCTGGCCGCTAGCCTTTGCGCAACGCGGCGTTCGCGTTCAGCGGCAGGCTCTCATCACGATAGGCCAGCAGATAGTTCCACAGGGCGTTGGCGGCAGCCGAGAGCCGACGCCCTATGCGGCGCGCCAGCGACCAGTGTCGGTGAATGGGAAACTCTTCCACATCCAGTGTGATCAGCCGCCCCGTCATGAGTTCAAGCTCGATGGCGTTCATGGGAATTACCGCGATGCCCAGGTCTGCGGCGGTCGCCTGCTTGATGGCGCCGCTACTGCTCAACTCCATGCCGATATGCAGGGGCACATCCCGGGCGGCGAAGATGCGCGCCACATCTGTGCGCGTGCCCGAGCCTGCCTCCCTGAGCAAAAACGTCTCATTCGCCAATTCCTCGATGGAGATATGATGACGTTGCGCCAGCGGATGGCGTGGTGAGGCGATCACTACCAGTTCATTTGAGACAAAGCGCGCCACGTCCAGATCGTGAGTATCTTCGATCAGCCCCATGACTGCCAAGTCAACTTCGTCATGCAGCAAGCGATCTGCGACGGTAAAGCGGTTGACGACATCGAGCGAGAGCCTGACGTTGGGGTTTTGCCGGTGGAAGCCACCAAGCGCCCTGGGGACGATATAGATGCCTGCCGTTGTGCTAGCGCCCACACGCACAGCCCCACGCCGCGCCGCGCCCATCTCTTCGATCACTGCCTGTGTTTCCTCGATCAGCGCGAAGATGCGCTCGCTGTAGGCAAGCAGTTCGGCGCCCGCTTCGGTCAGGCGCAGGCCACGCCCCGTCTTCTCGAACAGCGGCATCCCTAGCGATTTTTCGAGTGCCCGCACCTGCAACGAGACTCCTGGCTGGCTGAGGATCAGCAACTCCGCCGCGCGCGAGTAGCTGCGTTGCTGGGCGACAGTGGCAAAGATGCGCAACTGGTGCAGGTTCATGAGCTTCTGATTCATCTCCATCTCATCTCCCTCTCGTCTCCATAAAGAAATCTTTATCTTCTCCATAAGATATTGATAAAGAAAATTATAAAACGTTTCGGGTACAATAGTGCTATGTCTCTGACTTGCTTGCCTCGCGCCAGGGTTATTCCGGCTGATATGGAGTGATCGCGGCGCAAACGAGACAAGCGCACAATGGAGATATGGCGCGTGGCGGGGGCTGTTTCCGCCACACAATGGGGTGTTTCGCGCCCTTTTTGTTTTGCCATGCCGCTCCTCTGGCTGGTATGGCTCCTGCACACGTTGATGCGGAGGTTTGATCGCACATGACCTACACGTTCACACACGACGAGCAACAAGCGCACGAGTTAGCAGCTGAATGGAAAGAGTCCCCACGGTGGAAGGACGTCACCCGTCCCTATAGCGCGAATGATGTCATTCGCTTGCGCGGCTCGGTGATGATCGAGTATACGCTGGCGCGCCTGGGCGCCGAACGCCTGTGGAAGCTGCTGTATACTGAGCCGTATGTCGCCGCGTTGGGCGCGCTGACCGGCAACCAGGCGGTGCAACAAGTGCGCGCGGGTCTCAAGGCGATCTACCTCAGTGGCTGGCAGGTGGCGGCGGATGCCAACCTGGCCGGACACATGTACCCCGATCAGAGCTTGTATCCGGCGAACAGCGTGCCAGAGGTGGTACGCCGTGTCAACCAGGCGTTGCAGCGCGCCGACCAGATCGACCATAGTGAGGGCAAAAACGATATCTACTGGTTCGCGCCGATTGTGGCCGATGGCGAGGCGGGTTTTGGTGGCCCGCTGAACGTCTTCGAGATGATGAAGGCGATGATCGCGGCTGGCGCGGCGGGCGTGCATTTCGAGGATCAACTGGCCTCCGAGAAGAAATGCGGCCATATGGGTGGCAAGGTGCTGATCCCTACCTCCACGGCGATCCGCCACCTGGTGGCGGCGCGGCTGGCGGCAGATGTGGCCGGTGTGCCAACACTGCTTGTCGCGCGAACCGACGCCAACGGCGCTGACTTACTGACCAGCGATGTTGACGAGCGCGATCATCCCTTCCTGACGGGAGAACGCACGGTTGAGGGCTTCTATCGCGTGCGCAGCGGCATCGAGGCGGCCATTGCGCGCGGCGTCGCCTATGCGCCCTACGCCGATCTGGTCTGGTGCGAGACCTCGGAGCCAAACCTCGATGAAGCGGAACAATTTGCCAACGCCATCCATGAGGCGGCGCCTGGGAAGCTGCTGGCGTATAACTGCTCGCCCTCCTTCAACTGGAAGCGCAAACTAGATGAGGACGCCATCACTACCTTCCAGCAGAAGCTGGGCAAGATGGGGTACGCCTTCCAATTTGTGACGCTGGCTGGCTTCCACGCGCTCAACTACAGCATGTTTGATCTGGCGCTGGGTTATCGCGATCGCGGCATGGCGGCCTACTCCATCTTGCAGCAGGCCGAGTTCGCCCGCGAGGCCGACGGCTACACCGCGACCCGCCACCAGCACGAGGTGGGGGCTGGCTACTTTGACGAGGTCGCCCAGGTCATCTCCGGCGGCGAATCATCCACCACAGCGCTGACCGGCTCGACGGAGCTGGCGCAGTTCCACTAGGACTGACCTAACCCCCTGGCCCCCTTCCCCAAACGGGAAGGGGGTGTTTTTGTCTTTGTCTGTGTATTGAGGCGAGAGATTTTCTTTGCCTCTGCGCGCCAGCATGCTATGATGGTAAGGATTGCTTTCCCCGAACAATTGATGAGAACAGGATATACCCGTGGCAGACACCGCCGAACTCCCCTCCGATATGCTACGCCTGGCTGAGCGCATCGTTGATCGCATGATCCCTGCTGAGCCAGACCTCTCCCCAGATGGCCGCTCCATCGTCTACACACTTACCACAGCTTCTCAGCGTGAGGAGCATCCCGTCAGTGCGCTCTGGCTGGCGCCCGCCGATGGCGCGCAACCAGCCCGACAATTGACCGCCGGACGCGCCGAAGATCACCTGCCCAAATGGTCGCCAGATGGCGCGCAGATCGCCTTTCTCTCCGACCGCGCCACACGCGGTGTCGCCCAACTCTACGCGCTCCCCCTCGCTGGCGGCGAGGCGCACCCCTTGACACCCGACACAAACAAAAAGTCGGTTGAAAGCTACGTCTGGTCGCCGGATGGCCAGTGGATCGTCTTGACCAGCGCAGACGAACCGACGCCCGACGACGAACGCCGTGAGCGCGAGCGCGATGACGCGAACGTCTGGGGCGAGCGCCTGCCCTTCGCGCGACTACGGCTGCTCTCGCTGGCAACTGGCGCACTGACGACGCTTCTCAGCAAGGATCGCCACATCGGCGAACCAGTGTGGTCAGCCGACGGCTCACGCATCGCCTATTTCTCGTATGCGACGCCTGCGCTGGAATCGCACGAACGAGATGTGGCGCTTGAGTGTGTGACGTTGCGCTGGAACGAGGAGACTTCGCCGGTGGCCGATGAACCACATGCGATCGCGACCGGTCTGGCGTATGTGGGCAATCTGGGATGGTCGCGCGACGGCTCACTGTTGTTCTTTAGTGGCCCGGCCACACCTGGTGCAGCGCAATCGTCGGCGGCCATCTATACTGTTCCAGCGCAAAGTGGGATTCCCAGGCGCATTGCCTTTGGCGAGACGAGTTGCACAGGCGGTGTGATGCGTCCACATGGAGCGGAGTGGGCGACAGTGGAGGAAGACGCAGGGCTGGCGACGCGCCTACGCTGGCTGAACCTGGCCGATGGCGCGCACACGCCACTGCTGGACGATGGCATGCCCGACTATGACCTGGACGCCTGGACGATACGTGCGCTTCCTGATGGCGGTTCTGCGGTCGCCTGCATCAAAAGCACAAGCTGGGAGCCGCAGGAGGTCTGGGCAGGGAGCCATGATGGTCTGGGGTCTATCACCTCGCTGCGGCGCCTGACGACGCACGGGCAGGAGTTCGCCGATTATACCTGGGGCCGTGAGGAAGTGTTTTCGTGGTTGGCGCCGGACGGCTGGGAACTCGATGGCCTGATCGTCTATCCGCCGGATTGGCGACCCAACCAGGAGCCGAGGCCAATGGTGACGCTTGTGCATGGCGGCCCCTATTGGCGCTGGCGACCTGGCTTTCACCTGGGTTGGGGCGGCTGGGCGCAATGGCTGGCGCTGGCGGGCTACCTCGTGTTGCTGCCGAATCCACGCGGCGGCCAGGGGCACGGCGAACGCTTTGCAGCGGCGGCGCGTGGGGATGTGGGCGGCGACGATTACAAGGACATCATGGCGGCGGTGGATGCGGCTATCGCGCTTGGTCTGGCCGATCCCGACCGCCTGGGCATCGGCGGCTGGAGCCAGGGTGGCTTTATGTCAGCCTGGGCCGTCACGCAGACACAACGTTTCAAGGCGGCGGTGATGGGGGCAGGGATCAGCGATTGGGGGATGATGACACTGACCAGCGATATGCCCACTTTCGAACAGATGCTTGGGGGATCGTCGCCGTGGGACGCCCGGCCGGATAATCCTGGCCCACGCCGACATGAGTCGCATAGCCCCATCTCGTTTGCGTTCGACGTGGCCACCCCAACGCTGATTCTGCATGGCGAGAAGGATGAGCGCGTGCCAGTGAGCCAGGCGATTGGCTTTCACCGTGCGCTGCGCTACTTTGGCGCGCCAACTGAACTGGTGATCTATCCGCGTGAGCCGCATGGGATACGCGAACGCGCCCATCAGCTCGATGTCTTGCGCCGCGTGCGCCTCTGGTATGATCGCTGGCTGCGCGGGTGAAGATTGCTTCCCAGGCGGCGCTTGTTTTTCGTAAGCGACCAGGTTGACACGCTAACAACAGAGAGGGATATGCGCAAAGCAATGTTCGGCGTCACGCACTCATCTTCGCACTCATCTTCGCGCTGAGCGCCACATCCTAGAACAACTCAAAGAATTCATTGCGGCGCAACGTATTATCGAGGTCTGAACCTGACGGCTACTGCTAGCCTGACGCCACATCCATATGCAGGCGGGTGGCAGGAAAGATGGCCTGCGCCTCAGCAAGCGTTCCCTGCCAGTGATCGTCATGGTAGCGGTCGGAGAGGTGGAAGAGGATCAACTGGCCGACCTGTGCGCGTTTGGCCAGTTCGGCGGCCTGCGTGGCGGTCATGTGATGGTTGCGCTTGGCCAGGTCGAGGTCAGCTTGACGATACTGGCTTTCGCAGATGACGGTCTGGCAGGCCGCCAGCGCGGGAACCAGACGGGCCATCGCGATCTCATCCAGTCGAAAGTCGGTCAGATAGGCCAGCGAGTCGCCCGGCGTCTCGACCAGCAACTCCGCACGCAACGCCGCCAGATCGTAGCCTGAGCCGTCAACCTTCACTGTGGGCGTCTCGTCGGGCGTCTGCTCTTTGAGGGCGCGCAGCCACGGGCCAGGGCGCACGCCAAGCGCCGCCAGCTTTTCGGTCGCCACATTGAGGCGTGGCCGCTCGCGCAGGATGTACGCCAGCGAGGGCGTGAGGTGATCCATCGCCAGCGCGGTGATGGTGTAATCTGCTGTGGCAATGATGTTTGGCGGTGTTCGTTGTTGTGTGTTTGCTCTCTGCTCTCTGTCGCTTACCTCAGCCACATCATGCGCCACGCTGAACGCCTCGCGCGCAAGGTAGACACTGCTGGCGACATGATCCGGTTCGATGTCGCTGACGATCCATGCGCCCGGCTGGCCCTCCACAAGGTTCCACATGAACCCCTGGAAGCGGTGAGCCATGATGCGTCGCGTCTCCGGAGGCCCCCACACATACATCGGTCGCTCGCGGTTGAAGGTGAGCCTGAAAAGTGAGTCGAAGCCGCCAACATGATCCATATGCAGGTGCGAGAAGAGCAAGTGATCAATGGCCTGCGTTTCGGAGACGGCAAGTTCACCCACGCATCCCTCGCCGCAATCGAACAGCAGCCGGTGGATCCCCTGCCCGGTGTTGACGCGCGCGAAGACGGCGTTATCGTGCCCTGGCTGGCCCACTATGCGAAACTCGATGCTCATGTGTTGACCTTCTCAAGCGCCAGCCCATATACTCCGATACACCTCCGCGATCTTGTGGGCCACCTGCTCCTGCGTGAAGCGTTCGAGCGCACGGGCGCGGCCACGCTGGGCAAGCTCCTCGCGCCTAACGGGGTTCGTCGCCAGCGACAGCAACGCCTCCCGTAGCGCCACCACGTCGCCTTCCGGCGTGATAATTCCTGCATCGCCGATCACCTGTGGAATCTCGCCAGAGTCTGAACCAACCACCGGAACGCCACAGGCCAGCGCCTCGATCAATACCCGGCCAAACTGCTCCGCCCAGTTGGGTTGAGTGAGCGACGGAGCGGCCAATACATCGAGTTCGACCAGCGCCTGGGGAACCTCGCTGGTGGCGACCGCTGGACGAAACTCCACACGATTGGCTACACCCTTCGCCTCTGCCAATCCCCGTAGCGTCGCCTCATCCGGCCCGGCGCCGATGAAACGCAGCCGACAAAAATCTGGCAGACCGGCCTGCGCCTCGATCAGCAGTCCTGTCCCCTTGTAGAGCACGAGCCGCCCCAGGTAGCCAACCACAAACACGCCATCATCGGCTGTACGCTCGCGCCGTGGTAGTGGATGGTAGAGGTCAGGATCGATCCCATGCACCGAAAAGACCGACAGCGGCCCGGTGTAGCCCTTGCGCCGCGCCACCTCGCCAGCGCCGGCGTTGCCCGCGATCAGATACGCCATCCAGCGATAGTTGTACTGTTCGAGCCAGGCAAACGGCAGAGGATAGGCGCGGTAGAGGTTCTGCCAGGCGACAAAGACCGTAGGGACATGCAGCCGCTGCGCCGCCCGTTGGGCCTGCGCGCCTGCCGGATTGTATGGCTCCTCATCAATGTGAACGAGATCGGGTTTCAGGGCGCGTAATGTCCGATACAGCCCGCGATAGAGATAGAAATGGTAGTGACCGTTGAAGATGATGGGCAGAGGATGTACCTGATAGCCCTGGGTGTAGCGCGGCGTGAAGGGCAGCAGCCGCCCATCGTCCGAGCGCCAGGCGGGCGGGGTGATCAGCGTCAGATCAAGGTTGGGTTGGCGCGCGAGCCATTCCAGTTGGCGCTGGGCCGTCTCTGCGACAAACGTCTTGGAGATGATCGCGACGCGCATGCCGGATGATTCCTCTCAGCTACGATGATCTACCCTCTGGCCTTTTCCCATAAATGGGAAAGGGGAAGCAGGCCCATCTCATCCACTCAATCGCGTGTCATGCCGGTCACGTCGGCGTAGAGCGAGCTGGTGGAGGCGGCCACCTTATCCCAGCTAAACTGCTTGACCCGCGCCAGGCTCCTTGCCCGAAGATCGGCGGCGTATGTCTGTGAGTTCATCACCTTGTACATCGCGGCTCCCACTGCGTCGGGATCGTCCGGGTTGATCAGCAAACCTGCGCTGCCCACAACCTCCGGCAACGAGGTGCGATCCGCGCAGACAACCGGCGCGCCGCAGGCCATCGCCTCAAGCGGAGTCAGCCCGAAGCCTTCGTAGGTGGAGATGAACACAAAGCAGGAGCAGGCGCTATACACCGCCGCGAGGTCGTCCTCCTCAACCGGCGCGCAGACCACTCTGTCGGCGATCTCGAAGCGTTGCGCCAGGGGTCGCCAATCGGGATAGAGTGGACTGGAACCCAACTTGTACGGATCACCAATCACCATCAATTGCAGGTCGGGATCGTGGAGTTCATGATAGAGCGCGGCGAACGCGCCGATCAGCATGGTGATGTTTTTGCGCGCATCAAGGCCAGTCGTCAGCAGGAAGCGTTCGCTCAATTGGTACTTTTCGCGCACAGCGTCGAGCCGCGTCGGATCGATGATGCGGTGAAAAGTAGGCGCGGGCGCCTCGCCAATCACGGTGATGCGCTCCGGTGGCACGCCGATCAGTTCGATGATGTCGCGTTTGGAGTATTCCGAGACGGCGATGATGGCGGCGGCGCTGCGGGCGGCGTGTGTCACCAGTTGGGCATACATGCGGGCGCTGGCGCGGGCGCGATAGAGCGGCAGCCGCAGGTTGATCACGTCGTGAATGGTGACAACGACCGGCACGCCATAGGTACGCAACGGCGGAGCAAAGTAAGGAACGTGCATCAGTTTGGCGTTGGCCTGTTTGGCCGCCTTTGGGAAGGCGTGCTGCTCCCAGTCGAGTTTTTGCAGCCGTGCGCTCCTGCGTCCCAGGCTGGCAGGCGCTACCTCCCAACGGAAGGTGGAGGGCGTCTCAGGGATCAGGTCGTCGCCGAGCGGCTGCGCGATCAGCGCCAGGTAGTCGTTGACGCCATCCACACGGCCCAGCGCGCTCAGCAGATTATAGACATAGCGCCCTGTGCCGGTATGGGCTTCGTGCAAAAACTGCGCGTTGATCGCCACTCGCATGCTCACTCACACATTCCTAAAGGTAGCGGGGATACGCGCCACAGCCGTGCGCGCCAACAACTCTCCGCTCCTCACGCTATTATACAATGCGCGGTGGGTATTCTGTCTGCTCTGGGGCGCTTGCGCTATGGACAGCTATGGGACATCAGGGGCAAGTAGGGTAACTTCGCTGAACATGACATGCTCGGCATAGGATGGGAGCGGCATGGTGGGAGCCTGGACGACGGCTGTGCGCTGCCCCGATCCCGGACGGTCGCTGCTGTCGCTGGTGACGGCGACCCCAAGCGCATTCATGGCGATCATGTTGCGTTGGGCAAGCGCCGGGCTGCGTACCATGCTGAAGACGGGCGCCTGCATATCGGCAAGCTGCGCCGCAATCTGTTCAGGCGTGTGTCGGTAGAGCGCGCAAGCTGCTCGCGCCTGGCGAACAAGACTGCGTGGGGAGGGCGCGAAGATGGCCGT
>Ga0070737_10002284_pt1 | contig 23602 bp, 25 predicted proteins | sample Coa_R1_10_FD_66438 | JGI IMG/M metagenome (GOLD analysis project Ga0070737, IMG submission 66438) | Surface soil microbial communities from Centralia Pennsylvania, which are recovering from an underground coalmine fire - Coalmine... | ecosystem: Environmental > Terrestrial > Soil > Unclassified...
GCTGTAGAAGGTCCCAAGGGTTAGGCTGTTCGCCTATTAAAGCGGTACGTGAGCTGGGTTCAGAACGTCGCGAGACAGTTCGGTCCCTATCTGGTGTGGGCGCAGGAAACTTGAGAGGAGCTGTCCCTAGTACGAGAGGACCGGGATGGACGAACCTCTTGTGATCGAGCTGTTACGCCAGTAGCATCGCTCGGTAGCGAAGTTCGGAAGAGATAATCGCTGAAAGCATCTAAGCGAGAAGCTCGCCTCAAGATAAGGTTTCCCAACCCCGCTGCGGCGGGGTATGAAGGCCGGTCGTAGACTACGACCTTGATAGGCGGGAGGTGGAAGCGCAGCAATGCGTGCAGCTTACCCGTACTAATCGGCCGTTCGGCTTGACCATAAAACTTTCTTAACGCGTGTCCCGCCCCGCGAGCAGCGGACTAAATCCGCTCCTTCTCGGCGGCCTGCGCTACGGAAAGCGTCTTCTATGTGCGCTACTTCAGCAAAATCGCGGATTTCTCCGCTTCCTTCAGTTTGCAAAGTTCGCCGGCCTTTTCCGGCGAACCAAAAATTTCCAGCTGCGCTTCGGGTTGTACGCCGTGCATTTTCCGCCGGCCCTCAGCCCTGAGCTTCCAGCTCGCCATTTTCCTGGTGGTCTAACCGCGGGGGTCACACCCGTTCCCATCCCGAACACGGAAGTTAAGCTCCGCAGGGCCGATGATACTGCACGGGTAACTGTGCGGGAACGTAGGTCGCCGCCAGGATTAAATCTCTGACGCAAAGGCTCCGAGTGCTCGCAAAACTCGGAGCCTTTTTCTCTCCCGATTTTTTCCCCATCAGCCGCCGATTCAAAAATTCAAACAATGGCCCCCGCTTCACGGTGTAAGCAAAAAAAAAATGGAAAAAAGATTAATTCAGCCGCCGCTGCACGGTATCCGCTTATCCGGGCAATTCTTCGTGATCCAAATTGCACGCCAGCGGCGTCAGCGACTCCGGATCGTGCGGCCGCGAGCGAATGCAGGCGATTTGCAGCAATTGCTCCCATTCGGGATGCGCCACCATCACGCGAATGGCCAGCGTGCCGTCGCTTTCTTCCTCGCATCGCAGCAAAATGGACTCCCAGATTTTTTGCAGCCCGCTTTCGCGCACCAGCTGGCCGACGCTAATCAGCAGACCGTTGGCGGGAAACAGCGCATCGCTCATCCGCGCCTCGCAGCGGGTCACGAAAAACGGCCCGGCGCCGCGCGCGCGATTTTTCGGCGTTTTCATCATTCGGACGTTTCTTTCGTATCCCGGCGCGGGACTTTTTTCAGGAAATTTTTCGCAACTGCTGGACGGTTTGGCGAAAGGAGCGGCGGCTTGCTGTGCATCTCTCATCGTGGTCACTCGTTGTAAGTTGTTCTCTCAACTAGATATGTATGTCCTGTATGCATACAAAGCATACGATGATTCGCGAGATAACGCTTGTCAACAGAAAATCGGACGGGCACGATGACGGAATGAAAACAAGAGTGCAGCGCGATTTGAACGTTCCGGTGAGCTTCCGAATCCCGCTGCAACAGCTTCACGAAATTGAAGATGCGGTGCAGAAGGAAGCGCGGCGGCACCGCAGCGATCTGCTCGAATTCGTATGGAACTGGGCGTGGAACGAATACAAAAAGGCCGGCTCTTTGCGCGATTTGCTTGCCGGGACCCGCACGCGCCGCTATTCCCGGCGGGTTTCCGAGGAGCTGCAGGATGAACTTTTCACGGCGCTGGAAACGATACTGGAGCGTGCGCCGAGCGCGGTAATTGAAGACGTGGCGCGGACGCTGACGCAGCGCGCCGGAAAATACGGCTTTGAAAAGTGAGGCGTGTTGCCGCCGGTTTGCGTTTAGCCCTTGCGATGCTTGAAAAACTCGACCTGCCGCAGCCGCTTTTCGGCTTCCGCCTTGGTTTTGTAGGGCCCGCCTAGATTTTTGCCGTGTTCGGAAAGCACTCTGTAGCCGCCTTTGACTTTTTTAATCATTTGGCCCTCCTTCGTTCAAGTTTCCTACGGCGATTTGTGGAAATCAACGGGGGGAAAGCCTCGAGGCATGCTCGGAATGCTTCTCTATTGTTGACGGCCTAAGCCCGGCTGCGCCCGCCCGGGCAATTCCGGCGAGCCCCGCGGCGCTGCTGCTTTTCGCCGACCCTCGCTCGGCCGCCGGCGGATCTCGGTCGCGACCAGGACTTGAGCATCTGAAGTCATGCGTCAGCCAGATCGATTTGCGCCAAGACCGCTACAAAACTGGCCAGGAAAGTTCTGAGATCGTCCCTCCCGGCGCTGCTCGCCAGAGAATTTCTTCCGCCGCATCCTCTCTCGAGACTTTTGCCGCCGGCTCAAATTCCCCTTTGCTGTTGAAAAACGCGGGGCTATGGAATATCAATTCACCATATTCCGTGGAGAACTACGAACATGGTGACGATTCGCGACGTCGCAAAGGAAAGTGGCTTTTCAGCAGCGACAGTTTCCATTGTGCTGAATAACGCTCCGCTGGCGCGATATATTCCGGCGACGACCAAAGGGCGAATCGAAAAAGCAGCGCGGCACCTCGGCTACCGCCCCAACGTGATTGCGCGCTTCTTGCGGTCGAAGCGGAGCCACACTGTAGGGGTGATGGTCTTCGATTTGACGGACCCGTGGTGCATTCCGATTCTGCGGGGAATTGAGGGAACGCTGTATCAGGCTTCGTATCTGCCGATTCTGATGGATATCCACAATCAGCGCAGCCGCTTTGAGCGCTATTTGGAAATGATGCTCGACCGGCGCGTAGAAGGGCTGATTGTCGTAGCCAACTGGCTTTTCGTGGACATCAACCTGCTGGGCGACATTGAGAAGCGGAATATACCAGCGGCGATCATCGGGCGCGAGCTGAAGACCGATGCCATCAGTTCCGTGATGGTGGACAATGAAAGCGGGGCGCGCCTCGGCCTCGAGCACCTGTATTCGCTGGGGCACCGGCGAATCGCGTTCATTCGCGGGCCAAAAACGCTGGCGGATAGCGCGCCGCGCTGGCACGGAATTCTTTCCTTTGCGCGAGCTGCGAAGCTGCGAATCGATCCGCGATTGGTCGTGGACTTGCCGAACTCGCTCGAGCCAAGCTCGAGTTTTGAAAACGGATACCGTCTGACGGCGTTGCTGCTCAAGCGACGACCGCGATTTACGGCGCTGATGGCCTTCGATGATCTATCCGCGTTTGGAGCGATTCGCGCACTGAAAAAATCAGGAGTAGGCGTTCCGGAGGCTTGTTCGGTGATCGGATTCGACGATGTGGCTCCTTCGATGTTGTCCGTGCCTTCGCTGACGACCATCCGGCAGCCTTTGCAGCAGATGGGTGCGGCAGCCGCGGCTACCGTACTGGAGGGAGTGGACGCGGCGCTGGAAAAACGCGAGTTCGTGACGAGCCACAGAAAACTGGCTCCGGAACTGGTGGTTCGCGAGTCCACGCGGCCGGCGAGTTAATGGGCGGATTCTGCGGGGTTTCGTTGCGGTTTTTTCTTGACGTGGCGCTTATTAATCCGATTTAATACAGCGGTTGTTGGGCAATCCTGGAGGGCGGGTTGCGCCAGCGCTGGGGTGGCGCTGACGATGGCGACTCCGTTGATCGCGCAATACGGAAACAGTTCTTGCCGATGCGTTGCTGTGTCCGCCGTATCTCCTATTCCGAATCGTCTGCGCAGCTCTGCCCTTACCGAGATTTTCAATGCTTGCCGCCGGAGGTTCTTATGAGATTCATGCGATTGAATGTGCAAGGACCTAACGACTCTGCGGATTCACCGGTTCGGGAATCATGCGTTTCATGGTTGAACACCAGGCTTGGCAGATGCCCTTTTGGGCAGGGACCCATGCAGAAACTCTTGTTCCTGCTGATTTCATTCTTGCTGTTTGCCGGCGGTAGGGTCTATGCCCAAGCGGGAAGAGGCAGCATCAGCGGCACGGTCACTGACCCGGCTGGTGCAGTCGTTCCCGGAGCGCAAGTGGTCCTGCTAAACCAGGCAACCGGAGTGGTCGAGCATAGTGTCACGAACAGTGCGGGGTTCTACAGTTTCATCTCGCTCAATCCTGGTGAGTATCGGGTTACCGCCAGCCATACAGGATTTGCGAGCGTCGCCAGAGATAACGTCACGGTGAACGTCGATCAGGCCACCCTGGTCAATATCGCCCTGCGCATCGGCACTGTAACGGAGGTAGTGAGTGTCAAGGGGGGAGTGAGCCTCGCCGAGCCCAGCAACGCCACCGTCGGGTTGCTGATCCCGGCTGCGACGATTGACCGCGTGCCTTTGGTCTCACGCAACATTTACGACCTTGCCCAGTTGAGCGCGGGCGTGAATGCAGTCAATGGCTCGCCCAATTCGAGCGACTCGATGCAGTCAATTCAGAACATTTCCATCGGACGCCCGGGCGTCGACGTTTCCGCCGATACCTTCAACGGCTCGATCGTGGGGTCCGTCTACTACATGCTCGACGGCACGCCCCTCGGAGTCGCGGAGAACAATTCCGCTGCCATCATTCCGGCAATGAGCATTCCCGAGGATGGGGTCTCCGAGGTTCGTGTGGAGACGCAAAATACGCCGGCCTCCTTCCAGAGCGGCGGAGCCGGGGTCATCAGCATCGCCAGCAAGTCCGGCACCAATCATATTCACGGGGACGTTTTCGGAGTGTTCCGGCCCGACGTGTTGGCGGCAAACGATTATTTCAATAAGCAGAATGAGCTGGCTAACAGCCAGCCTAACTCACCACCCTCCTTCTACCGTTATCAGGAGGGCGGCGCCATTGGCGGCCCTATCAAACGGGATAAGCTCTTCTTCTTCGGGGATTACGAGGACACGCAGGAGCAGCAATTCGAGGGCTTGAAAACCTATTCTGTCCCGACGAGCGCTGAAAGAACAGGAGATTTCTCGAAGATGGGTTTCACCATCTACGATCCGACGCAGCCTGACGTCGCCTGTCCTGCGGGAACCACAAACAGCACAAACGGCTTTTGCCGGCAGCCTTTTCCAGGGAACATTATCCCCAACCCCAATCCCATCGGCTTGCTGTACCTGTCGAAGATGCCGAAGTGCAACTTCCCGGACCCTTCGACGTGCGATCAGGCAACCTCTGACGTCAGCCCCAATTATGCTGCGCCAGGACTGGACCCATTCAACGCCCACAGGTTCGACGTGCGCGTGGATTGGAACCCGACCGAAAGGCAGCACATCTTCTCCCGGTTTTCCTACGATCGCTTGAACTTCTCCACTGCCAATGTCTTCCCCAGCGGGTGGGACATGGATTACGCGCAGAACGTGACCAACGGGCGCAACATTCTGGTCGCTGACGACCTGACCCTCAGCGCGTCTACCATCCTGCAGTTGCGCTATTCCTTTACGCGCCACTACGAGAATCAGGGAGGGCCGCCCTCGTACTCGAGCATAGACCTAACCAATCTGGGCACCGTCAATGGCTCGACGGTTGGTTTTCCTTCCTCGCTAGCCGCGCAAGAGGCCATCAAGCAGTTGCCTTTTGTGATCTTTGGCGACCTGGGTGGAGGGGTTGGCGGCACGGCCGACTTCAACATATTCAAATATGCCAGCGAGAACAGCGACGCGAATGCCACCGTCACCAAGGTAATTGGCACGAACGAATTGTCGTTTGGCTTCGAGTGGATGAAGCGCTATCTCAACGTCGGTCAGCCGCCGGCGCCTGCAGGCGCGTACGAATTTGATATCAGTGCTACGGACCTGTGCAATGCCTGCGCGGTGGGCGGCAGTGATTTCGCTTCGCTCCTCGTTGGGATGGCGGCCGACCCGAACGGCGCAAACCCGGAAACAAACTTCTATCCCAACTTCACCAAAGACATCCTCGCCGCCGAGTCTAACCCGTACTATGCCGGCTTCGTCGAGGACAGTTACCATCCCTGGAAGACGCTCACAATTGACGCGGGCCTGCGATGGGACATCTTCGGCGGGCGCACCGAGCGTTATAACCGCCAGGAGTACTTTGATCCAAGAGTGACGAATACCGTGAATGGCGCGCCCTATACGGGTGCGGAAATTTACGCCAACAGCAGCAACCGCTCACCGTATACAACCAACCTGCACGACTTTGGTCCGCGCCTGGCTCTTGCCTGGCAGCCGGTCACCAATTTTGTTGTGCGCGCCGGTGCAGGAATCTATTACGGCCCCAGCACGGAGAATGTCGCCAGCGCGCTCATCAACACCGATGGATTTTCTTCGCAGACGACATGGAACGGCACCTGCGCTAACGCCGACGGCAACACAGTGTTCAACGGCACCTCCTGCGGAGTGAATACGGGGAGCGCCACGGATGTATTCACCGGCCCCTACTCATTGAGCAATCCGTTTCCGACGGGAGTCGTGCCGGTTTTCACCACGCCGCCGTCAGGCCTGGCCAATAACCTGGGGATCACGCTGCATACCGTGCTGCATTCCCAGCGCACGCCTACCACCTACAACTACAACTTTGGATTGGAGTACGAGTTGCCACACCAGGTGGTCGTGAGTGCCGCCTATGTCGGCAGCCGGGGATTGTTCCTGCCTCTTGGCAGTGTCGACTTGAACCAGCTGGACCTGGCTACCATCGCAAAATATAACTCTTCGCTATGCATCACGAATAACCCGAGCTGCAGCACGGCGCCGAATCCGTACGCGGCTCTCCCTGGCTCGTTCAACGGGCAGGCCACCGTGCCCCCGTGGTTTGTGCTCCAGGCGTTTCCGCAATTCGGCGATGGCAGCTACGGTTCCGGCAACGGCGTGATTGTGAGCGGCTATCCTGGAGGCGACTCGGAGTACAACTCCCTGCAGGCCAAGGTGCAAAAGCGGCTGACAGACCATTTCACCATGCTGTCGACATTTACCTGGGGAAAGCTGATGACCGACGACGGTAACCCACCCCTGAGTTTCGTAGGTACCCACTTTGGCTCACCTCAGGACTGGAGAAATCCGCAGTATGAGCACTCGATTAGTCCTCAGGACCTCAAGTATTCGTTCACCGGGGAGGTGTCCTACGACCTGCCGATGGGTAAAGACCGGGCCCTGAGATTAAACGGTGTATCGAATGACCTTTTGGGAGGCTGGACCATCAACGGCATTCTCTACCTCAGCACCGGCGTGCCGATCAACGCACCGAGCTCAGGAACGAGCCCGTCGTATTTCAATCAGCGGGCGGACATGGTCTGCAATCCCGCGAAGGGCGCCCCACACACGGCGGCGGCATGGTTCAATGTCAGTTGCTTTGTTCAACCGGGTACCGAAAACGGCGGCGCTCCTAATCCATTTATTCCCGGAACTGCTCCGGACTATCTTGACAACGTTCGAACGCGGGGCGCGCGTGAACTGGACCTCTCCGTTTACAAAACAGTGAAATTCACAGAAACGAAGGCGCTCCGCTTCGATGTCTCGTGCTATAACGTGGCGAACTATGCGCAGTGGGGATACCCAAACGTGCTGGATGTGGTCACTGCGGCACAACCGGGCCAACAATTTGGGCAGATCACGAACGACATCAACACTCCGCGCCAGTTCCAATTTGGCGCGCGTTTTACCTTCTAAGGAATGAGCCGCGAAGGCAGGTTGGGCGCTGGAGCGCACCCTGGAGGACGAGGTGACGCTTGAGGCGCTACGCGTGGGGGCCTTTCACTCCCCTCTTCATCGGGGAAGTCTCTGGAACAAAGAGTCCACTATCTCCGGTGGCGTCCACCAATCGTCTTTCAGTCCCCTCTTCATCGGGGAAGTCTCTGGAACATACAAGGACATTACCTCACTACTCTCCAATTAATAGCTTTCAGTCCCCTCTTCATCGGGGAAGTCTCTGGAACTCAGGTAAAGCCGGATGGTTCATTCGACCTGAAGGCCTTTCAGTCCCCTCTTCATCGGGGAAGTCTCTGGAACGCGATTCCTTCTGCGCGTGGGCACTGACCTCAAGTACTTTCAGTCCCCTCTTCATCGGGGAAGTCTCTGGAACGGCGTCCGGAAATCACTAGGTTTCCGTACGAATTTCTTTCAGTCCCCTCTTCATCGGGGAAGTCTCTGGAACCGGGCCACCACGTTCTGGTAATAATCCATTCCCACTCTTTCAGTCCCCTCTTCATCGGGGAAGTCTCTGGAACGGATCGAGGTCAAAATGCCCCAAAGAGTCCACTATCTCCTTTCAGTCCCCTCTTCATCGGGGAAGTCTCTGGAACGTCGCTTTTCCACTAGCCCACAGCCTAGCTGTCTCAACTTTCAGTCCCCTCTTCATCGGGGAAGTCTCTGGAACTGTCGGCAAGGATAGTCCGCCGCGCGAGATGATCGCCTTTCAGTCCCCTCTTCATCGGGGAAGTCTCTGGAACCGCCGTCTGGCTTACCCTGGAAGCCGGATTTCAAACCTTTCAGTCCCCTCTTCATCGGGGAAGTCTCTGGAACGTCGAAAAAGGGCGGTTCTGCTCGGCTCAATGTTCCCTTTCAGTCCCCTCTTCATCGGGGAAGTCTCTGGAACAACGGAACGCGGGGAACGACTTCAGGGACTCCTAACTCTTTCAGTCCCCTCTTCATCGGGGAAGTCTCTGGAACACAAGGCGAACGCCTTGCCGTTCACGTCATCTTTGCCTTTCAGTCCCCTCTTCATCGGGGAAGTCTCTGGAACATCCTTACGGCGTCATTCCATTCTACTCTTTCAACCTTTCAGTCCCCTCTTCATCGGGGAAGTCTCTGGAACGGGAGATTCGCGTGCCCCCCGAGGCGGCCAGCTTCCCTTTCAGTCCCCTCTTCATCGGGGAAGTCTCTGGAACTTTCACTTGGTGCCCGCGAAACTTCGATACCTCACCTTTCAGTCCCCTCTTCATCGGGGAAGTCTCTGGAACGCGGCCGAGAATCAGCTCACCGTCAACGTGGATGTCACTTTCAGTCCCCTCTTCATCGGGGAAGTCTCTGGAACGGCCTTCTTGCTCATCATTTTATACAGAAACGTACACCTTTCAGTCCCCTCTTCATCGGGGAAGTCTCTGGAACTCGTTAAAACGCCGAGCATGAAAGACAGCTACTATGCTTTCAGTCCCCTCTTCATCGGGGAAGTCTCTGGAACGGGCGCTCTGGAAACTCCGAAATCCGGAAGGATTTTCCTTTCAGTCCCCTCTTCATCGGGGAAGTCTCTGGAACCGAGAAACAGGCTGTTGTAGATGTTTGAATACTGGTCCTTTCAGTCCCCTCTTCATCGGGGAAGTCTCTGGAACCTTGACATCGAATTTTCTCATCTGATAAAAGTTTCAATCTTTCAGTCCCCTCTTCATCGGGGAAGTCTCTGGAACGAAGGCGAGATACTCCACGCCTACCAGGATAGCCTCTTTCAGTCCCCTCTTCATCGGGGAAGTCTCTGGAACTCAAAATGTGCGATGTCCGCACGGTGCTTGTAGATTCCTTTCAGTCCCCTCTTCATCGGGGAAGTCTCTGGAACGCACCAACGGAGTGAGAGTGACAGGCTTGGATACAACCTTTCAGTCCCCTCTTCATCGGGGAAGTCTCTGGAACGGCCCGCGCGGGAAGCAAACTAGACGGAAAAAACGGGCTTTCAGTCCCCTCTTCATCGGGGAAGTCTCTGGAACGCGGCTTCCCCGGTTTGGTTCGCCTAAACTTTTTTCTTTCAGTCCCCTCTTCATCGGGGAAGTCTCTGGAACGGCTCGCTATCTCTCGCCCTGTCAAGGGATTATAGCCCAACAGAGCACAATTTCTACGAAATCTCTTCGATTGCCGAAAAACAGGGGAGGTTTGCGAAAAACCAAGCCCAAAATGGGTTGTGGCCACCACTAGAATATGTCTCCGCAGTAATTTCGGAACTCGCACTCCGTGCATCGGCTTCGCACATCCGTTGGAGGCGGCAGGATTCCTTCCCGGATCATGTTTCTAATCTCCGCCAAAAGGCCAAGCGTTCTCTCTTTTAACTCCGGAGTTATCCGAATCGCAATGATCTTTTGGACCGGCGCCAGGTAAATAAAACCGGTTCCAACCTGAGTCTGAAATTCCTCTTCGACAAGGAGGGCATAACCCGCGAGTTGGAACACATGATTTCGATGAGGACGGCCGCGAGTATATTTGAAATCGACGGGGACATATCCTTGAGGTGAAACGATCAGCAGATCGAGTTTGCCGCTCAGTCCTAGCTTTGAAGATTCGACCCAGACGTGAAAGCGCCGTTCACCGGAGGCCAACTGATAGCGCGCTAGAGTTCTCCGTTTTTCGAGCGCATCCAGTTTGAATTCCTCCTCCTTGCCGCGATCCATTTTGACGGTGCTCTTCCGCTCAACGGGCATGACCGTGTTATAGAACACGACGCGGGGGCAGTACTCGAACTGTTTCAAGTCATTCACACGCAGCGGCACGAGCCCAGATTCCATTGGCGGTTGCTGGATTTGGATCATGTCTCGCCTCTACCGTCAGGCTCGGTTAGCTTTTCCTTCTTGTCTTGCCGCTGGTCTTTCCGCTTGGCCTTCATGCCTCTCGGTTGGCGGCCCTGAGTCTCCGCAACCAACCGGGGGACATCGACAAACAGATAGGCATAAGTAGCCCCACTCACATCCTTCTCACAGAGCGGCTGGATGAGAATTTTGAAGTTCGGGTCCCAGCGCCCTGACGCTTCCTCATCTGGAGGATGCGGGAAGTCCCTCGGCTGCACCCGCAAATCTGGAAAATCCTTCCGCCAGCGGCTCTCCCAGGACCGCTGGATCTTCCGCAGCCGCTCGTACAGCTCCTCCCGTTTGTTCTGCGAAAGCTTGCCGCGAAAGCAACTGTACTGGACTCGCTCCAATCCAAAATCCTTGCAAGCCTCCGCCACGCGCGTTCGCGCCCAATCGTCCTCCACGTCATAAATGACCAGGGTCTGGAGTTCCATACGGCTTTCTATCCAATCGGCCTCAGCTTAGGAAAAGATACCAAGTCCTGTTCCTGCACCTTGACTAGTTTCACGACAGGATTCCACAACGACTGAAATCCTTCCTTCGTGACCGGATCGAACCCGTGGGCAAGGATGGAGTTATTACGGGTTTCCAGAGGCGACTCTGGCCCCGCAAGAGGTGACAAGGCAAAGTCCGCGCCCAGAGGATCTTCAAGGTCGCGGAGCAACTCATATAGGTCGCGAACGCCAAGCCTCAGCAATCCATCGTCCTGCACCCTTGGGCGCCATTTGTCGTGCAGGTGCTGTGGGAGCCGGCCGAATTCCGTTCTGGAAGTAAAACCATGTTGTGTGAGTGCGACTTGCCCGTGGGCCTCAACCGCACGATATAAGCGAGCGACAGCGTCGTCGTAGTTTCCCTGCCAAGCTTTTCGGCGGGCGTTCGCCAGTAAGTCCCACACCAACAATTCGCTGGGTTCTTGTTCCAGCATCCTACTGAGGAGTTCTTGATGGCTTTGTAGTGTCTGCTCTAACTGTTGGGATCCGCAAGGGAAGGCATGCCGAAGGTCGTTTATGTTCTTTAAGACATCGTTTGAGAGAGCATTTTTGGCAGCACAAAAGTCGAAGCGATCCCATGCGTCGTAAGCTTCTGCCAAACGCTTCAACGTGGCCAGCTCGCGCCGCACGTCGGGTCGGTTGACTCGCTTGATCGCTTCTTCGAAAACGCGGATCGCGCCAGCGTAAAGGCCCCGGTCAAAAAATAGCGAACCATCTTCAACTGTCTGATATCCGAGACTGTCCCAAGGATTAGCTCGCCGAAGGACATGCTCAGCGCCCGAAGCAACGACCCCAACCCCACCTTTGTTACGTTCCCTACCGCCAACGTATATGAACTCGGCTCGCCAGCGGCTGGCGATTAGGGCGAGTGCCGACGACATGCATTTCGTCCCGCCGGTCAGATCCACGGCAAGAGTAAAATCGGAGCCACGTTGAAGCCAAAGATTCGCTTCGGGCTCCAGACTCCGCATGGTGCTGCAACAGGTTTCAAAGTCCTCCGGATCGGAAACTACTGCGATCTCGTATTGCACGGGCAGAATTGCGAATCCTTTCTGATCGAGCATTGGCAAAATCGAGTCGGAGACGATCGCTTTGGTCTGTGGAGATGACACAAAGATCATCCGCTCCGGCCTCTCGCTGAGCACCGACACCACGATAGGGTCTGACGTGCCTCCTACTGTGTAGATAATGAGCTTGTGAACCAGCCGCTTTTCGTCTTGCAAGACCCACCGCCTAACAACGGCAAGTAATCTACGAAGCAGTCGTATTCTGTACAGACGAGGGCCATCGAATAGGAACGGGAAACGCCAATCCGTACTGGATGGCCGCCGGAAACCCTGGCCAGATGCCTTTCACTATCCTTCCGTAGAATGGCCGGATGGGGCCTGAGGTTCGAAATGCCGACCCTGGGCGGAGCATCAACACCCGGCCTTTGAACGGGCTGTTCGCCGGAACTCCCGGCGAAAACTTCGGATACTTCGTAAGCAGACTCCATCGTCCGTCTGTTGGATCACCCGGCGCAGGAATGAAGTGGCTCAAGGAAACGTAGCCGTCGGCGCCGTCGGCATGATCAACCCATGCGCAATCTTCTGGATCGCCAGCAAACTTAAACGCGCCGCAGCCTGTTGATCTCTTCTTGCCGAAGCCCTCGGACGAAAGAGAATGAAAGAGCTCGACAACGCGGTCCAACCATTCCGCCGTCTTGACGTAGACGACCAAGCATCTTCCTGATTGGGATTCGACAGATTGAAGATGCCAGGAGTCCACTTCGAAGAGATTGCCTGCACCGCCCGTCGTTCCTAAGGAGCGGTCAATCGAAGCGTGGAGCATACGCGAGAAAGCAACCGGAGACGGCCCTGCGGGCTGAGGGAGGAGCGGTGCCGGCCTCCTCGCAAGGCTGCGAAATTGTTCCTCGCTCACCCAGGCCGGCAACTTTGGCTTAGTGTTGGAATCAACAAGAGGCTGCAGCGATGCGAATAAGGGGCACGGCAACCATCCCTCGGGAAAGGCATCCGAGAGAACGAAGGGCGGACCGCCTTCAGTGAAAGAGTCAATCATGTGACGAAGAGAGCCTTCGCCCGCTCGTCGCACGACCTGCCAAGCGAGCGCAGAGAACAACGTATCGGCGTGCCAAGGCGTGGCCCATGGCGCAAGCGGCTCTAATTTAAACTGATACGTTTTCATACTGTCAGATCGGCAATTTTCTTTTTCTCTAGCCGAATGTCTTCGAATCGCACTTTCCCGTAGCCGCGACTACCGCTGGCTCCAAGTGAACTGCTCTCTTGGATGACCCCGAGCCCGTGCCGAACAAGTTCCGTCACCTTGTCGGAGTCATCGCCTTCGTAAACGTGAAGAATGATCTCCCCCTTGAAAACGGTACCTGGAGGAAGTCTTTCTCCCGTTCTTGGGTGCTTGGCCGTTCCGGCCTTGCGATCCACAATGTTTTCCGTTTTTTCCTCAAAGAAGGGCGACCCTGATTTGATGGCGGTTTGGAACTTCTCCCGCCACTCTTTGGAGAGTGGCGCGTCACGAATGACGATACGCGTGGGGCTGGAAGCTGCGTTCGGGTTCGTGTGCGCGCCGAAGACTACGCATATCAGGCAGTCTGTTCTGCCGCACTTGCACGGCTCGCCGTTGAGCGCTTTTCCTTGTTCCTTTTCCAGCGCCGAACGAAGCTTCCCCTTCAGCGATGATCCAGGCAGATAGGGCTCACCGGTTAGGGGACTCCGAATCGCGGTCAGATTCGGTTCCACACCGCCAATCTCCAGACCGCCGCCGCTGCCTCCGACGCGGCAACCCTCGACGCAGACGATGTCGAATGTCAGGGAAACGATGGCCGTCCATTTCTTTGGTGGTTTTAGCTCTCTTGTGTTCTCCATGGTCTCACCTCGCCTGAATAGTGCCAGCGCAATATGCAACAACCGCCTGGAAATGCTCGACGAAACCTGCCTGAAAGGCTTTCTGATCCTTTGCTTTATCCGCATTCCGGCAAATGAAATCCCCAAAATACTTCGGGATTCTCCCTTTCGCGGATCTCTCCTCCGCGAAAGGCTTCAGTTTGCATATCTCCGGGTAGATCTCTTTGAATGGACGACCGCTGTTGAGTGAAGCGTGCAGTCGCTTCACATGACCGTAGAAAGCCCGCAGTTGGTGTGTCGTCAACTTCTCCTCGCCTAGCCTGGATTATTCACTGAATTTGGTAGCGAAAAAAGAAAGGATGCTCTAAAAGGTGCATGAACACTGGGTTCCACGAGAACCCAGTACACCATTTTGGAGCATCCCAAAAGTGACAACTCGTCGTATATCACAGTTCCGCTTCTCCTTCTACCACCACCGTCCCGTGCACTGTGATTTTTCCGGTGGCCAGATCACCAGTGATGCCGGTCTGCTGCCGCTGCGCGCCTTTGACCAGCGCCACCATCTGACCCGCGACTGGGCTGCCCAGCTCAGCGACCCGCGCGAGGAGGAACGCGTGTGGCATGATTCGCTGGAGTTATTGCGGCAGCGCATCTACCAGATCGTGGCCGGATACGAAGACGCCAACGATGCCGACCGCCTGCGTCATGACCCGATCTTACAAATCGTTGCCGATCAGAAGCTGGGAGAAGCGCTCGGCTCCCAGCCCACGCTCAGTCGCTGGGAGAACGCGCCTTCCGCCCGCGATGTGGTGCGCTTGAACGACGCCCTGCTCGATCAGTTCATTCGCCTCTGCGGCGAGCAGGTTCGCCAGCGCGGCGAGCTGCTGCTCGATATCGACTCCACGGACGATCCCACCCACGGCCAGCAGCAATTCAGCTTCTTCAACGCGGCTTACGGGCAGCACATGTATCACCCCATGCTGATCTTCGAGCGCCACACCGGATGCCTGCTCAGTGCACGCCTGCGCCCGGGCAATGCTTCCTCTCACGCGCGCATCGTGTCCATGCTCGTGCGTCTGGTACCGCGACTAGAGGCTGCTTTCCCCGGTGTGAAAATCAAACTGCGCGGCGACGCAGGCTTCGCGCTGCCGCTGCTCTATGAGTTCTGCGAGTTCTTCGGAATCCAGTATGTATTGGGCATTCCCGCCAACGTGGTGTTCCAGCGCCGAGCCGAGCTCCTGCAGAAGCGGCTGGCGCGCCGCTATCGCCGCAGCCGGGTTCCCCAGCGCCGCTTCTCCAGCTTCCGTCATCGGGCAGGCCGTTGGTCGCACCAGCGCCGCATCTGTTACAAGGCGGAGCACACCGCCGTGGGCACCAACCTGCGCTTCCTGATCACCAACTGTGCTGGGCCGTGCGGCGGAAGTCTTCGCCTTTTACAATGACCGCGGCGAATGCGAAAACCGTATCGAGGAGTTCAAGAACGGCTTCCGCGCCGACCGGCTCAGTTGTCACCGCTTTCTGGCCAATGCCTTTCGTCTGCTCCTGCACGGCTTTGCCTACAACCTGGTCAACCTGTTTCGCCTGCTGCAGCTTCCGCCGTCCTGGCGCTCGGCGCAAATCGAAACTCTGCGTGCTCGACTCTTCAAAATTGGCGCTCGCGTCCGCCAGACGGCCCGCTGCATCCGCGTTCACCTCGCCAGCGGTTGGCCGTGGCAATCTCTATGCCGCGAACTCGCTGGGGCCTTGAACACAGGCTAGACTGCTCCCGCCGCATCCAAATCCGCTCGTCCCGGTAAGCTTGTGGCGGAGCATTCCCGGAAAGCTGTTTCCCTCCCTGGGGAAGGAAACTTCCCGCCCCCGGCAAGCTCCCGCGTCCTCGCGAAAACCCGAACGCCAAAAACTCAAACGGTGAATGAACAAAAATCAACCCTCATGAATTAAGCAGGCTAGATGGCTCGTCACCTGCGGCATCCAGGGCGAGGGCCGCCTCCTGAAGGGGTTGCATGATTCTGTGGACCCAAAGGTGTACCGCCTGTTCGGATAAGAACGGTGCGGCGGTTTGGAGCGAAGCACCTCGATCGCGAGGTTTCGAGCTTTGAGCAAATGTTAGAAGGAGTCACGCGCGTGCTTGCGCCGGTAAAATCATGAACTGGATCAGCCGATTGTTCTCGCGCCCCCGTCTTTACGGCGATCTCTCCGCCGAGATCGAACAGCACCTCAACGAAAAAATCGACGAGCTGGTCGCTTCCGGCATGTCCCGCGAGCAAGCTGCGCAAACGGCTCGCTGGGAATTTGGCTACGTCACGCTCCCTGAAGAGCGCAGCCGTGAAGTATGGCAATTTCCGCGCCTCGAAAGCTCTTTCTCCGACATTCGCTTCGTCCTTCGCATGCTGCGCAAATCGCCGGGCTTCACCGCCGTCGCCATTCTCACATTCGCCCTCGGCATCGGTGCCAACACCGCGATTTTCAGCCTTGTTGATGCCGTGATGCTCCGTGCCTTGCCAGTGAAAGATCCCGAGCAACTTGTGCTTCTTAACGGGACCGGCGACATTTGGGCGGGTTGAAAAAGCCGTCGATGCTACCTTCGTATTAGGGTGCCGAGCGGCGCTTTCCTCTAATAGTACTTTCGTACTAAGTGGATATCTTTATTGACAAATATTTATAAAAAGAATAGAAGTGCTCCCATTTTACAACTGAGGGGGTGCACCGATGCGTACCAGTCGGCTCGGGCCGCTTGTCGCTTGCGCTCTTATACTTTTTGTACCTGCCAGCCGTGCCCAACAAGCTTCAACAGCGTCCGTCCGGGATCCCCAGGCGCTTGGGACGCTGCAACAGTGCTTGGCCGCAGCTGGAGGAGCACAGGCGATCTCGGCCATTCGCGACTTCACCGGAACCGGCAATATCACATACTTTTGGGCAGGACAACAGGTTACCGGCACAGCTACGGTTCTCGGTCTTGGCCTCCAAGATTTTCGTTTAGATGCGAACCTGCCTGAGGGCACGAGGTCATGGATCGTGAACGGTTCGGGGGGCATGACCAAGAATGCTGACGGATCGTCAATCCCGATTTCCTACGCGAACGCGCTTAATCGGGGCAGTCTGACTCTGCCTTACCTGGCCCTTCTCAATGCTCTGAACGACTCTTCCGTTTCAGTTTCATCTGCAGGCACGACCACTGTAAACGGTCGGCAGGGAATGATAATCAAAATCCAGCCGACCTATGCTGCGGCTGATGACCCCACTGGAGACCTTACCAAACTGAATACTAAAAGCTACGTGATTGACTCTCAGACGTTTGCCATCCTTGAAACTCTGGATACGTTTTGGTCCGATGACGGCCGAATGCTGCCAACGAAACATGAAGTCGTGTATTCGGATTTCAAGGCACTGAACGGAATCGCAGTGCCATTATCAATCAAAAATAAAATGGGCGGCCAGGAAACCTGGTCCTTGCAACTCGGAAACGTAACGTTCAACTCTGGCCTTACGACCGGCACGTTCGAATTTTGAGCTCATGACAGTCGTTCTTGTAGTTCTGTGCGATTGGAGCGAGGTGCGCAGTGATCAATCTACGAGAAATGCTAGGAAAGCGAGCTCTTGTAGTGTTTGTAATCGGCGCTGGCACTTTCTTCTTCGCTTCTAAAAGCGGCGCGCAAAGTTATCTCTCACAGGTCGGCAATAACACATTCTCAACCCAGCTTCCCGTGGAACTCGGCAATTATGACGCCTCCACGGGCAATCTGCATTTGCAGATTCCTCTGGGCACGTGGCCTCAGAGAGTAGGACACACGCTTAACGCCGCTTTAGTGTATGACAGTCGAATCTGGTACATATCAGGTAATAGCTGGCAGCCGGGGAATCTCCGGGGTTCACAAGGGGGCTGGAGATTCCTGATTAGTGGAAGCCCTGGAACGGTGAATTATATGACTCAGGTATATCAATGCGCCACGCGCGGAGAATGGTCCACGTTTTCAAATTTTGTTTGGACGGCACCCGATGGAACGATCCATCAGTTTCCCATCACAACGAAAAACGATCATTATGACTGCGACGGCGGAAGCATTTCAAGCAGAAGCGCTTATGCAAACGACTCGTCGGGTTATTACATGTCTGTCACAAACTACACGTCGGCAACCGTTTTTGCGCCCGATGGTTCTCAAGTATATCCCTCCTTTAAGGACACCAATGGGAATTATTATTCGACGGACTCCAACGGAAACATCGTCGATACACTTGGACGGACGCCTGTCAAGGTGACCACTGACTGCAACAACAATTCAAGCGAGACCTGCTACGACGTGCTCAACGACCAAGGCTCCTACTCTCGCTATACCGTTGTGAACACGACAGTTTCGGTCAGTACGGCATTTCATCAGTCCGGCATCACTGAATACTCTGGCAGCATCCCCGTAATTTCGACGATAACCTTGCCGGACAACAAGTACTACAGCTTTGCTTATGATTATACGACTTATGGCGAGTTGACCGGGGTGACGCTGCCTACAGGTGGGCTGATTACCTACACGTGGACGACGTATTTTGATACGTTCAATAACGCCAATCGCTGGCTTTATACGCGAACGTCTGGGGGTGGAACGTGGACCTATGCCCCCGTGAACATTGGCGCGCCGAATTGTGACCCTGGATACTCATATTGTCAGAAGGTGACGGTCACGAAACCAAGCGGCGACGAAATAGAGTACGACTTCGACACAAACAGCGGCAGCAACGGGTCCTGGTTGGCAGACATAATATACCGCCAAGGTACGGCGCAATTGAGGAGCGTTGTAGTAAATTGGACGTCTGGTCCCACGAACGTGCAGAAGCTGAGTGTTACCACGGCCGAGGATGATTCCGTTGGGATTGAAAAGACCACGGAGTACACATACGTCAGTAGCTCGTTGCCATTTTTCTCAAAGATTTCAGAATGGAATTACTATCGAGATGGGAACCTGCCTGCCACGCCAGACCGAATAACGACCTTCTCCTCGTACTGCGATGCCTCTCCGGGAAATATAACTGTGACGAATGGGGCCGGAACGCAGACGGTCGCGCAAACTAATACGACATTTGACAGCTACGGTTCAGGATTGATATCGCTCACGGGCATCACGCATCACGATGACACGAATTTCGGAGCAAATTACACAACTCGCTGTAATCCGACTTCAATTTCCAAGCTGGTTAGCGGAACCACATATCTGACCACCTCTATGACCTACGATACGACCGGACAGGTGAGGTCGATCACGGACCCAAACAACAATGCTACCACCCTGGATTATGCGGATAATTTTTACAACGATGCTGGCGATAACACCGCATTAGTGCCCTACACGCCTTCGCCAACAAACGCATACTTAACGACTGCGACACTTCCAATTATCGGAGCTCAAACGTTTGGGTATTACTACGGTACCGGCCAATTGGCGCTCTCAACAGACCAGAACAGCGCAACAACGACCTATCACTACTATGATCCGTTCAATCGACCGACGGCCACACTACTGCCTGATGGCGGCTGGGATGAAATCGCCTACGCGAGTTCCGAGACAGAAACGGATTCTTACTTGGGAATCACGGATGGTACGCCTTCAACTTCTTGCTCATCTGGGTGTCGCCACGATGAAATTGTAAGCGACGATTTGGGAAGGCTCAGCGATAGCGATTTGGTGAATGATCCAGATGGTGAGACAACAGTGGCCACCAGCTATGATTCGAACAGCCGCGTTTCGAGTGAGACCAATCCCTACCGCACAACTGTCAATGGCCAAGACTCGTACACCTATGACGGGCTCGACAGAGTCACGCAAATCACACATACCGATGGCACTGCGATAGACGTGTACTATGGTTATACTGTCGGCAGCCACGGAGGGATCGGAAACCAACTCTGTTCCTCGGTGACTTATGGATGGGGCTATCCAGCTTTGACGATTGACGAAGCTGGGAGGAAGCGCGAAGTATGGACGAACGGCTTTGGAAAAACCATTGAGGTCGATGAACCGGATCCGAGTAATAACCTGACGAAGGATACCTGCTACGGCTATGATCTGAACGACATTTTGACATCAGTTCTCAGCGCTACAGGCCAAACGCGAACCTATGCATTTGATGACTTAACGCGCCTTACATCCGTTGCTACACCGGAGACGTTTGGGAATTCCACAACCTACTCGTATACGACCGGCACTGGATTGTGCAGCGGGAATCCAAATTCCGTTTGTTCGCGCACTGATCCGCGTGGGGTCACGACGACGTACACTTATGATGGGCTTAATCGCGTTACAAGCATTACGCATTCGGACGGCACCCCAACAGTGACGTACTGCTATGATGGGAATAACTCTGCTTGTATCAGCGGTGGGTATTCGAGCTTGTACGGAAAAGGTCGGCGATCAGCGATGTCAGATGGCTCGGGCAACACCGGTTGGAGCTACGACTCAGTCGGACGCGTGAAGGTCGAGCAGCGCACGATTACAGGCATCACAAAGACCATTTCTTATTCGTACAATTTTGACGGGTCGATTGCCGCGATTACATACCCGAGCGGTCGGATCGTCTCCTACAATATCGGTAACGCGGAGCGGCCATTGTCCGTGACCGATTCCAATGGAACCCAATACGCAGTCACGGCCAACTATTCGGCTGCGGGTGCCCTTTCAGCAGCTATTTACGGGAAGGTAACTGGAGGCTTCGGCGGCGCGACGGAAAACCGGCAATATAACAACCGACTGGAACTGACTTCCATTCAGGCTTCCTCTTCGAACGGTAGCATCATAAACTTGGCCCCATGTTTCACGGCATTTACGATTTCCTCGAATACGCCGTGTTCTATTTCGGCAACCGGAAACAATGGGGGCGTGACGGGCATTGCAAATAGCATCGATTCAAGTGAGACACAGGCTTTTGCTTACGACAACCTGAACCGCATTTCTTCGGGAGTAACGAAGTCTACCTCAGGCAACGATTGCTGGGGGCAGGATTTCGCCATAGATTCGGTCGCGAATCTCACCGGTATCAGCCTCACGCAATGTTCGGGAGGCTCGCTGAGCGTGACGACGGATGGTGATAATCACTTGGTTGCAACAGGCTACAGCTACGACAATGCAGGCGACATGAAGAGTGACGGTGCCCACACGTACTTTTACGACGCGGAGGGTCGGATCACCCAAGTGGATGGTACAGAGGGCAACTGTTCAACCGCAACCGCGTGTTATATATATGACGGGGATGGATTGCGCGTCGAAAAGTCGAGCGGCACGCTCTACTGGCGCAGCATCGCAGGCGATGTTCTGGCAGAATCCGACCTGCAGGGTAACATTCAGAATGAATACGTGTTTTTCGCGAGCCGTCGGATCGCGCGAATTTCAGGAAGCACAGTCGATTACTTCTACTCGGACGCGCTTGGGACAACACATACCATCACGGACGCGACGGCTCATCCGTGCTACGATGCCAATTTCACGCCTTACGGCCAGGAGGTGCCTAATCCAAACATCCCCCAAACCTGCTCTTCTAATTACAAGTTTACCGGCTACGAATACGACCCAGAAACGGGTAATTATTACGCTTTCGCGCGATATTATAGCTCGCGGTTAGGCCGCTTCATGACTCCAGATCCGGCACCGGGGTCCCCAGACAATTGTCAATCACTAAATCTGTACGCTTATACTAGCAATATTCCGACCAGCTTTTCAGATCCGACAGGTCTGGACCCGTGCCCGTTAGTTGTGGCGGGTACCGGTGACAACCCCCAAAATAGCAAAGCAATCCTCGACTTCGCCCACCAGATTGGGGCAAACGTGGTATTTCCCTCTCCATCTATGTTGCCTGGCGTGGCAAACGATTTGCTGGGAACGTACTCATCGGAGGGAATAAGCGCAACGGAACAGGGAATACTGGCTTCCTCTGGCCCTGACGGTGGGCCTACATCTGTCATTACATTTAGTGTTGGTGCCGGATATTACAACCAGGCGATGTCCGACCTTGGTGCCCCGCAGAACTGGGCCGCTGGAGGCACTGTCTGGCTTAACTTGGCCCCCGCCAACATTGCTTATGTCATGCCCTACATGCCAATGGAACTCACGAACATCATGGGCGCTCAAAGTACAACGTTTTTTGCTGGAACTGGGTTTCTGAATGACTGGCTGCAAGGCCCCCTAGATCTTGAGCCTCCCGGCACTATCAATCTTGGAGAGGCACATAGTCAAAATCAGGTTTTTCCAACTCTGCTTCAGCACCTGCCCTTCTATCCCGGCCCAAAGTGTAAGCACCGCAAGATCATTGTCGGTGGAGGTGGAGGTGGCAGCGGATATAATGATGAATTTTGCTTGTATTTTCCGTGGACTTGCACATGGACTCCGGAAGATTAGGAGTTGCACAGTTTACGAGATCGGGTGGACTCTACCTGGTTCACGTTTTCATTGGCACTGCTGCCGTTTTCCTCATCACAACATTCATCGGAGCAGGCATTACGCATCTCAGTGAGAAAATGGCCGACAGAGCTTTTGGAGGGCCCGCTTTTCTGGCCTATATCGTGTTCGGGTTTTTTGGAGGGCTGTTCATTAATCGGCATTTACGGTCTGATTCCGCAAAGTGGGCCTGGATCCCTTGGACTCTGGTCATTCTCTTCGATTTTTACAGTTATAGAAAGTTCGGTTGGGAGTTCACATTCTCATATCTCTTTGGCCCTCCAGAGGGTGCAGGCGTTGAACAGGTATTTACGGTAGCTCCGTTTTATAGCTCAATTGCTTATTCTCTGGGCGCTTGGGCAGCCCTATGGCGACCCTCCATGCAGGGTATACAGACAGGCAGAAAAGAATGATGCCGCTCACGGAATGCTTGGGTTGAAGCCTTGAAATCTTGAAACGGCACAGGAAAATGGGCACGGTTTCCGAGAGACAGGTTGCGAAGCCCATAGGCTGGGCGGGCATCGCGTTAGAGCATAGTAAAGACGTAGTATCCACCGCGCTAATGGGCGCGAGAATGCTGTCACGCAGATGTAACGCCAATCGTGGGGAAACGCGGCAAAACGTGAACAATCACGTGAGCGATACGTAAAGCGCATCTTGTTTGGGCGAGGTGGAGTGGAGCACTGTGCCTGATGGCGGAGAGGGAGGCGCAGTGACACAGCGAGAACGAAGCAGGAAGGCGCGAGCGAAGTGGCAGAAGCTGGTTTCCGAGCAGGGGCGCAGCGGGCAGAGTGTGGCGGCGTTCTGCCGGGAGCACCGGTTGTGTATTCCGCATTTTTACTGGTGGAAGAAACGGTTGCGGGAGGCAGCCGGGACGAAATTTGTCGAAGTGAAATTAGCGACAGCGTAAGCGGCGTCTGAGGGCCGTCTTGACCGGTGAGGTTGACTATGCAGCGTGAGTTGATTCGACGGGGCGATCAGCCGTGAGATTCCAGGGCAAGAATTCCTCGATGCGGTTAATCGGGTGGTCGGCGATGCGCGAGAGCACTTCGCGCAAGTACGTTTCAGGATCAACGCCATTGAGTTTTGCCGTGCCGATCAGGCTGTAGATCGCAGCGGCGCGTTCGCCGCCGCGGTCTGATCCTGCGAACAAGTAGTTCTTGCGCCCCAACGCGACCGCACGCAAGGCTCGTTCGGCGGCGTTGTTGTCGATCTCCAGGTGACCATCGTCCACATAGCGCAGCAGGGTGACCTGCTCCCCTAAATCCGCAGGAAGCTGAGTATGATTTGTGAGCGATACGTGAACCACAGGTTCTACGGCATTGTGACTTGTGCCAGCGCGGCTGTGCGGGCGGCGTGGCGCAGCTTCCATCGGTCGGGGAGCCAAGTGTCGAGTTCGCACTGAGCTT
>Ga0070737_10002285_pt1 | contig 23600 bp, 17 predicted proteins | sample Coa_R1_10_FD_66438 | JGI IMG/M metagenome (GOLD analysis project Ga0070737, IMG submission 66438) | Surface soil microbial communities from Centralia Pennsylvania, which are recovering from an underground coalmine fire - Coalmine... | ecosystem: Environmental > Terrestrial > Soil > Unclassified...
TTCCGGTACAACCCCGCCGTCGTCGCCCAGGCGTTCGCCACCATGGCCTGCCTGTATCCGGGCCGGGTTTTCCTCGGGGTGGGTACCGGGGAGGCGCTGAACGAGATCGCCACCGGCTACGAGGGCGCCTGGCCGCAGTTCAAGGAGCGGTTCGCCCGGCTGCGCGAAGCGGTGCGGCTGATGCGCGAGCTGTGGCGCGGTGACCGGGTCGACTTCGACGGCGACTACTACCACCTCAAGGGCGCGTCGATCTACGACGTTCCCGAGGGCGGGGTGCCGATCTACATCGCCGCGGGTGGCCCGGCGGTGGCCAAATACGCCGGCCGCGCCGGCGACGGATTCATCTGCACCTCCGGCAAAGGCGAGGAGTTGTACCGGGACAAGTTGATCCCGGCCGTGCGGGAGGGCGCCGGCGCGGCCGATCGTAACCTCGACGACATCGACAAGATGATCGAGATCAAGATCTCCTACGATCCCGATCCCGAGCTGGCGCTGGAGAACACCCGGTTCTGGGCGCCGCTGTCGCTGACCGCCGAGCAAAAACACAGCATCGACGACCCGATCGAGATGGAGAAGGCGGCCGACGCGTTGCCGATCGACCAGGTCGCCAAGCGCTGGATCGTCGCTTCGGATCCCGACGAAGCGGTTGAAAAGGTCCGGGCCTACCTCGACTACGGCCTCAACCACCTGGTGTTCCATGCGCCGGGTCACGACCAGCGGCGTTTCCTGCGGCTGTTCGAAAAAGATCTCGCGCCGAGGCTGCGGCGGCTGGCCTGAGCGGGCATGCCCAGCATCTACATCGCCGCGCCGGAGGGCGACACCGGCAAGTCGACGATCGCACTGGGGATACTGCACCGACTGACCGCGACGGCGCCCAAAGTCGGGGTGTTCCGGCCGATTACGCGCCTCGGCGAAGATCGCGACTACATTCTCGAGCTGTTGCTGGCGCACGCCAGCGCCGGCTTGCCGTATGAGCGCTGTGTCGGCGTGACCTACCAGCAACTACACGCCGACCGTGACGCCGCGATCGCCGACATCGTCGAGCGTTACCACGCCATGGCTGATCAGTGCGACGCGGTGGTGATCGTCGGCAGCGACTACACCGACGTCACCAGCCCCGCGGAGTTGTCCGTTAACGCGCGTATCGCGGTCAACCTCGGCGCGCCGGTGCTGCTGGTGGTGCGGGCCAAGGGCCGCAGCGCCGACGACGTCGCGCATGTGGTCGAGGTGTGCCTCGCGGAGCTGGCCGAGCAGCGTGCCCACCCGGTGGCGGTGGTGGCCAACCGCTGTGAACCCGCGCAGCTTCAGGCCATCCAGGAAAGGTTGAGCAAGACGCCGGCCGGGTCAACCCCGCGGGCCTATGTGCTGCCCGACGAGCCGCTGCTGGTGGCACCCACGGTTGCCGATCTGCAGCGCGCTGTGAACGGACGTCTGCTCAGCGGTGACCCCGCGCTGATGGGGCGCGAAGTGATGGGTGTGGTAGTCGCCGGGATGATCGCCGAGCATGTGCTGGAACGACTTTCCGACAGCGCCGCAGTGATCACCCCCGGCGACCGCTCTGACGTCGTGCTGGCTGTCGCCAGCGCCCATGCCGCCGAGGGCTTTCCGTCACTGTCGTGCATCATCCTCAACGGCGGGTTTCAGCTGCATCCCTCGATCGCGGCGTTGGTGGCCGGACTTCGGCTTCGGCTGCCGCTGATCGCAACTGAGCTCGGCACTTTCGACACGGCCAGCGCGGTGGCGTCGGCACGCGGCAGGGTCACAATCGGCTCACAGCGCAAGATCGACACTGCGCTGCAGCTGATGGAGCGCCACGTCGATATCTCGGATCTATTGGCGCAGCTGGCTATTCCGATACCAACGGTAACAACGCCACAGATGTTCACCTATCGGCTGCGCGAACGGGCCCGCGCGGACCGCAAGCACATAGTGCTGCCCGAAGGCGACGACGATCGCATCCTCAAAGCCGCCGGGCGGGTGCTACAGCGCGGCATCGCCAACCTGACCATTCTCGGCGACGAGAGCCGAATCCGTTCCCGGGCAGCTGAACTCGGCGTCGATATCGACGACACCGCGGTGGTCGATCCCCACGCCAGCGAGTTGTGCGACCACTTCGCCACCCAGTACGCGGAGCTTCGCAAGGATAGAGGCGTTACCGTCGAGCACGCCCGCGAGATCATGCACGACGTGTCGTATTTCGGCACCATGCTTGTCCACAACGGTCATGTCGACGGCATGGTGTCAGGTGCCGCGCACACCACCGCGCACACCGTGCGGCCGGCCTTCGAGATCATCCGGACTGCGCCGGGCGTGTCCACCGTGTCCAGCATCTTCTTGATGTGCCTACCGGATCGCGTGCTGGTATACGGGGACTGTGCGATCGTGCCGGATCCGACACCCGAGCAGCTTGCCGACATTGCGATCAGCTCCGCACGCACCGCCGGGCAGTTCGGCATCGAACCGCGGGTCGCCATGCTGTCGTATTCCACTGGCGAATCCGGCACCGGCGCCGACGTTGACAAAGTCAGGGCCGCAACGCAATTGGTGCGAAGCCGGGTGCCCGATCTGCTGGTCGAGGGGCCGATCCAGTACGACGCCGCGGTGGACCCGTCGGTGGCGGCAGCCAAGATGCGCGAGTCGCAGGTCGCGGGCCGTGCGACCGTGTTGATCTTTCCCGACCTCAACACGGGCAACAACACCTACAAGGCCGTGCAGCGCAGCGCCGGTGCCATCGCGATCGGTCCGGTGCTGCAGGGGCTGAACAAACCGGTCAACGACCTGTCCCGCGGTGCGCTGATCGAGGACATCGTCAACACCGTGGCCATCACCGCGATCCAGGCGCAACAAACACATGGCTGAGCCTGTAGTGCTGGTGATCAACGCCGGCTCGTCTTCGCTGAAATACCAACTGTTGGAGCCTGTTTCAGGCAGATCCCGAGAGGGTGGCATCGTCGAGCAGATCGGGGAGCCCTCGTCGCCGGTCGCCGACCATGACGCGGCGCTGCGTTGCGTGTTCGACCGGTTCGCAGAGTCCGGGATCGACCTGAAGACCTGCGGCCTGGCCGCGGTCGGCCACCGGGTGGTGCACGGCGGCACGAGGTTTTATCGTCCCACCGTCGTCGACGACGAGCTGGTGGCCAGGCTCACGGAGTTGGCGCCGTTGGCGCCGCTACACAACCCGCCCGCGATGCAGGGGATCGAGGTCGCGCGCAGGATGCTGCCCGGGGTGCCGCATGTGGCCGTGTTCGACACCGCGTTCTTTCACGACCTGCCCGTCGCCGCCGCGACGTATGCCATTGACCAAAAGCTCGCCGAGAAATGGCAGATCCGGCGCTACGGGTTCCATGGAATGTCACACCAATACGTCAGCGAGCAGGCCGCTGCCTTCTTGGGTAAGCCGTTAACTGCCCTGAATCAGATTGTGCTGCATCTGGGTAACGGTTCCTCGGCATCGGCAATTGCCGGTGGTCGGCCGGTCGACACGTCGATGGGGTTGACTCCGATGGAGGGTCTGGTGATGGGCACCCGCAGCGGTGACATCGACCCCGGCATCGTCAGCTATCTGTGGCGAACGGCGAGCATGGAAGTCGGTGAGATCGAGTCGATGCTCAACCACCGCTCCGGCGTGCTCGGAATCGCCGGCGAACGCGACTTTCGCCGATTGCGTAAAATGATCGAATCCGGCGATACCGCAGCACAGTTGGCCTACGACGTGTTCATCCACCGGTTGCGCAAGTACATCGGCGCCTACCTCGCGGTGCTGGGGCACACCGATGTGGTGAGCTTTACCGCCGGCATCGGTGAAAACGCCGCGGCGGTGCGCCGCGACGCGCTGAGCGGGATGGCGGGCCTCGGCATCAAGCTCGATGAGCGCCGCAACACCACCGCGGGCACCGGCGCGCGCCGAATTTCCGCGGACGACTCGCCGGTCACGGTGCTGGTAGTCCCCACCAACGAAGAGCTGGCCATCGCCCGCGACTGCCTAATCGCAATCGAGACAAGGGCACACGATGGGTGAGCCGTCAGCTGACGAACGGATCGGGACGCGATTCGGGCGCTACCGGATACGGGCGATAGTCGGCCAGACCGGTGTGGGCCGTCTCTACGACGCCCTCGACACGGCCGACGACCACCCGGTCGCGCTTACCCTGTTGCCTCCCGCCGTGGACCGCCAGCGGTTCGCCGCCGAGATGCCCATCGTCGCCCGGCTGGCTGAACCCCATGTCCTACAGATCCGGGATTGGGGTGAGGTCGGCGGCGTGTGCTACGTCGCCGCACCGTTGATTGCGGGCCAGACGCTGCGGTCGCTGCTGGCGACGTTCGGGCCGGTGAACCCCGAGCGGGCGGTGGCGATGATCGAGCAGGTTGCCGCGGCCCTGGATGCGGCGCGCGGTCATCGTCTGATCCATCGCGATGTCAGGCCGGAGAACATCCTGGTCACCGACGATGCCGCCTACCTGCTCGGCTTCGGCGTCGCCGACCCGGAGCTGAGCGCACCGCGCCCCACCGCGGGCACCTATGCCTACACGGCGCCCGAGCGATTCGACAACCAGCGGCCCAGCAGCCGCGCAGACGTGTATTCGCTTGCCTGCGTGCTGAGCGAGCTGCTCACCGGAGAGCGGCCATTCCCGGCTGCGGCCACCGTGGGCCAGGTCATCAAGGCGCATCTGACCGCGGCACCGCCGAAGCCGAGTCGCATACGGCCACAAGCTATTTCACCACGCTTCGACGCGGTGATCGCGCGCGGGATGGCGAAGGATCCACGGCACAGGTTCGCTACCGCCGGCGACCTTGTGCGTGCCGCCCGTGATGCGCTTTCGGCGCAAACCCTTGGCGACCAGCCCACCATGGTGGGCCGGGCCAGTGACCTCGCCGCGATGGTCGCGCGACGGCGCCCGCCGGACCGTCCCGCTGAGCAGCAGCCCGACCTGGATTCCTACCCGGAGTCCTACGCCGACTCCTACCCCGACTTCTACGCCGATTCCTACCCGGATGAGTACACCGCGCCGGCCTGGCGGCGCTCGAAGCTGCTGCCCCTGGCCATCGCGGTGGTGGCGGTGCTGGTTTTGACCGCCGCCGGCATCGTGGTGTGGCGGCTCGCCTCGAACCTGTCCACCCAGGCGTCCGGGCCGACCAAACCCGCACCGACCGCTTATCGAAAGACGGTGCTACCGTTCACCGGTTTGACCGGACCACAGGGTGTGGCGGTCGATTCGGCGGGCAGCGTCTATGTTTCCAACGTCGAAAACGATCGGGTGATGAAGCTGGCCTCCGGGTCGACGACACAGACCGTGCTGCCGTTCACCGGGCTGAAGGAACCGTACGGATTGGCGGTGGACAAGGACGCCAGCGTCTACGTCGGCGACACCGACAACGATCGGGTGGTCAAGCTGCCGGCCGGCGCCGGCAGCCAGACCGTGCTGCCGTTCACCGGCCTCAACCGGCCGGAGGGCTTGACGGTGGATGCGTCGGGCAGCGTGTACGTCGTGGATACCGGCAACGATCGGGTGGTGAAGTTGGCGGCGGGGTCGTCCGCTCAGACGGTGCTGCCGTTCGCCGACCTCGAGCGTCCCAAGGGTGTCGCGGTGGACAAGGAGGGCAGCGTCTACGTCGCCGACACCGGCAACAATCGCGTGCTGAAGTTGGCGGCGGGCGACACCCGTCAGACCGTGCTGCCGTTCACCGGCCTGAAGGATCCGTCCGGGTTGGCGGTGGATGCGTCGGACAGCCTCTACGTCACCGACGGCAGCCGGGTGTTGAGGTTGACCGCGGGCGCGACCAAGCAGGTCGTGCTCCAGGTCCCCGACCTCAGCTACACCGAGGGCGTCGCGGTGGACAGGGACGGCAGCATTTACGTCACCGATTACGGCAACGATCAGGTCGTCAAGCTGCTGGCAACCTGACCAGCCGTGCGCCCGCGGACGCTAGAACGTGCTGGTGGGCCGCACCCGGTTCGCCATGTCGACCAGGGTGTAACGGTGCGCCTGGGTGGGGGCGACCCGCGCCAGGCTGCGCAGCGACGCCTCGACCCCGAGCCGCAGTCCGTGCCTGGTGAACGGGTAGCCGAGGATGTGATTGGTACTGGCCTCGTGGTTCTCCAGCCAGTCCATCGCCGTGCCCAACACCAGGGCGCGGATCTGCAGCACCCGGGGCTCGGTGGGCGGCAGCGCCTCCACCCGTCGAGCAGCGTCGCGGATCTCCTCCTCGGTGATCTCTTTTCGCGAACGCGCCGACAGCAGCGTCACCGCACTGGTCAGCCGCGCAGTGGTGAAATGCCTTGAGGTGGCTGGCACTTCGTCGAGGGTGCGCACCGCGCCGGCCCGGTCGCCGGCGGCCAGCAGCGCCCTGGCCAATCCGAATGCCGCCGAGATCACCCCATTGTCGGTTTGCCAGACAGCGCGGTAGAACTTCTCCTGCTCGCCGGTGCCGGCCAGTTCGTGGGTCGCCGCCAGCGCCATCTTGGGCGCCAGCTCACCGGGGAAGGTGTCCAGCACTTCGGTGAAATGCTGGATGGCTGAGTCGTAGTCGCCGGTCAGCAGCTCCGATACCGCCCGATACCACACCAGCCGCCACCGCCAGCCGACCCGTTCGGCCAGGTCGTCGAGTTTGCGGGTGGCGTTGCCGACGTCGCCGAGGTCGAGCAGCGCCCGCACTTCCATCAGCGGCAGCTCGACCGACTCCGACAGGTCGATGCCCTCGTCGTCCAGGGAGCCGTGCCGGAACGCGCGCAACGAATCCAGGGTCTGCACCGGCTGCGAGAGCACGGTGGCCTGCAGCAACGGCGCGGCTACGTCGGCCGGGTCGACCAGCGGCACCTGCAGGGCGGTGACGATCTCCCTGGCGGTCAGCTTCTCCGAATGCACCTGCCCGTCGAGGTACACGTCGGTGTGTGCGACCAGCAGGTCGACCCCGAACGTGGAGCGGGAGCGGGAAAAGATCGTCGACAGCCCCGGCCGCGGCACCCCGGTGTCGTGGGCGACTACCTCGCGCAGCACCCCCATCAGCTGTCCGGACATCTCCTCGGCGCTGCTGAACCGCCGCCGCGGGTCGGGGTCGATGGCCCGGCGCAGCAGCCGGGCGAACGAGTCGTATGTGGCCAGCACCGGGTCGTCGTCGGGCAGCCCTTCCACGTAGCGGCCGTTGCGGGTGCGCAGATGCACCGTCAACGCCGCCAAGGTGCGTCCCACCGTGTAGATGTCGGTGGCCACGGTCGGGCCGGTCCGAACGATCTCCGGGGCCTGATAGCCGGGGGTGCCGTAGAGGTAGCCGAACGAGTTGATCCGCGACACCGCGCCGAGGTCGATGAGCTTGAGCTGCTCCTCGGTCAACATGATGTTCTCCGGCTTCAGATCGTTGTAGACCAGGCCGATGGAATGCAGATAGCCGAGCGCGGGCAGGATTTCCAGGATGTAGGCGATCGCCTCGGCGACCGGAAGCTTCTCGCCCTTGGCCCGCTTGAGCGATTGCCCGCCGACGTACTCCATCACGATGTAGCCGACCGGCTCGCCGTGCCGGTCCGGGTGCTGGACGAAATTGAAGATCTGAACGATCGACGGGTGCACCACCTCGGCCAGGAACTGGCGTTCGGCCATCGCCATCTTCTGTGCCTCGGCGTCGCCGGAATGCACCAGGCCTTTGAGCACCACCGGGCGGTCGTTGACGTTCTTGTCGAACGCCAGGTACACCCAGCCCAGCCCACCGTGCGCGATGCAGCCCTTCACCTCGTACTGTCCGGCGACGATGTCACCCGGATTCAGTTGCGGCAGAAACGAATACGGGCTTCCGCAATACGGGCACCAGCCCTCAGAGGCCGCTTTCCCGTCCGGGCCGGAGCGGCCCACCGGCCGGCCGCAGTTCCAGCAGAACCGCCTCGACTCCGGCACGACCGGGTTGTCCATCAAGGCTTCGAGCGGGTCGGTGTAGGGCACGCGCGGCACCTCCACCAGCCCGCCACCCAGCCGTCGCACCGGCGGGACCGCGCGCGTCGCGGTGGCCGGCAACCGCTGCTGCGGCTCGATGTCGACCGTGGGCACCGAGGTGCGCTCGGAGTCGTCGAACTCCGGGCGGAAGATCGCACGGGTGGACATGGCGCGCCGCATCGAGGCCGAGTCGGCCGGGCTCTCGTCGTGCCGGCCCTGCTCTTCGCGTCGGTCCCTCGGTTCGGCCATCAGTCCAGATACCTCGCGGCGGGCGGGGCCGGTGCCGGGCCCAAGACCGTTAACCACTTCCGGTACAAGGTGTTCCAGGTGCCGTCGCGGCGGATGCGTTCCAGCGTGCCGTTGACGAACCGCACCAGCCCGGTGTTGTTGAGATTGATCCCGATGCCGTAGGGCTGGGTGTCCATGTTGGGCCCGACGATGTGCAGGTAGGGATCCTGCGACACCAGGCCGGCCAGGATGGAGTCGTCGGTGCTGACGGCGTCAACCTGGCGCTGCTGCAACGTCACCAGGCAGTCGGCCCAGTTCACCACGGACACGATGATCGGTGGCGGCGCGATTTCCCGGATCCGCCGCAGCGACGTGGTGCCCTTGGCCACGCAGACCCGCTTGCCGGGCAGGTCGGCGGGTTTGGTGATCGCCGAATCACGCGGGACCAGGATGCGCTGGTAGGCGTCGAGATACACGGTGGAGAAGTTGACCAGCTTGCGCCGCTCGCAGGTGATCGTCATGGTCTTGACGACGATGTCGACCAGTGACTTCTGCAGCGCGGTCACCCGTTCGTCGGACGACAGGATCCGGTACTCGACCGCTGACGGGGTGCCGAAGATGTCGCGCGCCACCTCGCCGGCGATGTCGACGTCAAAACCGGTGATCTCGCCGGTGATCGGATCGCGGAAGCTGAACAGGTTGCTGCCGATGTCGAGCCCGACGACCAGCCGGCCGCGGGCGCGGATGCCGGCCACCGCGTCGTCGGCTTCGGCCTTGGTGGGAAACGGGCGCAGGCTCGCGGTGAGATCGCAGTCGGCGCGGGAGTTCGTCTCCGGGAGCGGCGGCTGCACCGGCAACTCCTGCATACCGGCCGGCGTGGGCGGCGGCAACGTCGGCACCGACTCCACCACCCGCGGCGCCGGCTGGCCGCAGCCGGCCAGCACGGTTGCCGCGGCGAACACCAGGGCTATCCACCGTGGCCGGATCGTCGGCATGCGCGTCATCACCGGTACTCGTTCAGCCGGGGCCACAGACCCAGGGCGACCGCGATCGCGGCCCCCAGGCTCAGCACCACGGCGCCCACCGTGGCGCCGGACAATCCGCGGCGCGCATTGAGGATGTCGGTGCGCAGTTGCTCGCGACTCTGCTGCATGGTCTTGCCCAGCGCCTCGTCGAGCTTGTCGAACGCGGGGGTGGAGTCGTCTTCGCCGTGGCCCAGCGCCACCTCGGTGGCGGCCCGGTAGTTGCCCACAGCGATGTAGGAGTTGATCCGCTCGTTGGCCTGCCGCCACCGGTCCAGCAACTGGTCGGCGCCTTGCAGGTCGCTTCGGTCGACGGCATCGGGTCGCGACAGATACTGCGCGAGCTGCTGATGCATGCTGTCGATGCGTTGGTAGAAGGACTGTTTGCGGACCTCTTCGTCGCCGCGCCGGATCAGCGCCAGGGTTTCGTCGGCGCGCGCCTGCTGGGCGGTGATCGCGAGGTTCGTGATTGTCTTAAGTGATTCTGCCGCAGTGTCTTTCGCGCTGCGGCTGCCGGTCGTGGAAATCGTCAGCGCCGTCCCCACCCAAACCACCATAACTAGGATCGCGAGCGCGCCCACCACCAGACCGGGGTTGATCCGCCGTCTGGTGCGCCGGGCCAGCCAGCGGTGTGCATACGCACCAAAGACGATCGTGGTGGCGACAACCAGGATCACCGGCGCGGGGATCTGGGTTGAGGCGGTGGTTTCGGTATCCACCCGCGCCGAGGTCGCCTGGTAAAGGCATTGCGCGTCGGGCAGAATCGTCGACTGCATCAACGCCGAGGCCTCCGACAAATACGACGCGCCGACCGGGTTGCCCGCCCGGTTATTGGTGCGCGCGATCTCGATCAGCCCGGTGTAGACCGCCAGTTCGGCGTTGATTCTGCCAAGCATCAACACCGCCGACTCGGTGCGACCGCACTTCCCCAGGGGCTCGTCGGTCAGCCCGCTCGAGGCTCGGGTCACCGCCACCGCGGCGTCGGTGATCGCCTGCTCGTAGCGCTGACGTACGGTGCGCGGCTCGGCTTGGGCGATGAATGCGGTCGCGGCTGCGGCATCGGCCACCGACAGCGTGGTGTAGAGCCGGCCGGCGGCGAACGCCAGCGGCTCGGTGTGGTTGAGCACGGTGGACAGCGCCTGCTGGCGGTGGTTGATGGTGGTGGAGGTGGCGAATGCGCTGGCCCCGCCGAGCGCCGCCAAGATGATGCCGATGGTGAGGATGCGCCCCGGTGTGGTCGCGATGAACCACCAACGGGGGTGAGCCGGTTCGGTCGGCGACCGTGACCCCAACGGCTCGGTCGACGGGTGCGCCAACTCCACGGTCACGTCTGTTCGGACCTCATCATCTTTCCGCCGTCCGCACCATGCACCGAACCAACTCTATAAGCGAATTCTAAGAGCCCTCGTGGTCGGCCGCGTGCCTTGCATTTATGTCGTGTCCGGTCGGCTGCTGCTTACTCCGGCGCCGCGGGACGCATCGTCGCCGGGCGGGCACCTATCCTGAACGCGTGCGCGGCGACGGTGACGGATGGGTGATCTCCGACAGCGGCGCCCGCTACTGGGGTCGCTACGGTGCGGCGGGTCTGCTGCTGCGCGCACCGCGCCCCGACGGCACCCCCGCCGTGCTGCTCCAGCACCGGGCGTGGTGGAGCCACCAAGGCGGCACCTGGGGTCTGCCCGGCGGCGCCCGCGACAGCCATGAAACCCCGGAGCAGACCGCGGTTCGGGAGGCCTGCGAGGAGGCGGGCCTGCCCACCGAACGCCTCGCGGTGCGCGGCGTGGTGGTCACCGCCGAGGTTTTCGGGGCCCGCGGAGCCCACTGGACCTACACCACCGTCGTGGCCGACGCGGCCGAGTTGCTGACCGCGGTCCCCAACGGCGAAAGCACCGAGCTGCGCTGGGTTGCCGAAGACGAGGTGGCCGACCTGCCGTTGCATCCCGGTTTCGCCGCCAGCTGGCAGCGGCTGCGCACCGCCCCGGCCACCGTGCCGCTGCACGCCACCGACGAGCGGCGGCTACGGCTGCCGTGCACGGTGGAGGTCGAGGCCGGGGTGTTCGTCTGGTGCATGCCGGGCCCGCCGGATCAGGCGCCCTCGCAGCTGAGCAACCGGATCAGCGCGCTGCTGCAAGCGCCGAACTGAGCTTTCTCGCCGCGGCCTTCGGGTCGTCGGCCGCCGTGATGGCCCGTGCCACCACGACCCGGCGGGCGCCGGCCTCGAGCACCTGCGGCAGCCGCAGCGTGTCGATGCCACCGATGGCGAACCACGGCTTCTCGCCGGCCAATTCGGCGGCGGCGCGCACCAGCTGCAGGCCCGGCGCCGGGCGGCCCGGCTTGGTGGGGGTGGGCCAGCAGGGGCCGACGCAGAAGTAGTCGACGTCGTCGGCGACCGCGGCGGCGACCTGTTCGGCGCCGTGCGTGGACCGGCCGATCAGCGTCCGGGGACCCACGATCTCGCGCGCCACCGCCAGCGGCAGGTCGTTTTGGCCCAGGTGCAGCACGTCGGCACCGGCGGCGCGGGCGATATCGGCGCGATCGTTGACCGCGACCAGGGCCGCGTGCCGGCGGGCGATGTCGGCGAGGATCTCCAGCGCCGCGAGCTCGCCGCGCGCTTCGAGTGGGCCGAACCGCTGCTCGCCCACCGACCCCTTGTCCCGCAGCTGAATGATGTCAACCCCGCCGGCCAGCGCGGCCTCGGCGAACTCAGCCAAGTCACCACGCTCACGGCGCGCGTCGGTGCACAGATAGAGGCGGGCTGCGGCCAGACGGCTTCGGGGTTCGTGCACACCGCGACGCTAGCGGCTAGCGTGGGTGATCAACACGGGAGTCCCAGGGCCCGGTGACGACGCGGGCCGCAAGGCCCGGGCAGGAGCCGGGCAAGCAGCGCAAGCCGGGGGCTGAGAGTGGGCGCGCCCGCCCTTACCGTCGAACCTGATCCGGATCATGCCGGCGAAGGGAGCAAGGATGGCACCGGGCCCGGGATCGCTGGCCGTCGTCGGCGGCGGCGTCATTGGGCTGTCGGTGGCGCGCCGGGCGGCCCAGGCCGGCTGGTCGGTGCGGGTGCACCGCAGCAAAGAACGCGGCGCCTCCTGGGTGGCCGCCGGCATGCTGGCCCCGCACAGCGAAGCCTGGCCCGGTCCCGGTGAGGAACGGCTGTTGCACCTGGGTCTGGAGTCGCTGCGGCTGTGGCACCAGGGCGATTTTCTCGAAGGGCTGTCCTCGCAGGTGATCACCGCCCGCGAATCGCTGGTGGTGGCCGTCGACTCCGCCGACGCGGTCGAGCTGCGCACCGTCGCGGACTGGCTGTCCGCCCAGGGCCACCCGGTGGTGTGGGAGTCTGCTGCCCGTGACGTGGAACCCCTTCTAGCGCAAGGAATCCGGCACGGCTTTCGGGCGCCCACCGAGCTTGCGGTCGACAATCGTGCCGTCCTGGACGGGCTGGCTGCGGCCTGCGAGCGACTCGGCGTGCGGTGGGCCGGGCCCGTGCCCGAGCTGGACAGCGTCGACGCCGACGCGGTGGTGATCGCCAACGGCATCGACGCCCCGGCGTTGTGGCAGGGTCTGCCCATCCGGCCGGTGAAGGGCGAGGTGCTGCGGCTGCGCTGGCGCAAGGGCTGTATGCCGGTGCCGCGGCGGGTGATTCGGGCCCGGGTGCATGGTCGGCAGGTGTATCTGGTGCCACGCGCCGACGGGGTGGTGGTCGGCGCCACCCAATACGAGCGCGGCCGTGACACGGCACCGGTCGTCTCCGGTGTCCGCGATCTGCTCGACGACGCCTGCACGGTGCTGCCGGCCCTCGGCGAATACGAGTTGGCCGAGTGCACCGCGGGACTGCGGCCGATGACACCGGACAACCTACCGTTGGTGCGCCGCCTGGACCAACGCACCCTGGTCGCCGCGGGGCATGGCCGCAATGGTTTCCTGCTGGCGCCGTGGACTGCTGAACAGATTGTGTCCGAACTGATTCCGGTGGGAGCACACAGATGATGGTTCTGGTCAACGAGCAGCGGGTCCAGGTCGACGACGAAATGACGGTCGCCGGGTTGCTGCGGGCGCTGGGCTACCCCGACCGGGGTATCGCGGTGGCGCTGGATCGGACGGTTCTTCCCCGGAATCAGTGGCAGACAGCACTTTTTGATGGTGCACGGCTCGAGGTGGTGACGGCGGTGCAGGGTGGCTGATTCGAAGTTGACGATCGCCGGCCGCAGCTTTTCGTCGCGGCTGATCATGGGCACCGGCGGGGCGACCAACCTGGCGGTGCTGGAGGAGGCGCTGGTCGCATCGGGCACCGAGCTGACGACCGTCGCGATGCGCCGGGTCGACGCGGAGGGCGGCACCGGGATGCTCGATCTGCTGAACCGGTTGGGCATCACGCCGCTGCCCAACACCGCCGGATGCCGCAGCGCCGCCGAGGCGGTGCTGACGGCGCAGCTGGCCCGTGAAGCGCTGGGCACCGAATGGGTCAAACTGGAAGTCATCGCCGACGAGCGCACCCTGCTCCCCGATCCTGTCGAATTAGTAAGGGCCGCAGAACAATTAGTCGACGACGGTTTTGTGGTGCTGCCCTACACCAACGACGACCCGGTGCTGGCCAAACGGCTGGAGGACACCGGGTGTGCGGCCGTGATGCCGCTGGGCTCACCGATCGGCACCGGGCTGGGCATCGCCAACCCGCACAACATCGAGATGATCGTCGCAGCCGCGGGTGTTCCGGTGGTGCTCGACGCCGGCATCGGCACCGCCAGCGATGCCGCGCTGGCCATGGAGCTGGGCTGCGACGCGGTGCTGCTGGCCAGCGCGGTGACCCGGGCCGCCGACCCGCCCGCGATGGCCGCAGCCATGGCTGCCGCCGTCACCGCGGGCTACCTGGCCCGCCACGCGGGGCGCATCCCGAAACGGTTCTGGGCGCACGCCTCCAGCCCACCACTGTGAGGATGACGGCGAGAAAGCTGGGCTTGCGAGCAAGGAGCCGGAGCAGTTAACTGATGAAACGGTATGTGGCGCTGGGAAGTTCGATGGCGGCCGGCCCGGGCATCCGGCCGCGCGCCACGGGCGCGCCGTGGGGGTCGGGCCGATCAGCGCGCAACTACGCGCATCTGGTCGCCCGGCGGCTGAACCTCGATCTGGTCGACGTCACCTTTTCCGGCGCCACCACCGCACACATCCTGGCCGAACGCCAGCGCGGCACGCGGCCGCAGATCGACGCGCTGGACGGTTCGGAGGCACTGGTCACCATCACGATCGGCGGTAACGACGTCGGCTACATCCCGCTGCTCATGGCCGCCGCTATGCCCCGGGCAGCGCGGATACTGCCCAACGTCCGCACCCTGCTGGACCGCGATGCCCGCGAGCAGGCGCTCACCCGGGTCGGCGACTCGCTGCGCGCGGTCGGTGCGGCGGTGCGCCGGCGCGCCCCCGCCGCGCGGGTGCTCTTCGTCGACTACCTCACGCTGCTGCCGCCGGCCGGGCACGGCGCGCCGCCGCTTTCGCCGGCCGACGCCGACCTGGGCCGGCACGTCGCGGCACGCCTGGAGGAACTCACCGCCTGCGCCGCCCGGGCCAGCGGCTGTGAGGTGGTGCGCGCCGGGCAGGCCAGCCGCGAACACCACGCTTGGTCGCCGGATCCCTGGACCGTCGGCGCTGCCTGGCCGCTGCCGTGGCGGCCGGCTCCGTTTCACCCCAACGCCGCGGGTATGCGCGCGGTCGCGGATCTGGTGACAGCACAGGTGGGCGTCGGCGCGGTTGATTAAGGAGCCGTCGCATCGGGTAAGCCCCCGGCGGGACCAATCTCGCGGCCACCTGCAGCGTCTACCGACTGGAGCCGTCACATGACCACGATCACCCCGGCTCAAGACGCCAGCCTGGTGCACTCGGCGCTGTTCTACCGCTCCCAGCGGGAATGCCTGGATTCTGTGGTAGCGGCCGTGCAAGACGGGGTGCGCAACTACGAGCCGGTGTGGGTCGGCGTGCCCCGCGACAAGCTGGCATCCCTGTCGGACGCCTTGGGGCCGGTGGCCGACGACACCGAGGTGACACTGGCCGACATCACCGAGGTGGGCCGCAACCCGGGCCGGCTGCTGGGGCTGGCGGGCGCCTTCGTGGAGCGCCATCGTCACCGGCCCGTCCGGCTGATCGGCGAACCGGTGTGGCCGGGCCGCCGGTCGGTCGAATACCCGGCCTGCGTGCAGCACGAGGCGTTGGTCAACCTGGCCTTCGCCGATCGGCGCGTGACCGGAATCTGCCTGTACGACGCGTCCCGGCTGGCCGACCGGGTGCTGGCGGATGCCCGCGTCACGCATCCGCTGATTTGGGTGGACGGCCGGCACCGGCCCAGCCGCGACTACGCGGTCGACGTGGCACTTGAGCGCTGCAACGAGCCGCTGACTACCAACCCCGCCGCGGTTACCTACACGGTCGCGGCATTCGCCGACCTTCGGCCCGCCCGGCGGTACGGCGGCCGGTATGCCCGGTTGCTGGGCATGTCCGACGAAGCGATCGCGGACCTGCAGTTGATCATCACCGAACTGGCCACCAACAGCCTGGACCACTCCGGTGGGCCGTGCCGGCTGGCGTTGTGGCACACCGACGGCTACGTGGTTTGCGAAGCACGTGACGACGGGCAGTCGGCCGATCCGTTGGCGGGACGCCGACCGCCGGCCGGCGCCGGGTCGGGACCCTACGGGCTTTTCGTCGTCAACGCGGTGGCCGATCTGGTGCGCACCCACATCTCAGCGGACGGAACCACCATCCACGCCTACCTGCGCCGCGACCGGTTCGCCGGCGCGACGGCGTGATTCGCCCGCAGGGTGCGGTCAGCAGCGCCGCAGGGCACCATGCCTGCGGGCTGATGCACCAGTCCTCTCCGCTGCTGATACCGCTGAGCCGTCTAACGTGGTCGACGTGGAAAACGCATCGAAGGCGATCCTTTCGACAGTTGCCGCCGTCACGGTTTTGGTCGGCGGTTGCGCTCGCCCGCCGAGCACCTCGGCACCGGCAGGCGAGAAACCCGCCGCGGTGCGGTTCGCCGAAGGGCTCCGCGGCCGGATCAGCACCGAGGCGATGATGGCCCACTTGTCGAAGCTGCAAGAGATCGCCGACGCCAACAACGGCACCCGCGCGGTGGGCACCCCCGGTTACGAGGCAAGTGTCGACTATGTCGCGAAGACTTTGCGGGACAATGGTTTCGATGTGCAAACCCCGCAGTTTTCCGCCCGAGTGTTTCACGCCGACCCGGGATCGGTGACCGTGAGTGGCAGGACGGTGGAGGCGCATGCGGTGCAGTTCAGCCTGGCCACCCCGGCGGACGGGGTGAGTGGCCCGCTGGTGGCAGCGCCCGCCGACGACAGCCCCGGCTGCACCGCCTCCGATTACGATGGCTTGCCGGTGCAAGGTGCTGTGGTGTTGGTGGACCGCGGTACGTGCCCGTTCGCGCAGAAGGAAAAGGTGGCTGTGGAGCGCGGTGCGGTGGCAATGGTGGTGGCCGACAACGTCGATGAAAAGGAGATGGGCGGCACGCTCGGCGAGAACACCGACGTCAAGATCCCGGTGGTCAGCGTCACCAAGGCCGACGGTGCACAGCTGCGTGCCCAGCCCGGACCAACCACCGTCAAGCTCAAGGCCGAAACCCAGACGTTTCAGGCCCGCAACGTCATCGCCCAGACCAAGACCGGTTCGACCACCGATGTGGTGATGGCCGGCGCGCATCTCGACAGCGTGCCCGAAGGGCCCGGCATCAACGACAATGGCTCTGGAGTGGCAGCGGTATTGGAAACCGCTCTACGGCTTGGAAATTCGCCGAAAATTCACAACGCCGTGCGATTCGGCTTCTGGGGCGCGGAGGAACTCGGGTTGATCGGGTCGCGCAAGTACATCGAATCGCTCGATGTCGACGGGCTCAAGGACATCGCGCTGTACCTCAACTTCGACATGCTGGGTTCTCCCAACCCTGGCTACTTCACCTACGACGGGGACCAATCGCTTCCGGCGGACCAGCGGGGTAACCCGGTGGTTCCGGAGGGCTCGGCCGGTATCGAGCGCTCGTTGGTGGCCTACCTGAAGTCGGCCGGTAAGACCGCGCAGGACACCTCATTCGACGGCCGCTCGGACTATGACGGGTTCACGCAGGCCGGCATCCCGTCGGGTGGATTGTTCTCCGGGGCGGAAAACAAGAAGTCCGAAGAGCAAGCCAAGCTGTGGGGCGGAACGCCCGGCGAGCCGTTTGACCCTAACTACCACAAGAAGACCGACACACTGGACCAGATCGACCGCACCCCGCTGGGCATCCTGGGCGGGGGTGTCGCCTACGCGGTCGGTCTGTACGCGCAGGATCTCAGCGGGCGCAACGGTGTCCCGATCCGGGAAGACCGCACCCGCCACGCGATCACCACGTCATGATCCGTCCCGCGGGTGCGACCCTGGCGCTGACGGTCGGCCTGCTGGCGGCGTGCTCGTCGTCGCACCCGGCATCGCCGCATTTCGGTGATGTTTTGGCGGCCAAGGTGACCGTGGACGCGATGTTTGCCCATCTGCGCGCCTTGCAGGACATCGCAAATGCCCACAAAGGCAATCGAGCCGAGGGCACGCCGGGTTTTGCTGCGAGCGTCGACTATGTCGCGAAAGCACTGCGCAACAAGGGCTTCGATGTATCGACGCCGCAATTCGACCGGCTCTACACAGCTTCGGCAGGCCAGCCGAGGCTGACCATCGCCGATCACGACTATGCCGTTGACCAGGCGTCGCTGCTGGTGCAGACACCGCCTGGCGGGATAACGGCCCCCGTGATGCGACCGGCTAAGGCGGCCGGTTGTGCGGTCAGCGACTATGCGGGCGCAGCCCCGAAAGGCGCGATCGCCGTCGTCGACGACAGCGGCTGCACCGTGGTCGACAAGCAGAAGGCCGCCGCAGCCAAGGGCGCCGCCGCGCTGGTCGTCACCAGCGAGCCCGGCCACGCAGGCGCGCCGCCCAAGCTGTTCAACCCCGGCTACTACGACCAGCTCACCATGCCGGTCGCGGTCGTCGGCGCCGAGGGCGCGGCCGCTCTGCGCGACACCACCGGGCCGGTGCGGCTCACGCTGGACACCGCCACCGTCAAGATCACGTCGCGCAATGTCTTGGCGCAGACCAAGACCGGGTCGGCCCACGACGTCGTGATGGTGGGTGCGCATCTGGACAGCGTGCCGCAAGGGCCGGGGATCAACGACAACGCGACTGGCGTAGCCGCGGTGCTGGAGACCGCGCTGCAACTGGGCTCGTCCCCGCGGCTGACCAACATGGTGCGATTCGCGTTTTGGGGTGCGGAGGAATCCGGGCTCAACGGTTCACTGGACTACGTGTTCGGCTTGGGCCGCGACGAACTCAACGACGTTGCGCTGTACCTGAATTTCGACACGCTCGGCTCAGCGAACGCGGGATTCTTCACCGACGACGGCGACCAGTCCGCGCCGGGCGGTTCCGGCGGTGCGCCGCAGGAGGTGCCGACCGGCTCGGCCGGTATCGAGCGCACCCTGGCCGGTTATCTGAACCTGGCCGGCAAGCGGCCCTTCGATCTGCCGCTGAGCACCAAAAGCGACTACAGCCCCTTCCTGGTTGCGGGCGTGCCGATCGGCGGCATGACCACCGGTTCGTCGCAGACGAAAACCACCGTGCAAGCCCGGATTTGGGGCGGTCAAGCAGGAGTGGCCTTCGACCCGAACTACCACAGTGCCCGCGACACGCTTGACAACGTGAATCGAGATGCCCTTGCCATCATGGGCTCCGGCGTGGCGTTCGCCGTGGGTACCTACGCCCAGTCCATCGACGGCGTCAACGGTGTCCCGGGCCACGATCAGCGGCACCGAAAGCAGGTGCGGCCATAGCCATGCCGCATCAGAACGGTGGTGGGTCGTCGTTGTTGTCGGGTGGGGGCAGGTTGGAGTAGTTGGGGTTTTTTCTTGGCGGGCGAGGCGTGCTTGGCGGTTGTGGCGGCGTTCGGTGGCGATGCGCTGTGCGCGGTCGTGGGCGCGGGTGCGCCGGCGTTTGGGCATCATCGCGCTGCGGTCCCCGCAGTAGTGCTGGGGTGGGCTGGCTGGCGGGTCGGCTGTTGCGCCGGTGGGTTGGCAGAGGGCCGGGACCAGCAGCGCGCTGCCCGGGGTGGTGACATAGGTGTGTCCGGTCGGCACTGTGGCCACCCCCGCAACCTGCGTAAAGCAGCACCGCAACAGCCCAAGATCGTCGCTGCGCGCCGTCCGCGGCCGGTGACGTACGGGCCCGATGTCACCGCCGCGCCAACCGTCTGCTGGACAGTGCTCGAAACGCCAGCCAGCAAACGGCTTGTGGCTACCTCGTTCGCCAACGCGGGAGTTGGCGGGAGTTGGCGGCGATCTGTTACACCGAGCGGGTCAACGTGACTCCGGCCGACCAAGAGCTGCTGCGCAACGTATAGCAGTCGACGATCGACTCGTGGGTGCGGCTGCCCACTGCGACGCGGCCGTCACTAACACCCGGGCAGGCGCGGTTTTGGTGCATTCCGCCATGGCGCTGCCGGTCGACTTGGAACAGCTGGTGCACCACGAAAGGCAACTGCGCTATTCGGCGCTCACGAATTGCGATGCCGACGAGATAAGCGGCTTTAACGATCAGCCCGACGATGGTCAGGCTGCGGGTCTTCGGATCGGTGAAGCCCAGTCCGAGTATCGTCTCTGTTCCGCCGTCGGTGCAGCTATGGCGTCGAGTGCGGCGGTCAAGCCAGACCGTAGAACCGCGCGATGCGCCTGGATTCCCCTTAGGCGAATGTATAGTCGCTCAACGGGAATCGCGAGCCTTCCCGGACAGCGTTGCGCGTGGACGTGGGTCGCAGCAGCGCCGCCTCCCCGCTGCGGTTGAAATAGTATGACCGTGACGATGCACAGTCACCGGCGTAAAACACCGAGTCGTCAAGTAGTCTGGTCATCCGGTCCAGAAATCGCGCGTTGGCCTCTTCGGTGACCTCGAATGTGGTTGCGCCCCTGCGCTTGAGTTCGCTGAACAACCGGTCCATGTGCCGCATCTGATATTCCATCGTGTTGAAGAACGACAGACCGGAAAAAGCGTACGGGCTGGCCAAGCTGAGGTAGTTAGGGAAGTAGGGGATGGACACTCCTTGGTAGGCCTGGAATCGGTTCTCCCGCCACCACTTTCCGAGGTTTCTGCCCTGCCGGCCGATCAGCTCGATAGCCGGGAAGTTGGCGTCCCACAGGTCGAATCCGGTGGCCAGCACCAGGGTGTCGATCTGGGTCTTGTGGCCGTCGCCGGTGACGATGCCGTCGGGCTCGACTCGCTCGATCGAGTTGGTCTCCAGGTGCACATGCGGTCTGGTGAAGGTGCGGTAGTAGCTGTTGGACCAGGTGGGCCGCTTGCAACCGAAGTCGTAGTCGGGCGTGAGCTTGCGGCGCAGCTCCTTGTCGCGCACCGAGACGAAGCGGTTGATCTTGGCAAGATCGGCGGCGGCGATGTTGAGTCGGCGGAACTGGCGGTAGTGCAGCACACCGGTCACCGTCATCATCTCGAAGAGCGTGTCGGTCACCAGTCGGAAGGCCCGATGCACCAGCGGCAGCCTGGCGAACGTTTCCTGCAACCAGGGTGGGATTGCGAAGTCGATCTTGGGGACGACGTGAATGGCGGTGCGCTGATAGACGGTCAGGTCGGCGACCTGCTTGGCCAGTTCGGGGACCAGCTGCACCGCGGTGGCGCCGGTTCCGATGAGACCGACGCGACGGCCCGCGAAGTCGTAGCTGTCGTCCCAGGCGGTGGTGTGGATGATCTTGCCGTTGAAATCGGCGATGCCCGGGATATCCGGGGTGTGGGGCTGAGACAAAAACCCGGTTGCGGTGACCAGGAATCGTGTGGTGAGGGTTTCACCGCCGGCGAGCTGCACCAGCCAGACCCGCGCCTCGTCGTCCCAGCGGGCACCGTCGACGGCGGTGTTGAACCGCATGTGGCGGCGCACGTCGTACTTGTCGGCGACCCCTTCGGCGTACCGCTTGAGTTCCGGACCCGGTGCGAATAGCCGCGACCAGTACGGGTTGGGTTCGAACCAATACGAGTAGGTGGTGGACGGGATGTCGACGGCCAGTCCGGGATAGCGGTTGACGTGCCAGGTTCCGCCCAGATCCGCTTCGCGATCAACAACGAGGAGGTTGTCGTATCCGAGCCGCTTGAGCGCAATGGCCGCCCCAATACCACCAAAGCCCGCGCCCACGATCACGACGTCGAACTGCTCGGCGTTCATGCTAACGAACCGTACCTTGACTCCCGAGTAACCTGCTAGCCGCCGCGCTACCGGCCGCAGCGATGATAGCGAGTCGTTACCCCCGGCTTTTGCCCGCGGCGAAGCCGGCCGGCGCCGCTATGTACCCGGGTGATCGTCCCGCACGGTCTTGCTTCGACGGGCAGTCGAACCGGGGCGTCGGCCGCGCTTGCCGGATCGCAGCCGCATGATGTCGGCGCGCAGCGCCGCGTTGTCGTCCTCAAGGTCGAGGATTCGGGCGACGCCGGCCAGGTTGACGCCGGCCGCGACCAATTCGGTGATGCGCTGCAGCCGGGCCAGATCGTCCGCGCTGTAGCGACGGGTCCCACCCTCGCTGCGAGCGGGGCTGACCAGGCCGTAGCGTTCGTAGAGTCGCAGCGACTGGGCGCCCGCCCCGGACAGCTCCGCGGCGACGGAAATGCCGTACACGCCCTGATCGGGGGCCGGCACGCCGGTGGGCAGGCGCCGATCGCCCATTGCGGCATCGTGGGAATCGCTCACAAAAAACCTATTTACCACACTTGCGTCGTATTGGCGGAAGCGATTGATGAAATCTATGTCGAATGACATAGATTTCTTGGCAGATGCAGACGTCGGAGTGGGGCTCGAGGTGACCACCATGCTGTCTGCGGCCCGTTGCGCGAGGCGAGATCGCCTCACTTGTGCTCGAGCAATTGCATCGCCGCGTGCACCGCCAGGGCGGGCACGTCAACGTCGTTGCACCGCAAATCGTGACGAGCGCCGACGATCTCGACGACTCGCGTCGGCGCCGGTATCAGCGCAGCGGCGGCGCGCATCTCGCCGAGTGTGCCGAATGGGTCGGATGCGCCGTGGGTGAACACCGTGGGCACCGTGATCTCGGACAGGTGTTCGGTACGGGCGCGCTCAGGCTTGCCCGGTGGATGCAGCGGGTAGGAGAACAGCATCAGCAGCTGCACCTGCGCCCGGCGACAGGCCACCACCATCGACGTCTGCCGGCCGCCGTAGGAATGGCCGCCGGCGATCAGCGGCCCGTCGGCCAGGCCCCGGCACGTCTCGATGGCCTCGACGATGCCGGCGCGGTCAGCGGTGCCCGAACCCGACGGCGGGCCGGTCGGCCGCCGCCGCCGGTATGGCAGGTTGTAGCGCACCGCCAGCCAGCCCCGGCGTGCCCATTCGTCGCAAACCTGATGCAGCAGTGTGGATTCCCGGCTTCCGCCAGCGCCGTGGGTCAACACCACCACACCGCACGGGGTGCCGCGGGGTTCGTGCGCGACGCCGCCGATCTGCTGGAGATTCATCGGCCCAGCCGAAACAGCGGCGAGACGGGGCCGTGGCCGTGCCCGAGCGGGTATGCGGCCCGCAGGCATTCGGTCACCCACCGCTTGCCGAACGCAACCGCGTCCGGGACGGGGTAGCCGTGCGCAAGCGCGCACGCCACCGCGACCGACAGCGTGTCACCGGCACCGTGGTCGTGGCTGGTGTCGATGCGCGGCGAGTCGAATTCGCGAAACTCGCTGCCGTCAAACAGCAGGTCGGTGCTGGACGCCGATGGTCGCAGGTGCCCACCCTTCACCAGCACCCACTGGGCCCCCAGCGCGTGCAGGGCCCGGGCCGCCTCGCGCTGCGTGTCGGTGTCGACGACGTCGATGCCGACCAGCAGCCGGACTTCGTGCAGGTTGGGTGTGACCAGTGTCGCCAACGGAAACAACTCGGCGCGAAGGGTTTCCAGCCCGCTCGGTTCTAGCAGCGCATCACCGTGCATGGACGCGCACACCGGATCGACAACCAGCGGCACATCCGGGCTGTGGTCACGCCAGGCCGAGGCGACGACTGCGATGATCTCCGGCGATGCCAGCATGCCGGTCTTGGCCGCCTGAAAGCCGATGTCGTGTGTCACGACCTCGACCTGCGCGGCGATCACCTGCTCGGGAACCAAATGGAAACCCTTGACACCCAAGGAGTTTTGCACTGTCACTGCGGTTACAGCGCACAGCGCGTGCACACCCAGCAGCGTGCAGGTGCGGATGTCGGCTTGCAGGCCGGCACCGCCACCGGAGTCCGAGCCGGCAATCGTCAGCACCCGCCGCGGCGTCTGACCCGGGGGCGGCAGCGGCAGGAAACTCGCTGGGCTCGATGAGCGGTGACCCGCTTCGCCCGGCTCCGCCGCGCTTGCGATCACCGCTGGGC
>Ga0070737_10002286_pt1 | contig 23580 bp, 18 predicted proteins | sample Coa_R1_10_FD_66438 | JGI IMG/M metagenome (GOLD analysis project Ga0070737, IMG submission 66438) | Surface soil microbial communities from Centralia Pennsylvania, which are recovering from an underground coalmine fire - Coalmine... | ecosystem: Environmental > Terrestrial > Soil > Unclassified...
GCGCCTGGGACAACGCCAAGAAGTACATCGAGGCGGGCTACCTCAAAGACGACAGGGGCAATCCGCTTGGCAAGAAGTCACCAGCGCACGACGCGGCCGTGGTGGGCGATACGGTGGGCGATCCCTTCAAGGATACCGCCGGACCATCGCTTCACATCGTGATCAAGCTGCTCGCCACGATCACGCTGGTGCTGGCGCCGCTCTTCATCGCGCTGCATCCATAGGCTCTCTCCCTGCTCCTTCCCCAGTGAGGGAGGGAATCTGGACAGCGAGGCGGGCGCGTGACCTGCCTCTGCCACACAAGTACCGCCGTCTCAGGCGGCGTGTGGGGCTGGTTCTGGAACATCTTCCAGGGCCAGCTTTTTTATCGGGTGGGTGAACTTCATCTCATTCTTGCGCCGAACGGTGTACCCACCATCGAAGAAAGGAAACGGCTATGCTACCAGATGAGGTTTTAGCCTGCGAGACGCGCCAGCTGAGACGGCGGCGGTACTCAATTTATGGGCAAGACTCGTTACGCAGAGCGAACGCTGTTTCGGGCAAGGATCACACGCCGCCCAGGAGCGCGGCGCTACGGCAGAGAACTTCTGCTTACTCGGCGTCGGTTATATCCTTGCGGGCGAGATGGAACGGCGAGGCGGGATCGTCCAGCAGGAGGTGGAGCAGGTGATCGCTTACCTCTGCGTCGGTGGGGGTGGCCGCATCGAGGATGCGCTGGCGTGTGGCCGCGTCGAGGTCGCGCATGGGATCCCACCCGTAGCGTTTCATGTTGACGCGCCCGGCCTCGGTGAAAACGATGCCTTCCTGTTCGAGCAATTGGCGCATGCGTCCGCGCTGACCAAAGGCCCAGCTGCCGGTGAGTTCACCCTTCGCGTTGATGACCCGTTGCGCAGGAACGCTCGCCCAGCGGGGCGACTCGTTCATGATCCAACCGACCATGCGTGCGCCATGAGGATACCCCACCGCAGCGCCTAGCCAGCCATAGGTGGTCACGCGCCCGGCGGGGCACGCGCGCACAAGCGCATAGACACGCGCTGCGATCAGGGCCGCTTCTGCGCGTGAAAGAGGAGGTGTGGCGCTTGTCGTCTCGCGTGTCTCGCGCGCCGCTTCAGGGGTAGTTTCGTCGGCCATTGTGTGCGCTCCTCGGCTGACTTGCGTATTCGCTGCTGGAAAGCATGTTCCACAGGCAGTATATCACAAGAGCGGAAGAGCGCGTAGGGCTTTTCTCGCGACGCCTATTGTCCAGAACTGGGACGAGCGCCGCCCAGGAAGAGCAACGCGCCGCCAATGATGGCGATCACGACTCCGGCGCCTGCGATATAGGTGCTGGCGCTAGGAAAATTGATGACATGCACCTCATGATTGATGAGACCAAAGATCAGCACAAGCACGCCAATCACAATCAAACCATAACTTGCTCCGCGCATGGATGATACCTCCTGATTGAATTATAGGCGAAATAAGACCGCGACAAGCACAGTCGCCGCAGCGCGCCATATGGCGCTGAATACCGCCTCCCATATTCCTTAACGCCGCATCTATAGGCGTAGGGATATATGCCGAGTACGAGTATATGAAGGATCGGCCTGTATTGTCAACAGCGCCGCGCTTCCATGCTACACCCAATTCCGCGAAAGGCGCCCGGCCTAAGCGCCAAAACCACGCAAAATCAGGTGTATACCTGATGAAGCGGGCCAGATAATCGGGTACACTGTACTTTAACCGCTCGTCACAGCGGGAAACTACGTGCGCCCTTTTGCAGGGAGTATGATAGGTGATGAGCGATGTGATAGGCGGTCTCATCCGTCCATATGGGTGAGGGGAGTTGCATTCGCCGCACGCTTCTGGTACGATCAAACGCTGTAGAGGGTTGACGGAGCAGAAAGCGCCCAGGCGACGGAACTGTTGGCACGCGAGATGCGCGCATGCACTTTTGGCAGTAGCGATTGCAATAAGCGTGAGCGGCATTCGTAGCGCCACCCCACTATATGAAGTTATCAGTATTCGCAGATTCCAACCACAAGCGTATCCTACACAGGCTGCGCAATCCGCAACTGGCCGAGGAGGCAGCGTAGTGAGTACGACGAATCGGAGCCTGGTTGACCGCACATGGTCAAAGGTGACGGAGAGCCAGGTCTGGCGCTCGATTTTCCGGCATGGCTACCCGGATACGCCGCTCAATCAGTCCCTCGTGATGATGGGCAACGTGTTCCTGCACCTGCATCCGGTGAAGGTCAGCCGCAAGGCAATGAAGATTACCTATACCTGGTGCCTGGGCGGGTTGTCGTTCTTCCTGTTCCTGGTGTTGACGATCACGGGCGTCTTCCTGATGTTCTACTTCGTCCCGGATCAGACCATCGCCTACGCCAACATTCAGCAGATCCAGAGCGCGGTGGCGTTTGGCAACCTGGTGCGCAATATGCACCGCTGGGCGGCCCATCTGATGGTGGTGACAGTCACGCTACATATGATTCGCGTCTTCTACCATGGCGCTTATAAGCCGCCACGGGAGTTCAACTGGGTGATCGGCGTCGCACTGTTCCTGACCACCTTGCTCCTCAGCTTCACCGGCTACCTGTTGCCGTGGGATCAGATCGGCTACTGGGCGATCACCGTCGGCTCGAACATGGCGTCCTATGCGCCGATCTTCGGCACGGCTGCGCATAACTTCCTGACGGGCCAGCCGGTGGGCGTGGGCCAGCCAACGTTGATCCGCTTCTATACGCTGCATGTGATCGGCTTACCGCTTGCTGCGGCGATTCTGATGGCCGTTCACTTCTGGCGCATTCGTAAGGATGGCGGCGAGGCAGGGCCACCACCGCCGTCCCGCCGCGAGATCGAGCAGGCGCGCGCCCGGCAGGCCGCCGAGCGTGAGCCAGTCGCCTCGCTCAGCTAACATGGCACGCCGCCTCGTCTATTGCGGATGGGGTGGCGTGTGGGCGTCTCCCATCGTTTTAGAGAGCGAGAGCGCGCGAGACGCTTTAGCCGTTATCATAAGCGCGCAAACGTAATTGTGTATGCTGTCCGTGCCAACCGTGTTACAACTGTGTTATCGGCAGCCCAAAACGGGAGCGAAAACATGACGACAACCGAACCGAGACCGGCGACAACTGAACCAAGACCAGCGGCAACCCAGAAGCGTTACCGCACGCTGGCGGTGGTGAAGCAGGAGGCGGTGACGCGCGTCGAGAAGCAGCTCGAAGATTCCGTCTTCGTCTGGCCGCACTTGCTGGTGCGTGAGTTCCTGGCGGCGATGCTGATGACGGTTGTGCTGACGATGGTCTCCATCGTGATAGACGCGCCACTCCGTGATCACTCGAATCCGAACCTGACGCCCAGCCCTGCGAAGGCGCCGTGGTACTTCCTAGGGCTGCAAGAAGAGTTGCACTATTTCCCGCCGACGGTGGCCGGTGTGCTGCTGCCGGGCTTTGTGCTGGTGGCGCTGGCGATATTGCCCTATGTGGATCGCAACCCCAGCCGCGCGTTTGAGGATCGCAAGCTCTCCATCGCGCTGTTCACCATCTTCGCACTCTTCTTCGCGGTAACAGTCCTGGAAGGCAGCTTCTTCCGCGGTGTTGGCTGGCAGTGGATCTGGCCCTGGCAGAACATCTACTTCGACCTGTAGACCTAAGGAAGGCATGTTGAGATGGCGATACGATCAGACCGCACGCCACAAGAGTACGAGGTGCTGACTGGCGGCGGCGCGGAATCGGCGGAGTTGGAGCACAAAGGGCTGAGTCGGCGTCAGTTCCTCAGGCGCGCTGTCGGCGTAACGGTTGGCATCGTCGGCGTCGAAGCGGTAGCAGGCGCGCTCTATATGCTCTACCCCAATCTCGCCGGGCAGTTTGGCACAGTGATCTCGCTCAAGAACAAGTCCACCTATGTCGGCGCGCAGCAGAAAGACTTTGCGCTCGACCAGAAGGGCATGTTCTACGAGCCGGACGCGAAGTCCTATATCATGCACCTGCTCCCCGGTGGCAGCACGAAATTCCTGCTGGGCGGCACGAATTTGCAGAATGCCTTCACGGCGGAGGACTGGACGGTGGATAGCGATGGCTCCTACTGGCTGGCGCTCTACCAGGTCTGTGTCCACCTCGGCTGCAAGGTACCGTTCCGCGACGATTGCAACAGCTTCAAGTGTCCGTGCCACGGTTCGCACTACAACATCGACGGTGAGTATCTCGACGGCCCGGCGCCGCGCAGTCTTGACCGCTTCCCTCTCGCCTTCGACAAAAGCGGGACGGTAACGGTGGATACGGGCAAGCTGAACCAACGCGTCGAGCGGCCTGATCCGACCACACGCATCTTGCAGCCACCGGCGGGTGTCTGCTCGGCTTCGTAGGCTGACCTGAAGCGCACTGTCTGGCCCACAACGATGTACGGTGGGCAGGCGAACTGCAAAACTATCGTAGGTTGTGAGGTTGGCGTTTTCATATGGAGAATACACGTAATCCTGGGCTGGTCGTCATCTCGATAGGTATCGGGCTGGCCGTGATCTTTGCCTTGATGGGCGTGACCGGCGGACTCAATCCGTCAAACCTGGCCTATGGGCTGGCGGTGGTCTCGGTGGTGGTCTCGGCGCTGATCTATATCTTTTACATGCGCGCCAACGCGGTGACGAAAACCGGCTACGCAGCCTTGCTCCTTGTCATCGTGACAGGGCTGATCATCCCCTTCTTGGCGTTCTCGCAGCCCCAGGCGCAGGCCAACGCCCAGGCGCAGCAGTACGACCTGACGCTGAAACGGGGCGCTGCGCTCTTTGGGCAATACTGCTCGACCTGCCACGGCTTCCTGGGGCAAGGCCTCAACGGACCGCAACTCAACGACAACAGCGCCGTCAACAAGCTGAGCGACCAAGACCTGACGCGCATCATCTCCGGCGGCATTGCCAATCCCAGCGATCCCAGCAAGCTGCTGATGCCTGCCTGGCTCAATACCTACGGTGGTTCGCTGACTCAGGACGACATCACCTATCTTGTTGCGCTGATCCGCTCGTCCGATCCGCAATATCGCTCGCTCAATCACCTGGAGAACGTCAACGGCTTCGATTACGTCTTCCAGTCATTGACCAACCCCACGCAGATCGCCGAGTATGAAGCGCAGAAGAAGGCAGGCAACGGGCCACAGAAGCCGCCCGCCACGTCGTTCGTGGATCTGAGCAGCCAGAAAACGATCACCATCGAGGCGGTGGATGACGCAAACAATCCTTCCGGTTTTGGCTGGCAGATCGTCGGGCATCCGGGAGTCTCAAACGTCATCATCGCGCCAGGCACCGTTGTCACCTGGGTCAACCATTCATCCGGCTCAACACCGCATGACGTGGTCAGCCAACCAAGCGCCGCCGGAACCGGGAAGTTCCCCGACTCCGCGATCATGGCGCCGGGCGCTCCTGGTTACAGCTATACCTTCACCAAAGCCGGTGACTATCCCTTCATCTGCGGCATTCACCCTGCCATGACCGGATGGATCACTGTCAAATAGGTTCGGAGCCGCGTGTTGCGCGTTGGCCCTTTGCTGGCGCGCACACGCCTAGCCTGTTCCGATACGGTCTTTTTCGATCTCGTACAAATTCATTGTCTTCACTGAAAGGGAGCACGAGCCATGCAAGTGTCAGCGGCGGCGCCCCAACGCGAACATGAGCAGCCGATGTCATGGGCGCGGGCGACCCTGATCGCGGTGGGATTCTTCTTTATGGCGGCGATCCTGATCGCTCAGGTTCCCGGCTATTTCTTCAACATTAGCACAAACGCCAAGCTCGCGCTGATGGAGCAGGGGTTTCTGGCGTTGGGATTGGTCAGTGTCGGGTTGGGTGTGCTGGCCTTCGAGATCTCCTTCCTATATGACCCTAAGCCGCTGATCCCCTGGCCGCTCTTTGGTCTGGTTGGCGCGGCTATCACAGCAGTTGGCGGCTTCTTCATCTATCAGGTGACGACGGGCGCCTGGCATGAGTTTCTGCCCGACGCGGTAACATCAAGCGCAGTTGTCAATGGCAAACAAACGGTGACGACCACCTACTGGCCCGATCCACATAAAGCCTACCTGTTCAATCCTATCTGGTTTCAACCACAGAGCATTGATCTTGCGGCGGTGGGCGAGATTGGTCTGTTCATTGGGTTGGGAATGCTCGTTATTGCCTTGCTCAATCCTGTGGTGCTCAGTGGGCGGCTCAATGGGTTGGGACGCACGATCATCACGCGCGTCTGCATCACTGCGTCGCTGGCGCTGGTGGCCTATTGGCTGACCATCTACACCTTTGCGCCGATTGTCTTCAACCCCAAGAACTTCGTCAAAGGGGCGATTGGCAACGTCATGCTCTTTGCGGCGCTGGGGCTGGCGCTCTTTGCGCTGCTCGTCTGGCTGCTGCCGACGATGGTCAACGCACGGGCGCAGTTCATGCCGAGCGTCTATCTGCACGGTGTGGTAGGGCTGCTTGGCAACATCGGTATCCCGCTGCTGGTGATCTGGGCAGTGGTCTATCCGCTGGTGTTTGTGATCCATAAAGTGGACAGCCAGCAGTTCTGGGTGCAGTGTTCGCAGGTCAGCAACATCCCTGGGAGTTGTACCTTCACGCCGTTTACCGGCTATATCATCTGCGCGATTGTCTTCAGCATCCCTTTTGGCCTCTTCATGATGGGCCTCTACTTCTGGAGCACACGCCGCAATAGCATCGTGCTGGCGGGCACGTTCGCGCTGGTCTGGATTGGCCTGGGCGCGACGGTTATCCACGTGAGCGACCCCACACAGACGCCGTTTGGTCTGCTGATCGCCACGAGCATCGCCATCCTGGCGTTCGTCTGGACGTGGGGCACACAGCGAGAGTTCGCACCGACCGCCGCCGAGCAGCTTGGCTGTGTCGGCCAGTGGCTCGTGCTGGGCACGCTGCTGCTGATCTATCTGATGGGATTCTCGCTGCTCTCGATGCCCTCATTCTTTGAGATCGAGGCGCTGGCGCTCTTCTATCAGCCCGGCCCGGGCGGTCTGCATGACGCCTTTTGGGGCTTACTCTTGATGGGTGGGCTGGCTGCGTTGCAGTTTACGATCCTGACTCAGCGCCGCCCGATGAGCAACCTGCGCAAACTCTCGTTGTGGTCAATGCTTGGCGCGGCGACGCTTGAAATCATCGCGGCGATTCAGGGCTTCCACAACAATGTGCTTGTGCAGGGTGTGAACGCGATGGAAGGTTCGCATGCGCTCTTCGTCGGCGCGATCATCTTCGAGATCATCGGCATTGCCCTAGCCTTCTATGGAGCCGTCCGCGCGCGTGGCGTCTTCTCCGCCTGGCCCATCGCCATTGTGTTGAGTCTGCTGGTGGGGATTGGCGTGGGCGTTGTCGCCTACAACCTACCGATCCCCTATCCCGAGCTGGTGGTGCTTGGCTTTATGCTGGCGATGGTGGGCGCCGCAGCCTACGACGCCGGAGGCCCCGATCCCGTTCCGGTTGACAGCTATGCCGCGCTGCTGCAAGGGCCAGCATGAGTCCGTTGACCTAACCCCACCGTCCCTTCATTAGCCCCCTTCCCATTGATGGGAAGGGGGTGTTTTTTGTGGGGGGGGGTGAAGCGGAGGTTCGGCGGACTGCGCCAGGCCCATCATCCATTGGGCAAGCGATGGGTCGATCTGCCGAATCTCGTTCCATTCCGCTTGAAAGGCGCTGGAGACCTCGTTGCTAATCCAATGGAGTCATTCAACTTGCCAAACATGCCTGGTCACATGCGCTGGCTAGCTTTCCGTCGCGTGTGGTAACATGCTGAGAGGCAAAGAGAAGGAAGCGGCGCAACCATGTGGCAAGAAATTCAGCGAACCCCTGGCGATTCCACCTGGGCGCAGGAGATTCTATGGGGCTGGGATACGACGCCTGGGATTGTGGGGCTGTGGGTCGAGCGGGATGGGCGCGTGATCCGCTGGCGACGCCTCCCGGAGACCGGCGCGCTCACGCGCGAGCACACGCGGTTTCGCCCCTGGGCGGCCCTGCCCACGCTCGATGGGCTGTACGCGACCGATGCGCCGCTGCTGTTTCACCCAACCATCCACACTAACGGCGACATCGGGTCAGGCGCCCCACAGGCCAACACGACCAGCGATCAGGCGATCTGGGTACAGCATCTCACCGGCCCAGGCCACCTGCGCTACCTCGTCAGCGCAAACCACGCCGACACGCTGGAACGCCTGCTCCGCCGTGCGCTCTCGCATACGCTAGGGCATGCTGTCGAGCGTCTGAGCGCGGTTGACCCCGATGATCTGCTCTGGCTCCCCTTTGAAGAACAATACCTGACGCTCAGCGGCCAGGTCTATTTTCGTGACCTGCAGTGGGATGCCATACACCGGCTCGCCTTCGACCTCGAAACCGAGGGACTCGACCCTGCGCGCCATCGCATCTTCCTGATTGCCCTGCGCGACAATCGCGGGCTGCGCTGTACGCTGGATGTGGCGGAGGGGCAGGCGCGCGGGATGGCTCCGGACGCCGCCGAGGCCGACCTGTTACGCCGTTTCGTCGCCCTCGTGCGCCAGCATGATCCCGATGTGTTGGAAAACCACAACCTCGCCGGATTCGATCTGCCCTTCCTCATGGCGCGCGCCACGCATTTAGGCGTACCATTGGCCCTGCAACGCCCAGGACTGCCTGCGCCGTACTTCCGGCGGGCGGCGCCCCGGCGCGCCTGGGGAGGTTGGGGAAGCTGGCAATCCGCTTCCGGTGAAGAGCATGCAGGCGACACCGCTTCGAAGAAAAACGATGAAACCCGGCGCGGGCGGCTGGTGATCCCTGGCCGCGAGATCATAGACACGCTGGACGCTGTGTGGCGCTACGATTTCTCCGCGCGCTCATTGCCTGGGCATGGCCTCAAAGCCGTCGCGCGGGCGCTAGGGGTGGCAAGGCCAACGCGCGAATATATCGAAGGCGCGGAGGTGGGACATGTCTGGCGGAGCGATCCCGACCGAGTGCGCCGCTATGCCCTGGACGACGTGGACGAGGCTGCCGCTGTCAGCGCGCTCTTGGGTGGCCCGGCGTTTGTGCTGGCGCAGATGGCTCCCCGCCGCTATGAGCGTGTCGCCGAGGCCGGACCAGCCACGGGCATTCTCGATCCCCTGATCGTTCGCGCCTATCTGCATGCGGGCGCGGCCCTGCCCGCCTATCGGCCCAATCGGGCGCGCAAAGGAGAGCCAGCGGACACGGAAGCAGGCCTAGACGCAGATGGGAACGATGCTTTTGTGTCTCTGGCGCATCCTGGCGGGGATGAGGAGGGCGATGAGGTATCCATGTCGCACAGTGGCGGGGCAACCTATCTCTTCGCGGCAGGCGTCGCCCGTCAGGTGGTCAAGTGCGACATCGCCAGCCTGTATCCCTCGCTCATTCGTCAGCATCGCATCGCCCCAGCCCGTGATTCGCTTGACGTGTTCCTGACGCTGGTGGATCAGCTTGTAGAACAACGGTTGGCCGCCAAGCGCGCAGGACAACAGCCAGGCATAGACGCAGTGGCGCGCAAGACCCAGGAAGGGATGGCGGCTGGTCTTAAGATCGTGATCAATGCGGCGTATGGCTATCTGGCGGCGCCCGGTCTCTGTCGGCTGGCCGACGTGCCAGCCGCCAATGAAGTCACTGCTCACGGACGCGCCACGCTCGACCACCTCTGTCGCGAATTGGTGGCGCGCGGGGTGACACTGCTTGAAGCCGATACCGATGGCGTCTACTTCGCTGCGCCTGAGGGCTGGACTGAGGGCGACGAGCGGCGCTGTGTGGCCGAGGTGGGCCAGACGTTGCCACCGCTGGTGCGGCTGGAATACGAGGCGCGCTACGCAGCGATGCTCTCGCATGAGGTGAAGAACTACGCCACGCTGTGCTACGAGGGGCGGCTCACCCTGCGCGGAGTCGCCTTCCATTCCCGGCGGATGGAGCCATATGGCGAGGCATTTCTACGGCAGGCGCTCACCTGTCTGCTCGCAGGCGACATCCCAGGCGTGCGTGCGGCCTATCTGGAGACCATCACACGTCTCAGGCGGCGGCAGATTCCCACGCAGGAGGTATGCGTCAGCGCGCGGCTGACCAAGACGCCAGAGCAATATCAGCGCGAACGTGGGAAGCGGCGCGAGGCGATGTATGAGGCGGCGCTGGCCAGCGGGCGCTCCACCTGGCAGCGGGGAGAACGCATTCGCTACTACTGCGTGGGGCAGGGGCGTTTCGCGCTGCTGCCGGAGCGATGGGACTCAGAGGAAACAACGGACGCGCCAACTGACCCGCACGCCTATGTGGAGGCGCTCGATGAGGCAGACCTTCCTCCCTATGACGCGAACTACTATTGCGCCCAACTCGGTACCTTATATGCGCAGCGCCTCGCGTCTGCCTTTGCGCCTGATGATTTCGCTGTCCTCTTCGCCAACCCCGATCAGCCCTTGCTGTTTGCCCCTCCGCTGGAAGCCATCCAACCGCGCCTCACGCAACTGGCGCTGCTGGATCGGCTGCTTAGCTCTACGCCGCAATCATCCGAATGAGCGCATCGCCCACTCATCCCCATTGCGCGTCGTCGCCCGCGCACGTCAATGGTTGTCTACACGCGCCGGGCTGAAGCGGCATCGTCTGTTGTGGTTCATAGTAGGAGATCGTCCCCAGGTCGTAGGCGCTTTCCAGCGCCAGTGGGCCAAACGTGACGCTTGCGGGGATGTCAGACTGGATGCGTTGCGCCGCCATCTGTAATGTGGAAGCCTGCGCCAGCTTGTCTGCGCTGACCCGCGCATAGAAGAAATACAGACGCTGCCCAGACTGCCAGGGCGCCATCACACAGCGCGCCTGCGCCTGCTCCAACGCCTGCCCATTTGCCCCAAGCAGCGAGATGTTCAGCGCCAGTTGCGCGCTAAAGGCGACGCCGGGCGGGTCGGCCAGCAGATCGGCGGCGAGCGCCAGATCAGACGCGCCCCCAATGCCACGCGCCTGCCATGCGCTGGTTAGCGCCAGCATGCCCCCAAAGTTGGCGCGCAAGGAAGTCGCTCCAGCCTGCCGGAGCGCAGTGGCATGAGGAAAAGACAACGGCGCAAGCGCGGACTGGAACGCTGTGGACGATACGAGGTAGGCACGGTAGTAGGCGCCGCCCGGCGTATTCGCAAACAGATTAGAAACGCCCGGCAGATGTTCGAGATACATCTCGGCTGGGCCAACGCCGCCTGTCATGAGATAAAGCGTCGGAGCCTGGGCTAATGGCCCAACCAGGCAATTACCCGACGATGTGATCTGCGTGGGCGCGCTCAACCCGTAGCCGTTCAGCAGCAGGTATTGCATGGGCTGAAGCGTGTTGAAGGTAGCGTTCAGCGTGACACGCCCAACATGCTGAGCGCGTACCAGCGCCTCCGCCTGCGTGAGGCCAGCCTCCTCCGCCTGCAACTGGCCGGGATACGTGGCGTAGGCGGCAGGCGTCGCGCCGAGGTTGCCCCACAGGATGACAAACAGCAGTGCGCCAACCAGGCCAGTCGCAAGGATCACCTGTCCGCTCAGTTGAGGCAGCATGCCAATGGAGGAGTTATGCTGCTCGGACGCCTGCCGGTTGCGTGCGCCCAGTCCGGTAAGCCATCGCCATCCGTCATAGAGCAACACGCCCAATGCCAGGAACTGCGCGGGAAACGATGGAATGTAGTACGACAGGTAGACGGGCGAGTGATGGCTGGTGAAGGCCAGCACAAGCGAGGCGGGCCACACCACCAGCAGCGCCTCCACTCGCCAGCGCAGACGTTCCGGCGCGCGCAGCCAGTCCAGCGCCGCCAATATTCCGGCCACACGAGGAGCATGCTTTGCGCTTACGTCCGGCCCACGCGACACGCGCATCCCCACGCCGAGCGCCTGACGCAGGCCAACGAGCACACGCGCCGCGACATACACCAGCGCGACACAGGGCAGCGCGCGGCTGAACTCCAGCAACAGCTTCCAGGCAATCCCATTACCAAGCAGATCAGGCGGCAGGCCGGAGATGGCGATGAACTGCACAAACGCCTGCGCATCCAGGCGGGAGGGATGATGGAAATAGGCCAGATAGTAGGGCAGATCGTAGCCGTGCGAGGCGTACTCCCACATGACAGTGGGAATGAAAAGCGCCACAAAGAGGGCTATGCCTATCGCCAGATCGCGCCGGCGCACGCTCTGCGGCCCTAGCAGCCAGGCCAGTGGAAAGACAATCGCCAACGGTAGTGCGCTGGGATGCAGTTGGATCATCACACCCCAGAGCGGGATTGCCCACATCAGCCAGCCTGCGCGCCGGTTCGCCATCCCCTGCGCCGCCCCCAACATCAGCAGCATGACGAGCGGCGGCAGGAGGTTTTGTTGCCAGATGAAGCGGCTGAAATACACCGGCCAGTAGGCGACGGCGAAATAGAGCGCGCCAAGCAGCGCAGGCCAGTAGCCCCACACGCGCCGCATGAAGAAATACGCCAGCCCCACAGCGGCAAGATTTGCCAGCGCGGTCGCGTAGACGCCCACCAGCGGATTGCCCGCCAGCGCAAACGGCAGATAGAGATAGATCGTAGCGGGCGGGCAGAACGTCTGGATGGAGGAGACGATGCCGGTGGCGGGCAGCATACCATGCGCCACGGCGTCGCGAGCCATGATAAAGATGCCCGCCTGATCAATATCGAACACGGAAGTTCCCAGCCGCCAGAGCCGCAACACCGCCGCCAGCACAAGTATCGGCGCGATCATCCACTCGCTTGCCTTGAAGAGCGGCGAGTGGCGCGCTACCCTGGCAGGTGGCGCGATGCGAAGCGATGGGGTAGCGCCGGACGCATCGGACTGATCGCTGGTTGGAGCATGGGAAACAGGCGAAGATGAACGAGACACAACAGGAGCGTCCGGCGCGCGCTGTGGAGAGTGCGACAGCGACATGGACGCTCCTAATGAAACAACTAGAAGGAACAGCGATAGTTGGTGGCGGCAGGCCGACTGGCCGCCTTGGCGCCCTGCGGCCGCCAGGCGCGCGTGCGCACGCCCGCCAACCACGCCCCTGATCTTCCCCGCCTTGCGGCAGAGGAAGATCAGGGGTGAGGCAGACTATGGATAGACGCCGCGCACCTGGGTCGCCTCGGCCACCCGCGCGACGGCCAGCAGATAGGCGCCCATGCGATAGTCGCAGTCCTTCTCGTCGCGTTTGGCCTGCACAGCCTTGAAGCTGCGCACCATGATGCTTTCGAGGCGAGCGTTGATCTCATCCTCGCCCCAGAAGAAGTGCTGCACGTCCTGCACCCACTCGAAGTAACTGACCGTCACGCCGCCCGCGTTGGCAAGGATGTCAGGGATAACGGGAATGCCGCGCGCCTTCAGGATGGCGTCGGCCTCGACAGTGGTTGGCCCGTTGGCCGCCTCGACGATCAACTTCGCCTGGATGCGTGACGCGTTCTCCTCGGTGATCACGCCTTCGGTGGCCGCCGGAATCAGGATGTCGCAGGGGGTTTCCAGCAGCGAGGCGCTAGGAATCTGTTCAGAGCCGGGCAAGCCTTCCAGGCGACCGCGTTCCTGCACATGGCGGATCGCCGCCGGAATGTCAATCCCATTTTCGTTGTAGATCGCGCCGTAGATGTCGGCGACAGCGATGACCTTGCATCCGGCCAGGGCCATCAGGCGGGCGGTAATTGAGCCCACGTTGCCAAAGCCCTGCACCACCACACGCGCGCCCTCCATGGGAATGCCGAGCGCACGGCAGGCTTCGCGCGTTACCACATACACGCCGCGCCCGGTCGCCTCCATGCGGCCTTCACTGCCACCAATGGAGAGCGGCTTGCCGGTAACAACGGCGGGGATGGAGTAGCCGTGGTGCATGGAATAGGTATCCATAATCCAGGCCATAATCTGAGGATTGGTGTTGACATCGGGCGCAGGGATGTCGCTTTCCGGCCCGATAATAGTGGAGATTTCGGTCGCATAGCGGCGGGTCAGGCGCTCAAGCTCGTGGACGGAGAGCTTGCGTGGGTCAACAATCACGCCACCTTTGGCGCCGCCGAAGGGGATATTGACGACGGCGCATTTCCAGGTCATCCACATCGCCAGCGCCCGCACCTCATCAAGCGAGACGCGCGCATCATAGCGGATGCCGCCCTTGGCTGGCCCTCGATTGATGTTGTGTTGCACGCGATAGCCGGTAAACATCTGGATGCTTCCATCATCCATACGCACGGGGAAATTGACGGTCAGCTCGCGCTTGGGCACACGCAAGATCGCGCGGATGTCGGGTTCGAGTCCGAGCATGTCGGCGGCGGCGTCGAACTGGGCGACTGCTTCAACAAATGGGTTCAATTCTTTGGGTTGCTTGATAGCCACGAACGGATTTCCTCCTCGGCCAACACTGGCCTGCTGTGGAGCGGCTTTGCTCCGCGCCGGGGTTCGCCGCGCCACCGTTGGCGTGGTCTTTTCCGGCACTGTGATGTGACTTCGGATCAGTAAATTAGGTATGTTGTTTCTACGATGTGGCTTTGGCAAGGTTGCGGAGATCGAGCGTATAGACCGCTGTCTGCATCTCCGTCTCAGCGACCCCCACCGTGAGCGAGGTGAGCGCCTCGAACGCGGTGGGCATGGCCGACAATCGTTGACGCAGGCGTTCGACGATCCTCATGGCCAGGTGTTCTGCCAGCCGCTCGGCGGTGACATTATCCACCGGCAGCGCGACCACCGTCTCTTTGGGCATCACATAGCGCAGTGGCTCCGTAGCGCCGGTGGCGTCTGAGGATGGCGCGGGCAGAGTGGGAGCGTTTGAGGCGATTGGCTGCGCGTCAAACGCTCCAGTGTAGACGATCTCCCATTCGCGCGCCGTCTCGGTGAGCCGCAGGTTGGGGTTCTGCAACGGCAACAGGAAACGATGATCCCATGCTTTGCAGAGTTCCCGCGTGATGTCTTTCAGCGCCACGAAGTCAAATACATAACTGTCGCGGGTCAACGCGCCCGCCAGCTCGATATGCACACCATAGTTATGACCGTGCAGTGGCTCACACCGCCCCTCAAAGGTGATGAAATGTGCGGCGGCGAATCCTAGATTGCCTCGTTCAATCACGATCTTCCACGACATGCCAACTCCGCAACGCCCCTCTGGTCAACCACATCATAGTGACATCAGGAATTATACGCTATACGCTGAGCGCACGCCTTATGCCATTCTCCATCGCATAACAGATCGCACAAAGCGCGCTGCTCTCTCTGGCAAACGGCGCCAGAAACATCAGACGTGTCCCTATTATAGCACATCGAGCAACTTCCACCTGATCGTCCGTGATCGGCGTTTCCTTCGAGATATCTTACGCAACTGGCGGCGCTTCTTCCTTCTTGTTTCCTGTATGCTGGATGAACCAGCGCGCTATCTCCTGGCGCGCCATCCCCCAAAGAGTCGAGTCAACCAGTTTTGCCGCGCCCCACTAATGGAGTGAACAATGGCGCTACCCACTCCGGCTCCAGACATCGCGGAAGAGCTTGAGTCTTCTGGCGAGACGCCCACATCCTCCACCTGGGGCGCCAACGCTGGTTCCGGCTCGCCTGGACGTGTCGCGGCGGCCAGCAGGACGTTTGTCACCACATGATTATCTGAAAACCCTGGGAAGTTCAGGTAGATGGGAGCGCCAAAGTAGGGCGCGTCCCACGGTTCCCAGGCGTTCACCGTGTACGGCAGCTTAGCCAGCGCAGCCTCGCTTGTGGCTGGTGTTGGCAGTGGCGTCGGGCGATAGGAAAAATAGACTATACCGCCAAAATAGGGGGCATCCCACGGATCGGCTGGGGGCGCGACGGCGATGGCTGTCTGTGTCATGGTCTCGGCGATCATCGTACAGGCTCCTTTACTGTGCTTGCTACGCGCTACGAATGAGTCGCGGTGTGGAACCACTGCGGACATCATGTACGCCATGTGGATGGCGAAGAACAACGATGGCTACGTATTGTTGTTGTTTATGTGTTGTTGGGGAACGCCATGTTCAATAGCGCCAGCGCCTCGGTGAAGGTGGGCGCGGCGAGGATGCGTTGCGCCGTCGCCTGCGCCTCGGCGAGTGTGTAGCGCGCCAGCGCCTCTTTCACCGCCGGAATACGCTGTGGCGTCATGCTGACCTCGTGTACGCCCAGCCCCGCCAATAGCAACGCAAGCTGGGGGTCGCCCGCCATCTCACCGCAGACGCCAACCGGACGCCCCACACGCTGGCCCGCACTGGTGATCATCGCGATGGCCCGTAGCACCGCCGGTTGTAGCGGATCGCACAGGGCAGCCAATTGCGCGTTCAGGCGATCTGCAGCCATCACATATTGAGTCAGGTCGTTGGCGCCGATACTAAAAAACGCTGCTTCACGCGCCAGATCGTCACAGGCAAAAACGGCGGCGGGCGTCTCTATCATGATGCCCAGTGGAATCGCCTGGGCAAGCCGTATTCCCTGGCGCGCCAGGTCATCGCGGGCTGTGCGTAGCGCCTGGCGAATCGCGCGCAACTCTTCGAGAGTGGCAATCATCGGCGCCATGATGCGCGCCTGCACGCCAGTGCGGGCCACTGCTCGCACAATGGCCCGCAACTGCGTCGCAAGCACATCCGGCGCGGCAAGACTTAGACGAATGCCACGCACACCCAGCGCTGGATTGGCCTCTGTCTGGGCAAACAGCGACGCCAGCGCGGGTAATGGCTTATCGGCGCCTGCGTCGAGTGTGCGAATGATGACAGGGTGGCGGACGCGACCGGCGAATGGCTCCGGCGCGCGAAAGGCGTCCAGGATGTCGCAGTACATCTCAGTTTGCTCATTCTCAGTGGGCAGCGTGGCCAGGCCGGAGAAGAGAAACTCCGTGCGTAGTAAGCCTATCCCTTCGGCTCCAGCTTCGGCGGCGGCGCGCGCGTCGGCCACCCCACCGATGTTCGCCATCACCCGCACGGCGACGCCATCGCGCATCCGCCCCGGCGCCCACCGCCAGGCGCGCGTCTGGCGCCCCTGTTGCGTGCGTTGCGCCTGGCGAGTCTGCATCTCAGCCGTCGCTGCCACAACCTGTTCCGCAAATGGGTGGGCTATCACCTCGCCCGTCGCACCGTCTATGATCAGCGTATCACCATCGGCCAGCCGCGAGATGAATGCGTCGCCCAGGCCCATCACCGCCGGAATGCCCAGCGCCCGCGCAAGAATGGCTGCGTGTGCAGTTGTGCTTCCCTGTGCCAGAGCAATGCCCAGCACAGTATCCGGTCGCATGTGCGCGGTATCAGATGGCGTCAGATCGTCGGCCACGACGATGACCGGAGCCCCCATAGCCGCGATACGCTCGGCAAGCGACTGGCTCTGCGTCGCGCCGGTGGCCAGCCAGCGGAACGCACGTTCAGCGGCGTCGCGTACATCCGCCGCACGCGCCTGCCAGAGCGGATCGGGTAGGGTCAGCAACAATTCGGCCTGCTCTTCCGTCGCTTGGGTGAGCGCAACAGATGCGTCGGCGCCTGCCTCGATCAGTTCGTTGGCGCGCTCCTCGATGGTTGGGTCTTCAAGCATCAACGCCTGTGACGCGAAGATGCCAGCCTCCTGCGCGCCTATCTCCGTGCGTACCTGCGCCTCGAGCGCGCGCAGGTCGTTTACTGCCGCAGCCAATGCCTTACGCAGTCGGGCACGCTCATTCGCCGGATCAAATCCTGTGTTGGGAGTATGTCTGTTTGCGGCGGGATCAGTGTGCGCAGGGCGCTGAATAGGCTGAATGGAGGGAAGCGCGCCACCGGCTTGACGATAGAGCAGCACAGGGCCAACGGCGACGCCAGGCGACGCTCCGATGCCTTGTCCTTGGCGCCGGTTGATGTGGTCATCGCCTGGTGTGACGGTGGCGTCGCGTTTGGTGGCGCGTTCATCCCTCTGAACATTCATAGTGCAAACACTTTCTTTTTTGCCGCTCATTCGGGATCGCCGAAGCGTTCCTGAACCAGCCTGGTCAGTGCGTTTATTGCCTCATCCGCGTCTGGCCCTTCCGCGAAAAGGCGCAAGACGGAGCCTTGTTCGGCGCCCAATTGCAACACTGGCAAAATGCGTTTGGCGTCCGCCTGACGTCCGTTACACACCACCCGCACCGACGCCTGAAAGCGAGCCGCTGTCTGGACGAACAGAGCGGCAGGCCGAGCATGCAGCCCAACTTTGTTGACCAGGATCAGCGTTTTCTCAACGGTCGCCATTCCCTTGTACCCTTTATCTCTTCTGAATCTATCTCTTCAGTTTTTCCAGACTGCGGGCGCTCTCCGCAGTCGCCAGCACCTCGTCGAGCGGGCTGCCAACCGAGGCTTCGACCGCCGCCAAAATCGCGCCCTCCACCAGTGGTCCGCCGCTCAGGCGCACATGCGCCCGCTGTTCGGCGTCGAGCGATTCCAGCGCCATCTCGGCGATGAGTGCGGCGCTGCCCAGGTCTATCAGCGCCACCACGCCGTCCCCGCTATCCGCGCTGGCAATCGCCTGAGTGACCCTGGCCAGCGAGGTGCCGATGCCGCCGTCGTCCATGCCGCCAGCAGCGGCCAGCCGCACGGCGCCATGTGTCATCTGAGCCGCCAGCTCGACCACGCCCTCTGCCAGGCGCGCGCTATGCGACACGATTACCAGTCCCACAGCCATCGGCGTCCTACTTCCCATCCGTCATCATCTGAAAGAAGAGGGCAAGCGAGGTGGCGCCAGGGTCTTGATGACCTATGCTGCGCTGGCCCAGATAGCTTGCGCGCCCCTTCGTCGCCATCATTGGGGTGGTGGCCAGCGCGCCAGCCTGAGCGGCATCAGCGGCGGCGCGCAGGGCATTGGCGAAGGGCTGCTTCGCCTCGATGGCGGCTCGGAGCGCATCCAGCGCGGGGCCAAACGCATCGAGCATGGTTTTCTCGCCCCGTTGCGCCTTTCCGCGCGCCACGATTCCCTCATAGGCCGCCTCGAAACCTGCAAGCGCATCCACAGGGCGAAGCTCCTGGCGCCCGGCGAGTGCAGTGCCCGCTCGCAGAAACGCCGTGCCGTAGAGCGGGCCACTGGCCCCGCCCACCGTGGAGACGAGTGTGGCGCCGACCGTTTTGAGGATGGTTCCTACATCGGCCTCGGCCACCGTCGGTAGTTTATCCAGTACAGCGGTGAAGCCACGATCCATATTGATGCCGTGGTCGGCGTCGCCGATGGCGGCGTCGAGGCTGGTCAGGTAGTCACGTTGCTCATGGAGCGCCGCCGCCGACCGGCGCAGCCAGGCCAACACGCAGGTACGATCAGGTGTCATACATATCGTTCCTTTTGCGATCTCAGTGATCTTCCCTACACAGAGCACGCATAGCTGTAACGACCAAATGGATCATCCGGGAAGGCAAGCGCTGCCGAAACAGACTCAAAAGGTTGCGGCGTCGCCAGCCTTCGCCATGCGCTTGTTGTGTGGGCGCTCGCTCACTCGCTCACTCGCTCACTCGCTCAGGCGCGCCAGCGCAACGCTGGCGTGTGGACAGGCGCATCCCAGAGCTGGGTCAGTTCGTCGTCCAACTTGAGCAGCGTCACCGAGCAACCGGCCATTTCGAGCGAGGTGATATAGCTGCCGATCAGGTTGCGCCCGATGGTGACGCCTTTGCCTTTGAGGATGCGGCTGACCTCGTTATACATCACGTAAAGTTCGATCAACGGCGTGCCACCCATGCCGTTCACGAACGCCAGCACGGTATCACCAGATCGGAAGGGAAGGTCTTCGAGGATCGGCAAGAGAAGCAACTCAGCGATCTGCGCCGCAGGAGCCAGCTTCATGCGTGTGCGCCCAGGCTCGCCGTGGATGCCGATGCCGATTTCCATCTCGTCGTCGCCAAGTTCAAACGTGGGCTTGCCAGCCGCAGGAACCGTGCACGAGGTGAGCGCCATCCCCATGCTGCGGGCGTTGGCGTTTACCTTGCGGCAGAGGTTGGCCACCCGCTCAAGCGGCGCGCCTGCCGCTGCCGCCGCGCCGACGATCTTTTCCGCCAGCACAGTTGCGCCGACGCCACGTCGCCCTGCCGTGTAGAGGCTATCCTTCACCGCTACGTCGTCATCCATCGTGACGCTGGCCACCTGGATGTTCTCCGCCTGCGCAAGCTCAGCCGCCATCTCGAAGTTCAGTACGTCGCCTGTGTAGTTCTTGACGATGTGCAGCACACCAGCGCCACCGTTTACTGCGCGGGTGGCTGCCAGCATTTGGTCGGGCACGGGCGAGGTGAAGACCGCGCCTGGGCAGGCGGCGTCGAGCATGCCGCGCCCGACAAAGCCGCCGTGCATTGGCTCATGGCCGCTGCCGCCGCCTGAGATGACGCCGACCTTGCCCACCACAGGCGCATCGGCGCGCACGACGATATGATTCTCAAAGTCCACTCGCACCAGATCTGGGTGCGCCGCCTCAAGTCCGTGGAGTTCGTCATCAACCACCGACTCTGGCGAGTTGATCAGTTTCTTCATTCGCGTATACACTCCTCTGTGGTTCCACCCTCAACTGAGGGCGCTTCATGATAACTGCGCAGAGAGGCTAGCTACGGCTGGCGGCGCTTGGCACGGCTGCCGGTTGTTCGGTTGGGCTGGGCGCAGGTTGCGCGGCAGACTTCGGCGAGGCGATGAAGTCATAGGCGAAGGCGCCAAGCGCGCCACCCAACACCGGGCCAATCACATACACATAGAACTGATCGTAGAACGCTTTGCCGCCGTAGATCGCCTGCACGAAGACCGTACCAAAGGTACGCGCGGGATTGAGCGACGCGCCAGTGACAGGCGCCACCACGAAGATAATGGCCGCCACGACCAAACCGATCACCAGACCCGCCCAGCCGTTAGGTGAGCGCGGATCGACCGCGACGCCAAAGATGGTGAAGACCAGAATGAACGTGCCGATGGCCTCAGCGGCGATGGCCTGCACAGGATTGATCGCTGCGCCATACGAGGTGACACCGAGAATGCTTGTCGCTGCGGCGTGCGTGCCAAACATTGCGACGATACCAAAGGCTCCTGCGATGGCCCCGGCGAACTGCGCCACGATGTTCATCGCTGCTGCCGTCCAGCTGAGACGACCTGTCAGCGCCAGTGCGATGCTGACAGCGGGATTGATCTGACAGCCGGAGACTTTGCCGATGGAGTACACCATCGCAATAATGATAAACCCAAACGCGAGGGAGATCACACCCAGGTCTGCCTCGGAAAACTTCGCGCCCGAGCCGGACTCCAGGGTGATAGTGGCGGTGACGGAGCCAGCGCCGATCAGGGTCAGCAGCGCCGTCCCAATGAACTCTGCGGCTAACTTCTGGACAAGGGTCGGTTCTTTCTGCATCGAATACCTCCTGCCACATGGCAGCCAGTGCCTCCACGACTCAGGATGTGTGGATGGGAGAGATGGTACATTGCGCAAGTGGAAAAAGATAGCTGTTTTTAGACACCTCTAAAAAATTCGTTGCGCTTTAGCTCTGAAAGCCTCAATTCAAGCCGATTCATGCACTCTGCTCGTTCGGAAAATTGGTCACAAAAGCATGCTTTCACACCGCTCTGTAGCCACAAGATAATGCGCCTATGAAACATGCTTGTCGCAAGAGTGAAACAGCGTTGCAAGTGCGCGACGGGAACGTGTTCGCAGAGGGCGAGCGGTGTTGTAGGACGAAGGCGATCAGGCGGTCAATTAGATGCCATAGCGGCGCATCTTGCGCCAAAGGGTGGAGCGGCTGACGCCGAGCGCCTGCGCGACCTCACCCAACGCGCCATGACGCTCACGTAGCATGCGACGGATCAGCGACTCCTCGGCAAGCTCGTTTTCATGGCGCAGGCGCTTCTTCGCAGTCGGCTCGGTGGGTGGCGTCGGCGCGGCTGCTTCTATGGCGGCTATTGTCTCGTGGCGCGGCATAGCTGAGAGGGTGGAACTGCGACGGCCTGGGAAGTCCGCAAAGGGTGGCTCAGCGGCGATGAGGATAGGCGCGGCAAGTGGCATGGCATACGCCTGTGGCGCGCGGATGTTTTCGGGCAGGTCGGCGTACTCGATCACCCCGCGCTCGGAGATATAGACCGCACGCTCGATCACGTTTTCAAGCTCGCGGATGTTACCCGGCCAGGCATAGGACTCCAGCATGGTAAGCGCCTCAGCCTCGATGCCCAGGTGGCGATTGAGACGGATACTGAGGCGTAGCAGGATGGCTTCCACCAACAGCGGCAGGTCGCCAGCACGTTCGCGCAGGGGAGGAATCTCGATGGGGAAAGCGTTCAGGCGAAAGTAGAGGTCTGAGCGAAACGCGCCGGAGCGTACGGCATCGGGCAGGTTGGTGTGAGTAGCGGCAATGATCCGCACATCCACAGGGCGTTCGCGCTGGCCGCCAGCGCGAACGATGCTGCGCATGGCGATGGCGCGCAACAGGCTGGCCTGCAAGTCGTGCGGCATATCACCGATCTCATCCAGAAAGAGTGTGCCGCCGTTGGCCAGTTCGAACTTTCCGGGGCGGCCAGAACGTTCGCCGCCCGCGCCGCTTTCGTAGCCAAACAGTTCGCTGTTGATCAGCTCGCGTGGAATGGCGGCGCAGTTGATGGCAACGAACGGCCCTTCGGCGCGCGGACTGGCGTTATGGATGCTCTGTGCGAAGATTTCTTTGCCAACGCCCGTTTCGCCGTGCAACAGCACCGCCGAAGCGCCCTCCGCCGCAATATGCGCCAGCCGGAGCGCGTCGAGCAGCGCTGGACTCTGCCCGATGATGTTGTTGAATCGCATGCGCGCCTGGGTTCCCATCATACGGTGGGCCAGACGTTGCGCTCGCTCGATGCTCCGTAGCGTCAGCACAAAGCAGCCGACGATGGCGCGTGGCTGTGTGCGCAGTGTGTACGCCTGGCCGATTGGCGGCGCGAAGCCACGGCGACTGCCATCCGCAGGAATCTCAGGAATCTCAGGAATCGCCAGAGTGGGGGTGGCTTTGTCTGGGAGGAAGCCGCCAGTGGAAGACGGCGCGACGGGGCGCAGTGTACAGAGGCAGGTGATGCGCTCGTCGCCTACACGAAAAATCAGTTCCTCATCGTGCAGTTCGCGAGCCACACGTAAGGCATCGGTGAGCGCGCCCGGCAAGCCGATGATGTCGCCAAGCCGTCTCCCTGTGACACGCGCAGGAGCCAGATTGAGCAGCCGCCCGGCGTGGGCTGTCATCTGGGCAATCACACCGTCTGGCCGCAGCAGGATGATTCCTTCGGAGAGCGTTTGCAAGATGGCGTGAAGTTCGGTGAGGCGCTCGTTGGCGCTGGTTAGCCAGAGGTTCATGCGTAGCTCGCTGGTCAGCGCGTTGGCGGCGGCGCTGACCATCCCCAGCGTATGCAGGTGGCCCTCAGCGGCGGGCGTGATGGCGATCACAGCGCCGACAGGGCTGCCCAGCGTATCGTAGGCGGGCGCGGCGGAAGTGCAGTAAGGGGTCAGCGCCGCGCAGTAGTGTGACTCGCCGCTCACCTGCATAGGAAACGCATCGAGCAGCGCCAGCGCGACGCCGTTTGTTCCGGCGCACTCCTCATTCCAGCATGAGCCGACGCCCCAGCCGATAGCGGTGAGTGTGGCCAGCAAGGTAGGCGAGCCGATCAGATCGATCAGGCGCCCCTCGGCGTCGCAGAAGCCAATCACACACTCGGTCGTCTCGACGAACTGATAGACGTCCTCCATCGTCGGACGC
>Ga0070737_10002287_pt1 | contig 23576 bp, 28 predicted proteins | sample Coa_R1_10_FD_66438 | JGI IMG/M metagenome (GOLD analysis project Ga0070737, IMG submission 66438) | Surface soil microbial communities from Centralia Pennsylvania, which are recovering from an underground coalmine fire - Coalmine... | ecosystem: Environmental > Terrestrial > Soil > Unclassified...
GACCATTTTTTGCAGGTGTTAGTTTGTCAACTCAGAAAAACATGACGACGGGTGTTGGCCCGGACGGGCCAAAAAGTGGGCCAGACGCGGGCCAGGAGGCCGAACTATGAAATTCAAAGCAGGCTACGGGCCAAGTCGATGCCTTTTGCAGACCATTTCTTTACCAGCTTTACATCAAAAGATTTTGACTCGCTCGCCCCATTGAGAGAACCGATTTCTTGTTTAGACCAGTTAACCGATCTGGACATTTGTCACTTCGGGGAGTGTCAATGATATTTGACGTACAGTTACAATTAAATTACACTGGGCCAGAAGGGAGAAAATTGATTCCGAAAAATATGAGCATAGAAAATAGCGAATACTTGGACTCTTCTGAACCGAGGCCAGCAGAATCCCAATCCCAGCAACTGATGTCGGTCGAGTTCGACGTCGTGGTGAAGGATTGGTGGATCGAAGGCGGGAGGCTCGTAATTCCAAAGGAGCACAGACAAAACTTCCCCAAGCCTGGCGAGCCTATCGTCCTAATTGACTACGAGGGGAGGATGTACAGGTCGAAAATGCACAACCTCTGGCAAGGAGTTGACGTCGGTCGAATAGACGGGATCAAGCCCTTCTACAAGAATCACCCGATAGTTACTCCGGGCACGAAGCTCCATATGAAGGTGACGGGGAAGAATACCGCCGTGATCATGCTCGGCGAGCGACCCTCAAGACCGTTGTCTCGCTAGAGATGATAAGCAACGCTCCCGAGGGCAGAACAAGTGAAAAATTGCTCTAACGGATTTCTGCCCTGAAAGTATTTTTTTCTCTCTTATTCTTGTCAATCAGTTTTTTGAACTGTCTCCGCGCTGACTGTTTGCCTTTCACTCTGGCTCACGTATCTCTCCGGCATCCTGTAACGGAGATACTTGTCGTCGGGGGAGAACTTGGGCGGATGCGGACTCGTAGTCTCGGAGCCGCACCTTGGGCACTTCAGATCCAAGTTGTACGCGTGGCACCGGATGCATTTGCGGAGAAGCTTATTCAAGTTGCTTTCTTGACTCCTCTCTCGTAAAGTTGAACTTGCCCTTGTTCTTCATGACCGGAGTCTGGATCTTCTCAAGAGCGGATTGCAGCGCCCTCTCAGCAACCTTGTAATTTTCAGCCTTGACGGTCAAGCGGTACCTCGGTGTCCCAAGATAGGTTGCCTTGACCTGCACCCCAGAAGTCTTGATCTCCTCCGCCTGCTGGAGGGCCCCCCTTATTACCTCGATTCCGTTCGAGGACTTCACACGGATGTCCATGACCCCGCGCACCTCCACTATCGGGATCGAGATCTTCTCCTTCGATATCGTTTCGAGCGGTTCCGCGTACTGCTGCGGCAAATCGAGCTTCTGGAGAGCCTTCGGGCCGCGCCTCGCAATGTCCTCGAACCCCTCGTAGAGGGTGTCGTACTGGTTGTAAATCGCGTCCTGAATCGTTCGAATCATGTTGTTGTCGTAATTGAGCCTTGTCTTTAGAGCATCGAGTATCGATCTTGCTTTCTCCGTCTTTTTTACCTCGATGATCTTCTGCTTCCTTTCCTCCCCCGAGACCTGTCTCAGAGAAAGGTCGACCTCTCGCCTTCCCCGATTTACCCTGATGACCTTGAGGACTATCTTCTGGCCGGGCTTGGCGTATCGCTCAATGTCCCTGACCCACCCCGTCGCAATCTCGCTGATGTGAAGAAACGCGGGTAGCCTTCCGTATTCATCGAGGCTGACATAGACGCCGTGCGCCGTAATCTGGTTCACGTTGGCGATGACCAGCTCTCCTTCCTCTGGGAGCTGCTGCTGAGTTTCGGTGGCGTCCTCGACTGACAATTTTGTTTTGTTTCCTTTTTCGCTCTTTGTACTTGAGAGATTCCCCGATGTAAATAGGTTTGCTCGAGAGAGGGGCCCCTGCCGCTTCCCTCAGGGGTAGTTCGTCGTCGTGGTGGACGTGGGTGAAAAACTGCCGAGAAATAAATACGTGAGCGGGAGACCTACGTGTAATCCAGCCGCTTGATCTCCGGAGCAACGCTTTCAGTCAGCGAGACCTTTCCACCGGTGTGATATCCGAGGATCTCGCCGCACTGCTTGCACTTGACGTCGCGGGCGCTGTTGGAGTAGAATATGTTCTCCGTTCCACACTTGACGCACGTCACCGAGAGAAAAGCGCTCTTTGGCTTTGGAAGGAACACTCTTTCTTTTCTTACCATATCGTCTTTATTCACTGCTCAATCTCCAGTTTTCTCAATCGGATTCCTAGGCGGATCACGTACTTGCCGCACTCCTTGCACTTCAATCTGAGGACCTGCTTCTTCGTAGTCTTTGCTGTTCGGACGAGTTTGGGGAACTTTTGGCCCCCGTATCCATGGATATCCTCTTCGTGTCTTCTAGCGCCAATGGCTGTAGCTCGCTGCTTTCCCGCTTTGTACAGCCCCACGGTGTGGGAAGTGTGCGTATTGCACTTTGGACAGAACGTATTCATCTCCTTGACCATCTTCATACGCCTAGAACATCACCAGTTTAGCTTGTAACTTCTTCCTTGACTAGGGAGAACTAGTTCGCGTTTCTAGGCTTTATTAACTGATCGCTGGGTGGAACGCCTTGCACCGTCTATCTGAGATATGAATCAAAGGCAGGTAGTGTTCAGTAAAGCACAATGTTTGACTCATGATAGCCCATCCTCACGAGCTCGTTCTTCGCCTTTTCCCTTTGATCGCCCTGAAGCAACACGTGACCGCCCTTCGCTGTCCCACCCGTGGCTAGGATCTTCTTCAATCTGTGCACCAGGTCTTCGAGATCCTTCTCGTTTGCGGGAAGCCCCTCAATTATCGTGACCGGTTTCCTTGCCTTTCTTATTTCCACGCGTATCACGATGCGGACTTCAGAACGGTCAAGTTCCCTCAGAGCCTCGCTAAAGTTTTCTTCCCCCACTACGTCTCGGCACCCTCCCTCAGCAAGTTATTTTGTGGTCTCACGCCGTCGTGGGTGGTGTTGATGATGTATGATGCGACCGCAAGGGGAAGCGCAACGTCGTGAAGCTCCGGAGCCTCTATCTTGACCCTGTGGCCCCTCGAACCGATACCTGAGATTTCTCCCACGTGTGTCCCCCGGAGCCTCCTCTCCGCCCTCGTTATCATGATGTCAACGGAGCCGAGATTATCCACTCGCGAGATGTATTTCGGACCCGCAAGATAGCTTTCCCTTGACTTGCTTTCAGGGACGTTTGAGATGATGTACAACTTGCCACCGTGGGAGAAGATTCTCTCACGGATCTTGAGAACTTGGATCCCCCCTTCGCTCACGAGCAGAGAAAACGGTCGCATCTCGCCATCCACCCTCCTTGAAAAAAGGAGGACAGACTTGTCGCCTTGTGACCCGTCGACTCGTGTTAATTCATAGTCTCCAGTGGAATTTCTTGAAAGCAAAGCCACTGTTTTACCGCTGGTTTCATCGATGACGGATGCTCGCTCGTGACTCTCAGATTTGATTAGGTATGCAACAGGCATTAGCTACAGATCAACAACCCGCAGGTCAAATAATTTCGTTAACGCCACGTTCTTCTCGATTTTAGCTCTCCGATTCGATCCACTTGTCCGAGATTATCCCGATCTTCGCAAGATTCTTTGCGTTTTCGATGGGCAGGATTGCCACATCCTCTGGCTCGAAAGGTCCGTAAGTGGCAAGGTCGCTGCCCGAAATCGCGGCGTAGGGTTGAAGGAATCTTGTAACAACGTACTTTTGCTTTACTGCTTCGCCCATGTGCTCAATCTCCGCGAGTTGACCGTTTAGTATTGCTAGCCCTACCCTCTCGGATCTCTTCCGTGATTGAAGCAGTGGCTCTACTATGAAGCGCTCCTCCAGCGTCAAGTTTGTCGTGTCTCCGTCGGGGTTCTTCGAGAATTTGGAGATGCGCAGTTCGATCAGTCTCCGAGCAATGTCCACGAGGATCTTCCTTTCGGCGAGGCTGATTTCGGATGCAAGACTTCTGTCGCGCTCGCTCGTCTCGGATCTTATGCTCTTGATGTGGGCAGTGATATCTCTGTATGTGCTCTGGTTGATTTTCAAGATTTCCTTGGCGATGCTCTCATCCTCAAGAAGCCTGTTCAATTTGTCAGCCATCGTTTCCTGCAAACTCGCACACCGCTATGAGCTCTTTTGTTGTATGGCCGGCTGTGAAACGAGCCTTCCCGCCCCCTTCGCCAGAAGGTAGATCGCGACATACATCGGGAGCTTCTTTGAAACCGAGACGAACGGGCCGTAAGCGTTCCCCCCGAGCTCGATCTTAGGGCACATGTCGACAAGCACTTCCATCTGATCCGTCCCATCCATAAGGGCGATTGCCTCGACTGAGGGGTCAAAGGAGGCAAGATCCTTGCCGCACTCTTTCTTCACGAGCCCGGTCTTGTTATTCAAAGTTTCTGGCATCCTGAAGATTCTGTGAATGTCCGTCGTGACCATCGCGTCTATCTTCACAGAGTTAGAAGAGCAAACGTCGGCGAAAAACTCGGCCACCTTCTTTGAGGTAAAGTCGTTCAGGAGTTCCTTGAGTCTCACCTCGTAGGAATTTGAATCAAACCACTCCGATTCCGGCTGGATATCCCTGATGTATCTTGCGATCCTCCCCCTCCAGCCGGGATCATTTGGGGATAGCTTTGGGCTCATGAACGCCTCCGGCATGAGTCCCTGCCCGGTCAGATAGTCGGCGATTTCTGCTCTCCCGTGAGAGTCAAGCGATTCGTATTCGCTCCCCGCGACGTGCACGTGATATCCGGCGCTCCCCGAGAAGTAGACGCTTATCTTTGACCCGGAAATCCCAAAGTCGTTTTCGAGCCTGTCGAGCAGCTTGAACGTCTCCTTCTTGGTTCCTTCAAGGCAGTTTTTGCACGCCCAGGACATCTCAAGCAACCTGCTCCCCCTACAGTTGGGGCAGGTCTCTGGTCGTGGCCCGAATTCCTTCCTACCGCACCCCTTGCACAGCCAGATGTCGTGCTCCTTCTTGCATGGAAGTTTCAGCGCGTCTGCATCGATGTCGAAAATCAGTTCCGCCCTGATCCAACCCTTGAGGTGCATCTCCTTCGTCGGATCAAGGTAAAGGGAGTTTGAGCAGTAGACCCCCGCGGGAGCCTCCTTCATTAGTTCCGCTCGCAGCGTGCCAATATCCTTGAAGGATAGGTGGCGGATCATCCCGCCGCCGAAGGGAAAGTATCCAAACTCTCGGGACTCGATCTCGCTGGGACTCTTGATCTTATCGGTGTGCCTAAAGTAGTACTCCTTAAAGTACCGCTTTAGCATCACCGCCGAGGATTCGTCCATCCTCTCCTCACTTCCCTTCCAGTTGTACTCTCATTCTTTCTTCCTCGCCTCTGGGCGCCATGCTTTTCCGTCTCAGGCTTTACTTTTCTTGACGGGTACTGCAAAGGCGATTTAATCTCATAACATTTCACAGGATCCTTGAAGCAGAAGGATTGAGTTTGCAATGTCTTGCAGGATGGAACGGTGTACCTGGTGCGCCCTCCCTTGATCCCCGCTATGTGCTCCACCTGATACTTCGTGACGGATGCTTTGAAGTCGGGTGCCTTTGGGAATAGCGCCATGATTTCATCAACCGATTTCCCCGCGGCCAAGAGGTACGTCGCCATAAGGAATCTCCCGTAGTGAGGGACGTTCTCCCCTTTTTCGAGAAGTCTCATAGCTTCTCGGACGCAAGGAGGATAATTTTCAGGTGAGATGTTCACGATTGAGTACGCGCTCCTCGGTGGGGGAGTGAGTTGTATCAAGTCGTCAACTATCTTGTCAATCCCCTCCGGAAGTTTCGGGACGTTGATAGCCTTGAGCCTTTGCAGGATCAATTTTCTGATCTCTTCCCTTATCAATCGGGTCAGATCCTTCTGCGAGACGTACACGCGTCCGTTCTGGACTATCCTGTTGACCAGCTTCCACTCGGGTTTGTGAAATTCTCCAGCTCTCTTCACGTATTCCGCCAGAGGAATCCTGAACTTGGGAAAGCCTGGGCTAATGTTATGTTCTAACTCAATCTTGATGAAGTTGCTGAATATGTCCTCGATTATCCTCTCATTCTTTTCTTGATTGAGGAAGGACTCGACCCGTATTGCCTCCGAGAGAGCATACCTCGACATCAGGTGATCCAATTTCGTCGCTCTCACGAGCATGAGCGAGACAGGGAAGGACATGATCTCGACCTCTCTGTTCTCATCAACCTTATCCGAGATTTTTCCCGTCCTGATGCTTTCTAGAACTCTTTCCTCCGCTCTTGCGACGACCTGCCTGTACTCCGGCTTGCCCAGTTCCGAGATTGAGATACCATTCTGACGGATATAGTCTCCGGCCTGCGGGAGGAACGTGTACTTTGCCAGATCGTCGGTTCCGAATTGCAATGTTACGGCGACTTGATGTACAACGTTGCCACGAGGGTCTATTTTATGTTCCGCTTTCAGGAGATCCACTTTGAGGTGTCATCCTCATAGATCTCCTGCTTGAAGAGCGCGGGTTCCTTCTTGTAGCGCTCCACCGCCTCGTAAAGCGCTTCAAACGATTCCCGCCTCCTCGGTGATGAGAGAGCGACCAGGACCACAGGCTCTCCCGGCCTGAACCTGCCGAGCGCGTGAACTATTATTATCGCGTTGAGGTTGTACCTCTTCTTGGTCTCATCGCATATTCTTCTAAGTACCTTGTTCGCGTGGGCCTCGTAGGATTCCATTACGAGATACTTGACCCTCTTCCTGCCGTCAGCGCTTTGTTGCCGCGCTGTTCCAATGAAACTCACGGCGGAGCCTGTGTTCTTATCGAGCGAGTTGACGAATGCTCGACTGATCTTTCCAAAGTCAAGCTTATTCTTCGGGTAGACCCCGGTCCTATACAGTTTCAAGTATCTTCTCACGGTTTGCTGTTTGCTATGAACACAGCGTGTGGTAGTTCCTTGAGGATCAAGGATACTCCTACCCTCGCCGCATCCGGAGACCCTGGCAGACAGAACACGGGCTTGTTTTCCAGTGTTCCCGCGAGGGCTCTGCTCATCAACGCCGGAGAGCCGATCTCGTCGTAACTTATCCTTCTGAAAATCTCTCCGAATCCGTCCAACCTTTTGTCAAGCAGGGGCAAGACGGCTTCGATAGTCACGTCCCTCACCGCCATTCCGGTTCCTCCTAGGATTATCGCCGCATCCGCGCCTCTTTCGAAAAGAGACCTGAGCAAATGCAGGCGTATCATGCTCTTGTTGTCGTCCACCACCTCGAGGGTGCATTCGTGGCCTGCGTCCTTGCACAACGCAAGAGCCACCTCGCCCGAATCGTCTTTAATCGATAGATCTCGAAAGCGGCTGCTACTCGCCGTTATCAATGCAACCTTGAGAGTTGAAGGCGATTGGTGCTTGTGGCTCTCGGCCGCCCTAGAACCGTGATGCTTGTGATGCTCAGACATTCACTTTACGCCCTTGATTTTGCTCAATACCTTGATCTCGCTGATACGGGTGCTCGGGTACAAACCTTGAGCGTCCTTTTCATACTTCTTCACGACGTCCCAAATGTTCAAAAGCGCACTTGCGACGCCATTGAGAGCTTCCATCTCGACGCCGGTTTTGCTGAAGGCGACAACGGTAACTCTCACGGTGATCGAATCCGCATTCCTCTTGATTTCTACGCTGCTTCCGTCTATCGGAATAGGGTGACACATCATCATTGACGCCGGAGTAGTCTTGACAGCCTGAATTGCCCCAACCGTAGCGATTTGGGTTGGGTTTCCTTTTTCGATTCTGCCCTCTTGGATCAGTTTCATCGTAGATTTCTTGAGAAAGATCGTCCCCTCGGCCGTTGCCTCCCTCCGGATGACGGGCTTTTTGGAAATGTCCACCATGCTGGGAAGAGAGGACCGTTTCTTCAAGATCTAGTGGTCGCCTATCAAGCTTCTAATTTGCATAAGTGCGTTTCGGAGTCGAGGATGAATTTTTTCCCCACGCTGAAGGTAAACTCGAAGTCGTGAACGCTCCGAACATCCAAGGCGGCTCTCGGAAAAGTGATAAATCTACACTTTTCTTCAATTACTTCTCGATGGCCAGCGTCACCGTCCTCTATTTCGGCATGTTGCGCGAGCTCTCCCGTGGAAAGAAGAGGCAGGAGAGGCTCGAGATCGATGACAGAGCGACTCTCGCCGAGTTGATCGAAGAGATATCAGAAAGGAACGGGCCGAAGTTCAGAGACTACATCTTCGACGCAAGTGGGAAGTTAAAGAGCGCCTTGGCCTTCGCGGTGAACGGAGATTCAATCGAAAGCTATGTTCTGAACAGCAAAGAATGCAGGGGGGTAAAGGAGTTCGTCATACTCCCGCCGATCAGCGGCGGGTAGCGATCACCTCCGCATCATCCTGTACTTTTCCCCTTCCGGGTACCGCATCGGGCAGGTTAAATCAAAGGACGTTATCGGCTGAACCATGGAAGTAAAGAGGCCCAGCAACACTCCAGCGATTCTCGTCGTATCAGCCGATGTAATCGCTGGCAAGGAAGAGGAGTTTAACAAATGGTATGATGAGCACCACATCCCGCTTTATTCGAGCAAGATGCCTCACGTGAAATCCATTAGGCGATTTTACTCAAAGAGATCCAGTCCATCATTCATTACAATCTACGAGTACGCTTCGATGGACGATCTGAAAAAATCTCTAGGTAGCAGGGAAGCAAAGGGGACGGGCGATGACGCCGACAAGCAGATCGGGGTTACAGCGAGGTCATTCAGTTATCATTCGTACGCACAAATCTATTCACAGTGGTGACCAAATCGTTTCTTCCGGCTGGATCTGAATTTGATCCTCTTACCTCAGGTCATCCAATCTTCCTTCCGCGAAGTAGATCCCCGCCGTCCTCTGAAGATTTGCCACCTTTAGAAATTCTTCTTCGTTCAATGTGAGGTTGAGGTAGAATGAGAGGTAGGCTTCGGTCGTCGGAGTGAATCCTGCGGGGTTTAACCGCGTTGCCTTTGGCGCAACGCACAGGTAGCCCACCAGCCTGCGGCTGTGCCATACCTGTATCTTTTCTCCTCGCTTTACAAGGTAGACTCGATTCGGGACTTCAGTTGATTTGACCATTATGCCGTCTTCAAGTTTTGAATCGAACTCTTCGAGCGAAAGCACCTCGGGCATTATTTGCCTGCTCGCCGGTTCTTCCGGCTTTTTCCTGCTTCTGGGTCCGTTTGAGATGCGCATTCCATCAGGCGGACGCCTGATCGAGGTGACGCTACGACGACGCCGGCTGGTTATATGCGCGAGCCTTGAAAGTGTTCGATCTAGCCAGCTCGTCAACTCTTCACGCTCATATAGCATTCTAGCGCGTCACCTCTCGCCGCTGGTAGTTCACGTGATGGAAAGTCTCTTCTCGTCTGAAAAATTAGGGCGGCTTTGTTTATCCTCCAACCATCGGAGGAGTCATCTGGATAGTCTCCGCGCGGGAGTCAAACTCGTGAATCTGTTCGCCCATGACGGTCTGCTGGATCGTTGGCGTCAAGAGCTCTTGTTCCTGTTGCTGTGACACCTGCACGGACGTCGAAGATCTCTTGGAGGATGAAGAGGCCCTGAATATCTTGAACGCCGCGTACCCCTCCTCAAGCTTTTCCTCGAAGATCTTTTGAGCTGATCTCACCGAGCCGACCTTCTCGGGTGACCACTGATACTCCTGCTTTCCACCGTTTCTTCCCAATACGATTAGCTGAGACATGGTTTCGCTTTCTTCTTCCTCCTCACGCTTTTTTTCGAGCGAAAGCACAATGCTCTGGAGGTTCTTAAGTGCGCACTAGTTTTGAATCGTAGGTTTTCACAGTAGGAAGGTAGCAGAAGAAAATCTCATTCACGAATCAAAAGCATCGGCTGGGTATGCAATTACTTCGTACCTTTTTGAATTTAAGAATTGCAACAGAGCCCCGTACTTTGCGTGAACACAACGAATTGAATTCCATCTTTGGAACGAATAACATCTTTTGCGCCCGCTCTCTCTCATCGTGAGAAGGCCAGGTCTTTCTCAGTCGCTTGTGATTGCGTCTCCCGAATCGGAATTTCTAAGATTACCCCCCGCTTTCTTGCTCTTCAGAGATTAGATTTAGAGATGCATTCAAAGCCCCCGAGCCCGCTCACTATCAACGCGAATATTTTGCACGCTCGCAATAACAGATAATAACCATGCAAATTGTCTTTTGGGTTGCAGATTGCTTTCAATATTCGTTTTGCAGGCGCACGGAGACCAAGATGATCGCCCCGTCGAAGGCAATAATTTTCGCTTTAGCAAGAACTCAAACGACGATCCCTTCGGATCCAGCACTCAGCCGCCGAAACACGTGAAGCTCAGCGAAAGACCTCCCAACATAATAGTTGTTGATGATGACGCCTACATAGCCAAACTGTTTTCCCTAGTTCTGAAGCAATCGGGGTGCAACGTCAGCAAGACCTTCAGCGACGGACGTGAACTAATATCCTATCTGAGTAGGCTTGACCCGTCGAAGGAACGCGCGCTTTGGCCGGATATCGTTATTCTGGATTACAGGATGCCCCAACTCGATGGAGTTGAAACTGCAAAAATCTTGAGGGCAAACTACCCGAAGATGAAGATCATTATGGTTTCCGCCTACGAACCATCCAACGCTACGAAGGGGTACTTCGATACGTATCTGACAAAGCCAGTGCCGATGAGTGCTCTAATTGATGCGGTTTCAGCCGTCCTCGGAAGTTGAGCTCTTCACGCCCTCTATCTTCAAAACATCTCTCCCAATGCCCTGCTCATTTCATCATCAGGTGTGAGGGCCCTCTAGACGAACCCTCCCAGTGTCCATGAGTAAAAACATAAGTCAGCCCTCCGAGCCAAGGTAGAAAACAATTCGGGTGGTCTAAATCCTTGGAGAGAGATCAAAAACAGAAAGGTTCCACGGGTACCGCCAAACCCTCCTCTCCAACGACTGATGATGGAACTCTGGATTATCTGGATGATGAGAATTCAAATGAGATTAGGAAGCTGATTCTCAAAGCAACAGATAACAATCAGGTGTTGTTGCTAGAAGTAGAGTTGCTGCGTGATGCGGTTATCCACAGAAAATTGGGATATGCCGAGATTGCGGACAAGATTGAGTCAATAGTTACCAGGATCGCGATGAACGGAGAGTTACTTCGGCGACTGCAGCTAAACCAAGACAAGGTCTAGAATCTTCGTGATACATTTTGGGATGATTTTTCGCTCGTAGATTACGAAACCACAAAAGCAATTCCCCACTATTGCAAATGGGGAGCGCAGATGCGTAGCAGCGTCAGGGATTCCTTCTGAATCTAGATGTTCTAGGTTCTCAGCCAAATACTTCTGTGATTGTCTGAGTCAATTGGCCGATTGAAACTGGCTTGGTCAGCAAAGCATCAAAATAACCCCTCATCTGGGCCGGAACCTTGTACGCGGAGAGCATCACGATCTTCAGTTTAGAGTAATTGGCTCTAAGTACCTTCGATGTCTCCACTCCATCCATCACGGGCATATTATAATCGATTACTACGATATCGGGTAGCTTTTCCTGTGCCGGGTTGATGCTTGCGACGTAATCCAGAAGCTCTTTACCATTTGAAAAGCACTTTGGCACGCTGAAGCCGGCACGGACGAGTATCCTCGCGAACAGGGTCACGATTGCAATGTCATCGTCAACGATCACGACGGTTGGGCTACTCCGCGAGAGCTTTGAATTGTCCCCATGTTCACGCCGGTTTGAAGCGACTCCTTCGTGATCTGAGTTCTCGCGTTCTCGCGGTTCTTTCCTGTTGCGAGCCTTTAGCTTTCGCCCAGCGTGCACAATGATTACCGGCCACTGTTTACCCTTGAAAGATTACAGAGTTATTATCTGTTTTATTGTTAGGTTATAGAGAATTACCATCTGCATGGCGCCCTTTCGGGAAAACAAGTTCATCATCTGGTTGGAACTCTGCCGGTTTGGAACAAGTGGTGGAACCTCCCAAATTTCGAGTCCGACATCGTGCAGAGTTTCATCCCTTTCTTTTGAGGGCAAAGACGCCGAAAAGAGTAATTAGCTCACCTGGCTCGGAGTTTCCGAGCTCTTCGTGGGCGATGCGAGTGTGATGCCCACGCCACCCGGGATAAATCCAATGATCACAATAATGGCGCTCGCTAGCAGAAAGGCAATCCGCATGCGCCCGAAAGTGATCAAGGGTTAGGGCGTCGATACCATTTTCAAGGTCAGGCACACGGAGCAGATGGGCCCCGTGGAGACCGACCCGCAGCTTTCACACTTCATCGCACGCTTTAGATTCTTCCTCCCACTCAGATCCAAGCTCGAGGCGATGCCGAGAACCGTTTTGAGCGTGCTGTACTTTACTCCCGGGTGCTTTGACTCTAGCTGATTCAGGTTGTTCCTGATCTCCGTGCGGATTCCTTCATTCATGTACGGGCAGGACTCGCTTTGGAACGGGAGTCCGTTGAGGTATGCGAAGAAGGCAATCTCCTGTTCGTAGACCTCGATCATCGGCTTGATCCTCCTGACCTTGAATGTCGACTCTGCATGGAGAGCGGGATCTAGCCACCTTATCCTCTCAATGTCTCCTGAGTACAGGTTTATGAAAAACGTCTGGAGCGCGTCATCCAAGTTGTGAGCCGTCGCAACCACGTTCACCCCGAGTTTCTCTGCGGCCCGATCGATCGACCTTCTCCTGAGTGGCCCGCATACGGCGCAGGAAGTTGCCCTTACCCCCCGCCTCGTCCTTTCCTCCAGCGTCGAATCAAGCGTGTGTCCGAAGAACTCCTTGTATGAACACACCAACAGCGGGACGGAGAGCCTCTCGCAGAGCTCCAGCGCGTTCCGGATGGCCTCATCCCTATATCCTTCTATCCCCTCATCGATTGTGAGCGCGGTTAGTTTGGTGCCATGCCCCGCTGTAATCTTGGTCATGATGTAGAGGAGGGACGTGGAATCCTTCCCGCCGGAGAGCGCGATCCCGAGCCTATCCCCATAGTGGAGCATGTCGTACTTTGAGATCGACTTCTTCACCTTCTCGATGATGGAGTCATTGAAGCAGCGTGCACACAGGGATTCACCGTTGTAGGCGCGAAAGTATACGGCCTTTGCTCCGCACCTGCACTCCTTCCTCCCTCCGCTGTGATGCGCGCCCGAGAGAACTTCTTCACTATTCAAAGTCATCGTGTGTATCACATCAACGGGGAGATCTTTGTAGATATCATCCCCTTTCATGGTACTAACCTTATTAGCGTTAATCTTGGAGTATTTGGAATCCAATCTAATCCAATCCCACAGAGCGGACCTGCTAGAGATGTCAACAGATCAGCCACCACGTAACGAACCCACAACTCCTCCAGCGAGGATCGATTCCTCTCTACTGACAGGAAGTGAGGAGGGAGAAGAACAAAAGCCAGAGAAGTCGGTGACGTTCTCCTTTGGGATCGTAATGATCCGCACGAGGAGGCTGCTCAGCATCCTCGACAAGTTGGCAAAGTACAGGATCTTCGGTTGGCTCGGCTGGGCGTTTCTCGCAATCACCGTAGTCTCTGGAGCGTTCATGCTCTGGCTCATGCTGGACCAGGACTACATAGTCCTCACGGGCAGTCTAGCATTGAGATGCGCAATAGGGGCGGCGACCGCGTCCCAGTGCCACGCGGGAGGATACGTGGTGCAGCCCGGGCCTTCACTTCAAGCATACCTCCTGCTTCCCGGAATAAACCCATTCATCCCGATCGTCTACGGGATCATCGGAATAGTCCTCGCCGTGGTGATCCACGAAGGAACTCACGGGGTTCTTGCGAGATCTTTCAAGCTCCCGGTGAAATCGACCGGCGTGCTTCTCTTCCTCATCGTCCCGATCGGAGCGTTCGTGGAGATAGATGAGAAGCTCATCCAAAAATCGAGATTCAGAAACTCCGGCAGGATAATGGCGGGCGGTCCCGGAAGCAACATCATCGTTGCCCTGATAGCATTGGTCCTCCTGCTTGCGCTCATTGGTACGCTCGTCCCGATGCAGTTCAACGGAGTGTACATCGGCGGGGTGCTCTCCCCGAGTCCTGCGTACAACCTCTATCAGTCGCATCAGATTCAACCGGGGGACCTTATAGTGGCCGTCAACGGTACCTCGGTCCACTCTGTGTCTGAGCTCAGCGCTTACATGGCTCAGACCCACCCGAACCAAACCCTCGTGCTTTCGATCAGCCACGACGGGCAGATCTCAAATCACGCCATAACTCTCGGCACAAACAAGATCAACTCCACGACGACGATAGGCTTGATCGGGGTGTACCAGACAGAGAGCAACACTGATCTTCAAAACATCAGGAACAACTACGCCAATGCGTTCTTCTCAAAACCTTTGCTGTATCTGATCGTGCCTGGCATAATTTCCCAAGCCGATCAGGTTGTTCCGTTCTCGAACGCCCTCCACGGATTTTACACCTCGCCCACGCTCGGGTCGTACTGGTATCCAGCCGCTCTGACCCTATTCTGGATCTGGTTCATCAATGTGAATCTCGCATTCTTCAACGCGATCCCGCTCTACCCGCTGGACGGAGGTCAGGCGATGCTCAACTTTTTCACCCACTTTGGGAAAAAGTGGGTCGAGATCAGGGCAAAGGCGATCACCACCGCAATCTCTCTCGCGATGTTTGCGATCATTGTCTCATTCCTATTCCTTCCGAGGATACTGGGCCTCATCCCGCTGGGCTAGGTTCCTGGCGCGGATGAGCGCGGCGCGAATCTGAGCAGAGCAACGGCGCCTCCGAGGGAATTGACCTGACCGCCAAGGTCTGTGGAGGAGTCCAGCAGGAAAGTCTCACCCCTGAACTCTTCCACCGTGTTGAGAAGTTCGACGAGCGAGTCCTCCTCCACTTGGGAAAAGATCTTGTTTGAGACAAGGACGGAATCCACGGCTCCCTCCCTTGCCGAGCGAAGGGTATCGTTGAACGCGAGCGACACTCGACTGTCTCCCACTGAGATTCTGCGCATCACCTCGGTGATGATCTTTGAGACCCTCGCGAGCCTGCTCTCACCCAGCGCTTCCTGTAGATTCGGAGTCCGCAGGGCCGTGTAGACCCCGTCCTCGCCTGACACGTCGGAGCCCTCGATCGCCTTTATCTCGCCCAGATCGCCTCTGTTTTGTGAAAGATAATTCGCGAAGGAGTTCTTCGTCGTACTCGGTCCCAAAACGAAGACCTTGCACCGCTGGCAGGATGACTGGAGTATCTTTGCAATCTTCTCATAATATGCGAGTGCTGTGGGACTCTTTGCCCTCGAATCCCTGTACATCTTCCCCGTGACACCAGACTCTACTGTGGGAAATAACTGCAGGTGAGTCCCCCTCACAACGCCGATCCCACCCTCCCTAGAGTCAAGGGCTACTATCGCGTAGGTGTCCCCCGGAGAGTTTGCACTCTTGAGGATCTTGATCTCAGTGGGGGTGAAGCTGCGTTGCTTTCTCAAGGAGACGCGATGCCCTTCAGATACGCTAAGCGAGTGAAACGACCCCTTGCTGATCAGGTCGCTTGAAACGTCGATTATCTTGCCTGAGACCTTGAGCCTTGACAGCGTACTGTCAAGAGAGACGGCCTCCACCTCGAGCGTGACGGTTACCTTGAGCCTTTCCTTGTCCGGTCTTGCGTACTCCGCCGTCTCCTTGTAAACTCTGGACGTCTCTCCAGCAATGTAATCTCCCCTTGAGATCACTCTCCTCAGCGCCCAGAGGTCATCCGGCTGCTCGGGAGTTACGGTGACGAGCCCGTGCTTTTCGTCTACCCTGTTTAGGATCAAATGTATGCGTAGCCTAAGGCGTGTAGTATATTACTCCAGGCCCATATCTCTGAATGAGTAAATGGAGATGTTATCCGGCTTGTTCTGGATCTCTCCGGTCCTGTGACCGGTGATCGACTCAACACCCACCTTGGAGGCGGAGTCTATGAGCCTCTGGGTAACGATCCCGTCGAACACCAGATACTTTGCTCCCTGCGCGCTCCCGATCTTGGAGACAAGTTCGTTCACTGGCATCCTCGAGACCTCGTTCCACTGCGCATCGTAGATCTTTGCTTCCAAAGTCCCGTTGATCGAAGAGTACTCAGCCTTGATCTTTTCCGCCACTTCCGGGGCGGGTGGCGGCGATGGCGGTGCCTCATGTCTCGGTGCCTGCACGGGCTCCTCGTAATCTGGAGCGACGTGCCTCCTCTCCTCGTATTCGTAATCTCTGGGAGGACGCTCACGCATCACCATGCGGCCGCCCCTGTCGCCGCGTCGATTATTGTTAAAGCGCCTGTCGCGATCGCCGTATCTCCCTCTGGGATTCATGTTGTCCCTTCTATCTCTCCGCTCCTCTATCTGTGGCGCGGCCGGTTCCGGCTCCTCCTTTAGGATTTCTAGTATCTCGACCGGAGTTAGCTCCTCGACCTCCCTGCCCCTGGGCGCTCGGTACACCCTCTCGATCCTCGCAACTTGGGTAAGTTCCTTCAAAATTAGGTCACCGCCCCTATCCCCGTCCAGGAAGGCGTAGACCGTCTTTCTCTTGGCTAGCTCCTTCACGGTCTCAGGCACGCTTGTGCCCTCGACCGCAATCGTGTTTTCGATTCCGGCGCGCATCAGATTGATGATATCCGCGCGACCCTCAACGACGTAGATGAAATCGGAGTTGCCGATGCCTGGGCCCGCTGGCAGTCCTTCGCGGCCGTAGCTTAACACCTTCCCCTTCTTTGTCGAGTCGACAATGTCCTTTAGAGACTCCTCGCCCTCGCTCGCCGTCTTTGAAGCCCAGTCCTTCATGATCGACTTGGCGCGATCGACGATGACCTTCCTTCGATCGGCTCTCACATCGTTGATCCCGACTAGGACGAACTTTGCTTCACATGGGCCAACCTTGTCCACGTTTTCTACGGCGGCGGCAATGAGAGCGCAGGTGGAGACATCGGTGCTCATAGGGATGAGCACCTCACCGATCGTCCTGCCGTTATTCGACTGGAGGTTGATCTCTATGCGACCAACCTTCCACGTCTTTTGCAACTCCTGTAGGTTCATCTCTGGACCGAAGAGGCCCTCGGTCTGACCAAAGATTGCGCCTATTAGATCTGCTTTCTCAACAACTCCTTCTACTTCGAATCTTAATTTTACTAGATATTTTACAATACTCTTTTCTTGACTCAACGAAACAACCACCAAAAGTAAGACGCAATTGGTAATTCGTCAAAGCTCTGTACCAGATCAAAAATCCGATTAGACTTTTAAGCCTTTAGCGAAAATTGAACATGCGTGATCCACTTCCAAATTATCGTATGCGACGTCGGGAAATATTGAAATATTCTCACGATGTTCTCGGAATCCAAGTTATTTCTTTTGACTCCGAAGAAGTTTGATTATTATGCGCCGGCCACCCTCGGCGAGGCTTTGCAGCTTCTCCGCGAGAAGGAGGACTCCAAGGTCCTCGCAGGCGGCCAGAGCCTGCTCGCGCTCATGAAGTTGAGGCTAGCCGCACCAGCAGCCCTTGTTGACATTACTAAATTGAAGAACCTCTCATACATTCGGGAGGAGAGCGATGGGCTGGCGATCGGTGCGTTGACAATTCATGACGTTGTGGAACATGACAAGACTATCAAGGAGCGATTTACCCTCCTTACCGATGCTGCGAGCAAGATAGGCGACCAGCAGATTAGGAACATGGGGACGATCGGCGGGAGCGCATGCCACGCTGACCCCGCGGCTGATATGCCAACCGCGCTGCGAACCGTGGACGCGCTGTTCATGGTGGAGGGTCGCAACGGCAAGCGGATGATACCCGCAGGAGAATTCTTTGTTGATGTATTTACCACCTCAGTTGGTCCGGATGAGGTCCTCACTGAAATCAAAATCCCGTACCTGCCACCGCGGTCCGCATCCGCATACATCAAGCACAGCAGAAGGGAGGGCGACTTTGCAATCGTCGGCGTGGGAGCCGTGGTCACCCTGGGAAGTGGGAGTGGCAACGTTTGCAGGGACGTGAGGATCGGGCTCGGGGCTGTTGGTCCGACCCCACTGCGGGCTACAAAGACAGAGGAGTACCTAAAAGGCAGGACCCTCGATGACAAGACTATCGCTGAAGGAGCCGAATTCGCAAACGAGGGGGCAAGTCCTCCATCCGATGTCCATGGTAGCGCCGAGTACAGGATGGAGATGATCAAGGTGTTCACTCGGAGATCGTTAAAGCTTGCACTGAGCAGGGTAAAGTGATAGACGATTCATGCAATCGATGAGCACTGAGAACGTCACCGTAAAATGCAAGATCAATGGAAAGGAATACTCCGGTCTCGCGGAGCCTCGCACGCTCCTCGTTCACTTTCTGCGCGATGAACTCAATCTCACCGGCACGCACATTGGTTGCGACACGGGTCACTGCGGTGCTTGCACTATAATCATGAACGGCAAAACCGTAAAGTCTTGCATGGTGCTCGCGGTTCAAGCTCACGGAGCCAACATCCTCACCGTCGAGGGGCTCGCCGACGGGGACAAGCTCCACCCGATCCAGGAGGCATACTGGGAGAATCACGGGCTCCAGTGTGGATACTGCACCCCCGGGATGTTAATGTCCTCACTCTTCCTTCTCCAACGGAACCCCGATCCAACCGAGGAGGAGATCAAGCGAGGGATAGAGGGCAACCTGTGCAGGTGCACGGGGTACGTCAACATTGTAAAGTCGATCAAGGCGGCGGCGAAAAAACTTCAGCAGGAAAAGGGTTCTCACCCGGCCTGAGGCCAGTTTTTGCCGCTTCTCCTCAACGTGGCATTCAGGGAAAAAACAAGCTGCTCCCTCTGAGGGAAACGTTGCGCCTCCATGTCCCCCACACACCGTCCCCAGAAATATCTATTACAGCCCTCAGTTGAACTGGAACCTTGAATCTTTGGAGAACAGGGTTGAGTGAGAATAGACCAGCTTGCATTTTGAGGGTACATTCAGCATATTACATTATACTTTAAATATGTCGATATCCTACCAATCCTTTCAGGGAAACTGAATGGTAAGAAAGAAAGCAAAACCGAATAGAAAGAAGAACCCCAAATTCTACAATTTCCTAGACTCGCTTCGCACGGAGGCCACGCGCTCCGCATACGAGCATTGGATCCCATACGTCCTAGGCCAGAATCCAGATTCCTTCCTCAAACTACCTCCCTCGAAGAAGGAACGATTCATCGAGGACTACGTAAAGAGGTATCGGAACAAGGATTCCTCCGCGTATCTTCGCAATAAGATGGGCGGCGTCAGCTCGTTCCTCGATTATTGCAAGAAGAATTTCGACTGGAATCGAATCGATAGAACGATGCCGGTCAGCAATTACGTCGCCGACGATCAGGCCCCGTCGAAGGAACAGGTCAGGAGATTATTGAACGTCTTGATTTCGCCGTATGATGCAATCGTCCTGATAATGATCTCTTGCGGTTGCCGCGTTGGGGCGCTGGAGGGGTTGAGGCTGCGTCATTACTGGAAGATCACGAGAAACAGAATAACGTTCGGCGCTCTGAGGTTATACGAGGGATCCCGAGAGGTATACACCGCGTACATCTCACCAGAGGCGGTCAAGGCATTGGATCGATATTTGGAATCTAGGAAAATCCTCGGAGAAAATCTCACCCCCGAATCTTGGTTATTTCGGACGAAATTCGGGAAGTATAGCAAATCCAGAACGGTTTCCGTTGATACGTCGAATAAACCGAGGATGCTCTGCAAGAACTCAATTCAGGCATACATTCAGAGGGCATGGATCAAGTCGGGGGTCAGGAAGAGGATCCCGAAGGCCCAAAAGACGAGGCACAGATACGATTTCCAGATGGATCACGGATTTAGAAAATACTTCACCACGTACGCCCCGCTGAAGATGAAGCCCGAAACCTCGGAGAGGGACGTCGAGATCTTACTGAATCACAAGAAGAACTATCCCCGACCGACCGAGGAACACCTCCAAGATCAGTTCATTCGCGCTATCCCCTCGTTGGCGATCACCGAGGAGGCCGAGGTTAAGATTGAGCTGGACGAGACGAAGAGGGATCTACATTCGAAGATTCAAATGATTGAGGAATCGACGCAGAAGCAGATTGACTCGTTAAAGCTTTCAATCTTGCAAGCTCAGCTTCAAGCAAGCCAAGTTTCGCCAAGAGCGATTGAAAGTCCAACCCGCAGTGAGGGCACGCCGACGACGATGCCATCCTCTTCTACCCCTCAGCCTCCGCCTTCCTAGCGGGCAACACGACGAGCATTGAGGGAAAATTCGCACGTCCAGAGGACTCCCGACGAAACGGGTCGGTGAACTTCATCCTTCCAGAATACCAGAAGAAATGAGCGTCCACCTCGACGAGCCTAGCGAACCATCTCGTTGACGTATCGACGCGCATGAGCATGACTATCGTCTTCCCCTTCCCCGATTCCTCTATCGCTTTATTCACCCAAGGATCCGGTTTGGAATACGGCGGGTTGCAATACGTTCGCCCCCCCCCATTCCAACGATAGACCGTCAGTCTTCGGGCACGGATTCAGTGGGCATGGATCAAACCATCCGTCGAAGACGTCCATGAGCCATTGGGGCGTCCCGTAACTGTCGTTCATCGTTCTTTTCATCATGCCTCTGTCTTCCCGACTTCGCGGATGTATTCCACGTTCGCCGCTGGGACAATTATTTCGATTGTCGTCCCGTCCTTCGATTGTGGAAGGAGAACGAGATAGGGGCTACCAGAACGAAAGATCGGATTCGTCTCTTGGATGATCCAGACCCCAGACCAAGCCAAGCGGTCGTCATCCCCGTAGACCCGAATGGATTCCTTCAGTTTGATCTTGAATGGCATTCGACGATGAAATCACCTAAGGATTCGGAACGTAACCGGCCTCGATTGGGATGCCACGGTCTTCCCGATTTTCGAGGGATCCGAGATAGAGGGAATAGATATCCCTCGGCGTGGAATAGTTATGCTCGCGTCCCTCTATGGCGATGTGCTTCGCCAAGACGGGCATGGCGATTCTCTTATCCTTCCATCTCTCGGGGTCGCCGACCTCGTCCTTGGCGTGTTGAAGGGCTCGGAGCTGGGTTTCGAGGGGCATCAATGGATATTGGACTTTCTGCGAAGATTTCCTCTCAAGCCTCGGAATATCTGGGAGATCGATCTTTTCTTTTGCAAAGATTTGTTCACCATCGTAGACTTTGAGAACTATTCCCTCTCTACGATGGCGCCGACACCACGCGAGAAATCTTTCGACTTCTATCCCCAGATCCGGCATACTCTTAGGGACGAATTGAATTAGGGATTCCACTACGGGAATCTTCCAGTGTTTCCCTACCTGATACACTATGGTGTAGGGAAGGAATCTTTTCGTATCGACGTCCCAGATATCGAATAGGATACAATGGATATTTTTTCGCTTGGGCTCGATTCGTGTCGGCGATACCGGTTTCAGGAGTTCGCCGTATGCGATGTATCGATGACCGTAATTCGACCATTCGTCCTGAAGGAATCTCGTTATCCGATCAAACTCGGGGGTGGCCCTGAACCTAGAAACGATTTCTGGGCTGGCCTTTTCCTGATTGTGGCTGGAAATATGGATATCGAAGATTGGCGGTCTTGGGAGGTTTTCGTATTGGGATTGGGGGTTCAACCATACGGAGACGTTCTCACCGTCCCTCTTCACGGTGAAGACGATATCCCGTCCCAATAATTCCCTTCCGCTATTTGGGAGATGATCGATTCGTTCCAGCTCGACGTAGCGACGCCACATAGGAAGCTTTGGGGTATAATGTATTATATTATTCCTTAAGACTCAAACAAGTACTAGGGTTCGCCCCCTATTCCTAGAGAACTGAGTACACCCCCACCCAAACGATATATTTCCGCATCCTCGATTTTTTTGATTGAGATTCTGAAATTCTGACAGCGGCCAACTGGCTTTATATAGTAGGAGTATAATACATTATACTCGATGAAAAACATGGTATCCGTATCGAATACAAAAGAAATAATGAATGAGGAATTCCCGATCCTACTCGCGAGATCCAAGAATCTCTACCCGAGACGGACGGGATGGTTCAACGTCCAAGGCGCGAAGATGAATGAATATTACTGCAATATCTGCGGGAAATACATAGACAGCGAGAGCAGCGAATACGGGCGAACCAAACACGTCCTAGTCGCGCTCATTACGCATGCGTATAGACACCTCTCCGTCCAGAGAGAAGACGTCGAGGTGAGAGATACGTGTCGCAAAATCTCCCAGAGATTCGGGTATGATATCTCCCCAGAAAATCTTGGAAGGATTGAGGAAAAACTCGAACTAGTGGACGAGGGTATGACGAAAGAAGATATAGATTCCGCATTCCCCATCGTCAAATGAGATAAAATTAAATATCTCTCCAGAAAAAGAGGCCATCCTAAAATGGCCTCTTCCACTATTTCATCTTCATCTTTCTGTCCTGATTGCTACGAATTCGTCCGATCTGGAACCTTGGGCTTCGATGATCTCCCTGATGATTTAAAATTCATCGAGATGCGAGATCATGCGAGATTGGAATGTACCCATGCATGCCAGCAATGTCAAAAACTAAGGGAATGAATCCCGTCAATATTCCGTCGGCGGACGGAACGCGGAATAGGAATCGTCCGCTGACGGTCTATCGTTCTTGATGATTCCGACGCTTCCAGAAGCCTTCGTTCCTGCGTGGGCCGCCAAAGCCAACGCGTATGCGAGATCATCATGCGTCCCGTTCGGATGCGAGAACGAATACCCGCCGACCCTTGTCCTTTCAGCCTCGATGCAATTCAGGTTAGAAAGAAGATTCAAATCGTTGGCGGGGAGCATGATCTTCTTCTGCTCGAACAGGATTCGGAGATTGGAGAGGACGGTCTCCTTGTTCCTAGCGGAGAGATTGATTCCCTCCGCCGGGAGTCCCAAAGCCTTGCAATGCTCGACGATTGGTTCTCCGAGGCCGGTTGAATCGACAAACATCTTCCTGAACTTGAATTGCTTGTGGCGATCCGCAATTTCCACCGTGAAGCGGGTATAGAGATTATCGTCCGTCTTGTCCTTTGCGAGCAACGTCTTTTCCAAGACCACGCGGAACGTCGAGTCCGACAATCTTTGAAGGACGATGAACGCGGCTGGATCATGTTTGCCGCCGGGGTCGTAACCGCCATATAATTCCCCGTCGAGATTCTGATTCTTCATGAGATCGCAGTAATTACAAACGTTGGACGTCGCATCGCAGACGTGGACGCACGGACGCAATAACGTCATCGGGAAGTATGCGAGATTGTCATCCACGAATTCGGCGAGATATTCCTGCTGGAACCTCTGCTCGCCGACGAGTTCCCTCTGCTCGTCTAGAAAATCTTTCGTGACCAAGGGATTCACGGAAGACGGGAAATGGAATTTAGACCAGTTCGGGGAACTGAACGCCTTGAAGAAGATGTGATTCTTATCGCATGGCGTCGAGAGCATGATCGCAATCCCGTCAGTGGTCGAGAGCATGGGGAGACCTACCTCCGTGATCACTTCCTCTGGGATGAACGCGGCTTCGTCGAATATGATTTGATGCGCTGTGAA
>Ga0070737_10002291_pt1 | contig 23526 bp, 23 predicted proteins | sample Coa_R1_10_FD_66438 | JGI IMG/M metagenome (GOLD analysis project Ga0070737, IMG submission 66438) | Surface soil microbial communities from Centralia Pennsylvania, which are recovering from an underground coalmine fire - Coalmine... | ecosystem: Environmental > Terrestrial > Soil > Unclassified...
CGTTGGCGGCGGTGTCGAGATCCACGGTGTCCACCAGGTAGGTGGGCCCTGAGCCCAGTCGTTGCCGCCGCCACCGCCGCCGTCGCGGCAGGGCCGCCTCCGGCGTAGCTGATGGCCCCGGCGACCAGGCGCTCGTCGGGGTGCGGGAACCTCGGGACCAGCGCGATCGCGTCCAGCGTCGCGGCGCCGACGAACACCAGCGGTGCGCGCACGGGAGCACGGTCGTCCATAAGCTCACCACTCGGCGAGCCGGCCGTCGCCAAGCCGCCAGACCGGGTCGGGCAGTTCCCAGTCGGCCACCCGGCTGCGGACGGCGGACTCGTCGATCGTGATTCCCAGCCCGGCCCCTGAGGGGCGCCCGAGCCGGCCGCCGGCCGGGGTGAGCGGAGCCGGGTCGCTCAGGTAATCGAGCATCTCGCCCTGCGGCAGCCCCGCGTATCCCTGGTGGTAGTGCAGGCCGAGGCTCTGTTCCTGGATCACGACGTTGCCGGCGCAGCAGTCCACCTGCAGGGAGGCGGCCAGCGAGATCGGGCCGTTGGGGCAGTGCGGGGCGACGGCCACGTCGTAGGCCTCAGCCATGCGGCACAGCTTCTCCAGCTCGAACAGGCCGGTCAGGGACACGTCGGGCTGGATGACGTCGACCGCGCGGCGTTCCAGCAGCCTGGCGAACTCCTCCCTGGTCAGCAGCCGCTCCCCGGTGGCGATCGGGGTGCGGCCCGCGACCCGGGCGATGTCCGGGAGCAGGTCCTCCTGGCCAGGGGGCAGCGGCTCCTCCACCCACAGCAGGCCGAACTGCTCGAGCTCGCGCAGCAGAGCCTTGGCCATCGCCCGGTGTACCCGGCCGTGGAAGTCGAGCGCGATGTCCACGGTGGTGCCGAAGGCGTCGCGGACCGCGCCGACGCGGGCGACGACCGCGTCGATCCGCTCGGCCCGGTCGAGCAGGTCGAGCTCGGCGGTGGCGTTCATCTTCACCGCCGTGTAGCCCTGGCCGATCCTGGTCCTGACCTGGCCGACCACGTCGGCGGGGCGGTCCCCGCCGGCCCAGGCGTACACCCGCACGCTGTCCCTGACAGCACCGCCGAGGAACTCGTGGACGGGAAGGCCGTACCGCCGGCCCTTGATGTCCCAGAGCGCCTGCTCGATCGCCGCGGCGGCCGTCGCGAGCACCGGGCCGTCGCGGAAGAAGCCGCCGCGGCGCATCCGCTGCCACAGGTCCTCGATCCGGCCCGCATCTTCTCCGGTCACGTTACGCGCCAGGTCGCTGATCGCGCCGGTGACGGCGGCCGCGCGTTTGGGCACGATGGCCTCGCCCCATCCGGTGAGGCCGTCGTCGGTGCGGACCTCGGCGAAGATCCAGCGGGGAGCGACCCGGTGGGCGGTGATTGCCGTGATGCGGGCCATCAGCGGTATGCCTGGCCGGTTTCGTGGTCGAAGAAGTGCAGGTGGGCGGGGTCCACGGTGAGGGTGATCTTCTCGTCGCGCCCCAGCCGGTCCTCCCGGGGCCGCTTGACGGTGATGCTGGCCTCACCGACGTTGACGAGGACGTGCTGCTCGGCGCCCAGCGGCTCGACGACCTCCACGACCCCTTCGATCACGCAGTCCCGTTTCTCGGCCTCAGCACGCGGGACCGGCCGGAAATGCTCGGGCCTGACGCCGACGACCAGCCTGCCCGCGTCCGCCGGGATGGCGGTCACGTGCTCTGGTGGCAGGCGCAGCCGCACGCCCGTGCCGCGCAGCTCCGCCCCCCCGGTGCCGGCGACGCGGTCGCAGGGCAGGAAACCCATCGCCGGGGTACCGATGAAGCCTGCCACGAACCGGTTGACCGGCCGCTCGTACAGTTCGTCGGGCGTGCCGAGCTGCTGGATCACGCCGTCGGCCATCACCGCGATACGGTCGCCCATCGTCATCGCCTCGACCTGGTCGTGGGTGACGTAGACGGCGGTCGCGGTCACCGCGCGGTGCACCTTGAGGATCTCCGCGCGCATCTGCACGCGCAGGTGCGCGTCGAGGTTGGACAGCGGCTCGTCGAGCAGGAAAACCGCGGGGTCGCGGACGATCGCCCGGCCGAGCGCGACCCGCTGGCGCTGGCCGCCGGAGAGCTGCCGGGGCTTGCGGTCCAGCAGGTGCTCGATGCGGAGCAGGCCGGCCGTCTCGCGCACCTTCGCGTCGATGGCCTGCTTGCCGAGCCTGCGCCGGCGCAGGCCGAACGCCATGTTGCCGTAGACCGTCATGTGCGGGTACAGGCCGTAGTTCTGGAAGACCATGGCGATGTCGCGGTCCCCCACGTCCACGTCGGTGACGCGGGTACCGCCGAAGTAGATCTCGCCGCTGGTGGGGGCCTCAAGGCCGGCGATGACCCGCAGCAGCGTCGTCTTGCCCGACCCGGACGGCCCGACGAGGACGAGGAACTCGTGGTCACCGATCTCCATGTCGGTTTCCCGCAGTGCCTGGGTCTCGCCGTAGCGCTTCGCCACGTTCCTGAGGGTGATGTTGGCCATCAGTCTGCTCTCCTGGTCGGTGCCACGGTCAGGCCATCCGTCGGTGCCAGTGCCCGGCCCCCGGCTTGTGCCGGGGCCAGACCAGCGGCGAGAGAGTCGGGCAGGCGGCTGAGTGCCCGACCGCCATCAACGCGCAGGATGGCGCCGGTGACGAACGAGGCCATGGGTGAGGCGAGGAAGGCGACGGCATCGGCCACCTCGTCCGGCGTGCCGAACCTGCGCAGCAGGCTGGCGGGCTCGCCTCCCAGGTCACCGCCGCCGCGCTGGATGGCCTCCCGCTCGCTCTGCCAGGAGGGTGTCTCGACGACGCCGGGCGCGACGGCGTTGACGCGGATGCCCAGCGGGGACAGTTCGGCTGCCAGGGCGCGGGTGAGCGCGGACAGCCCGCCCTTGCTCGCGACGTACGGCAGGTGCCTGGGGACCGGCAGATGCTCCTGGATGGACGTGATGTTGATGATCACGCCCGTGCCGCGGCTGGCCATGTCCCGTGCCGCGTCCCTGGCGAGCAGGGCGGGCGCGGTGAGGTTCGTGTCGAGCACGGCGCGCCAGTCCCCGGCGGTCATGTCGAGAACCGTGGTGCGCTGCCCGAGGTAGGCGGCGTTGTTGACGAGGATGTCGACCCTGCCGAAGTGCCGCGTTACCCGGCCGATGACGGACTCGCACTGCGCCGGGTCCGACAGGTCGGCCTCCGCGCAGATCGCCGTCCCGCCGCTGGCTGCGATCGCGTCGGCGCCCTGCCGGGCAGCGGCCTCGTCGATGTCCACCAGGGCCACCGCCGCGCCGCCGCGGGCGAGCCGGCCAGCCACCGCGTGCCCGATCCCGCGCGCGGCACCGGTGACGACCGCGACCTGCCCGGCGAACCAGCCGCCCGGCGGTGCCGGGTCCCGTTCCGCTGCCGGATCCGCCATGGCTTACGTCCCCGCCAGCGCGCCGGCGGTCAGGCCGCGCACCATCGACCGCTGCACGAGGAAGAACGCGACGATCAGCGGCAGGCTGGTGATCAGTGACGCCGCCATCATGCCGCCCCAGTCGGTCTTGAAGGTGCCGCTGAAGGACTGCAGGAGGCCGGGCGGCAGCGTCTGCCTGGCGTTCGTGCTGATCAGGGTCAGCGGGTAGAGCAGGTTGTTCCAGGTGTTCATGAACACGAACACGGCGGTCGTGACGAGCCCGGGTACCGACAGCGGGACGACGACGCGGAACAGGATCCCCAGCCTGGAGTAGCCGTCCACCCGCGCGGACTCCTCGATCTCCCGGGGGATGCCGTCGAAGAAGCCCTTCATCATCCACGCGCCGAACGGGATCGCGAAGGTCGTGTAGCCGATGATCAGCCCGAGGTAGGTGTTCAGCAGGTGCGCCTTGAGCAGCAGCAGGTACAGCGGGCCGATGAGGACCACCAGCGGCAGCATCTGGGTGGCGAGCACCGCGACGCTGCTCGCCCCGCCCAGCCGGTACCCGCCGCGGGAGAAGCTGTAGCCGGCCAGCGTCGCGATGAACACGGCCACCACGGCGGCGACCACCGAGGTGACCACGCTGTTGATGAAGTAGTCCCAGAACGGCAGCGAACTGCTGAACAGCTCGCCGAAGTTGGCGCCGGTGATCGTGTGCGGCCACAGCGTCGGGTTCAGGTTGGTGGCCTCCTGCCCGCTTTTCAGCGAGGTGGACAGCATCCAGTACAGCGGCCAGAGGGTCCACACGGCGAACAGCGCGACGGTCACGACGACGGCGCAGCGGCCCACCGGGAGCCGGCGCCGCCGGCCCGGGCCCGCCGCCCTGGCGGTCGGCCGCCGCGCTGCCGTCTTGTCCACGGTGAGCCTCATGCCGGCCTGCTCCTCAGTACTCGGATAAATAGCGACGCGATGATGACAAGCAGCGCCAGCCAGACGATGCCGATGGCCGACGCGTAACCAAGCTTGAAGCTGGTGAAGGCCAGCTCGTAGACGTAGATCACCAGGGTGGTCGTGCCGTAGGCCGGCCCGCCCTGGGTCATCGCCCAGATCAGCGGGAAGCTGTTGAAGTTCTGGATGATCATCAGCAGCGCCCCCACCAGCGCGGCGCTGCGCAGGTACGGCAGCTTGATCTGCGTGATCATGGACCAGGTGCCCGCCCGGTCGATTCTGGCCGCCTCGGTCACCTCGGTCGGCACCCCGCCGAGCGCCGCTGTGAAGATCAGCAGGAAGAACGGCGCCGTCGTCCAGACGTTCGCGATGATCACGGCAACCATCGCCCAGCCCGGCTGGGTGAGCCACGGGATCGGCGAACCGATGATCCCGGTGCGTTCCAGCAGAGCGTTGGTGATCCCGCCGGGGTTGGTGAACATGAACTCGAACAGGAACGCGACCACGATGACCGGCACGGCCCAGGGGGTGAGCAGGACGCCCCGGATGAACCGCCACGGGCCGGTCAGCCGCTCCAGCGCGAGCGCGAGGACGAGGCCGAGCAGCATGGCGACTGCCACGGACACCCCGGTGAAGATGACGGTGTTCCGCAGCGACTCCCAGAACAGCGGGTCGTGGTAGAGCTGCCTGTAGTTGGCGCCGCCGACGAAGTTGTGTACCGGCATCTCCAGCGAGTAGTTGGAGAACGACACGATGACCGCTTCGGCGATCGGGTAGCCGACGACACCCGCGAGGATGATCAGCGCCGGGGCCGTCATCCAGTCGAACCACCTGGCCCGGGCGCCCCGGCGCCGCCGGGGCGCCCGGGAAGGGACCGACGTCAGCACAGCTCGCATCGGCCGGTCATCCCCCCAGATCGGTCGTCATCTTCGACTGCAGGCTCGACGCGATGGACGAGATCGGCGTGGACGTGGTCATCGCCTGCTGGACCGCCGAGGTGAAGTCCAGGTAGACGCTGCTGTAGTGCGGGCCCCACGCCGGCGTGACCACGGTCGGGATGATGTCCTTCTCGAACGACCGCGCGATCGGGTTGTTCAGTTGCGTGGCCACGGCGCCGGTGGGGGCGGCTAGCGGCGGGATGGAGTTCTCGTACTTGAGCGTGTAGTTGAGCACCGCCCACTGGGAGGTGGCCAGCCAGCTCATGAAGTCCCACGCGGCCTTCTTGTTCGGCGCGTTCTTGTACATGACGAGCTGGTGGTCGGTGGGCGTGCTGTAGTGCGTGCCGGTGGCGGTGGGCAGCGGCGCGACGCCCCACGTGCTGAAGAACTGCTGGTTGGTCATGTGGTTGAGGGACTGCACCACACCCTTGACGTAGGGTCCGTCGACCGTGAACGCCACCTGGTTGGACGCGGCGGGCTGCCGGAAGTAGCCGCCCTTCTGGCCTTCGGGCGTGTACCCGTCCTTGGCGACGGTGCGCATGAAGCTCAGGAAGTTCTCGACCGGGGGGGTGGTGACGGTCGCCTTGGACCCGCTGAACGGCACGCCGCCCATGCTTTTCATGATCGGCCAGTCCTGGTCGAGGGCGTACTCGCGGGCGGTGCTGTCGATGCCGAACGTGATGACCTTCGGCTCCTTGGCGTGGATGACCTTCGCGTCGGCGAGCAACTGGTTCCAGGTGGTCGGCGGCGTGGGGCTGAGCCCGGCCTTCTGCATGATCGTCTTGTTGTACCACAGGGCGTACGGGCCGACCGTCCATGGGATCGCGACCTGCTGGCCGTTGATCATGCCCAGGTTCAGCTCGCGCGGGATGATCTGCGACCGCCACTGGCTGGTCATGAAGCCGCTCAGCGGCTGGAGATCGCCGGTGGCTGCCTGGTCGAACGTGTAGTCGCCCTGCATCTCGGCCACGTCGGGCGGGTTGCCCGACCGGACCTCGAGCAGGAGCTGGTGGTCGATGTCGCTGTAGGAGACCGGCTCGCTCTTGATCGTGACGTTCGGGTGCAGCGATTCGTACTCCTTGATCGCCGCGTCGATGCCGGGGTGCGTGTTCTGCTCCGCGTCCGCCCAGTTCGCGAACGTGATCACCGTTTTGCCGCCGCTCTTGCCGCTGCCCGAGCTGCTGCTAGAGCCGGTCCCGCTGCCGCCGCCCGGGCTGCAGGCGGCCACGGCAACGAGCACGGCCGCGACCGCGAGGCCGGCGGCCGGCACCCCCCGCCGCCGCCCCCGGGACCACGAGGACGCTCCCAGGCCATGCCGTTCTCCTGGGTATTCAGCCAGCTGGCTGGACTTCCCCATCGCTGTGCCCTCGCCATCGTACCGTGGTCTGACCTCTGGTCACTTATAGTGATAATATGCCGCGCGCGTGGACGGACGTCAATCATGCCCGCCCTATCGTTACCCTCGCGAAATCAGGCCGCGCCCGGCCGTCCGGGACTACTGTCCGGGTTCTTGTATGGCCGGGCCGCCAGGGAGCTGTGACCTCGTGCTGCTACGTAACGTCCTATTGATGATACGCATCGCACAAGGCCCTGGCCAGGGAAGACGGCCGGGTGTACCGAACGGGGACCGCGGTGCCGGTCACGGCGGGCACGGCCGGCCCCACCTGGGCGCGGTGCCACGGGGCCAGCCGTGCTATCCGCACGGTGGCGCCGTGACGGTCTGGTACGCCCGCCACGGCCGGCGGCCGGGCGGCCGTGGCGGGCGCGACACGGAAATGGCAGGCGTACGGCAGGGAAGCTGTGAGAAAGGGAGCTGGTAACGGTGAGTGCACGTCGTGCCCTCGCGGGTGTGATGGCCGCCCTGGTCACCCCGGCAGGTGAGGACGGCGAACCTGACATCGCCGGCCTCGAGCGGCTCGTGAGCCGTGTGGTCACCGGGGGTGCTGACGGGATCAGCCCGGCTGGGTCGACCGGCGAAGGCCCCAGGCTGACCCGCGAGCAGCGGCTGGCGGTGACCCGCCGGGTGCGCGCGCTCGTCCCGCCGGGCATGCCGGTGATTCCGGGTGTGCCGCTCAGCACGCCGCAGGACGGCATGGCCGAGCTGGAGGCGCTGGCCGGTGCGGGCGCCACCGCCGCACTGGTCTCGCCGCCGTCGTACTACCCGCTCTCCGACGACGCTGTGCAGCGCCTGTACGAGACGCTCGCCGCGCGCTCGCCGCTGCCGTTGCTGCTCTACAACATCCCGGTCTTCACCAAGGTGCGGATCGCCCCCGGGGTTGTCGCGAAGCTCGCCGCGCACCCCAGCATTGCCGGGATCAAGGACTCCAGCCGCGACCTGGAGTACCAGCAGCAGGTCATCCACTGCTCGGCCGGCACCGAGTTCAGCGTGTTCACCGGCACCGACACCCTGCTCGTCGCGAGCCTGACGATCGGGGCCGCCGGCGCCATCGCGGCCAGCGTGAACCTGGTGCCCGACCTGACGGCGGGCGTCTACCGCGCCGTCACCACCGGGGATCTCACTGCCGCGCTGCGCATGCAGGAACGGCTCGCCCGCGTCGTCGCGGCGTGCCGCCGCGGTGAGTTCCCAGCCGGCTGGAAGACGGCACTTGAGCTGGCTGGCGTGTGCGCCGCCCATCCCGTCCCCCCCGGCTTGCCCTTGTCCGCCGAGCAGCGTTCCCGGCTCGCCGCCGACCTGGCAGCAGAGGGGATCGCCTGACCCGCGGGGATGTCTGCCATCCGCCCGGTGGGGCGGTCAGTCACCGCGCCCCGCCGACGGATTCACCGCTGGCGGGGCCGTCACCGCCCATGCGGGCGCCGGAGGCACCTGCGCGAACGATGTCGCGTAGTTCTCCGGCGGCGCGCCCGGCGCTGGCGGCAGGACGCGGATGGTGACCGTGCCGCTGCCCAGGGCCGGGTGGGCCGCCCGGACGGTGACGGTCCCGGCCGGGCCCGGCAGCGTCCGGATCCATACCGCTCCCGCGCCGCCGGCGGCGGCGAAATCGAACGGGTTGTCGCCGACGAGGACGCCGGGGCCCTGCACCGACAGCTCGACCTGGCCGCCGGCGTAGGGGCGCGGCGCGCCGTAGGAGTCCACCGCGCGGAACACCACGCGGGTCTCGTCCGACCCGTCGGCCACCAGCTCGGCGTCGTCGGCGGCCACCGAGAGCCGGTCGGTGGCCGGGTCGGAGGAGAACGACCGGGACGCGACCAGGGTGCTGCCCAGGTACCCGTCGATGCGCAGCTCCGGGTGCGACGACCCGTCCACCGAGCTGAAGTCGGCGAAGGACGGCGGGTACGGCAGGTGCCCGTAGCCGGCGGTGTCCGGGGTCACGGTGGCGTAGTGGGAGCCGCCGACGTAGATCTCCAGCCGGTCCAGGTTGGCGCAGATCATCGCGCTGGCCAGGCTGGTGACCGGCGAGGTGGGCCCGAAGTCCCAGTAGAACGCGGGCGCGATCACCGGCCGGATCTTCGGGTCGATCTGCGCCTGGTAGATCGCCGCGCCCGGCTTGGGGATGCGGAACAGGTCCACCACGCCTGTGTACTTCACCCCGTCGTACTCGTTGCCGTTGCCGGAGTCGTAGTCGTAGCCGGACCAGGCCAGCAGCCCGCAGTAGCGGTCATCGGAAAAGGAGATGTCGTGCACCCGCGCGTGCGCGGCCGCCTGGCCCTGCTGCACCTGCTGCGGGTCGGTCCGCCGGTAGTACTTGTACGGCCCGGACAGCGTGCCGACCGCCTCACAGACCAGGTATGGCCTGCCGGCCGCGTCCGTGGGCGGCTGCAGGGTGGGCTCTTTCAGGCCGTCCGGGCCGGTCACATAGCTGTAGTCATGCCTGCTGAAGACGTCGAACACGAAGCTGGCGTCGCTGGGGGAGCCGTCGCCCCCGGTCGGCCTGGAGTCGTCGAGGGAGTGCGCGAGCTCGTTGTTCGCGGTGTAGGCGGTGACGTGCTCGCCGGCCTCGTTCGGCATCGCGCCCCACACGATGACGCAAGGATGGTTACGGTCCCGGACGATCATGTCGCCCACGTCGCGGTACATCGCCGCCTGCCACGCGGCGTCGCCGAAGTACCCCCACCCGGGGATCTCCTCCCACACCATCAGCCCGAGCTCGTCGCAGGCGTCGTAAAAGGCCTCATCCTGCGGGTAGTGCGAGCAGCGCACCATGTTGCAGTTCAGCTCCTGCCGCATGATCGCCGCATCCCTGCGCTGCACCCGCGCGGACATGGCGCCGCCGGCGAACGGGAAGAACTGGTGCCGGTTGACCCCGAACAGCTTGACCCGGCGGCCGTTCAGGAAGAACCCGTCGGGCTGGAAACTGGCCTCGCGGAACCCGATCCGCGTCCGGTAGTCATGCACCGGGGTGCCGCCCAGCACCAGCGTCGCCACCACGGTATAAAGCTTCGGGTTGTCGATGTCCCACAGCGTGATACCGGCCAGCCCGGTCAGGGTCGCGGTCACCGTCGTCTGGCCCGGCTTGCTGATCGTCACCGGCGCCGACGCCGACGCGACCGTGCGTGAGCCGTCCCGCAGGCCGACCACGATCCGCGCGCTGCCCTGCGGCACCACGGCGGCATCGACCGTGACCTGCACGTCCACATGCCGCTGGGCCGGGTCGAGGACGCTGGCCGGTCTCGCGAACACGTCGGCGATGAAGACCTGCGGCACCGCGCGCAGCCGCACCTGGCGGTAGATGCCGCCCGGCTGCCAGTAGTCCACCGAGCGTGAGGTGTACGGGGCGGGCCGGTCCGGCGGCACGTCGATGTTGAACCGCGAGTCCAGCGTCACGGCCAGCACGTTGCCGCGGGGCTTCAGGTAGTCGGTGAGTTCGCAGCTGAACGGCAGGTAGCCGCCCAGCCGCCCGCCCACCCCGGTGCCGTTCAACGTCACCACGGACCCAGTCATCGCGGCGGCGAAGTCGGCGAAGACCCGCATCCGGCTGGCATCGGCGGGGGCGTCGAAATGCTTCCGGTAGGCCCACACCTGCTCCCAGGCGGCAGGATCCCACTCCTGCCACGACAGCGGAGCCACCGTGTGCGGCAGCTCGACCGCCCGGAACCCGCTGTCGTCAAAGCCCGGCTGGTCACTGCCCGGCGCTGCGGGGCCGAACAGCCAGCCCGTGCCGAACGGGATGATCCGCGCTGCCGGGCCGCGGGCCGTGGTGGCAGCCCGCGCCGAGGCGGTCAGCGTGCCACCGGTGACCGACCACGTCGCGAGCCCGGCGGCACCGGCCGCCGTCGCGCGGAGGAACTGCCGCCGTGCGAGCGCCGCGGGATGCTGTGGCTCGGTACGTGCTGCCCCGTCACCCATCACCCAGGCTCCCTTCGCCGTTCAGGCTCCGTCGGCTTCTGTGGGTCTGCGTCGGGGAATGCCTCCTGGCGGACCCGACGGCACCGTGCGCCCAGGCACGCCGGAGGCCAGGCTGGCGCGCTCCCCCGGCACCCACCGTTCGCAAAGGATCAGAAGTCAGAACCCAGAGGTAAGGACTATACGTTTTCTGTTTGAGTCTGCGGCCCTTGGCGGGGCTGGTCAAGCCCGCCGCCCGGCCCGGAGGGGTCCACCGCAACACGGACGGTCTGTGTCCGCGTCCCGGCGGCCGGGGGCCGTCGCGACACGGGTGCCCGGCGAGCGCCGTCCTCCGCAGCATGGCCGGTGCCGAAGTGGTTGACATCACACGGCCCGGCTCGCTAACTTTTGATCAGAGGTCAGACCACGAAAGATGATCGGGTCGCTGCTACCGCGAGCTCACCCCACGGAGCCGGGCCGGAGCACGTCAAGGAGCCATCAGGTGGGCACTTCCCAGCACTCCGCTGCTGACAGCAGGGCACACGCCCGCGGCGACGCCGGCGCCCCTGGCACGGCGATGGACGAGGCCAGGCTACGGGGCGGTCACGGCCAGGCGGGCGAGCCCTTGCTTCTCGTCGATCACGTGCGCATTTCCTACCGGATGCGGCGCGAGGTGGTCACGGCGGTCGCGGATGCCTGTTTCGAGATGAGACGCCACGAGCGCCTGATCCTGATCGGGCCGTCAGGGTGCGGCAAGTCAACGCTGCTGAAGGCCATCGGCGGTTTTCTCCAGCCCGACGCCGGGACGATCCGTTTCGACGGCCGGACGGACCTCGCACCGGGGCCGGACCGGGCTGTGGTCTTCCAGGAATTCGACCAGCTCTTCCCGTGGAAAACCGTGCTTGAGAACGTGGCATACCCCCTCCGCGTGACCGGCCGTGACCGGGCAGGGGCGCGGGAACGGGCGCTTGAATTCCTGGAAATGACCGGCCTCGGGCCGGCCGCCAGCCGGCATCCCCATGAACTGTCCGGGGGAATGAAACAGCGGGTCGCGATCGCGCGGGCGCTGGCGCTCGAGCCGACGATGCTGCTCATGGACGAGCCCTTCGGGAGCCTCGACGCGATCACACGAGCCAGGCTCCAGCGTGAGCTCAAGCGCATCGCCCAGCGGACGCGGGTGGCGGTCTTCTTCGTGACCCACAGCATCCAGGAGGCCCTTATGCTCGCCGACCGCATCGTCGTCCTCAGCCCGCCGCCCTCGACGGTGCTTGAGGTGGTCGACGTCAGCGACATCGACAGCCCGTCGGATTCCCGCTATCTCGAAACCCAAGGGCGCCTGCACAAGATGCTCGGCGCAACCGATGAGGATCTTCCCGATGTACAAGGCTGAACCGGAGACCGGGCAGTCGCCGGCTCTGCAGGTTCCCCCGCAGCGCAGCAGACGCGCGTGGTGGCAGGGCGCTGCCACCCCGGCGAGCGCCACGGGGCGCCAGCCCACCTGGTGGGCACGCCTGCCGACGATCGTGCGCCGCACGATCGTCTTCGTCGTCCTCGTCGCGTTCTGGCAGGCCTACGTCTCACTGAAGCACGTGAGCCACCTGGTCTTCTCCAGCCCGGCGTCCGCGATCTCCGCCTTGATCACCGGCTGGAGCAACGGCCAGATCGCCGCCGCGACCGCGACGACGCTGGAGGTCCTGCTGATCGGCATGGCGATAGGGCTGGTCCTGGGGGCGCTCTTCACCGTCCTCGCGACCGCGACCACCGTCGGCCGGGACTTCATCATGCTGATGACGGCGATGGTGAACCCGCTGCCGTCCATCGCGATCCTGCCGCTCGCCATCATCTGGTTCGGCCTTAACAACAAGGCACTTGTCTTTGTCATCGCCAACGCAGTCGTCTGGCCCATCGCCATCAACATGAGCGCCGGGTTCACGACGGTCAACCCGACCCTCGTGATGGCCGCGCGGAACCTGGGGCTCAAGGGCTGGCGCATGATCAAGGACATTCTCCTGCCCGCGGCCTTGCCATACATCATAAGCGGTGTGAAGGTGAGCTGGGCGTTTGGCTGGCGCACCGTCATAGCTGCGGAACTCGTCTTCGGCACCGCAGGAGGATCTGGCGGGCTCGGGTACTACATCAATACCAACCAGTATTTCCTGAAGCTGCCGAACGTCTTCGCCGGCCTTATCACCATCGCGATCATCGGCGTTGTCGTCGAGGCACTGCTGAACGCATTCGAAAGACAGACCGTAGTCCGCTGGGGAATGGCCCGGTCATGATCCGCGAACTGTTCCTGCCCCGCACATGCTCCGGCATGCCGGGAGACAGCCAGCCGTTGCGTGCTGCGTTCGCCTGACGCGATCCAGCGGCCGGGAAAGGGTAACAAACTATGAGAGCCATCTCTGTCATTAAATGGGTGCGCCCGCGCCGCATCATCGGCTCCGCCGGCGCAGCCCTTGGGATTGCACTTCTTGCCGCATGCGGCTCGGGCGGCTCGGGGAGCTCGTCGGGAGCTGCCAGCAGCGGGACCTCTGCGGCGCACAGCAGCCTCGTCATCGCGACCCAGCCAGATCTGGGGTACGCGCCGCTCTACATCGTCGAGCAGGAAGGCTGGCTGAAGAAAGCGCTGCCCGGGGTTACCGTAAAATGGGAATCACTCAACTCGGGGTCGGCGATGGAAACCGGGATGGTCTCCGGGAACATTGACGTGGGAGCGGGCGGCGTGGCGCCGTTCGTCCTCGGCTGGTCGAAAGGAGTCGGCTGGAAACTCCTGTCCTCCCTCGACGAGGCGGACCTGTGGCTCGTGACAAAGCCCAGCATCACGTCGCTCACGTCGATCACGCCGGCGGACCGCATCGCGGTCGTCGCGCCAACGTCGATCCAGGCCATCATACTCAAAAAGGCAGCGCAGACGTACCTGGGCAACCCGAACAAGCTTGATCCTAACCTGGCGATCATGCCCCATCCGGTCGCCTACCAGTCGTTCCGCTCGGGAAGCATCGCAGGCGCGCTCGACGCGCCGCCTTTCCAGCAGGAAGAGGTCGCGGCCGGCGGGCATGTCCTGCTCAGGAGCTACCAGCTCTTCGGGCCGTCCACCTTCAACAGCGTGTTTGTGCTCCCGTCCTTCTACAACAGCCACCGCAAGGAGATGCAGATCCTCAGCCAGCAAATCAAGCGCGCGGTCGATCTCCTCAACAGCAATCCGGCCCAGGCGGCGCAGATAATCTCGGCCTACGAGCACGGTACGCTGTCGCCGGCAGAAGCCAAGGCAGATATCACCAGTTCCAGTATCCATTACACGGTCACGCCTCATGGATACCTCGCCTATGCCAAGTTCATGAAATCCATCGGGCTCATCAGCAAGGCGCCGACATCGATCCGCCAGATTGAATTCCCGACGCTCTACGGGACCGCCGGAAGCTAGCGATGACGCCAGCGGGCCCGCCGGCCACCCGCCCACGATGGCGGGTGGCCGGCGGGCGGCATGACGCTCTCGCGGCGGCGGGCTGGCCGGGAGGTTCCGGGAGGTGCTGACGCTGCCGGACGCCTCCGCTGCGGCTGCCGTCGAGCTGCTTGGCGCTACCACCCAGGGACTGCTCGGGTTTGGCATCAACCTGGTCGCCGCGCCGCTGCTCGTCCTGATCGATCCCCACTTCGCTCCCTCACCCGTGGTGCTCGCCGGAATCGTCAGCAGCGTGCTGGTCGGCACCCGGGAGCGAGGCAGCGCCGACGGGGCGACGATCACGTGGGCGCTGGCGGGGCGCCTCCCGGGAACGGCCCTGGGCGTATGGATCGTCGCGGCCGTCGCGAGCCGGTACCTGCGGCCACTCGTCGGCGCCGTCGTGCTCGCCGGCGCCGCTGCGGTCGCGGCGCGCCGCGCGCTCAGGCGCACACGCCCCGCGCTGCTCGGCGTCGGGGTCGTCTCGGGCGTCATGAGCACGATCGCGGGTCTCGGCGGCGCCCCCTTGGGGCTCGTGTGCCACGACCTGCCCGGCCGGGTCCTCCGGCCAACGCTCGCGTTCTTCAGCCTGGCGGGCGCACTGCTCGCCGCGGCGGCACTGGCGGCGGCCGGCCAGGTCAGCTATGTGAGCCTCGAGCTCACAGCCGTGCTGTTGCCGGGGGTGTTTGGCGGCTTCCTGCTGTCCGGCGTGCTGGTGCCGGTCGCCGACCGGTGGCCAACCATGCGGCCCGCGGTCCTCGCCCTGGCGGCGGCCGGCGCGATCGCAGCGATCGTGAAGGGACTGTGGTAGCCGGCACTACAGTCCCGGTTCGTTACAGTCCTGCCGCCTCCCCTGGCCAGGGGCTTATGCGATACATATCCTCAATGGGACGTTACGTAGTGGCACAAGGTCCCAGCCATCCGGCGGCTCGCCCCCCTGACAAACCCGGATAGCAGTACCGGGCGTCCCGGAGCTGGGGTGCAGGCACCCGGGCTGTGCGCCTCGCGTCCCGTGCAAGGTCCTGGCGGGCCAGACTTGACCCCGGTTCGCGCGCAACACGCGGCGCCCGGGTGATCTCACGGATACCAGCCGTGCAGGCGGCTATGCATTCCTCACACGCATCAGGGCCGCCTGGCGCGCTCCCCGGATGTGGGCCGCCACCGCACGCCGTGCGGCTGTGGAATCGGCGGCCAGCAGCGCGTCAAGGATGCGTTTGTGGTCGCGGCGCGACTTTTCAAGACGGCCCGGGACCCGCAAGGTGGTTTCCATTCCCCGGGCGAGCATCTCCTGCAGGACGCCAAGAGTCCGGATGAGGAAGCGGTTTCCGGCCGCCTCGACAATGCGCATGTGGAAGGCCGCGTCAAGTTCCTGCAGGCGCCGCCAGTCGGTACCGGGCACCAGGCTCGCGGCGCTGAGTGTCTCGAAGGCTTCGGTGACCCGGTCCAGCCTCTCCGCGTCGTGGTTGCGCGCCGCCCACGCCGCGGCGGGCAGTTCGAGAACCTCTCGCATGTCGAACAGCTCTGCGAGGCTCATCTGCTCGTCGCGCAGTGCCTCGCGCAGGCTGCGCGTCGTGGCCGGGTCGGCGACAAACACCCCGGAACCGTGCCGGATGTCGACATACCCCCGGGCCCGCAGCGAACGGAGCGCTTCCCTGAGAGAAGGGCGGCTTGCCCCCAGCAGCGCGGCCAGTTCCCGCTCGGGCGGCAGACGGTCGCCGGGGCGCAGCCGCTCGCTGGAGATCATCTCAAGGATCCGCTGGGCGATGAGATCGGAAACGCTGCCCCGCCGCAGCGGAGGGGCCCACAACTGCGAGTCGGCGCTCAACGACGTCTCCCCAATCCTGAGCAACTGGTAAGATCAATTTACCACTTATCTCCAGCTCCCGTATTGTCGCGTGAGCCTGGGCTTCTCCCGGATGATCCGGTGTGCGCGCCACTTCTGCCGTGGCGGCCCACTGGGCGTGAAACGGCCGCGTGCGTGAACTGCGAGCAGGCAGTCAGCATCGCCCATCATCTGCGATATTCCGTCCTGGCCGCCGGCTGGAGGCAGCCGGCCTTTATGCCCGGAGGCGCAGGGCACGGCTAACCGGCGATCAGGCGGGCAAGGTGCTCCCGGCTGCGGGACGCGATGTCCTCATGGAGATTGCGGCCATGGGCGTCGATAGCGACGAAGAGCGGCCCGAGGTCGCGCACGCGGAAGCGCCAGAGGCACTCTGGCAGCAGATGCTCCCAGTACACCTCCTCGATCTCCTCGATCTGCAGGGTTTCCAGGGACGCCGCCCCGCCGATGACGGCGAGGTAGACACATCCGTGCTCCGCCATCGCAGCGGCGGTATCGGCCGACATGCCCCCTTTCCCGAGAATGGCCCGGATGCCCAGGCGCTCGAGCAGCGGCCGGGTAAAGCGGTCCATGCGCTGGCTCGTGGTGGTGCCGACACAGACCGGCACCCACCGCTCCCCGTCTTTCCTGGCGTTGGGCTGCGTATGGAGCAGCACGCCCCCCGACAGGTCAGCGGGAAAGTCATGGCCGCCGTCGTGCCAGTAGATCAGCGTCGCGTCGCGGAGACCCCACACGGTGCCGGATATCGTGACCTGGTCCCCTGCGGACAGCTCACGGACCGCTTCTTCGGAGAGCGGTGTCGTCAGGCGGATCACCACGAGTAGCTCCAATCGACTCCGAGATCGCTGTAATGGATGCGCGCGGCCCGCCGTTCGCCGCGCCAGCACTGCATGTTGACGGCTACCGGGTTCATGGAGTTGTGCGTCCAGGCGCGCTCGACGTGCACGTCCAGGGCGGTGGTATCCCCGCCGAGCCCCTGCGGGCCGATGCCGAGCTGGTTGATGCGGGCCAGCATGTCCATCTCGAACGCCGCGACCTTCGCGTCGGGGTGGCGCTGGCCGACCGGGCGGGCGGTCGCCTGCTTGGCGAGCGCGACGCACTGGTCCGACGAACCGCCAAGCCCGACTCCGACAACGAGCGGCGGGCAGGCCTTGCCGCCGGCCGCCACAACGCATTCCAGGATGAAGCGGCGGATACCGGGTTCCCCATCGGCGGGCAGCAGCATCTTGAGGAAAGACCAGTTCTCCGACCCCGATCCCTTAGGCATCATCAGCAGGTCGAGGTAATCCGCGCCAGCGGCGAAATCGAAGTGGATCACCGGGATCCCTTCGCCGGTGGAGTCCTGGCGGTTGAGGCGGGAGACCGGATGGACGATACTGGACCTGAACGGCGTCTCCAGCGTGGCCCGGCGCACACCTTCTTCGATCGCCGCCCCGACCCTGGAGCCATCCACATAACGCGCTGTGCCGATCCGCAGCCAGTAGATGGGGATACCGGTGTCCTGGCATACGATCATGCCTGTGTCCCCGAGTTCCGCGGCATCGAGCATGGTGCGCATGATCTGCACTGCCCGTTCCTCGCGCTCGGCGCCGATCGCGGCACTGAGCGCTTTTCGCACATCCGGCGGTATGTCCTTCAGGGACATCACGTACGCCTCACGCGCGACGTTTTCGACGACATCGTAGAAATTCTCAGTCACCGAGCTGACCATATATATGCCTCATTTCGTCATAGCACGGGTGATCGGCAGCCGCCGCGTCTTCAGCCGCTGTCGCGCCCTGATGGTCATGAGCCCGCCCCACGTACGATGACCAGCGCCCCGTAGGCGAACAGGGCAGCCGTCAGCGCCGCGAGGCCGGCACGGGCCACCCTGCGGCGGCGGCCTGCTGTGTAGTCGGCGAGGACGGCGCCTGTGCCGATTCCCCCGTGCAGGAGTGCGGCGGCGAGCATCAGCGCGTCCCAGCCGATCCAGAGCCCATGGCTCCACCGCCTGGCGATGAAAGACGCGTTCGTCGCGGCGACATCGTTGGCGAAATGCATGATGATGAAGTGGCCGCAGACGAGAATCGCCAGCAGGATCCCGGTCATCCGGACAAGAAGATAGGAAATCGCGTGCCTGCGAATGCTGACCGCGGGCAAGGGCGTCTCGTCAGCGGGCTGCCTGACGGCTCCTCCCACGGGATGCTGACCGGCTGTCATGACAGTCCCGGGACCAATATCATGAGGCTGCCGGCAATGCCCGCGGCGATTGTAAACGCGGTGATGCCGAGAAGGACACGGGCGGCTGTGTCCCGTCCCATGTCAGCAACATCGATCACCAGCAGCCGCAGCCCGTTCAGCGTGTGGAACAAGATCGCGAACCACAAGCCGCATTCGAGTACCCGGACGGGTATCGTGCCGTACAAGTAATGCACGTTGTCGTACAGTGAGCGGGAAAACGAGTAGAGGCTGACGTCAACGATATGCAAGGCGAGGAAAGCGAAGATCGCCATTCCGCTGATGCGGTGAGCGTAGAATGCCCACCGGTTCAGCTCGCCGCGATCGGCCCGGGACATGACGACCCGGCGGGCAAGGCCCCAGGTCAGGTAGGCACCGCCGTCAACGCGCCTGGCGGAGACGACGACGACGCCCGTGAACGCGATGAGGGCCAGGACGAGCAGGCCCAGCGCTGCGACGAACAGGGTTTGCGCGATGCTCACCGGGCACTCGCCTCTGCGTCACGCGGTCGGCCAAGCCCCGGCGGGGACACCCTGGTGAATTGCACCGGACGGCAGTCGGCTTTGATCATATTGTCTCCGGAATCGCTGAGGACGATGTAACGCAGCCAGTTGTCGTCGTCCGTCTGAGGGAAATCCCCGCGGTAGTGCGCGCCACGCGATTCCTCGCGCAGCAGCGCTGATTCGGTCACCAGCCGGGCGACGAGGACCTGATTGCGGAGATCGAGCGCTTCCTGCCAGGCGTAGTTGGCCTGCCTGGGCCCCGGTACCGCGACGGCCTCGGCTCGTTCGGCGAGCTCCGCGAGGCGTTCACGGGCATGCACGAGCCCGTCACGGGTGCGCACGACGCCGCACGAGGTCCACATCAGCTCCTTCAGCTCGCGGGTGAGGCCGAACGGGAGTTCCCCCGCATCGCGGCGCAGCGGCCCGTACGCGCGGCGCAGGACGGCCCCGGCCTCGCGCATGTCGGGCACGCGGGCAGCCCGCTCCCGGGCCAGTTCGGCTGCGGTATCGCCGGCGCGCGCCCCGAAGACCGTCGATTCCGCGACTCCGTTGCCGCCGAGCCGGTTGGCCCCGTGCGTGCCGCCGGCGTCCTCGCCGGCGACAAGCAGCCCCTCGACGCTGGTCCGGCAGTCCGCGTCGATGATCACACCGCCCATGTGGAAGTGCGCGGTCGGCGAGACGGGAACCGGGCGACGGGCAAGGTCCTCCCCGATCTGCCGCGTCCGCGCGACCATTCCGGGGAACCGCCGCTCGACCTCGTCCGGGCCGAGGTGGGAGATGTCGATCAGCACTCCGCCCGCTGGCGTTCCCCGGCCTGCCATGATCTCCAGGTAGCTGGAGCGGGACACGACGTCGCGTGTGGAACGCTCCATCCGCTCCGGATCGTAGTGCCGCATGTACCGGTCGCCATTGGCGTTGTACAGGTGCGCACCGGCACCGCGCAGGCCCTCCTCCAGCACCGCGCCGTTGAGCCGCGACTGCCCGGCCAGCAGCCCCGTCGGGTGAAACTGCAGCATTTCCATGTCGCGCAGCTCAAGGCCGGCCCGCCAGCACAGCGCGACCCCATCGCCTGTTTTCTCCCGGGCGGGCGCCGCTATTTTGTACATCGTGGCCGCCCCGCCGGTCGCCACGACGACGACACGGGCGCGGATCACGATCCCCGCGCCACGGCGAACATCCAGCGCGACGATCCCTGCCAGCTCACCATGTGAATCCCGGACCAGGTCCAGCGCCCGGACATCTTCCAGCTCCCTGGCCCCGATCCGGAACATCTGGTCCCGGAGGCGGGCCATGATCTCGATACCGGTGAGATCCCCGCGGTGCACGGTCCGGTCAAACCGCTGTCCCGCAAACGGCTTCTGGTGTATCCGGCCGTCCGGCGTCCGGTCGAAAAAGCACCCGGCGCGGGTTTCCAGTTCCCGGATGACCTTCGGCGCATCCTGGACCAGTGCCGCCGCAAGTTCCTGATCGTTGAGGTACTTGCCGCCCTCCAGCGTGTCGAGCAGGTGCAACTCCAGTGAGTCGGCGGGGTCGAGGACCGCGTTGAATCCGCCCTGCACCATGCGGGTGCATCCGGACCGGCCGACCGCCCCCTTGCTGACGATGGTCACGTCCAGGCCGGGCGCACGTGCCTTGGCGTGCAACGCGCACATCAGCCCCGCGCCGCCGCTGCCGATGATGGCGACGTCAGTGTCGATGGTGCCCAGTTCCGGCTCCTCAGGCCGAGCCATGGATCCTCCACCGGCGCAGCCGCCGGATCGCCTTCGCCGGGTCAAGGCCCTTGGGGCACGCTCCGGTGCACCCATACATGTAGTGGCACCGGTCCAGGCTGCCGCTGCGGGCGATGACGTCCATCCGCTCACCGCCGGCGGCGTCCCGGCTGTCGGCGATGAGCACCATCGCCCGCTGCAACGCCGCCGGCCCAAGGAAATCCCGGCCCGCCGCCGCGACGCCGCAACTGGAGTAGCACGCGCCGCAGGCGATGCAATCGAGGGCCGGGTCGATGAGCTGGCGCTCTGCGCTGCCGGGAGGAATGATCGCCGGCTCGGTGGCATCGGATGCCGGCGTGAACGGGATGACCCGCGCCCACTGCTCCCAGAACGGCGTGGTGTCCACGATCAGGTCGCGGACGACCGGAAGACCCGCGACCGGGTCGATACGCAGCGCCTTAGTCTCCGGGCGCACCCGGGCCTGGCACGCCAGCACCGACTGCCCGTCGACGCGCACCGCGCAGGTACCGCACATCGCGACCCGGCACGAGAAGCGAAACCCCAGTGAGGGGTCATGATCTTTCTGGACCGCCAGCAGCGCATCCAGGACCATCATCGGCTCGATCCGGGCAACGTCGAACGTACCTGGCGCATCAGGATCGGTCCGGCGGATGGTGACGCGGACCGTCTCTGAGTCCCGCTGCACGCTCACCTGTCCCACCCTCAAGACGGCGCCGGAGCCACATCCAGCACGCCGCCTGACGACGCGTAGCGCTCGATCGCGCCTGGCTCCCTCACCCGGTCACCCAGCCCATGCTGGGCGCACTGTCCGCACAATGGACGGAGGACTGACCTCTAATTCAACCATGGCACCGTTCTGAGGTCAAGGAGATACCGCCCGGCCCGCCCTGCTCGCGCCCTGGGTGCACGGGGCAGCACGGGCCTTTGCCAAGAGAGCGTCCAGCAGACGGCGGAGGTCATGGACACGCTTCGTGATCGCTGCTGATAACCCGTGCTGGTGGGTCATCACTGACGGTCATAACCGTCGTTTACCGACCAGTCTCGCTGCCGACGTCCGCGCGGCCGGCCGCTCATGTCAGGCCGGCCGTGTCCGCCGCCGCGCTGAAGGACACCGGCACCGCTTCGTACCAGATGGATCTGCGGCTTCCGTGGATCATGGCCGGTGACCACGCTTCGCGATTCGCCACCTGCCTGGCCCTGGAGGGCACCCGCCTGGCGGTGGACTGCGCGGCCCGCACCCCCGGCCTCCCCCGTGGCCCGCACCGCAGCAGTCTGAACAGGCAGAGGTGTCCCGCCCCAGCCTTGTCCTCTGGGGGCACGTTCGGTAGACTCTGAGCCGAATGGTAAGACCTCTTTCCAGCGGGAGTATTTATGGCGCAAACTTCCGGGCCGCCCGACTTCCTCGCCCACCGCGAGGGGGACGTCGTCGCCGTCGCGGTACGCGACCTTACCCCTGGGCCCGCCGTAGGGGCGTACCTGCGCGGGTCCGTCACCTTGAGCGTGGACCTCCGGGAAGCCGTTCCGCTGGGGCACAAGCTCGCGCTGGCCGACATCGCCGAAGGCCAGGACATCATCGAGTACGGCCAGCGGGTCGGGATCGCGACGAAGGACATCCCGCGGGGTGGCCACGTCCATGTTCACAACGTGAGGAGCGCACGGTGGCTGAGCAGCGTCGCCTGACCGGGTACCGGCGGGAGAACGGAACCGCCGGGATCCGCAACCACACGGTCATCCTGCCGGTGGATGACCTGTCCAACGCCGCGGCCGAGGCCGTGGCCAAGCTGGTGCCGGGCACGCTCGCCATCCCCCACGCTTACGGGCGGCTGCAGTTCGGCGCGGACCTGGAGCTGACCTTCCGCACCCTGATCGGCACAGGATGCAACCCGAACGTCGCCTCGGTCGTGGTGATCGGCATCGAGCCGAACTGGACCGGCCGGGTCGTGGACGGGATCGCCAAGACCGGCAAGAAGGTCGAAGGGTTCTCCATCGAGCGTCACGGGGATCTGAAGACGGCCGAAAGCGCCGCCCGGGTGGCAGCGCGGTTCCTGCAGGACGACTCGGAGAAGCAGCGGGAGCCGGTGCAGCGCGGCGAGATCATGCTGTCGATCAAGTGCGGAGAGTCCGACACCACCAGCGGCCTCGGCTCATGCCCGACCACCGCCGAGGCGGTGGACCGGTGGGTCGACGCCGGCGGCACCGTGCTGTTCGGCGAGACGACCGAACTGACCGGCGGGGAGCACCTGATCGCGCAGCGGTGCGCGAACGACGCGGTGCGGGCAAAATTCCAGTCGCTGTTCGACAACTACGCCGCCGTGCTGGAGCGGGCCGGCGCCAACCTGCTCGGCTCGCAGCCGACCCAGGGCAACATCCGCGGCGGGCTGTCCACGATCGAGGAGAAGGCGATGGGCAACATCGCCAAGACCGGGACCAAGCCGGTGGTGGGCGCGCTGGAGCCCGCCGAGGCGCCCGCCTCAGGGCCTGGCCTGTACTTCATGGACACCTCCTCTGCTGCGGCGGAGTGCATCACGCTGATGGCCGCCGCCGGCGCCGTGCTGCACCTGTTCCCCACCGGGCAGGGCAACATCATCGGCCACCCCATCGAGCCGGTGATCAAGCTGACCGCCAACCCGCTCACCGCGCAGACCATGGCCGAGCACATCGACTACGACTGCTCGGGCCTGCTGCGCCGCGAGTACGACCTGACCACGGCGGGCGACCGCCTGATGGAGGTCGCGGACCGCACCATCAACGGCCGGCTGACCTGCGCTGAGGCGCTCGGCCACCGCGAGTTCGTGCTGACCAAGCTCTACCAGAGCGCGTGAGCGCCCGGCCGTGGACACCATGACGATCGGCGACAGGATGGCGGATCCGGTGCCCGACCTCGCCTCGTGTATCGACGCGGAACGGGCGCGCGCGGCCGGCGGCATGGTGGACGAGGCGCTGGCGGCGGGCGCGAAAAAAGTGACCCGCGAGTTTCATGTGCCCGGTGATGCGCTCGCCGCGCCCGCCCTCCTCGTCGACGTGCCCGCCCATGCCAGGCTCGCCCGCCAGGAGGTCTTCGGGCCCGCCGCGGGGATCTTCCGGTTCCGTGACGAAGGCGGGGATCTTCCGGTTCCGTGACGAAGGTGGGGCACTGGCGAAAGCGAACGACACCGAGATGGGGCTCGCCGGCTACGTCTACACGCGGGACCAGGCGCGCGTGTGGCGGGTTTCCGAGCAGCTCGACGCCGGGATCCTCGGGATCA
>Ga0070737_10002297_pt1 | contig 23477 bp, 24 predicted proteins | sample Coa_R1_10_FD_66438 | JGI IMG/M metagenome (GOLD analysis project Ga0070737, IMG submission 66438) | Surface soil microbial communities from Centralia Pennsylvania, which are recovering from an underground coalmine fire - Coalmine... | ecosystem: Environmental > Terrestrial > Soil > Unclassified...
CCGTTGATCATCACGAACACCTCGCCGGCGGCGATGATCGCGAACGGGGCGAAGAACGGCAGCAGGTTCTGCAGCCCCTGCGAGCTGAAGAAGTGCGGGGTGGTGATCGCGAAGTAGATCAGCGTCGCCACCGTCACGACGACGATCGAGCCCTCCTTCATGAGGAGAAGCCGCTTGAACGGGTTGATGCTCGCCTTCGGAGCCGCCGCCTTGGCCGGCCCAGGGGCCGGCGGGGTGGTCCCCGCCGGCCCTGTATCGGTGGACGCGACCGACACCGTCAGGCCTTCGTCACCGGCCCGGTGCTCGTGCCCTCGTACTTGCTCTTCGTCGACACGTACGGACCGACGGTCGACTTCGTGAGGAACTTCAGGCCGGTATCGGTGGTCGCGGGTCCCGTGAGCTTCTGCGTCACCTTGTACATGTAGAGCTGGAGGATCGGAAGGAAGCCCTGCAGGTAGGGCTGCTGGTCGATCGTGAACTCCATGATCCCATGCGCGATCAGCTTCTGAGTGATCGGCGTGAGGTCATAACCCCCGCCCTTCCAACCCTTCTTGTAGAGGCCCTGCTTGAGCAGCACCTGCCCGAGGGACTGGGTCGAGCCCGCGTCAACCGCGAACATCCCCTTGGCGCTCGAGTGCGAGCTCGCCCAGGAGTTGATCGTCGAGAGCTCCTGCGGCGTCTGGGCGCCCGTCGCCACGACGTGGTACTTGATCGAGGGGTGGCTCTTCAGCACCGAGATGGCGCCGTCGATCCGCGGCTGGATGTTGAGCGAGCCGGGCGTCGCGATGAAGAGCGCGATCTCGCCGGAGGGCACGAGCCCGATGACCTTCTTGCCCATCTCGACGCCGGACTGAAACAGGTCCTGCCCGATGTAGGAGAGGCGGTCGACGGTCGGCACGTCGGAGTTGTAGGAGACGACCGGAATGCCGGCGTTCATCGCCTTTGCCACCGGCTGGTTGAACGAGGTCTTCGAGATGAGCGCGACGGCGATCCCGTCGGCCTTGGCGGCGACCGCGTTGTTGATCGAGGTCACCATCTGGCCGACGTTCGACGTCGCCGAGCCGGTCCACTGATACGAGCATCCCAGCAGCTTGCAGGCATCAGCGGCGCCGGACTGGGTCGGAGTGAAGAACGGGTTGGTCGTCACGTGGTTGACCATCACGAAGTGGTACTTCGGGCTCGGGCCGAAGATCGCCGCCGCGGCGCTTCCGCCGCCGCCCGACGACGCAGTCGCGGTCCCGGTGCCGGTGTTCGCGGTCTTATGGCTCGAGCCGCCGCACGCCTGGAGGGCCATCGCGGCGATACCGGCCGCCCCGCCGGTCAGCGCGGTCCGACGCGTGACCTGCTTCATGCGCTTGAGCGGGGTGTCCTCCTCCTTGCGCTCATCCCACTCGAGCCGTTCGACGATGTCCCCCATGAAATCTTCGTCCGACATGCACTGCTCCTCTCTCTGTGCCGGCCGGCACCCCGCGGGCGACGGCGTGGACCTGCCTCATAGCTTTGCACCTGGGTCAGATACCCCCAGGTCCGTCAGAGTAACTCTCCTCACGGCGTCATGCGCCGCGGCATGTTAGCGGTCACATCGAGCGGCTGTCAACCGGTGCCCCGGAATGCGCGGCAGGCCGCACGCGATGCGCGATCGTGCTCGCGCGGATGATGAGCTCGGGTGCGACGATCGAGCCCTCCTCCGGGCGCCGACCCGAATCGCGCGCCTCGATCGCGCGCACGAGCACGGCCAGGCTGCGGCTGCCGACCTCGCCGAAGTCCTGGCGGATCGTCGTGAGCGGCGGCGTGAAGAACGGCGCCTCCGGCACGTCGTCGAAGCCGACCACCGAGACGTCGTCGGGGATCTGCCGCTCGGCCTCGTGCATCGCGCGCAGCAGCCCGAGCGCCATCTGGTCGTTGGCGACGAACACGGCGCTCACGGCGCGGTCGCGCGCCAGGCGCCGCCCCGCGTGGTACCCCGACTGCGCACCCCAGTCGCCGATCAGCGGCGCCGGCACCTCCGCGCCGGCCTGCTCGAGCGTCGACCGCCAGCCCTCGATGCGCAGCCGCGACTCGATCGAGTTCGGCGGTCCGGTGACGTGGTGCACGGTCGGATGGCCGAGGTCGAGCAGATGGCGGGTGGCGAGCGCCGCGCCGGCGCGCTGGTCGACCGAAACGACGGGAAATCCCTGCTCGGGACCCGCCTCCACGGCGACGAGCGGGATCTCGGGCGGGGCCTCGAGCAGCGCCTCCGCCCCCTCCACGTCAGAGACGATGACGAGGATCCCCTCGACGCCCTGCAGCCGCAGCCGGTCGATCGCCTCCGAGATCGTCCCCCGGTCGAGCGCCTTCATCGAGGCGATCACGATGAAGTATCCGGCGAGGTGGGCGGCCCGCTCGATGCCGAACAGCGTCGACGCCGGGCCGTAGAGCGTCGTGTCCGAGCTGACGACGCCGAGTGTCTTCGTATGACCGGTCGCGAGCGCTCGCGCGATCGAGTTCGGCCGGTAGCCGAGCTGCTCCATGGCCGCGAGCACGCGACTGCGGGTCGCCGGGCTCACGTGCCGCGAGCCGTTGATGACGCGCGAGACCGTCTGGTGCGAGACCCCCGCAAGTCGCCCCACATCGGCCATCACCGGCGATCGCGGCCGCCCGGGCGACCGTCCGTCGTCCTCCACGTCGCTCCTCTCCGCCCGCTGCGGTGGCGCATCGGGCGCTGGCATGTTAGCGCTCACAGCGAATCCGCGCGGTCACCGCAGGTGAGCACCCGGGCCGGGCGCGACGGTCAGCGCTTCGCGCGGGGGCTCGGCGCCGGGGGGGAACAGCCCGAGGACGTGGCCGCCGAAGCCGCCGCCGACCATCCGCGCCCCGGCCGCGCCCGCGTCGTGGAGCCGCGCGACCGCCGCCTCGACCGCGTCCGTGGAGATCTCGAACTTGTCCCGAAGGCTCGCATGCGACTCGTCGAGCAGCTCCCCGACCGCCTCCAGGTCACGGGCGTCGAGCGCGGCGACGGTCCGCTCGACCCGCGCGTCGTCGCTGACCACGTGCTCGGCGCGGCCGCGCAGCGGCCACGGGAGCTCTGCCGCCATCTCGAGCGTCGCGTCGCGGAGCGCGTCGACGCCGAGCGCCCGACACGCCTCGGCACATTCGGCGCGCCGGCGGTTGTAGCCGTTCTCGCCGTCGCCCGCATGCGCGTGGCTCTCCCCGGAGTCGAGCGTCACCAGCGACCAGTCGCCCAGCTCGAGCGGGACCGGCGTCACCTCGAGCGAGCGAAAGTCGACGCGCAGCGCCCGCTCGGGCTCGCCGCAGAGCGAGGCCACCTGGTCGAGCAGGCCGGTCTGGGCGCCGACCCAGTCGTTCTCCACACGGCTGCACAGGCGCGCGAGCGTGACGTCGTCGGGCGGCTCTTCGTCCGCGAGTCCGAGCATCGCCAGGCAGAGCGCGACCTCGAGCGCGGCGGAGGAGGAGAGTCCCGAGCCGCGCGGCACGGTCCCCGTGATCCGCAGTCGAGCGCCGACGAGCCGCGCTCCCGCCGCCGTGAGCTCCGCAGCGGCCCCGCGCGCAAACGCCCGCCAGCCGGGCGCGCGCTCGATGCCGTCGAGGTCGAAGTCGTCGTGCGCGCAGAGGTCGAGCGCCTGGACCCGGACGTGTCGATCGCCGGTCGGCTCGGCTCGCACGGTCACGCCCTCCGTGATCGCGAACGGCAGCGCAAGGCCTTCGTTGTAGTCGGTGTGCTCGCCGATCAGGTTGACGCGACCGGGCGCGAACGCGGTGACCGAGTTCCGCACGCAATATTCTCCTCTCGTGATCGTGAGCGACATTGTGCAGGTCTACCGGCCGCTCCACCTCGCCGACTGATGTCGCTCCGCTGGGGGCTGCTGTCGACGGCCCGGATCAACGATGCCTTCCTGCGCGGGCTCGCCGGCTCGCCGTCGGGCGAGGTCGTCGCGGTCGCCAGCCGCGACCTCGAGCGCGGGCGCGCGTACGCCGAGGCGCACGGGATTCCCACCGCGCACGAGGGCTACGACGCGCTCCTCGCGAACCCGGAGGTCGACGCGGTCTACATCTCGCTGCCGAACGGCCTGCACCTCGAGTGGACCGAGCGGGCGCTGCGCGCCGGCAAGCACGTCCTCTGCGAGAAGCCGCTCGGTCGTGACCCCGAGGCGGTCGCGGCCGCCTTTGACCTCGCCGAGCGCGAGGGGCTGCAGCTGCGCGAGGCGTTCATGTACCGCCATCACCCTCAGACGGCGCGGGTCGCCGAGCTGGTCGCCGAGGGCGCGATCGGGCGGCTGCGCACGATCCGCTCGGCGTTCACGTTCCTGCTCACCGACCCGGATGACGTGCGGCTCTCCGAAGCGCTCGAGGGCGGAGCGCTGCTCGACCTCGGCTGCTACTGCGTGAGCGCCTCCCGGCTGCTTGCGGGTGAGCCCGGGTCGGTGGCCGGAGCACGGGTGCTCGGCGGCCGCGGCGTCGACGTGAGCTTCGCGGGGGTCATGCGCTTCCCCGACGACGTACTTGCCGCGTTCGACGCGAGCTTTGCCGCCACCGGCCGCAGCTGGCTCGAGGTCGCCGGCGAGACCGGCGTGCTCCAAGTCGCCGACCCGTGGCACGTCCGCATGCCGGGGATCGTGCTTCGCGACGCGACCGGCGAGCGGCGGATCGACGTTCCCGCCGCCAACTCCTACCGCCTCGAGGCCGACGACCTCGCCGTGCTCGTCGAGAGCGGCGGCCGGGGCGGCGGAGGGCTCGGCCGCGAGGACGCGATCGGCCAGGCGCGGGCGCTCGGGATGCTCCATCGCGCAGCGCTCTGAGCGTCGGTCACGCGCCGCGACGAGCAGCGCCGTCCCGCCCTCAGCGGTTCACGCGGACGCGGCCACCGGTCGCCGCTTCCCGCGCAGCGGTGCCGGCATGAGCTCGAAGCGCATCCGCAGCTCGGTGCCGCCACCTGCGGGCGCGACGATCGACAGCTCGCCGGCGATCCGCCCGAGGAGCGCAAGCCCGAGACCCATCCCGCTCCGCCCGGCCACGAACCCTCGCGGGTGCATCCCGGCGCCGAAGTCCCGGACCGACACCCAGAGCGCGCCGTCGTCGAGCCGCGCGGTGACATGAACGGTTCCCCCCGCTCCCCGGTAGGCGTGGAGCACCGCGTTGGTCACGGCCTCCGAGACGGCGAGCCGAAGGTCGTCGACCCTGCACGCGTGCATACCGTGACCCGCGGCAAAAGCGGCGAGGTCGGCGCGCACGCGCGCGACCGCGTCGGGCGTGGCCTCGTAGCTGCTCTCGAAGCTGTCCATGATGCCCTGCATGTCGGGGGCATACCCGACGAGCGATGAGACTACGCCGCCCGCCGGCGAAACCGCGCTCGCGACCGAACGCGCCTAGCATCCGGGCGATGACCACCGACAACCCGCTGGCCGGCCGGGCGGCGCTCGTCACCGGGGCGGCGAGCGGGATCGGGCGGGCGATCGCCGAGCGCCTGGATCGCGACGGCGTCCGCGTGCTCGGCGTCGACCGCCGCGCGGACGGTCCCGTTGCGATGTTCGAGGCTGACCTCTGCGACGAGCAGGCGAACGCCGCGGCCGTCCGCGAGACGCTCGAGCGCTTCGGGCGGCTCGACATCCTCGTCGCCGGTGCGGGCGTACAGCACGTCGCGCCGATCGCCGAGTTCCCGGTCGAGCGCTGGCGCACGATCATCGACCTGATGCTCACGAGCCCGTTCCTGCTCGCGCGCGCGGCCTGGCCTGCGCTCGCCGAGTCCGACGGTGGCCGGTTCATCGCGATCGCCTCCGCCCACGCGCTCGCCGCCTCGCCGTTCAAGGCCGCCTACGTCTCGGCCAAGCACGGCCTGCTCGGGCTCGTCAAGACGCTCGCGCTGGAGGGCGCCGAGCACGAGATCACCGCGACCGCCGTCTGTCCCGCCTACGTGCGCACGCCGCTCGTCGAGGCGCAGATCGCCGACCAGGCACGCGCCCACGGGGTCCCGGAGGCGGAGGTGCTGGAGACGGTGCTGCTCGCACCGCAGGCGATCAAGCGGCTGATCGAACCCGAGGAGGTCGCCGACGTCGTCGCGTTCCTCGCCGGCCCGTCCGGCCGCAGCTTCACCGGGGTGCCGGTGACGATGGACGAGGGCTGGACCGCGCGGTAGCGCCGTCGGCCGCGCGGTAGCGCCGTCGGCCGCGCGGGAGCGGCGTCGGCCGCGCGGGAGCGGCGTCGGCCGCGCGGGAGCGGCGTCGGCCGCGCGGGAGCGCCGTCGGCCGCGCGGTGCTCCGACAGACGGGTTGCCGCCGGGTCCGAACTCGCCCTACCTTGACATGATCGTGTCAAGGTTTGCTACGGTGATGTCCGATGCGTGACTACCTGGCCGCGATCCGCGAGCGCACGGTCGTCTTCGACGGCGGCATGGGCGCGACGCTCGAGCAGTTCGACCTGAGCCTCGAGGACGACTATCGCCTGCCGGGGCGCTGCCACGAGGCGCTCGTGCTCAACCGCCCCGACGTGATCGAGGGCGTACACGCGTCGATGCTCGAGGCGGGCGCCGAGGTGCTGGAGACCGACACGTTCCAGGCCTCGCGACTGAAGCTCGACGAGTGGGGCCTCGGCGAGCACACGTACGAGATCAATCTCAAGGCGGCCGAGATCGCCCGCCGCGCCGCCGGCGAGACGCGCTTCGTCGCGGGCTCGATCGGCCCCACCGGGTTCCTGCCCGCCTCCGACGATCCGACTCTCGGCCGGATCGGGTTCGGGCGGCTGCGCGAGGTGTTCGCCGAGCAGGCGAGCGGCCTCTTGGCCGGAGGCGCCGACCTGCTCATCATCGAGACGACGCAGGACATCCTCGAGCTCAAGGCGGCGGTCTTCGGGATCCGCGACGCGTTCGCCCAGGCGAGCCGGTCGGTGCCGATCCAGTGCAGCGTCTCGCTCCTGCCGAACGGCGGCAAGATGCTGCTCGGGACCGACATCTCCTCCGCCCTGGCGACGCTCGAGGCGCTCCGCGTCGACGCCGTCGGCCTCAACTGCTCGACCGGGCCCGAGGACATGCGCGACGCGATCCGCTTCCTCGCGGAGTGGAGTTCGCTGCCGGTGCACTGCATCCCGAACGCCGGCCTGCCCCTCCAGGGGCCGAACGGCGAGACGATCTTCCCCGAGGAGCCGGGCCCGCTCGCCGACGTGCTCGGCGACTTCGTCGACCGGTACGGGATCTCGATCGTCGGCGGCTGTTGCGGCACGACGCCGGCGCACATCGCCGCGATCGCCGAGCGCGTCCACGGCCGCGTCCCTCCCCCCCGTCCCGCACCGCGCCCCGCGTACGTGAGCTCGATGATCGCGGCGACGCCGCTCGTCCAGGACCCGCGGCCGACGCTCGTCGGCGAGCGCGTGAACGCGCAGGGCTCGCGCAAGGCGAAGGAGCTGCTGCTCGCCGACGACTACGACGGGCTGCTCGCGGTCGCCGAGGACCAGGTCGCCGGCGGGGCCCACGTGCTCGACGTCTGCGTGGCGTTGACGGAACGCCAGGACGAGGCCGACCAGATGCGCGAGGTCGTCAAGCGGATCTCGCTCACGCAGCCGGCGCCGATCCAGATCGACTCGACCGAGCCCGATGTGATCGAGGCGGCGCTTGAGCAGATCCCCGGCCGGGCGATCGTCAACTCGGTCAACCTCGAGGCCGGACGGGAGAAGCTCGATCGCGTCGTGCCGCTCGTGAAGGCGCACGGGGCCTGCCTGATCGCGCTCACGATCGACGAGGTCGGGATGGCGAAGACCGCCGAGCGCAAGCTCGAGATCGCCGAGCGGCTCGTGCAGCTGTGCTGCGACGAGCACGGCCTGGACCGCAACGCGCTCATCTTCGACTGCCTCACGTTCACGCTGACGACCGGCGACCCTGAGTGGCGGCCGAGCGCGGTGGCGACGATCGAGGGGATCCGGCTCATCAAGGAGCGGCTGCCCGGCGTGCAGACCTCGCTCGGCGTCTCGAACGTCTCGTTCGGCGTCGGCCTGGCGGCGCGGCAGGTGCTGAACAGCGTGTTCCTGCATCACTGCGTCGAGGCGGGGCTCGACCTCGCGATGGTCAACCCGAACCACATCACGCCCTACGCGGAGATCGGCGCCGAGGAGCGGGAGCTCGCCGACGACCTCGTGTTCGATCGTCGCGACGACGCGCTCGAGCGGTTCATCGCCCACTTCGAGGCGAAGGGCGCGACGGCCGAGGACTCCGCCTCGGCGGCCGACCCGACCGAGGGGATGCAGCCCGAGGAGGCGCTCCACTTCCACATCCTGCGCCGCCGCAAGGAGGGGGTCGAGGACTGGATCGACCGCAGCGTCGAGAAGATCGGCGCGGTCCCGACGCTCAACGACGTGCTGCTGCCGGCGATGAAGGAGGTCGGTGACAAGTTCGGCGCGGGCGAGCTGATCCTGCCGTTCGTCCTGCAGTCGGCCGAGGTGATGAAGCGCGCGGTCGCGCGCCTGGAGCGCTACCTCGACAAGATCGAGGGCTACTCGAAGGGCACGGTCGTGATCGCCACCGTGTTCGGCGACGTCCACGACATCGGCAAGTCGCTCGTCAACACGATCCTCACGAACAACGGCTACACGGTCGTCGACCTCGGCAAGCAGGTGCCGATCTCGGCGATCCTCGACGCCGCCGTTGAGCACGACGCGACCGCGATCGGGCTCTCGGCGCTGCTCGTCTCGACCTCCAAGCAGATGCCGGCGTGCGTCCAGGAGCTCCACGAGCGGGGGCTGCAGTACCCGGTGCTGATCGGCGGCGCCGCGATCAACCGCAACTTCGGGCTGCGGATCCTCTACCCGGGCGGCACCGAGTCCGACGACGTCTACGCGCCTGGCGTCTTCTACTGCAAGGACGCCTTCGAGGGGCTCTCGAAGATGGACCAGCTCGTCGACGCCGAGGCCCGGGAGGCGCTCGTCGCGAAGACCCGCGAGGCGGCGCGGGTGCTGCGCGAGGCGCCGGCCGATCCCGACGACGACGCGCCGCCGCTGGACGACGCCTCGGTGCGGAGCGGCGCCTCGACGGCCGTGCCGGTGCCGGAGCCGCCGTTCTGGGGCGCGCGCGAGATCCCCGTCGACCTCGACGAGGTCTACCACCACCTCGACACCCACGTGCTGTTCAAGTTGCACTGGGGGGGCCGCGGCGTGAAGGGCGAGGCGTGGCGGGAGCTCGTCGAGAGCGACTTCCGGCCGCGGCTGGAGCGGATGTGGCGGGAGGCGATCGCGGATCGGGACGGTGCGCGGTCGGTTGCCGCTCCGGACGGGATGCAGGCCCGGGGATATCTCCACCCGCGCGCGCTGCTCGGCTACTTCCCCTGCAACTCCGAGGGGAACTCGTTGATCGTGTGGGACCCCGACGCGCCCGGCGAGCGGGAGCTCGAGCGCTTCGTGTTCCCGCGCCAGCCGCGCCACGATCGGATCTGCCTCGCCGACTTCTACCGGCCGGTGGGGTCCGGGGAGACCGACGTCGTCGCTCTGCAGGCGGTGACCGCGGGCGACGAGGTGACGGAGCTGATCAAGTCATTGGAGGCCGACGGGGAGTTTGCCGAGCAGCTGTTCGTCCACGGGCTCGGCGTGCAGAGCGCCGAGGGGATGGCCGAATGGCTGCACGCGCGCGTGCGCCGCGATCTCGGCCTGGCGCCCGGCCAGGGACGCCGCTACTCGTGGGGCTACCCGGCGTGCCCCGAGCAGTCCGAGCTCACGAAGCTCTTCCGGCTGCTCGACGCGCCGTCGATCGGGCTGCGGCTGAGCGGCGGCTTCGCCCTGGAGCCCGAGCAGTCGACGGTCGCGATCGTCGCCCACCACCCCCAGGCGATCTACTTCGGGATGAAGTCGGGCCGCCTGAAGCCGGTCGGCGAGACCGAGGGCGATGAGCTCATCGCGGGCACCGAGCGCGACCCGGCGGCCGTCGGCGCGCTCCCCGACGGCGACCCGTCGCTCGCCTCCTCGTAGCGCAAGCCGGCTCCGGGGCGCGCGGACGCACGGCGCGCTGGGGCTCACGGCGCGCTGGGGCGCTGGGGCGCCAGGGCGCTGGGGCGCTGGGCATCTTTCCCACACTGGAGGTGGTTTCGATGCCCAGCGCTCCCGGGTCCCGGGGCGCTGGACGTCTCTCCCACACTGGAGGTGGTTTCGATGCCCAGCGCTCAGTGAGGCCGCGAGGTGTCAGCCCGTGAGCACCGACGCCTGTGAGGCCGCGAGGTGTCAGGCCCCGAGCACCCGGCGCAGGATCGCGGCGAGCTCGTGAGGCCGCTGCGTGAGCTGCCACCACGTCGTGCGGATCACGCGCCACCTGGCGGCCACGAGCCGCTGGTCACGGACCCGGTCGTCGTGGAACGCCCGGTGCGTGCGGTGGACGCGCTCGCCGTCGACCTCGAGCGCGACCCGCTGCCGGCGCCAGGAGGCGTCGGGGCGCAGCAGCACGCCGCCGTCGCAGGGATCGATCGCGGCGTGCAGCTCGGGCATCGGGAAGCCATGGGCGCGGAAGAAGCCGACGAGCGCCTCCTCGAGCTCGGACTCGGTGACCGCGGAGCCGATCTCGTAGCGGGCGAGGATCGCGCGCAGCCGCCCGGCGCCCGGATGTGCCGGGTTGCGCTCCAGCTGGTCGAGCAGCGCATGCAGGTCGAACACGCGGAGGATCTCGGCCTGGTCGAGCGCGCGTTCGACGCCCCGGGCGGGCACGACCGCGGCGAGGTCGAGCATCGTGCGAGAGACGGTGTCACCGGGATGCCGTCGACGATCTCGATGTCGTGCGGCGCGAGGTTGACCGAGCGGTGGAGCTGGATCCCCGCGTGCCGGTGGGTCGAGCGCCCCGGGACGATGACCTCGACGGTGCGGCGGTCGCACTGCCGCAGGCCCCGGAGGTCGCCGCCCGAGCGGTGGGAGAGCGCTGCGGCGTGCCGGCTGCCCGTGCAGGCGAGCACCGCGGCCCGGTAGCGTCCGCGCGCGGGCAGAACGTCGGGGGGAACGATCGCGTAGACGCGGCGGTGGACGCGATGCAGGCGTCCGAGGGCGACCCGGTGCTCGACGGCGCGCCGGGTGAGGCCGAGATCGGTGATCTCCTCGAGCGCGAGCACGAGGTGCCGCGCGGCGGCGGCCTGGACGAGCTGGGCATCTGACCCACGCTTGAGGTGCTTAAGATGCCCAGCGCCTGTGGAGGACGAGGCCCTGATGACCATCCGTCCACGGTTGCAGAGATCAGGTCACACGTGGGTCACGGAGCGTGCCGATTGCGTGCCGGTTTCGTGCCGGGTTCGTCACGGGCCGGGCGGGGAAGACAGCTTGCGAGGGCGCGGGCGAGAGCGTACGCTCGGCCGGGCGCCCCACCCCCGATGCGAGTGAGGAGACAGGTGCCGGAACGTGACTCAGGCGGCCAGCCGACGGCGGAGGAACAGCTCCGCGCGCTGTACGAGAATGCAGAGTCGACCGCGGCGCGCGCGTTCGAGCAGGCGGTCGGCACGCCGAGCTTCGGGGCGCTGCTGGCCCGCAGCGCCGAGAACGCCGCGGCGCTCACCCGGATCGGATCGGATCTCGCCGACCTCGTGCTGCGCAACCTGCGGCTGGCCGGCCGTGCAGACATCACGCGGCTCGCCCGGCAGCTGCACCGCACCGAGGACAAGCTCGAGCGGGTGCTGCAGGAGATCGAACAGCTCCGGGACGAGCTCGCCGCGCGGGAGGCTCCGGACGCCGCGCGGGAGGCTCCGGACACCGCGCGGGAGGCTCCGACCACCGCGCGAGGAGGCCCGACCACCGCGCGCGGCAGGCGCTCCGTCACCGGTCGCGCAACAAGCGGAAACGGGCGCGCGGCCGGCGGCACCGGCACGGGCCGTTCAGCCGGCGGAACCGGCACGGGCCGGACGGCCGGCGGCACCCGCACGGGCCGGGCGGCCGGCGGCACCGGGACGGGCCGCGCGGCCGGCGGCACGCGAGGCGGCGCCGACAGCGGCGGCAGCGCGGGCGGGACCCGCGCCGGCGGTGGCTCCACCGGGTCGCGGACGGCGTGAGCGCCCTCGGCGACACCCTCGGCCGCATCGCACGGGCCCCGGCCACCGCGCTCGAGTTCGCGAACACGATCCTCACCACCGACGACGCCCCGCTCGGTGCGGCGGAGCGCGACGTGATCTGGACGCACCGCGGCGTCACCCTGTGGCGCTACCGGTCGAGCGAGCGCACGCACGAGCTGCCGCTGCTGCTCGTATTCGCGCTCATCAACCGGCCCGCGATCTTCGACCTGCGGCCCGGCAGCTCGCTCGTCGAGTACCTGCTCGGCGAGGGCTTCGACGTGTTCCTGCTCGACTGGGGCTATCCCGACGAGGAGGACGCCGACATGGGCCTCGACGACTACGTGTGCGACGAGCTGCACTGGGCGATCCGGGAGACGCTGCGGGCGAGCGGCGCCGACGAGCTGAGCCTCATGGGCTGGTGCATCGGCGCGACCCTGTGCGCGATGTACTGCGGCCTGCCGCGGGATCCCGAGTCGCCGCACCCGGTGCGGAACCTCGCGCTGCTGACCATGCCGGTCGACGCGCGGAGCTCGACCTACGCCCGATGGGTCGGCGACCCCGCGTTCGACGTCGACACTGTCGCCGAGCAGTGGCGCGTGATCCCCGGCCGAGGAGTCGACGTCGCGAACAAGATGCTCAAGCCGGTGACGAACTTCTGGACGACGTACCGGCGCCTGTGGGAGCAGATCGACGCCGGCACCGCGCGCCGCGACGCCTACCAGCCGATGGCCCGGTGGGTGGCCGACAACCCGAACTTCCCCGGGCGCGCCTGGGCGCAGTGGATCAAGATGATGTACCGCGACGGCGACCTCGTCGCCGGGCGGGCCGAGCTGCGAGGCAGGCGAGTCGACCTCGGGCGGATCGACCAGAACCTGCTGGTCGTCACCGCCGGGGCCGACCACATCGCGCCGCGCCCCGGAACGATGCCGATCTTCGAGCTCGTGGGCAGCGAGGACATCACCCACATCGACCGGCCGGGCGGGCACATCGGACTGATCGCGGGCTCCGCGGCACGCAGGGAGATCTGGCCGGAGATCGCCGAGTGGTTCGCGGAGCGCTCCGGGCGCTGACTGGGGGCGTGCGCGATCGGCGGACGCCGAAACTGACCGAGAGACGAGAGGAGCATCGCAATGGCAACCGAGGCAACAGAGAGCACCACCCAGAGCGGCCTGTTCGAGGGCCGCCGGCAGCGCCCGCGGATGAAGGGCAGGGTCGTGTTCGTCACCGGCGGCACGCGCGGGATCGGAGCGGCGATCTCCCGCAGCTTCGGGGAGCAGGGCGCCGTCGTCGCCGCCGGCTACGGCAGCGCGACCGAACACGCTCGGGACTTCCAGGCATCGCTCGCCTCCGAGGGCGTCGAGGCCTCGATCCACCAGGGCAACGTGGGCTCCGCCGACGACTGCCGGCGCACCGTGAACGACGTGCTCGAGCAGCACGGGCGACTCGACGTGCTCGTCAACAACGCCGGCATCACGATCGACAAGACGATCCTCAAGATGACCGACGAGGACTGGTACAAGGTGCTCGCGGTCAACCTGTCCGGGGCGTTCTTCATGTCCCAGGCGGTGCTGCCGCACATGCTCGAGCGCGGGTCGGGCCGGATCATCAACATCTCCTCGATCATCGGCGAGACCGGCAACATCGGGCAGGCGAACTACGCGGCGTCGAAGTCCGGGCTGTTCGGGCTCACCAAGACGATGGCCCGTGAGGCGGCCTACATGCTCGCGAAGGCCGGGAAGCTCGATGACGACGGGATCGGGCTGACGATCAACACGGTCGCGCCCGGGTTCATCGCCACCGAGATGCTGGAGAGCATCCCGGAGAAGGTGCTCGACAAGATCAAGGCGCAGATCCCGCTCGGGCGACTCGGTCGTCCGGACGAGGTCGCCCGGGTCGTGCATTTCCTCGCTGCGGACCAGTCGTCGTACATCACCGGCCAGGTGTGGGGCGTCAACGGCGGGCAGGACATGTAGGCCCCTCGAGGGGGCTGCCGCGCTCGGCGGGCGGCCTCGCGCCTGGCGGCGCCGACGGGCGCGCCCCGGTCTGCGACCCGGACGCTTCCGGAGGCTGCTCCCCTCCGGGCCGGCGCCCGACCCGCGGGCCGGTATCGTCGTCGCCGACCATGGCCGACCGCCGCGCCGCCTCGCTGGGCGAGATCATCCGTCAGCAGCGTGAGCTCGCCGAGCTGTCGATGCGGCAGTTCGCCGAGCTCGCGGGCATCTCCAACCCCTACCTGTCGCAGATCGAGCGGGGCCTGCGCGCGCCCTCGCAGGCGGTGCTCGACCAGATCGCGCGCACGCTCAAGGTGTCCGCCGACGCCCTGTACGAGCAGGCGGGCTTCGCGCCGCCGGGCGCCGAGGCCGAGGAGAGCGGCGTCTTGGAGGCGATCGCACAGGACCCGCGGCTCACCGCCCGCCAGCGGACCGCGCTGCGTGAGGTCTACGAGGCGTTCGTGGCGAGCTCGCCGCGGGTTCGCCCCCGGCCGGGCGCTCGCGGTGGGAGGACGGCCGCCGGCAACGGCAAGGCCGCCCACGGCGAGCCCGCCACCTGACCGGGGCGCCCGGTTACGCGGCCGCGCGACGCCTGGGCAGCGAGCGCTCGAGCACGGCGGCCAGCAGCGGCGGCCACTGCTCACGGAGCGCCTCATGGCCCATGAACAGGCCGAGATGGCCGCCGGAGCTCAGGCGTCGCACGATGTCCTCCGGCGGGGTGGCAGCGTGGTCGGCGAGCGCAAACACCTGGGCGGGCGGGGTGATGTGGTCGGTCGCCCCCGCGAGCAGGTTGAGCGGCATCGACAGCCGCCCGAGGTCGACACGCTCGCCGCGCACCTCGAGCTCGCCCGCGATGAGCTGGTTGCCCATGAACAGATGCCGGACGATCCACAGGTAGAACGCTCCCGGAATGTCCTGGGTGTGCTTGAACCAGTCCTCGAACTCGCTGTAGCGCTCGACGTGGGCGGGGTCGTCGACGTGGACGAGCAACTCGAGCTGGCGGGAGATCTCCGCGCCGGGACCGATCATGATGAACCCGCCGAGCATGTGGCGGCCGCGGAGCACGCCACCGCCGGAGGCCACGAGCCACTCGTAGAAGGCCATCTCGCCGCCGGGCGCGAGCACGTTCAGGACGCTGCCGATCACCGGCCGGCCCGCGCCGAAGTCGATCGGGGCGCCGGCGACGGTCAGCGTGTTCACGCGCTCGGGCGCGAGCGCGGCGTAAATCGTCGCGAGCCAGCCGCCCTGGCAGTCGCCGATGAGGTTGACCCGGCCGCCGCAATGCTCGACTGCCCGGTCGATCACGTCAAGGTAGTCCTCGATCGTCGCGTCCGCCGTCTCGGCGGTCGCGCCGCGCCAGTCGAGCGTGAACGCGCGCCGCAGGCCGGACTTCCGGATCGCGCCCATCTGCGATTGCTCGGCCGAGAAGTCGACGATGCACGAGTCGTGGCCGGCCTGGGGCGGCAGCACGAGCGTCGGGACGAGGCCGCGCCGCCCACCGGGGATCGAGTAGTCGCGCAGCCGGGCGAGCGGCGCCTCGAACACGAGCTCATGCGGGGTCGCCCAGCGCGGCGGCCGGCGCTCGGCCATCACGTCGAGCCAGCGACCGACGTCGAATGGGCGCGGCCAGCGCCCGAGCGTGGCGTCGAGCAGGTCGGCGGCGCCCTGGACGGCGGCGCCATAGGCCTCCAGCCACGGGCCGTACAGACCGCCCTCCCCAGGCAGAACGGGCGGACAAGAGAAACTGGTCATCGGTGACCTCCTCGGCAGAACGACGACGGCACCGGAGGAGGATTCCACCGGTGCCGTCATTGTGCCCGATCTACCGGGCGGAAAACTGCGCGGGAACTACTTGAGCAGCGTGCGCGCGGTGCTGGTGTACGTCTGCGAGATCTCCCGCGCGAAGTCGGTCTGCGCGGCGACGATCGACTTCAGCCACTCCTGGCGGGTCGTGTCGACGAGCCGGAGCTCAAGCTCGATCGCGCGGTCGACGGCCTTCTCGTAGCTGTCGAGGTACGCGTTGCCGGCCTTGCGGGCGGCGGCGACGAGCTGCTCCTGGGCGTCGCTCGTCCGCTCGAACAGGCCGTCGAGCGAGGGCGTGGTCTTGCTCTGGGTGCTGGTGGCCATGAGATGGTCTCCTCAGGTTCGGAAGCTCAGTGTGCTTGCAGATTAGCACATCGGCCGCAAACTGCAAGCACTTGAGCGCAGGGTGCGTTGGCCGGGGGAGCCGCCCCCGGTACGCGGCGCGTTGGCCACGGAAATCGCTCCGCGCGCGCCGCGTTGGCCACTCGACGCGGCTCAGGTCTGGCGGAGGCCCTCGGAGCGCCCGCCCGCGCGGGCGGGAAGCTTGACAGGCGTCGCGTGAAGGGCGCGGAGCCGCACCTCGCGCCAGGACATCCCCTCCTTGAGGAGCGCCGGCGCGCCCATCAGGATCGCGGTCGTCACCTCGACCGCCTGCAGGATGACACCGTAGGCGACGCCGGTCCCCCAGGAGACGTGCCAGCCGGCGCTCAAGACCGCCGCGCAGGCGAACTGAAAGACCCCGAGGTTGGCGGGCGTCGCCGGCAGCACAGCGCTGATGTTGACCGCGAACAGGACGGCGGCGGCCGCGCCGATGCCGACCTGCCGGTCGAGTCCGAGTGCCACCATCAGCGTGTAGCAGGACAGCCACTGCAGCGCCCAGGCGGCGAGCTGACCGAGGACCGCGGTCGTGCCGAGCTTCGGGTCGCGAAACACCGACAGGCCCACGCGCACGCGGGTCATCGCCCGCCTCGCCTGGGCGAGCAACTGCGCCAGGCGGGCCGAGGGCAGCCGCGCGGCCGCGCCGGATCGGAGCACGAGCGGCGCGACCAGCACGAGCGCGAGCAGCGCGAGCGGAGCGACCGCGGCGATCAGCAGGCCCCGCTGGTGGCCCGAGAAGATGTCGACCGACGAGAACATGACGGCGCCGAGGATCACGAGCGCGAGGATGTTCAGCAGCGTCTGGGAGACGAGCGACCCGAGCACGATCGGCAGGCTCTCCCGCGGCCGGCCCGTACGCCGAGCGACGACGAGCGCGCGGGCGGGCTCCCCGAGCCGGGCGGGGAGCGTCGAGGACATGAGCACGCCGATGAACGTGCCCTGCAGCGAGTCGGACAGCCGGATCGGCGCCTCCTTCGGCAGGGCGGCGCGCAAGATCGCCAGCCACGAGACGGCGCGCATCGCCATCGCGCTGCACATGACGGCAAGGCCGACGACCACCCAGGTCGGGCTCGAGTCGAGCAGCGCCGAGGTGATGTTGCCGATCCCGATCGCGCGCAGCGCGAGCACCGCCAGCACGAGCGCGCCGACCGAGATCGCCGCGAACGCGATCCGCCGCGCGAGCGAGAGCGCGCGGCGGCGGGCGCTCACCGGCGGTGCGGGCTCGAGGCTCGGCAGTCGGGCGGCGCGGACCACGGGCCGCAGATCCGCGGGGCGCGCGCCCGCCCGGACCGCGAGGCGCTCGACCTTGCGCGCGGGCTCCGGAACCGCGATCGCATCCTCATATGCCTCCATCACCTCACCGGCGACGCGCGGCCAGGCGAACCGAGCGACGTCCGCGGCGGCGGCACGCGCCATCGCGACGCGACGGGCGGGTTCGTCCCACAGATCGCGCAGCGCGAGCGCGAGCGCCCGCGCGTCGCCGCGCGGCACGAGCACGCCGTCGACGCCGTCGCGCACGACGTCCCGGTAGCCGGCGATGTCGGAGGCGATGACCGGCGTGCCGGCGGCGAACGCCTCGGTGAGGACCATGCCGAACGACTCCCCCCCGAGCGAGGGGGCGCAGAGCACGTCGGCGTCCTGCAGCTCGGCGTGCTTGCGGGCGTCGTCGACCTTGCCGAGCACGCGAACGCCGTGGTCGTCCATCATCAGCGGCGCGAGTTCCGCGTACGTCGGTCCGATCACGGTGAGCTCGCACGGGATGTGGTCGCGGAGCGCCTCGAAGGCTCGCAGCAGCAGCGGCAGGCCCTTGCGCTCGACCGCCTGGCCGACGAACGCGATCCGCAGCCGGTCGCTCCGCGGGCGATCTGCGGCGACCGCGCGCGCGAGCGCCTCGACGTCGACGTGGACGCCGTTCGGGATGACCCGGTAGCGCCCGCCGAAGAACCGGCGCCCGGTCCAGGCCGCCGCCTCGGAGACGGCGATCCGCACGCGCAGGTGGTTGAGCGTGCGCCGGGCGCCCATCAGATTGCCGAGGCCGTTGCTCACACGGTTCTCCGAGTACGAGTGGAACGTGCCGACGAGCGGCAGCGACGCGAAGTTCGCGGCGACCCAGCCGGTGAGCGGCGCGACCGGCTCGTGGATGTGGGCGACGTCGTAGCCGCCCTCGCGGAGCTCGCGGTGGAGTGCGACCATGCCGGCGGGCGAAAGCGAGATGTTCGAGACCGCGCCGTTCGCGCGGACCCCGACCGTGCGGCCGAGCGGGACCAGGAAGTCGGGGAGCGCGAGCCGCTGCGGCGTCGCGCCGCGATGCATGAGCGTCGCCGCGAGATCGACGGGGTCGGTCGGCGCGAGCACCCGCACGTGGTGGCCCTCGTCGAGGTAATGGCGTGCCAGCGCCTCGATGTGCCTCGTGACACCCCCGGGATACGTCCACGAATACGGCGACACGAGCGCGATCCGCATAACCGGATCCTACCCGGTGGGGCGGCCCATTCCTGCCCGCGAGACCGAATACGGACACCTCGGTCCGGTTTTTGCCGCGGCTTCTCGTGCGCATGAGTGCCCGAGCTCGTGCCCTACCATCGGGAGGCGATGCGCACGCGCAACTTCGTGAAGTACACCTTCCTCAGGGTCGATCCGGCGTGGCGTCGACTCGACGACGACCGGCGGATCGCCGACAAGCGCGAGTTCGTCGCCGCCTGCGAGGACTTCGCCGACGGTCACCTGCTGCGCGCCTTCTCGCTCGTGGGCACGCGCGGAGACGCCGACCTGATGCTGCTCAGCCAGGCCCAGAACCTCGACCGGATTCACGAGTTCCACGTCGTGCTCGCGCAGTCGGGCCTGATGAAGTGGTGCCAGATCCCGTACTCGTTCCTCGCGCTCACGAAGGAGTCGGAGTACTCGGACGAGTCGCGCCTGGAGGTCCGCCCGGCACACGGCCGCTACCTGTTCGTCTACCCGTTCGTCAAGACGCGCGCCTGGTACGCGCTCCCCGCCGAGGAGCGGTGGCGAATCATGCAGGAGCACATCCGCGTCGGCAGGGAGTACCCGTCCGTCGACCTCAACACGAGCTACTCGTTCGGCCTCGACGACCAGGAGTTCGTCGTCGCGTTCGAAACCGACAACCCGGCCGACTTCATGGACCTCGTGCAGCGGCTGCGCACGACCGAGTCGAGCGCCTACACGCTCCGCGACACGCCGACGTTCACGTGCATCTCGTGCTCCGTCGAGCGGGCGCTCGGAGCGCTCGATGGCACCGCGCTCGCACTGAGCGCATCCGGCTGAGCGGCCGGACGCGGCGGCTACGCGCTGTCTGACTCTCGACCTGAGGGTGAGAGTCGTCCAGGTTGGCAGTTCGTACGGCGCCCTGCAGGATCAAGTCGATCCCGGGATGACCGATCACCTGGACGATGCGCGCATCCTCCGTCAAGCACGCGCGTGCTCGCCTCGCGACCGCGACCGCGCGGGTCGACCCCGTCGTCCTCGTCGCGCTCCTCGCCGCGGCGGTCGCGCTGTGGCTCGCGGTCAAGGGCCGGCCGCTCGCTGATTGGAACCTCGAGGCCCGCCCGAGCGTCGACGCCCTGCTCGCCGGCCACCTCGACGCGTTCTTCCGCCTCGCTCCTGCGTACGGGGGCTCGCTCCTGCTGCGCGCGCCGTGGATGGCGCTCGGCCGCCTCGCCGGCGGGGGCCGGGCCTCGGACTACGTCGCCGGCGTCCTCCCCTGCGTGCTCGCCGCGGTCGTGCTCGCGCTCTGGCTGAGCGTGCAGCTGAGGCGCCGAGGCCAGCGCATCGGCTTCCGAGCCGCCGCGGTGGCCGTCTGCGTGTCCGGGCCGATCGGGATCATCGCGATCCAGCAGGGCCATCCCGAGGAGCTGCTCGGCGCAGTGCTGTGCGCCGCGGCCGTGCTCTGCGCGGAGCGCGAGCGCGCCGTGTGGAGCGGGGTCCTCGTCGGCCTGGCGATCGCGAACAAGGAGTGGGGCCTGCTCGCCGCCGGACCCGTACTCGTCGCCCTGCCGCGGGAGCGTGGGCGAGCCTTCGCCGCGATGATCGCCACGGCGGGCGCCGTGCTCGCCCCGTTCCTGCTCGTGCGCGCCGGAGGATTCGTCGGCCAGACGGAGGCCGTCGCGCTCCACTCGGCGAGCATCTTCGGCCCGCTCCAGCTGTGGTGGTTCCTCGGCGCCCCCGCCCACGGAGGAGCGCGGATCGCGCCCGCGTGGCTCGGCGGACTCGGGCACACGCTGCCGATCGCGCTCATGGTGCCGCTCACGCTCCTCTACGGCCGGCGGACGCGCCGGAACCCCGCGCGCCGCGGCCGCGACGCGACGCTCCTGCTGGCGCTGCTGCTGCTCCTGCGGTGCGCGCTCGACCCGTGGGACGTCGTCTACTACCCGGCGCCGTTCCTCATGGCGCTGCTCGCCTGGGAGACGACGACGCAGGAGCACCCGCCGCTGCTGTCGATCGCCGCCCCGCTCGTCACCTGGTACGTGTTCCAGGGGCTGACATATCCGTTCACTGTCGGACAGGACGCGACGGGCGGCATCTTCGCCGTCGTGACGATCGGCGCGATCGGCGCGATCGGCCGTCGCCTGTTCGGGCGACCGCGCGCCCGCCCGGCCCGCGGAGTCCCGCAGAGCCGACGGACCGCCGTCCCGGAGGCTGCCGCGCGCTGAGCGCGGGGTCAGACCGCCGAGACTTCCTCCTCCTCCGCGACGCGGAAGGAGGAGCCACAGCCGCAGGCCGCGACGACGTTCGGGTTGTCGACCTTGAAGCCGGCGCCCTGGAGTCCGTCGACGAAGTCGATCGTCGAACCCTGCACGTATGGCAGGCTCGGCGTGTCGACAAGGAGCCGGATCCCCTTGTCTTCGAAGACGGAGTCGCCGGCGCGCTCCTCGTCGAAGGCGAGCGCGTACTGGAAGCCGGAGCAGCCTCCGCCGCGCACGCCGACGCGCAGGCCGGCGGTCTCGGCGACGGCGTTCTGCGCGGAGAGGAACTCGCGGACCTTCTCCGCGCCCTTGTCGGTGAGCGTTATTCCCATCACTTTCCGAAATATAGCGCCGGCTCGCTACCCTGGAAAAGGTGCCCGCGACGACCGACGAGATCAAGCAGCGCATCGAGGCGGGGATCCCCGGGGCCGTCGCCGAGGTGACCGGGGACGGGCACCATTTCAACGCCGTCGTGAGCTCCCCGGCGTTCGCCGGGCTGACGCGGATCGCGCAGCACCGGCTCGTCAACGACGTGTTCGCCGGCGAGCTCGGCGACCGCATCCACGCGCTGTCGATTCAGACCCGAGTTCCCTAGTGTCGCGTTTGGTTGGTTCGTTGGCACCGAGAGGTGTCACTGGTGGGTGCCTGGCAAGGACGCAGGATCCCTGGTGTGGCAGCGCCGCACGAGGATCCGAGGACGCCGCCGGGCGCCGCCGGGGGTGCCTCGACTGGAAACGAACCGGCCAAACGGGACACAAGGAGGGCGACCCGCCCGAGCCCGCTCGACGCCGACCCCGCGACCCGCACCAGCCGACCCGCGACCCGCACAAGACACAGGAGACTTCACGATGACCGATCAGACGAGCAACCCGATGCGCGAGGCGATCCAGGAGGCGATCTCCGAGAACCCCGTGATCCTGTTCATGAAGGGCAACCCGGACGCGCCGGCGTGCGGCTTCTCGGCCCGCACGGTCGCGATCCTGCAGTCGCTCGGCGCGAAGTTCGCCGCCGTCGACGTCCTGCCGGACCCGCGGATCCGTCAGGAGCTCTCGGCGCTGTCGAACTGGCCGACGATCCCGCAGCTGTTCGTCGACGGGGAGCTGATCGGCGGCTGCGACATCGTCACCGAGATGTACGAGTCCGGCGAGCTCGCCCAGACGCTCGGTCTGGAGAGCGCCGACGCCCCGGCGCAGGCGCCCGCGGCGGACGCCGGGCAGGCGCCGCTCACGATCGAGAACCGCCTCTGACGGCTCCGGTCGCGAGTCGCCGCCCGACTAGGGCGACGGATTGGTCCGCCTGACGCGGCCGGCGAAAGCCGCGCGTGGAGGCGTCCGGAAATCGTGCGAGGTATTGGCGAGTGGCTGGGCGTGGCTGAGGCCGCCCGTGGGATGAGTCGATGCGGCAGCATCGATGATTCCCGCGGGTGGGCTCAGACGCGTCCAGACGCCGTCAAGACCCGCAGAATTTGCGGACGCCGGAACTAGCGCCCCCCCGGCGGCCGCTAGCGCCGCCGGCGGCGGCCGCCGAACACGATCCCGCCGATCCCGGCGATTCCCCCGCCGAGCACGAAGCCCGCGACGGCGGCGCCGATCAAGAGCTTCGGTTCGTTGCGCCGCAGCTGAGCGCGCCAGTCGGCGACGCGCGCCACCTCGGTGCGAAGCTTCTCCACCGAGGTGCCGAGCTGCTCACGGTTGCGCTCGATCGACTCGCGGATCTCCTCGGGGGTGCGCGTCGCCATCAGCTCTCCTCGGGGGCGTCGGGAGCCATCAGCTTTTCTCGGGGGGCGTCGGGAGCCATCAGCTCTTCTCCGACTCGGGCGCGGACACGGTGGCCCGGATCTTCTTGGCTTCGTCGATCGCCATCTTCGGCTTCGGTGCCCCGACCTTCAGCTTGCGCCAGGCGAACAGGAGCGCGAATGCGGTGAGCAGGAGCAGGGCGACGAACACGATCGCAAAGCCGATCCAGAGCGAGTCCGTGAGCGAGTTGAGGCCCCAGCCGAGCGTGATCAGGCCGAACACGAGCGCGAACACGCCGAACACCGCGCCGACCGCGGCGACCGCGGCCCCGCGCGCAATCGAGGAGACCTTGGTGAGCACCTCGGCCTTGGCGAGCTCGATTTCCTCGCGCACGAGCAGCGACATCCGCTCGGAGACCTCCGAGACGGCGGCGCCGAGGGTGTCGGCCGCGGGCTTGGTGGGCGGTTCAGCGGCCAAGGCGCTTGAGGATCATGGCGAACACGAGCCCGCCGGCGAACGCAGCGCCGACGGCGATCTCCGGGCGCTCGACGGCGATCTCGGGAAGGCCGTGTGGGTTGGGCAGGCCAGACGAGGTCCGCGGCCCGTCAGGCTCGCCGGAAATCACCGCGGGCTGAGGCTCGGCGTCGTTCACTCAGGGGGCTCTTCGCCGAACACGCGCATCCAGATCATCGCCGCCACGCGGGTCGCGACGAGGCTGGCGAGCGCGGTGGTGCCGGCCATCACTCCGGACCACAGCAGGCGCTTGACCAGTGGGCTCTCCGTCATGCGCGCTGATTCAAGCAGACGCGGCGGCGGGTGGCCGAGCGGGGGGTTGGATCTCAGCGGCGGGCGGGGCGGCGGGCGGTCCCCGCACCGCCGCGC